>Ga0315535_1000349_pt1 | contig 32393 bp, 36 predicted proteins | sample SalMarSW160220MG_2_FD_203092 | JGI IMG/M metagenome (GOLD analysis project Ga0315535, IMG submission 203092) | Salt marsh sediment microbial communities from the Plum Island Ecosystem LTER, Massachusetts, United States - Salt Marsh Sediment SW1602-20 ... | reverse complement strand
AGGTACAAGACGATCATCGGCCGACAGATGAGAAGTCGCGGCGTGGCGGGCCAACGAGTTGAGGTGAAGCTGGCGTGCGGGATCCTCAACACCATGACCGAGCTCGGAATGCCGGAGAGCTACCGGGGTTGAGTGACTCCCAACTTCGGAGGCGGGGCAATCCAGTCTTAGCTCCGAGCCATGCACCAACGCCGTCCTGGATCCTCTCGCAGAAGAGGATGGCGATGTTGGCCATGGCCTGTTCTCTCCGCCCTTGCCGTTGTCACGCCCCGCCGCTTGCCCACATAAGAGTACATGCGTACCCTTTAGTGTGACAAGCGGACCCCACCCTCCCTGCATCAGGTGACGGAAGACATGATTGAACAAGAGCCGCGGGTTGCCTCCCGGCTCCTCGAGGTGCGACAGGCACGAGGCCTGTCACTCCGGGCCCTCGCGACGAGGTCGGGGCTCTCGATCAACGCCATCAGCAAGATCGAGCGCGGAGACAGCTCACCTACCGTCTCGTCTCTTCAACGTCTCGCCTCCGCCCTCGAAGTGCCGCTCATCGAGCTCTTTCGAGTTGAGCCGGAGCTGGCCACGGTCGTGGTCCGCGAAGGCGACCGGCTGAGGTCTCAGAACAAGGGTGCGCTCATCGAGAGTCTCGGCGCCGGCCTTCCGGACCAACGCCTCGGTCCTTTTCTGATGACGCTCGAAGCCGGTGCATCGAGCGGCGACGAGGCCATCCGTCACGGCGGAGAGGAGTTCGTCCACTGCCTGACGGGCGAGGTCGACTATCAGGTGGGGGACGAGTCCCATCACCTGCGACAGGGCGACAGCCTCCTCTTCCTGGCCGATCAACCCCACGTCTGCAGGAATTCGTCTCGAAGGCGCGCCCGGCTGATGGTCGTCATCCTGGCCCCGCCCGGGGAGGTTCAACTGACGCAGCGGCGACACCTCATGATCGCGGAGGGATAGCGGAGGCGCCCATCGGCCCTCCGGCGGAAAATCACGTCGTGAAAGCGAGATAAGGAGGAGTACGATGTCCAAGGAGAAGCTGGTCGAAGGACTCAACGAGGATCTGGCTGCCGAATTGGGCACGATCATCCGGTACAACTACCAGGCTGGGAAGGCAGAAGGCCTCGCGGGCGAGCAGCTGAGGCGAACGCTGCGCGACGAGGTGGCGGACGAGCTCGGACACGCCGCGTTCCTCACCGATGTGATCGTCGATCTCGGCGGCGAGCCTACGACTTCGGCGATGGATTTCGACAAACCCGAGACGTTGCGGGAAATGCTGGAGGTGGATCTCGCAATGGAGACGGCAGACGTGAAGCGGTACACCCAGCATGCCCACCTCGCTGAAGAAGTGGACGAGATCGAGCTGCAACTGAAGCTGGAAGAGATCGCAGCCGACGAGGCCGGTCACGCGCGTGAGATCAGACGCATCCTGCGAGGGATGTAGCCCACCGGGTCGTGGCCCTGGAGGTCTCCCGTGACCTGGCTCCCTCCGGATGCGGCTTGGCACGCCAGACCCACGCGCAGTGTGTCGAGCCGCCTGGCCATCGGTGTGTACGGGTGCTTCGTCGGCCTCGCGATCGTGGCGGCCATGCTCGGGGTGTTTCGCTTCTGGCGTGCCATGCGTCGGAGCGACGAAGCGGCAGGTACCTACTCGGTGGCACGCACGATTCCCGCGAGCATCAGGACTGCCGTCAAGGATATCCTGACGCACTACCGATTCGGCTTCTGCCAAGCGCAGAGGCAGCGCAGGCTGGCCCATCTCGCCCTCTTTTATGGCTTCGCGGCGTTGCTGCTGGTGACGCTGTGGGCAGTGGCCGATCTGTACGTAGGACCGTACATGGGCTTCGCCTCGCGATACCCCTTCGGCCTGCTGCATCCTGTGAAGATTCTGGCCAATGCCGGTGGCGCGATACTGATCTTCGGAGCCGCCAAAGTCGTAGTAGACCGCTGGCGAACCCAGGGACCGGGAGCGGCAGGAGGCACGGCCTTCGACTGGATCTTCGTCTGGCTGATTCTCGCGGTCTGTGCCACAGGCTTCGCCACAGAGATCCTCCGGTTTGGAGCGGGTACGGCGCCGGAGGAGGTCGTCAGGACCGTAGCCTACAGCATCTACTTCCTGCACCTGGTGCTCGTCTTCCAGCTACTCGTCTACTTCCCCTATTCGAAGTTCGCCCACGTCGCGTACCGTGCTGCGGCGATGGTCTATGCGGAGCATACCGGACGCTATCGCCCAGCCCGCCGCATGGAAGCTTCGAACGCTGCTTCTTCGCCGCGCTTCGCACGGCTTAAGAGCTGACCGACATTCTCCCTGCGCGGTGCCGGAGATCTCGCTACGATGACGGCCATGGATACCGTCCACTACACACCTATCGGTGTCGTTCATTCGCCGTCTACCGAGCCGGGCGGCACGCCTGTCCAAGCCGCGGCGGCGGCGGGCGTGTCCGGCTGGATCGAGTTGTTGCCGCAGTTCACGGCAGGGCTGAAGGACCTCGATGGCTTCTCCCACGTCATCCTCCTCTATCACTGTCACCGGTCCGGTCCCCCGGAGCTGGTCGTGACACCGTTCCTGGACAACCAGGCCCGGGGTGTGTTCGCCACTCGCGCCCCCTCACGGCCGAACGCCATCGGCATCTCGGTGGTACGACTGGTGGAGATCGATAGAGCCACAATCCGGGTCCGCGATCTCGATGTGCTCGATGGTACGCCTCTTCTGGACATCAAGCCGTACGTTCCGGCGTTCGACGTGCGGCACGCCACGCGGACCGGGTGGTTGGAGGGACATACAGACCGGTTGTCCACGGCCACCGACGACGGCCGGTTTAGCCGATAGGGCCCTTCTGCCTCCACGCGACGACGGGATCGATGACATACTCGTAGGTATATTCAAGCCTGGCGTTTTCTCCGACATGCTATCGTGCAGGGGGGTGCGCGGGCAGCGATACATGCTGTGTCAACGTACACATTGACACGTTTGCCAGGATTGGGGAACAAAATACTGACGAGTATGTCTTGGGGGGGGTGGGAGGGTGAGAGAGCATGACCCAGGAGCTTCAGGCGGCGCTCGGACAGGCGCTCATGATCACCGCCTTCGTGGCCATGATGATGATGACGGTGGAGTACCTCAACGTCCTCACCCAGGGAACCGTTGGACGGCGCGGTGCGGGGCTCTTCCCTGCTGCAGTACGTGGTGGCCGTGGCGCTCGGGGCGACGCCCGGATGCCTGGGCGCCTTCACGGTGGTCGCACTCTATTCCCACAGGGTCGTGACCGTGGGAGCGGTCGTGGCCGCGATGATCGCCACGAGTGGCGACGAGGCCTTCGTCATGTTGGGGCTCTTCCCGGGGAAGGCGCTCCTGTTGATGCTCGGCCTCGCCGCTCTCGGCATGGTCGTGGCGCCCTTGGTGGACCGGTTGGCGGGGGAGGCCCGGTATTGCCGCGGCGCGTGCGGAGAGCTGACGCTCCACCGGAAGGAGTGCGCCTGTTTCGCTCACCGGGCGCTCCTCGAGCAATGGCGGCGGCCCGGCATCGCCCGGGTGCTGCTGACCGTGGGCACCATTGGATATGGCGTCTGGGTCGTCCTCGGCGGAGGAGCCATGCCGGAGGTGTGGAATTGGGTGCGGATCACCCTGCTCATGGTCGGCCTGTTCGGCGCGTTCATCGTGGGCACGGTCCCCGATCACTTCCTGCGCGAGCACCTGTGGCAGCACGTGGCCCGGCGCCACATACCCAGGATCTTCGCTTGGACAGCCGCCGTGCTCCTGGGCATCGCCCTCCTGTCGCACGTCACGGACCTGCAGTCGTTTGTGCGGAACAATCCGTGGTGGATGCTCGGGTTCGCGGGTATGGCGGGCCTGATCCCCGAGTCGGGGCCCAACCTCGTGTTCGTCACCCTCTACGCTGCGGGCGGCATTCCCATGAGCGTTCTCGCAGCGGACTCCATCGTCCAGGATGGCCACGGCATGCTTCCGCTCCTGGCCCAGTCCAGGCGGGAGTTCGCAAGGGTCAAGGCGGTCAACCTGCTGGTGGGGTTGGCCGTCGGCGGGGCAATGCTTGCCCTCGGAGGGTGAGAATGACACGGCCGGGCGAACCGGTGTCGTCGCTCCCTCCAGCGGACAGCGAGGCGTGGAGTGCCCCCCTGCGATGCGGACCGTCACACAGCGTTTGCACCGACGACCACAAATCCACCTTCACCATGGCCAGCGGTCGCCGGCTCCGGGGAGCGAAGCGTGTCCGGATCCCCTCGGAGCGTCTGCACGAAGCTCAGCTTCGCAAAGCCTGCCTGCCCGAGCATGTCGCCTACCTCGGCCGCACCGACAAAGCGGGCCGCGCGATAGAACACGTTGGCGGACCTGCGCTCCTCGTAGCGCCTGCCCAGAGGACTGTCCGCGTCCACGAAGCCGAGCACGGCCCGTCCTCCCGGCGCAAGCACGCGACGCATCTCGCTCATGGCCCGGGCCGCGTCGTCGAGAAAGCAGATGGTGGTGACCATGAGCACGGTTCGGAAGATGCCCGTGGGGAACGGGAGCACCTCGGCCACGGCCAGGGCCACCCGCAGACCTCGCGCCCGTGCACGCACCAGCATGCACGGCGAGGGATCCACGCCGTACGACACCCCGAGTGGCGCTGCGAACCGGCCGCTCCCAACACCGACCTCGAGCCGGGGCCCCGCGGGCGAGAGCATGGGCCGGATTGCGTCCAACTCGGAGCGGAAGGCGGCCGCGTGCCGCTCGAACCACGCCTCGTATCGAAGCACGTAGCGATCGAAGACGTCTACACCACTCATCGGACGCAGGGCTCCACGAGACGCGCTCTCATCGAAGACTCCTGGACGGGGCCGTGGCGAGCCACGGCCGGCACCGCGTGACACCCCCGATCAGGAAGGATACGTATGCCATCTTCGTCTGGCACGCATTCTTCCTGGCCCTGACCCGGACGATGCTCGACCCGAACACGGTCTTTCCGGCTCTTGTCAGCTCGCTGGTGGACTCGAAGACGGTCTTCGGCCTCCTCTACGCGATCCTGCTGGGGGGACCGTTCGTCTTCAACGTCGCCTTCGGCCATTTCCTCCACGGCAAGCCGCGACAGAAGCCGTATCTCCTCGTGGGTATCTACCTCCGCGCTCTATCGTTCCTGGGCATGGCCGTTTTCACGTTTCTCTTCGCCCTCCGAGCACCCCTTCTCGTGGTGGCGAGTCTCTTCGGCTGGATTCTGCTCTTCTCCGTGAGTGGGGGCTTCGCCGGCATCAGCTATGCGGATCTCGTCGGCACTCTGGCACCGGCGGGAACGCGGGGTCGACTCTATGCGGCCAAGCAGTTCGCCGCCGGCGTGGCCATGCTGCTGGGAGGAGTGGTGGTGGTGGGCGCGTTCAGCCTGGGGTCTCTGACATATCCGGCGGACTACGCCGTGCTCCTGGGCATCGGTGCCGTCGGCCTCGTCATCGCGTCGGTCGGCTTCTGGTTCATCCGGGAGGATCGTCGCGAGGCGGCCGCCCCTACGACCGAAACGCTGCGGATGTTCTTGAGGCGGGTTCCGGCGATCGTCCGGCGGGACCGGAACCTCTTCCGGTTCATCCTGTCGAGCAACATGGCCAGCTTCAGTCTCATGCTGCTGCCTTTCTACATGATATTCGCCAAGGACGTCCTCCACGTGAGCACCGAGTGGGTAGGGCGCTATCTCCTGCTCCAGGTAGGGGGCGCCATCATCTCCAACCTGATGTGGGGATACCTCAGCGGCCGGAAGGGCTCAAGGGCGGTAGTTCGGACCTGCATCGTCATGGGGGGACTGATCCCCATCCTGGCACTCGTCCTGCGACCCTTCGGTCCGATGGCGTTCGGTCTGGTCTTCGTGTTGGTGGGTTTCGTCATAAGCGGGCGTAGCGTGGGCTTCGAGCCCTATCTCCTGGACCTGGCCCCCGACGACCAGCGGACTGTGTACGTGGGCATCAACGGAAGCCTCAACGTCTCCCGGGTCCTCCTTCCCATTCTCGGGGGGGTCGCCGTGGATCTCTTCGGCTTCACCGTGGCGTTCGTCCTGACCGCTGGAGCCATGGGCACGGCGCTTCTCCTCCTGGGGAACGCATCGGAGTCCCGAATCGCCTGAAGAACCGGAGCGCCACGTCGACCACCGCTCAACCCACACGGCAAACACAGAGGAATCCACATGAACGCGAGTGTCCTGTGGCATCAGGGGCTGACCTTCACGGGGACGGCCGACACGGGTTTCACCGTTCCGCTGGGCGCGGACCCCGAAGTGGGGGGTGAGGACGACGGTCTGCGCCCGATGGAGTTGATGGCTCTCAGCTTGGCCGGCTGTACGGCCATGGACGTGATCTCCATCCTCCGCAAGAAGAGACAGGACGTTACGTCCTTCGAAGTGAGGGTACACGCGGAGCGTGCCGACGAGCATCCCCGGGTACTCACCAGCGCCGTGATCGAATACGAGGTGACGGGCCACGGTCTGCAGGAAGCCGCGGTCACAAGAGCAATCGAACTCTCTGCGATACGGTACTGCCCCGCTCAGGGGATGCTCGCGAAGCTCATCCCCATCCGGCTCCAATACGCGATCTACGAGGGAACGTCAGCGGAGGACCGGCATCTGGTCCTGTCGGACGAGTGGATGGTTGGAGCCGGCTCGGGTCGCATTCCCGCGACCCCGAAACAATCGTGAGGGTCGCGAAAACGCGACCGCGCCTCGTGGACCGCCTGGGCCCGGGGTCGTGAGTGTCTTGCAAGCGCTACTGTCCGAACGTGTTGCCGCCCAATAGGCGATCGTGGGTGGGATGGCACACCGCCTGCTCTCCAGACCGTTGGCAGGGTCTCCGCAGGAGGGGCCCGGAACTCTGGAGGTGCGCCATGATCGGACTTGATCGCCTACTGAACCGCCGAGGCGTCGTGGCCGCCGAGATGTTCACCGAAGACGGCCGGATCGTCCGGGCCGCCGGCGCGCTACCCAAGGACGAGATGGAACGCCTGGCCCGGCTCTGCGCCCGACACCAGCGAGCGGCACGCGACATCGTGGCTGGGCTGGACCTGGGCACAGAGCTGGATTGGGGACACCTCAACGGGTGGGTCCTCTGGGCCGGCAGGTACGCGCTGTGCGCATCCGGGGACACCGTGGCCCTGGTCGAAGCAGCGAAGGCGGACTTCAACCAGCTGCAGGTGGACCTTTTCGGTCCGCCTGCCGGGGAGCACCCGAATCTCCGGCTCTCGTAGCTGGAGCGTGAACCTAGGGACCTCCCGCCGTTCCAAGCGGCCGACGGCCTTCGCGGCGGGACGGGCGCGATGGCATACCTGAGGACACGTAGCATGCGTCGCTACCACGCGTGCGGGGGCCCTCACGGATACTGCATTTGCCTGGGCTGCGGCACGAGAAGCAGGGGAGGAGCGGCATGACGGGGTGAGCCATCGAGTGCGCGGCACGAGCGAGCCGGGTTCCCGGGGCCGGGGGCGCGGGCTCTTCGGTGCCTTGCCGACCATGCCTGCCGCAGGGTCCTTGGTGCAGTTGCCGGCGGGCAGCCGCGCCGTAGTGCAGCGACTGTGTGGTGGGCGCGAGTTGGCGAGTCGGCTGGCCGGCATGGGTCTCACCGTGGGCAGCCGGCTCGAGGTGCTACAGAACCGGCGGCGCGGTCCCATGCTGGTGCGCGTGCGCGAGACGCGCATCGCGCTCGGGCGCGGCGAGGCCGCCAAGATCCTGGTCGAGGAAGCCCCGTCGTGAGCGAGGCGAACAAGCCCGTCCTCGTTGGACTGGTGGGTCAACCCAACGTCGGGAAGTCCACCGTCTTCAACCTGGTCACAGGCCTCTCGCAGCACATCGGGAACTGGCCCGGCAAGACCATCGAGCGGCGTGAGGGCCTCGCGAGGTGCGACGGTACGAGCCTGAGCGTTGTCGACCTGCCCGGTACCTACAGCCTCTCGAGTGACTCTCCCGAAGAGCGTATCACCCGCGACTTCATCCTCCGGGAGCGCCCGGACGTCATCGTCCTGATTGCGAATGCCGCCGCGTTGGAGCGTAGTCTCTACCTGTTGACCGAACTGCTCGCTCTCCCCGCACCGGTGGTGTTGGTCCTCAATATGTTGGATCTCGCACGTTCCGAGGGCACGGAGGTTCGGCCAGCGGCCCTCAGCGCGGCCCTGGGTCTGCCGGTGATACCGCTCGTGGCAACGCGTGCGGGAAGCGCCATGCCCGTGCTGAAAGAGGCACTGCGGCTGGCGCGGGAGCCGGCCCGATTCTCTCCGGGCCGGCCCGACGCAGGCGTACCGCATCAAGCGGTGGTCGGGCAGATAAGGGGGAGGCTTGCCGGATACGTACCCGAACCGTACGAGCCGGGCTGGGTGGCGAGGAAGCTCCTCGAGGGCGACGGAGAGCTTCTCGAGTCGATCCACGGCTGGCTTCCCGAAGACGTGGGGTGTGAGATCGAGGAGATCCTGCGAAACCACGAGGGGGCCGCCCTCGACATCGCGAGGAGCAGATACGAGTGGATCACGTGGAGGGTCGGCTCGGCCATGAGTCGGTCCGGCTCGGGTCAGGTGAGCCGCACGGACCGCCTGGACCGGTGGGCAACCCACCCGCGCTGGGGAATCCTGCTGCTGTTTGCGATGTCGGCTCTGGTGTTCGGAACCACGTTCGGAGTGGGCGTCCCGGCCCAGAAATGCCTGGATCGCACCGCCGTCGAGCCGCTGCGCGCCTGGACCGTCGAGGCTCTCTCCGCAGGCCCACCCTGGCTGGCGGGCCTGGTGGCCGACGGCGTACTCGGCGGGGCGGGAATCGTAGTGACCTTCGTGCCGGTTCTCGCGGTCTTCTTCGTCGCATTCGGCGTCCTGGAAGCCACGGGTCTGGTCGCACGCGCCGCCTACGTGATGCACCGCTTCATGCGTGTGGTGGGTCTACCCGGCCACAGCTTCCTGCCGCTGTTCCTCGGGTTCGGCTGCAACGTACCTGCCGTGATGGGCGCACGAATCATCGAGGAGCCGAGAGGGCGCCTGCTCACCATTCTGCTGGCGCCCTTCGTACCCTGCAGCGCCCGACTCGCGGTGCTTGCCTTTCTCACGCCGATCTTCTTCGGCCGTGCGGCATTACCGGTGGCCGTTGGGCTGGTTGCCCTGAACATGGCCGTGCTGGCGGTGACCGGTATCGCGCTTCGGCGCACGGTGTTTCACGGCCACCGCGCGCCGTTCGTCATGGAGCTGCCGCTCTATCAGGTGCCCAGCCCTGGAGCCGTCGTGCGTTTCACCGTGGACAAGACGCTCACCTTCCTCCGCAATGCCGGCACCATCATCGTTCTGCTGTCCGTGCTTGTCTGGGCCGCAGCGTACTTCCCGGGAGGGGGCCTCGAGCACAGCTATCTGGCACGGATCGGCCGCGCCCTCGCACCGCTCGGGAGTGCAATGGGACTGGACTGGCGAATGCTCGTGGCCCTCCTGGCCGGCATCGTCGCGAAGGAGAACGCCGTCGCGACGCTCGGGATTCTCTACACGTCCGGAGCGTCGGGTGCGACGCTGGCGGATATGCTCGCCGCGCAGGTGACTCCGCCCATGGCTCTTTCCTTTCTGACCGCCACCATGCTGTTCATCCCGTGCGCAGCAACCGTCGCCGCGATGCGCCAGGAAACGAACAGTTGGCTCTGGACGTTGTTGGGCGGAGTGCTCCTCTTATGCGTCGCCATGGCTGCGGCGGCTGTAGTGTATCAGCTTGCGCACCTCACGGAAGGGTTGGTACAGGGCGGTCTCGTCGCGCCCTAGATGGAACCCGTCAAGCCACCGAGAGACCTTATTCTCTTCCCGTATGATGGCCTCGAGCTCGCTCACCACGGTCACGGCCTCCCGGGCGAGGTCGTCCGACCCCACCCGCACGCCGCGCAGCCACTGGTCTTGGACGGAATGGTCGGCCCCGAAGCAGCCCACTACGAGGATGAACGCGTCTGCCAGTCGGACGCGGAGATAAGCCTCGGTGGTAGGGTCGGGCACCCTGTTCAGGACGGCGACCACCCCGCCCACGCGCGCTTTGCGGAAGAGCCGGATGGCCGACTCCACCAGGTCGCTCCGCTCGAGAAGATGTTGCGTCGCGGGCGGCGCTCCTGAGCGGATGCCGTCGACCATCGCGGTGAGGTGAATCGCCATCTGGATCGCCGCTACGGTGGGATCGACCACGACGACGGCCCGGTCCAGAGACGTGACTGCTCCCCGGGCCGAATCCTCCAAGCCGGCCTTGAAGTCCACCAGGACTACGTGCTCAGGATCCAGATCCTCCACCACCAGGTCGCGTGCGATCTTGGCGATGGGGCCGTCGCAACCGGCTCCGGGGCCCAGCACCCCTAGCTTGCCCGCCACCATGAGGCGAAGGCCGTCACGCCGCCCCACGAATCGCCCTGGCATCTCCCGCATGGAGATGGCAGCAGACTGCAGCGGGGTCGGGTCGTCCACTGGACAGGTGACGAGGCCACCGCTGAAGGCCATCCCGCCGAAATAGTCCAGCAGCGGATCCGGATCTCTCGGAATCCCGAGGGCCCGGGCGAGGCCCACGTTGGTGGAGTCGGCGTCGAGGATCAGAACCGAATACCCCCACGCCCGGAGGGCGTCGGCCGTGAGCACCGTCGCGGTGCTCTTTCCTGCCCCACCTCTTCCGAACAGTCCCAGTCGGAGGCCGGAGAGGGGCATATCATCCTTCGTCATCGTCCCATGAGCTCCGCCTCAGTCCCCCCAGGGTGACGCCATCCTCCCCTGAGGACCGAGATGAAAGCCACACGTCCGTCTCACTCGGTCATGACGAGAGAGGGCGCGGACATGTCCTGAGGCCTTGTGAACCCCCGCCGTGCGATGGTGCGAGCGCAGGTATTCCAGCGCAGGATGGCGTCGTCGTCACCGGGTGGTCGAATCGCCTCGGCCTTCTCATACCACCCCATCGCCTCCCGAAGGGAGCGGTTGGCGTAGTCGTCGGAACCCGGGCCGGCCCGGTGCAATTGGGCCTTTGCCAGGCGTTCGACCACGATCCCCCTGTAGTAGAGCCGCTCGTATTCTCCTCTCAACTCCCCCGACAGCCTGGTCGCTTCAGCCACACGGCCCACATCTCTCGCGAACTGGTCCGTCAGGGAGAGGATCAGCAGGACCTTGGCCTCGTGGTTTCCGGGCTCCACCTGCAGGACGTCCATACAGATGCTCTCCGCCTCGCACGGCTCGCCCAGGAGGCGGTAGCGCTCCGCCTTCTGCATGGCGCGGCCCACACCATTCACGGTCAGCCTCTTCAGCTCGTCCATGGACCCCATCCTCCTTCCTGCGCCCCAGCTCGTCCCCGGCCTGTCATCGGGCCTTCACCGGCCCGAGTCCGTCCCCGACGACCGCCACAAGGCCGTCAATGCCAGGCTCTTCATCTGAGCCTCCGTCAGGGGCTTCCCGAAGAGGATCTGGATGCGGTCCGGGCCGGACTTCAGGAAGGACCAGGCCGTTCCGCCGGGGCGGTCCAGATCCACGAAGTCGAAGCGCAGCGCCGTCCGGTAATCGGGGGGCACGGGTACCACTCCCCTCACGTGATCCAGTTTTTCGGTTGCCGAATCCCACCAGACGACGTTGATCATCCCGTCACCCAGGTAGTCCCTGACCGCCGCGCTGCCGTGGCAATCCAGGCATCCGCGGGCCTTCCGCGAGATGGTGTGTGCATAGAACGGTGCCAGGGCCACGAAGGTGTGGCCGTGGTACTTCACCGCCTGGAAGTTCGCCGCGTGTACCTTGCCGTTCCGATTCATCAGTAAGACCCAGTCGTGGAACTGCCCATATGCGACCTTCCGGTTCATTTGCAGTTGGGTCTCGAAGTGGCAGTTGTAGCAGCTCACCACGCTTTGGACGTGGCAGGCAGTGCAGTCCACCGCTTTTTGGTGAATGGTGTGGGCCGGGATCTCTGACAGGGTGGTGTGGCAGTCCTCGCACCTGGCGTCGATGGCTCCGTCCTCCAGCATGGACGAGTAGGGGTGACCATCCCCCATGACGTCTTCCTTCGTGTGGCACGCCAGGCAGTCCATGCCCGCGTCGCGATGGACATCCGGGTAGTGAGCCGCCTCCGCCACCTGACGGCTGTGGCAGCCTCCACAGGCGCCGGTGAGGGAGGCGTCTACATGGGCCCCGGCGTGAGGGGTCGTCGTACCGTGACAGGCTGCGCAACCCCCGGTCGCGCGGCGTTCGTGGCAACTCGTGCACGGCAGTTGGTCATAGGGTACCTGCGTGAAATGCTCGAAGCCGTGGTTGGCCTCGTAGTACCACGTCGCCATTCCCTGACCTGTGGCGTGGAGACTGGTGTTGAACGTCTCCGACCACGAGGAGCTGTCGACCCGTGCGGGCACGGATATCTCGTCCGCAGAGACACTCGCAGCCGAAGGCTCACTTTTCTGTCTCGGGACTTCCGGACTTACGTCGGGCGCCAGTCGGATCCCGCTGAAAAGGAAGACCGCAAGCGCCGCTCCCACCAGGAGCGACCACCCCTTCCCACTTCCCTCGTTTCGATTGGCCATGGTTGAATCCGTCGTCTCCGTGCAGCGATTGCGAACGACGGCGTGTGCACGGTTTCCGGCTTCTCCTCTCCTCAATCCCGGCTCAACAACAATTCACTCGCCAACTCGTCCCAGTTCTCCGGTGCCAGGAATCGGGCGAATCCCTCGCACGTCGCCGACGCGCCACCGCTCGGCAGGCCCGGCCCTGGCCTGGAGGCCGGCGGCGTGCGCGTATGCATGTCGCGGACGTTCTGCTCCATCCAGGCACGGGCAACATCGCCGCACAAGAGGTTCCTCTGGTTCCGCGATCGGTCCGGGACCCGAACCTTCAACAGCCACCCTCGCCCGTAGGGGTCCGAGCAGAGGATCTCCGGAGAGTCCAATACCAAGCGGTTGACTGCCACGACCTCGCCCTCCACGGGCGACAGGATGCGGACCACCTTCGAATCGACCCTGACGGACCACGCTCGCTCACCCTGCGAGAGGTAGCGGCCCACCTCGGGCATCTCGAGGCCGGACGCGGGCCCCAGCAGCCAGCTCACGAACTGGTCCACGCCGACTCTCACGACATCTTCCCGTTCAGGAACAGCCCAGGTATGGCCCTGGTGATAGCAGTACGCCTCGGGAAGGCTGAACCAGCCGACCATCCGACGGGTGGGCCGCACCGCCTCTCTGCTCAGCAGGAGGGCACCCGCCAGTACGGGCCAATTCTCGGGGGCCACAGCCCGGGCAAGGCCATCGCACCCTGCCTCCGCTCCCAGCTCGGGGAGAACCAGACCCAGTTCGACCCGCACCGCGCGGAGCTGCTCCTCCAGCCACGCTCTCGCCAGCGTACCACACAGGAGGTTGCTCTCGTTCCGCCTCCGGTGTGGCACCTGAACCTTCAGGAGCCAGCCCCGCTCGTAGGGATCGGAACAGAGGATTCCGGGGGAGTCCACCACCTCGTAGTTCACCCCCACGACATCGCCACCCACCGGGGACAGCATCTCCACCGCGGTCGAGCCCACCCTGATCGCCCAGCCACGCTCTCCCTGCATCAAGCGAGTACCCAGGACGGGCAATTCGACGGCGTCGGGCTTCCCCAGCAGCCTGTGCGCGAAGTCATCCATGCCCACCTTCACCACGTTCTCGTCTTCCGGGATCGCCCAACTGTGACCCTGGTGAAAGCAGTACCTCTCCGGCAGGCTGAACCAGCCACCCACACGCCACTCACGGGCCGGGGCCGACGACGCCGACTCCCGGAAGAAGAGCCGCCAGACGACCACCAGAGTGATCAGGTAGCCGATCACCAGGAGGTACTCGATCCCCTTTGTCGCGAACAGGTCCGGAGGTGTCACGTCCATGTCTCTTCCACCTCCCTCAGGCGACGAGCTGAAGCTCTCTTTCGACGTCCTTCCCGCTCTTCCCCTCTCCTGCTGCGGCCAACACCGGCATCCGGTTCACGACCCAGCGGAACACCCAGAGCTCGGCACTCACCACCGCCAGTGAAACCGCGACCTCTTCCCAGCTCGGGACGTAGTGGTTCGGCGCATACCACTTGAACGCGATGACGGACACGTTGAGCCGGTTCAGCAGGATCCCCATCAGGGTCATCGCCGCCGCTCCTCGTATCATCGCGAGATTCCGGCGTCGACAGGCGAAGAGGAACAGGCCGGCCGGCAGTGCGACAAAGCCGACGACCTCGAGCAGATACCAGAGGCCCCAGCCGGTGCCCAGCAACAACCAATGCCGGCCGTGGGCCAGAACGAGAAGCTCCATGAACAGGTACACGAGCATCGTGCCCGCACAGATGTGTGCCAGTCCAATCAGAATGTCGTCGTGCGACTTCTCCAGCCGCGCTCCCACCCGATGGTGGAACACTCTCTGGGTGATGGACCCCTCGAAGATGACGAGCGAGAGCCCGGCGAAGATGCTTGAGACGAGGAACAGGAAGGGAATGAACTCCGAGTACCAGAGCGGGTGGATCTTGTCCCGCGCCATCAAGTACAGCGCCCCCAGCCCCGACTGGTGGAGGGTCGAGAGCGTGATCCCGAAGATCACGGCCCCCAGGGTCAGGCCTCCGAGCGCCCTTCGCACCCGGCGCCAGCCGAGCCACTCCGCCACGGCGGGAGAGAACTCGACGAACTCCGCCGTCATGTAGAGCAGGAAGTGCCAGGCGACCAGGAAGAGGACGGAGCTCACGCCGAAGGAGTTGCCGATGATGGGGTTGATCACCTTCCATGGGCGCCCGAGATCCAGCAGCAGCGCTCCGGCGTAGAAGACATACGCGAGGAACCCGTTCAGAACGGTCGCACGCACGATGGGGCGATACTTCTCCTGTCCCAGGATGTAGACCATGAAGGTGAGGACGTAGGCGCCGCCGGCGAACGCTACGCCCGTGATCACGTCGAAGCCGATCCAAAACCCCCAAGGGAAGCGCTGATCAAGGTTGGTGATCGAGCCGAGTCCCTGCGTGAACCGGATTGCCAACAGGACGGCGCCGAGTGCCATGAGCGAAGCGGTGACCACGTTGAAAGGCGTGAGCATCCTTCCCTTCGGCTTCAGCTCGTGGACCACGAAGCTCATGAAGCGCCGGAACTCGGTGGTCATCTTCGTCGCGCCTCCCGCTCTTGTGTTCATTTCATCCGACCCGACGCTCTTCGTCGTCGTCCAGCGGTTTGCTCTGCCGCGCCTTGGCCACGGCGAGCAGGAACGGCGGCACTACCGTGAGCACCAGTGGCACCGCGTAGAGGAAGTCGCGAGTACGCACGGGATATGGACTGGTATCCAGATGAGTGGGAAATCCCAGCTGCTCGAAAGGCACGGGAGCCAGGTACAGGAAGCTGGTGCCGCCCGCCTCGTGCTCACCGTAGATGTGACGGACGTAACGATCAGGCTGGCGGTAGACGCGCTGCCGCGCTTCCTCTAGGAGCTCCGCTCGCGGTCCGAACTTCAGGGCGCCCGTCGGACAGCTGGCCACGCACGCCGGCTCCTCACCCTCCTCCAGACGCTCGAAGCACATGTCGCACTTGCGGATCCGCGGGTTGGCGCTGTCGAACTCGAACTTCGGCACGTCGAAGGGGCACGAGATCATGCAGAAACGGCATCCCATGCACTTGTCTTCCCGCCAGATCACCGGCCCCCCGGAGGTCTTCTTCATGGCCACGGTGAGGCAAGCCGCCCCACAGGCCGGTTGCAGGCAGTGCATACATTGCCGCTTGACCGTCACCCTCCCTCTTTCGGTCTGGTATGCATTCACCACCGTGAGGCGATCCGGTGAGGTCGTCCGCTCCTCGAACAGATCGACCTCCTGTTCGGGCGGCGGCAGGCCCTTAGCCTCCGCGCACGCTCGTTCGCACGCCCGGCACCCGAGGCACAGGGTGGTGTCCACCAGGACGCCCATTGCCTGGCTGCCATCACCTGTGGGCTCCCTCTCCTGGGCAGCCAGGTTCCTGCCCACCAGGGCAGAGGCCCCGGCCACACAAGCCGTCTTGAGGAGATCTCGTCTGTCCATTCGTATGTGCGCCGGTACCGGCGGGTGCTCGCGGGCCTACCTGCCCCCGCAGGGGAAGGCGACTTCGTCGCAGCGCCAGCACCCCTGAGCTTTCAGGTCCCCGTTCTTATCGATGCCTTTGTCGCAGAGCCAGCCGTTTCCGTCTCTGTCCTTGACGTACTCCAGCGCGCGGCCGGGATACTCAGGCTCGTAGTAGTCAGGGTACTCGGGCATGACGTCCTTCGTGAGCTTCATGACCCACCTCCTCTGCTGCTCGTCCACTGGTGTCGGAGAAAGCAGCAAGCATGCCAATACGAGTCACCGGTCGATCGGCACGCGGGAAGCCCAGTTGTTGGTGGATAATGGCGGCAGAGTGGGTCGCCCCGGGTCACGGAGAGAGGGTCGCGAATCTGCGACTCCCCTCAGCCCCCGGTCGCGATTCTGCCTTCCGTCGGATCTACCGGGGGCAGATCACGGGCCGATCGCCTGGCCGTCTCCTTGCAGGGAATGACATGGGAACGCGTCAAGGACAGGCTCATCGGGTCGGTCCAGCCGACTTGGGATTCACCGCATGGCGGGTCGTCTGCTGGAAAGGAGCGTAGACCATGTTCGAGATCACGCTGGACACCAATCACATGGCATGGGTCGAGGCGAGCTCGTACCCGGAGGGCACCATGATGAAGGTCCTGCGGGAGGAGGGCGAGGCGCGGTCGGTCTTGTTGAAGTTGCCGTCGGGGTTCCACATGGGGGCCCATTCCCACACCGGGTGCGAGCAGCACTTCGTGTTGGAGGGCAGATACGAGACCGGGGGAGAGGAATATGGCGCCGGCGCCTACCGGTGCATCCCCGCCCACACCGACCACGGCCCCTTTGCCAGCCGGGAGGGGGCGGTCGTCCTTGTCATCTGGGCGTAGCGTCAGGGGAGGAGAGGAGGCCCAACCGCCGCATCTTTCTGTAGAGGGTGGACTTGTGCATCCCCAACTCCTCCGCGGTGGCCACCCGGTTCCCGTCGTGTCTCTCCAGGGTCGAGAGAATCACTCGGCGCTCGCAGTCCTCCAGACTGTTCGTCGGGGCAGTATCCCGGCGACCCTTCACGAGCCAGCGAGGCAGGTGCTCAGGGCCGATCAGAGGGCCGGCGGCCAGGACGAAGCCATGCTCCACGATGTTCTCGAGCTCCCGGATGTTGCCTGGGTAGTCATGGGCCATCAGGAGACGCAACGCCTCGGGTGAGATCCCCTCGACGGGTTTGTCGTGGAGCACGGACAGTCGCCGGATAAAATGCTGGACCAGGGGCAACACGTCTTCGGACCGCTCGCGGAGCGGTGGCAGGTCGAGCTCGATGACGTTGATGCGGTAGTAGAGATCCCGACGAAACGCACCTTCCTCCACCATGGCCATGAGATCCTGGTTCGTGGCGGTGACAATGCGGGCATTGGTCCGAAGGGTCTTCGTCCCTCCCAGAGGCTCGTACGTCTTCTCCTGCAGCACCCGGAGGAGCTTGCCCTGCACCGCCAGGGACAGGTTTCCCACCTCGTCCAGGAAGAGGGTTCCGTTCTCCGCTCGGGCGAAGCGGCCCGCCTTGGCCCGGTTCGCTCCGGTGAACGCGCCCTTCTCGTATCCGAACAGCTCGGAGTCGACGAGCGTCTCGGGGAAGCACCCGCAGTTGACGGCGACGAAAGGTCCGTTCTTCCGTGAGCTCAATTTGTGCACTGCACGGGCAAGGAGCTCCTTGCCCGTACCGGTCTCGCCCCTGATCAGGACCGTGCTGTCGCTCTCGGACACGACGGGCAGCATGTCCAGCAAGTCCCGGACACGGGCGTTCCTGCTGACGATGTCTCCCGCAGTATAGGTCTTCTCGATCTGCTTCTTGAGCGCTTCGATCTCGCGGAGGTCCCGGAAGGTCTCCACTCCGCCCATCAGGCGGCCGTGGGGATCACGAAAGAGGGCCGTGGAGACGCTCACGGGAACCCTCCGCTCGTGCGCGTCCGTGATGTACACGACCAGGCCGGTGACGGGGTTCCCGGTTTGGATGGTATGACTGATCGGGCACGCTTCATGACAGACGTCGGAGCGCAGGACCTCGTAGCACAGGCGACCCAGGACCTCGGACCGGCGGTACCCGGTGATCTCCTCGGCAGCGCGGTTGAAGCAGGTGATGTGCCACTCCCTGTCGACCGTCAGAACTCCGTCGGAGATGCTATGCACCACCGCTTCGAAGCGCTCCGGCGAGAGGTGTACCGGGTCCGTCTCCGTCACCGCATCCGAGCACGACGGGCGCTCGTCTTCGCTTGCCATGTCGTCCTGCCACTCCCAGGCACCACGGGGATGCCGAGCTCGTTGCCGACGAAGGCAGCCGCCTCATCAAGATAAGACCACCGCAGCCCTTTGGGAGAACGACATGCACGGAACGGACGCGCCCGCATGTTCCACCGGCTCGATGCCTTGGACGCTATCGCTCGATGCCGTCTCGCGCCTGCACTCCCTGACGGTAGTAGTGCTTCACCTCGCGCATGTCCGTCACGAGGTCGGCCTTCTCCACCACGGTCGCGGGCGCGCAACGTCCCGTCAGTATCAGTTCGATGTCCTCCGGGCGCCGGTCGATGAACGCCAGGACCTCCTCCACATCGAGCAGGCCGAACCAAACGGCGACGTTGACCTCGTCCAGCACCAGCAGGTCGTACCGTCCGGAACCCATGGCCTCGAGCGCCCGCGCCAGACCCTGCTTCGCGCGGGCGACGTCCTGCGCGCTCACATCCTGGCGCCGCACGCAGTCGGGCCCGCCGTACTGTTCGACGGTGATGAGTGGGAGATGTCGCAATGCGTCGAGCTCTCCGTAGTGGCGCCCCTTCATGAACTGTCCGACGTACGTGCGCAGCCCGTAGCCTGCGGCACGCACCGCCTGGCCGAGAGCGGCAGTCGTCTTCCCCTTCCCACCGCCGGTATAGACCTGGACCCGACCGCGCAGCGTCGGCCGATCCGCCGTGTGAGCAGAGGCTTTCATCGAGACTCGTCCGCAACGGTGTCAACGATCATCGTGAGCCCCACGCCCGCTCTGACGGAGTCCGCTCCGTAGGCGGCGGAGAACATCCTGATGGCGCGGTCGCCCGTGCAGTGACACGGTGCCGCGCGCCGTCACGTGGCTGGCGCATTTCCGCTCCCGTCGGGCCTCCTCCGGTAGGAGTAGCCCTTCCTGGGCCAGACTGACCATACCTACGAGTACGTCACAACTGGGACCATAGAGGATGCATAATCGGTTGACAACACGTGACCTGTGCCTTGATAATGCGCGTCGGCCGATCCATCGTCGATCCGCCATCCCCATCTGGACTGACCTCATGAGTATGTCCGACACCACGCCGTCGTCAGCCGAGCGGAAGCTCACGTCGCCGCCCGAGGCCTTGTTGAACGCGGCGTTTCGAGTGTTCGCGACCCGAGGCTACCGGGCCACCCGTCTCGAGGATGTCGCCGAGGAGGCCGGCCTGACGAAAGGCGCGATCTATTACCACTTCCAGGGCAAGGAGGACCTGCTGCGGCGGGCGGTACAGCACCGGCACGCGAGGATCTTCACGGAGATCGAGGGAGAGCTGGGGACGATGCGGGCGCCGGCGTCGGTGAAGATCCGGCACGTGCTGCGGCGACTCTGGCAGCACCTTCTGGAGCCGGCGTGGGGGTATGCGTTTCGCCTGATGCTCGGCGAGGTCGGGTTGGAGTTCCCGGCGCTCTTCCGCATGTGGGTGGAGGAGGGCCCGATCCACGTCTGGTCGACCGTGCGAGACCTCATTCAATCGGGGGTGGAAGCCGGGGAGTTCCGGCCCGACGTGGACCCGGAGGTGTCCGCTCGGATCATCGTTTCCGGGCTGATGCTTCAGATTGCGCTCCAGGTGCATTCAGGCGCGGCCGATCTCGCCCCTTGCGACGTGGAGCGGATCCTCGACTCGGGAATGGACACGTTCTTCCGGGGGTTGGCCCCCGGGTGGCCGGGGGAGGGGAAGGCTCCGAAGGCCAGATAGCAGCTACAGGCGCTCGCGGACGTCCCACCAGAGCCGGACGAGGCTCTCACCCGATGCCGAGTCGGGCGCGACCTCGGTCACTGGCTCTCCTGCCTTCATCGCATGGGCGACGGCTTCGTCGTACGGCACTCGTGTGAGCACCGGCACACCGAGGTCACGGCAGGCGTCCTCGATGCGCCGCGCCCCCTCCGGGTGGATGTCGTGCTTGTTCACCGTGACCATGCTTGGGGTGCCCAGCTGAGACAACATGGTGAGGGTCCGCTCCAGGTCCGCGAAGCCCGCGGCGGTGGGCTCGGCCACGAGGAGAGCGACGTCCGAGCCCGTGGAGGCGGCGATGGCCGGGCAGGCCAACCCCGGCGGACCATCCACGATGGTGAGGGCGTAGCCGGCCGCCGCTCCTGCCGCGAGGGCCTTCTCCTTGATCAGCGTTACCAGCTTCCCGGAGTTCTCCCGGGCCGGCAGCAAGCGGGCGTGGAGGAACGGCGCGCCGCCGTATGTCTCCGAGCGGTACCAGTATCCGGCGAGCTGGGGGACCATCCGGATCGCCTGGCTGGGACACTGGTGAAAACAGGTCGCACACCCTTCGCAGGCGTAGGGATCGACGCGGTATGTCCAGCCGTCATCCGCGGGCACCACCGCACCGGAGCGGCAAACCTCCTCACAAACACCGCACCCCACGCACGAGTCCGGCTCCACGACAGCCACGGACGCACCGATGAACTCGTGTTCCTCGAGGCGCCGCCGCCCGATGAGGATTTCGAGGTTCGACGCATCCACGTCCGCATCCACGCACACGGCTCTCCCGTGGCTCTCACCGGTGGACGCGAGGTGCGCGAAGGCCGCGGACACCGTGGTCTTGCCCGTACCCCCCTTTCCGCTGAGGATGACGAGTTGCTTCATGGTTCCATTCGGAGCTCATGCAGTCCTGCTCCGGGCCGAGCGGTGGCTGTGGCATCCAGGCTGGGTGTGGTTCCGCGATCGACCGCGGCTCGGATGGACGTGAGCAGCTCTCGAAACCGTGCAGCGTACTCGGGGTGGACGTCCAGGAGGGTCGCCCCGCGCGCGATACCCTCCGCGACGGCCCGGTCGAAGGGGATGCGGAGCAGAATGGGCAGATGCCGAGCCCGGCAGAAGGCGTCCAGTGGCTCGTACGCGGGGCCATCCCGGTTCACCACGACCCCGCCCGACAATCCAAGGGCATCGAGAACCTCCACGGCCAGCGCCAGGTCATGGAGACCGAACGGGGTGGGCTCCGTCACCAGGATCACGTAATCGGCCCCCCTCACGCTCTCCACCATCGGGCAGGATGTTCCGGGAGGCGCGTCGAGGATCACGATCTGACCGGGGTCGGGCCGCACCCGGGCCTTGAGCTCCCGGATCACGGGTACCGGCATGACCTCGCCGACGTTCAGAAGGCCGTGGGCGAACCGCACCCCGGAGCCCCGCCCGAGCTCCAGGCGGCCCACCTGTCGAGGCGTCTCCGAGATGGCGGCCTCGGGACAGACGAGCCGGCAGCTACCGCATCCATGGCAGAGCTCCGGGAACAGGCAGACCGCCCCGCCCAGAAGCGCCAGGGCGTGGAACGCACATACCTCCACGCAGTTCCCACAGAGGGTGCAGCGATCAGGATCGATGGCCGGCACCGCGACGGACGCGGGGAGCGCGTGATCGATCTCCGGCCGCAGGAACAGGTGCGCGTCCGGAGCCTCCACGTCGCAGTCCATGAGGAGAGGCGGCGGTGCTGAATCACCACTGGACACGGACGCCCCCTTCCATGCGAGGGCGAGGCCGACGGCGACCGTCGTCTTGCCGGTTCCTCCCTTGCCGCTGGCTACGGCAATCCTCATCCGCCCCGGCGCCACCCTCTTCCGCCTCCTCCGCCTCGACCTCCGCCACCGCCTCGGCCTCGTCCCTTGCCGCCGCCCCACCCGCCCCAGCCCGGGCGACCAGGGGGAGCGGTGAACTGGGTCTCCCTCCCCAGATCACCGTCCTGCAGGCGCTCCACCGCTTCGCGCGCCGTCATCGATCCGACGGGCGTGCTCACCGCGATGCCCGCCAGCTTCAACGCCTCACGCGCGTTGGGACCGAACCTGCCGCCCACGACGGTCCCCACGCCGTGCCGGCTCAGAAGCTGCGCCGCCTGGATTCCGGCCGCCCCGCCGGAACGGGCCCCCGAATTCTCCAGGGCCTCCCAGGCCATGCTCGTTGGATCGACGACCAGGAGGTACGCGGCCCGACCGAACCGGCTCTCGACTTCCGCATCCAGGTCGGGCCTCGCCACCACGACCGCAACCTTGTCCATGGCCTAGCTCCGCTTTCTTCGGAATTCACTTGTGTCGCGCGAGTATCGCCGACGTTCGCGCCCCCTCCCTGGTACCTGCCTCCGCCGCGCCCGACAGGAACATACTGTAGAGTATATCCAACCCGATCATGGCCGGCAATTCCACGCTCCCGCGGTTCGCGCATCGTCAGCATATCGTCCTAGTAATTGCTTGATAATATCCCTATGCATATACTTGTGATCGGAGACATACCATAGAGTTTAGTCATGACCCTAGCCGTCCTCCTCTGGTCGGCGCGGGAGGAACGGAAGGCAAGCCCTTGAGGCACTACCTCGACTGCTATCCCTGCTTTCTTCGACAGGCCCTGGAAGCAGCCCGGATGACGACCTCCGACGAGGGCGTCCAGAGAGGGGTGCTGAGCGAGGTCGCGGCGCTGCTGGCCGAGCTCCCTGCGGACGTGACCCCTGTGGAGATGGGCTTGAACGTCCACCGCATCATCAGGGAGCGGACGGGCTCGATCGATCCCTATCGCCGGGTGAAAAAGGAATCCAACCGGAAGGCTCTCGAGCTCTACCCGCGCCTCGAGGCGTACGTGGAGGCGGCGGACGACCGCCTTCGGGCCGCGGTCGTGGTCGCGGCCATCGGGAACGTCATCGACTTCGGTGCCAACCCCGGATTCGACCTAGAGCGCTCTGTCGACTCCGGACTGGCCACGGGGCTCACGGGATCGGACCTGGAGGCCTTCGCCGAGAGGCTCGGCGAGGTGGACCAGGTTCTGTATCTCGGCGACAACGCGGGGGAGATCGTCTTCGACAAGGTCCTCGTGCGGGAGATCGCCTCGCTGGGGGCGAGGGTCACCTTCGCCGTGAGGGAAGCCCCGATCCTCAACGACGCGACCCGGGAAGACGCCCGCGCCGTGGGGATGGATCGATGGGCGGAGGTGATCGGCAGCGGGATCGTGGGACCGGGGATGCAGCTCGCCCGGGCCAGCCCGGAATTCCAGGACCGCTTCTCGAGAGCCGATCTCATCGTCTCCAAGGGTCAGGGGAACTACGAGGGTCTGTCCGAGGAGGCGAGACCGATCTTCTTCCTCCTGGTGGCGAAGTGCCCTGTGGTCGCCCGGGACCTGGGCGTGGAGGTGGGAGATCTGGTTCTACGGAGGAATCACGGAGGCTGTGGAGACGAGCGATGACGGGAACGGCGCAGGCTGCCCCGGAAGGGCGGAAGATGTCACAGGATGACGTGGAACGTCGTATCGGGGAGACGGTTCACCTCATCGAGAATCGGGTTGTCGTGTTCAGTGGAAAGGGGGGAGTCGGAAAGACCACGATCGCCGTGAACCTGGCCTATGCGCTGGTACGGCGTGGAAGGCGGGTCGGTTTGCTGGACGCCGACCTCACGGGCCCGAACGTGGGCCGGATGGTGGGCAGGTCCGGTCCCCTGCGCGATCGATCGGGGAAACTCCTCCCCCACGAGGTCGAGGGGCTGAAGGTCGTCTCCGGTGCCTCGTTGCTTCCCCCGGGGCAGCCGTTGATCTGGCGGGGACCCCTGCGGGCGAAGGCGCTGGAGCAGCTCCTCTGGGGTGTGGAGTGGGGGGCGCTGGACTTCCTCCTCACCGATCTTCCACCCGGCACCGGCGACGAGGTGCTCACGATCACACAGCGTACTTTCCCGCAAGTGGCGATCGTGGTCACGACTCCCCAGGAGGTCTCCCTGATAGACTCTCACCGTGCGGCCAACATGGCGCTCGAGATGGAGGTGCCCCACGTCGGCATCGTGGAGAACATGTCAGGGCTGGTATGCCCCACCTGCGGCACGGAGATCCCGCTGTTCGGGGAAGGCGGTGGAGAGCGACAGGCCCGGGAGTTGGGTCTGGAGTTCCTGGGGAGGATCCCCATCGACATCAACGTGAGAAGGGGAGGCGACGAGGGTCGGCCCATCGTGCTCCAGGAGGAGGAAACCCCGGTCGCGCAAGCCTTCTTCAACTTGGCTGCCCGCGTGGACGAGCTTCGGGGGGGCGGTTGAGCGAACCGGGCGGTGCGGCTCACACCCCGCCTACGGACGTCGCTCACGGCGCGCTGATCAACCCTCTGATACCGAGAAGGAGAGCGTTCCGGCGGTGTGGGTCCATCCCTGGATTGAGGATCCACTGCACGTCGGGCTGGACTGCCAGGTGGTCCGTCAGCTCCACCAGGGAGCTGAGCTCGACGGCCACCTCCCACCGCTCGGTAGGAATCCCCGCCGTCCGGCGTGCATCGAGGTACGCCCCTCCGTTCCCGGCGGCCGCGAAGCCGACACCAACCTCGCCGGACCGGCCCCGGCCGCGCTTGCGCCAGCTCAGGCCGCCCCCGACGTAGGCGCCGACCTGGTTCGCTTGGTCGTCGGCCAGCCCGGTTCGTCCGAACAGCCAGAGGCCACCGTCGGCGCCACCACCGCGATCGATGCGTGCTTCGCCGAGCATGTAGACTCCCCAGCTTCTGGCCGGTGCGTTCGTGGATCCGAGCGTCCATCCCGGAGCGAGCCGCCGCGTGTAGCCCCAACTCCCCACCGCGAGCTTCGCACCGTACGCGGGCTCGTCCTCTCGCCCGATCCTTCCGGCATGCAATGGGCCTTCGCGCTCTTCCAGATCTCTGCCGACCCCTGGCGACCGCGTGTAGTACGCGCACTCACAGGCCAGAAGAAGGCCGTCCGAGGAATCCAGATGCACATGGGTCCCGTGAGGGTCGCCGGGATCTCCGGGGACGCCGTCCAGCACGGCGACCTCGACGCGCCACCGCGGCCGGGGTAAGGCCTTCAGGCGAAGCGCGAGCGACGTGGTGGGAAAGATCGAAGGCCCGTTGAGGCCGCTCTGGCTATAGTCGGGGCCGACGCCGAACGAGCTGTTCAGAAAGAGCCGCGCCGAGCCCAGGACGTCGAACTCGCTGTTCAGGTCGTATAGCCCGAGCAGCACCGATGCCCGCTCGCCCAGAAAGTGCTGCTCGATCCACGCCTCGAAGACCTTCCAGGTGGAAGGCGCAGCGATGTTGTCGACCCCCTGGAAGTCCCCGACGTTATCGGATGGGTCACCGCCGTCGTTGCCCAGGACATAGAGAAACGCGTAGCCCCCTCGCCATCCCAGGGCGGGCCCGTTCAACCGGAGCTGCAGGTCCACGTCGACGAGGCTTTCGGTCGCCCGCCCGGTCCCGCCTTGCAAGGTTCGCATTACGTCCCCGATGAGCGCTCCGGTGAGCTGCACCGGCAACTCCGGGGATTGCGCGATGAGCGGCCGTGGACCCGCGACCAAGGCTATGGTGAGCAGGATAACCCGCGCACCGGGTCCTATCCGGCGTGCTTCTTCACGTCGCTCCGATCCGGCACGGCCCGGACGAGTTCGCAGACGATGGTGGATCATCGACCAACCCCTCCCCGTCCAGGCAAGGACGGCTCAGGAATGGTCCGGGTGCCGATACCGTTTCTCACCAGCAGGGATCGGCAGGTCGAGTGCGTTCTCGTGGGGCGGGATCAGGCAGGAATACCCGTCGGTGTAGGCACACCATGGATTGTAGGCCTCGTTGAAGTCCAGGACCCACGTCCCTGCCGGGGTGCGATGGACTTGGGGCTCGAGATCCAGGAACCGGCCCATGGGATACGTCTCGGTGTCCGCTGTCTCGTCCCTGAACGGCACGAACAGCCGCATCTCACCCGGGTCGATCCGGTAGGCCTGCAACGTATACGCTGTCGTGTCGATCACGAACCGGAACTCGCCCCAGCGCAACATGTTCCGCTTGTCCCCACCGGTAGCATCGAGGGTCACCGTCGCCTTGCTCTCGTGCTCATGCAAGTCGAGCTCGAACCGGTATCTCTCGTCCAGCGGGTAGTACTTCAGGCCCTCGAAGGTGTCGCGATCCCGGCGGGGGAACGGCGATTGGGGGCTGTCACGGAAGAACCTGTCCTTGCCTTTGCGGATCTTCTCCAGCCGGTCCATCCATCTGGCGCTCATATCTTTCCTCCTTTCTCCTTCTTCTGCGGCCAGCCGTCCCTTCGTGGTATCTCAGATCGAGGAGATGAGGGGGATAACCCTCCGACGGCTGTGTTCCGCTACTTCTTTCACCTCTCCGAGCAGCTCGGGGGAGAAGGGGACCTGGATCTCGGTGCCGTCGAATGGAACACCCTTCATCCGCTCAATGCGAACGAAGAGGCGAAAAGGGTCACGGGCGCTGTGGGCCAGCAGCAGGTTGTCGGAGACGGTCTCCAGCTCCGCGATCATCTCCCTCTTGGCCGAGCTGCTGACGGAGAAGAGTGAGGTGACGCCCTCGTCCCGGGTGAGGGTTGCCCTCATCTCCTGGAGGGTCCGTGCACCGTAGGTGGGGGAGAAGAGGAGGAGGTTGAGGGCGGACCCGAAGAGGAGAATCCCGGGTCCCGCGTCCGGGACCATCGCACGGGCCGTCAGGAGCGACTCCGTCCACATGGAAGGCATCACGAGGTTTGCCCGGATGTGGTGACGGTCCACCTCCTCCATTCCCTCCATCTCCGCATCGAGCTCGATGAAGGCGACCCGGTCGGCGAAGCCCCCCAGATCCACCCCCGACACACGGCGGAGGGCCTCGGCGATGAAGGTGTGACTCGGATATTGGAGGGAGAGGAAGATGACACTCCCTCCAGCCGACAACCAGCTTGCCGTGACGGCATTGCCGATCAGGGGCTTCCCGGACCCTCCTGGACCGGTGATGAGGGTGGAGGTCCCCAGGGGCCAGCCCTGGGGAAGCAGCTGAGCGAGCCATGGCTCTGAGATAGTCAACGTGTTCATGAAAGTGCCTGTCGGTGCGTGGGCTTGCTGGCGCGCATCAGATGAGCTCCGGTATCCCGTCGGGCGTCTCCCGAGCATCACTCTCGCCCAAGGTCCGCATGGCGTGCGCAAGGTAGCCGGCGATGTCCCGGGCCGTCGGTGTCCTCGTGGCACTGGCATGTGCGGCGAGATCGGCGGCCATGCCCTCCACGAACACACCGGTCAGCAATGCGTCCTCGGGCGAGAGACCCAGCACACGCAATCCACGGACGGCTTGCCGAACGATCTCGTCGCGGCCCGCGACGACGGCCCTGAGCGACCCGCCTGTGGGGTTGATGAAGACCCGTCCGTCCGGCACGCCGATCAGGGCCCGACGCCCCTGCACGACAATGGTCGTGCCTCGCTCGCTGGCGAGCTCCTGAACCGGCGAAATCGGATCCGCGTCGACCTGCGCCTGCGTGCGACCCGTGGACCGGGGCAGGTCGACCGCCTGAATGATCAGGGAAGATGGCCGCGTCTCGGAGGCGTCCCCTTTGCCACCCCGACGCGCTCTCGATCGCACCCACGAGATCGAAATGTTCAGGTGGCGTGGGATAGGCGCCGGCTCGTTGAAAGCGACCCGGAATCCGGCATTCTCGATGAGCGCCGGCGGGAACGAGATAGGACTGACGAACAGTCGTCCACCAAGGGACGCGCCGGGCCCGAGGACGTTGCCCAGCTTGGGCAAGCCGAAGGTCACGGTCGTGTCCGCCTCGATCGCAGCGCCGCGGATCCGCCCGTTGTCGCCATCCACTCCCGATGGGATGTCGATGCTGAACACGGGCTTCGATGTATCGTTGATCAACTGGACGACCTGGGCAAGAGGCCCCTCGAGATCCCGGGTCAACCCCGTGCCCAGGAGCCCATCCACGACGACGTCGGCCCATGCCAGGTTCCCCGCAAGCTGTTCCGGGCGAGGTCGGTCGAGGAGCCCGACGCCGCTCTTCTCGAGGCGGGCCAGGTTGCGCGCACTCGGGTCCGTGTAAACTGCCGGACTCGCCATGGCCGCCACGCGCACCCGAGCACCTGCGGAGTGCAGCTTTCGTGCAACGACGAAGCTGTCGCCTCCGTTGTTGCCCGGACCGCTCACGACCAGGAATCGCCCCTCCCGGACTCGCGTCTGCCGCAGCATCACGTAGTAGACGGCCTGGCCGGCGTTCTCCATGAGCAAGTCGTCCGGAATGCCGTACTCCTCTACAGCGCGACGGTCCAACTCCCGCATCTGACGAACCGTACTGGCGTACACGCGGCCGCTCCTCTTCCAGCCATGCCGTGGCGAACGCTGCGGAACGCCGCGGCGCATAGGTCGTTCCGGCGACGACTCCAACCTCTGCCGCATCGAGGACGGACGGCGACAGAACATACTCACGGGTTTAGTACACGGCGCATTGTAGCAAACGTATCGCAATCTATGCCCGGAAGGACCCAAGTACAAGTCATGTCTTGAAATGACAAACGAGTATATGTATGTTGAATGCCGGTCACGTACTCTTGAGTGTAGTTTAGGCACTCCGAGGAGGATGGGGTATGAGCGTCGCCGAACGCTCGCGGGGCCCTCGTGGTCGAGCCCGGGAAGGAGCTGGATGCGCTGCCCGCGGGATTGGGGAATCCCGGGCGGAGCGCAGGGCGAGCCGGATATGATCGCGTTCGGCCCTGTGCCTTCCCGGCGACTCGGGCGGAGTCTCGGGATCAACCACATCCCGCCGAAGGTGTGCACGTACTCGTGCATCTACTGCCAGGTGGGCCGCACGAGTCGGCTTCATGCCCGCCGTTGTGCGTTCCTGGATGCGACGGCCGTGGCGGAACAGGTACGGAACAAGCTGGAGGCGGCCGACAGGAGCGGAGAGCCCGTCGATTACCTGACGTTCGTGCCGGACGGAGAGCCGACGCTGGACGCCGGGTTGGGGTCGATGATCGAGGCACTCCGTCCGCTGGGAATCCCGATCGCCGTCGTGACGAACGGCTCGCTACTGGACCACGCGGACGTGCGGGAGGAGTTGGCCGCAGCGGACTGGGTGTCCTTGAAGATCGATACCGTCGACGAGGAGAGATGGCGGCAGGTGAATCGGCCGCATCGTCGGTTGCATCTGCCGAGCATTCTCTCCGGCATGAGAGAGTTCGCGGCCGGCTTCCGTGGTCGACTCGTGACGGAGACCATGCTCTTGGCGGGACTGAACGATTCGGAGGCGGGGCTGCGCGCCACCGCGTCGTTCATCGGAGCCTTGAAGCCGGCGACGGCCTACGTGGCGGTGCCGACCCGGCCGCCTGCCGAGCCGTGGGTGAAGGCGGCGACGCCCGCCAGCCTCACCCAGGCGTACGAGGTGTTCCGTGCTCTGGCCGGTCATGCGGAGCTTCTGGTCGGCTACGAGGGCGACGCCTTCGCAGCCACGGGCGACCCGCGGGAAGACCTTCTCGCCATCACGGCCGTGCATCCGATGAGGGAGCAGGCTGTCGCGAGGCTCCTCAAGCCGACCGGGGCCCCTGCGAAGGTCCTTGCCGAGCTGGTACGTCGCGGCGACCTGGTCGAAGTCGACTATGGCGGACACCACTATCTCCTGCGTCCGACCGCGCCTCGCTCCGGCAGCGCGCCGATCCGCGGGGAGAGGAGACAATGACGATGCACACCCTCGTGACGCACGACCGCGGGAAGGTCGAAGCTGCCGTGACGGGCTCCTACGAGACGAGGATCACCAGCACCATCCTGGATGCATATCACGAGAAGCTCTCCAGGTCCCTGGTCGGTGACGTGCTGGTGGTGGGGGCGGGGCCGTCCGGTCTGATGGCGGCCAAGGAGCTCGCTGACCAGGGAAGGAAGGTCACTGTCCTGGAGAGGGAGCTGTTCCCGGGAGGTGGCATATGGGGCGGAGCCATGGGGATGAACGAGGTCGTCGTCCAGGAGGAGGCCGTGTATGCCATCGACGGGCTCGGCGTGCGGCCCAGGACGACCGCGGACGGGCTGGCCGCCATCGACGCAATGGAGCTGGCGTCCGCCCTGGTCCTGGGAGCGCTCCGGGCGGGGGCGGTGGTGCTGAACCTGACCACGGTGGACGACCTCTGTGTGCGGGATGGAGGGGTGTGCGGGGTGGTGGCGAACCGCACGGTGCTGGGCGCGCGTTTGCCATTGGACCCTATCTCGTTCCAGGCCGACGCCGTGCTGGATGCGACGGGCCATGACGCAGCCCTGGTCCGCATGCTCCACAAGCGGGGACTTCTGGACGGGCCCGCTGCCTTCCCCGGAGAAGGCGCCATGGATGCCGAAACGGGGGAGAGGTTCGTCGTGGACGAGGTAGCGGAGATCTACCCCAGGCTCTGGATCGCGGGAATGTCCGTCGCGGCGGCTCGAGGCGGCCCCCGCATGGGGCCGATCTTCGGGGGGATGCTGCTGTCCGGAAGGGCGGCAGCGGAGCTCATCGACCTCACGCTCTCTCTCGACGCCGAGAGACTCTGACCGTGGCCACGCTCGAATGGTACGGATGGAACCGACAAGGGAAGACAAGACGATGACGACGAACGAGATGCCCCTTTCCGGCCTCCGGCTGGGGGTCCTCGGAAAAGGAGGGTCGGGAAAGAGCACGGCGACCGTGCTTCTGGCCGACGCCCTCCTCGAGCGAGGGTACACGGTGCTGGTCCTGGACGCCGATTCCACGAATCTGGGTCTCGCTCGGGCCCTTGGGCTGGCGCGGGATCCGGATCCGCTCCTGGACCACTTCGGGGGGATGGTATTCAGCGGCGGCCTCGTGACCTGCCCCGTGGACGACCCTACACCTCTCCCCGGGGCCGAGGTCACCCTGGACGACCTTCCGCCCCGATTCGTCGGACGCCGCGACGGCCTCGTCCTTCTGGTGGCGGGAAAGATAGGGGACCTCGGGCCCGGAGCCGGCTGCGACGGGCCCATCGCCAAGATCGCCCGGGACCTGGTGGTCGACGATTTCGGCCCCGCCCCGGTGACCCTCGTGGACTTCAAGGCCGGCTTCGAGGATTCGGCACGGGGTGCCCTCACCTCCCTGAACCAGGCCATCGCCGTGGTGGACCCCACGGTGGCCGCCACCCAGATGGCCATCCACCTATCCCGGATGGTGACGAAGATCCGACAGGGGGCCCCTCCGGCCACCCAACACCTGGACCGTGTCGACCTGGTCGAGATGGCCATCCGCCGGTTCCGGGAGTCCCGGGTGGAGGGGGTGGTCGCGCTGCTCAACCGAATCGGGGATCCTTCCACCGAGGCCTATCTGCGGGTCGCCCTGGACGAGGCCGGGGTTCCCGTGGCGGGGACCCTCCGGAAGGACCCCTCCATCGAGAAGCAGTGGCTGCGGGGGGACCGGGTGGGTACCGAGGCCCTGGCAAAGGACACGGTAGCCGTGGTCGACGCCCTGGAGTCCGCGGTTGGCGAGGCGAGAAGGCTCCAGACGGCCTGAGAACGAGGAGATCCTGATCATGAGTGCGGATGCGCTGGACACATTCAGCGAAGGGAGGCTGACGTTCCCGCCATGAACGCCGCGCGCTCCCGCTACAGGGTCCGGTACTATGACGCGTTTTCGCGCGTCTACGATCGGTTCGTCGCGGCCCACTCGAGCGACCGCGAGGGACGGCTGAGGAGGGTGCTCGCCGAACGGACGGCGCTGCGCCCCGGCGACCGGGCGCTCGACCTCTGCACGGGGACGGGGGCCATGCTTCCCGCGTTGGCGGAACGCACCGGCGACGCCGGACTCGTGGTGGGCCTGGACTTCTCCGGGGGCATGCTCGCCCAAGCGAAACGGAAGATCGCGGGCGGGGGAGCCGTGGCCCTGGTCAGGGCCGACGCCGAGCGCCTCCCGTTCCGTGACGGGTCGTTTCACGCGGTGACCTGCTCGCACGCCTTCTACGAGCTCAAGGGAGAAGTGGCCGAGCTGACGCTCGATGAAGTGGGGCGCACCCTCCTGCCCGACGGCAGGTTCTTGATGATGGAGCACGAGGTGCCGCGCACGCGGCTCGTGCGCCTGCTCTTCTACCTTCGGCTCCTCTCGATGGGCCTCACGAAGGCGCTCGAGATACTGGGCCACGAGGAGGATCTCTTCCGGCGTCACTTCGCGACGGTGGAGCGCATCGAGACGGGCACGGGTCAATCGAAGATCATCCTCGGGACGAGATGAGCCCGACCGTTTCCCCGGAAAGGACGCAGTCATGAAGTACGACGTTGAGGCTCACTGGAACATCGACACCGAGTGTATCCACGCCGGGCCGGAGGCCGATCCGGCGTTCGGCTCGGTGGCGCCACCCATCTATCAGACGTCCACATTCGCGTTCGCGAGTCCCGAAGAGGGGGCGGACCGGTTCGCCGGGCGCGATCCCGGCTACATCTACACGCGCATGGGCAACCCGAC
>Ga0315535_1000348_pt1 | contig 32420 bp, 43 predicted proteins | sample SalMarSW160220MG_2_FD_203092 | JGI IMG/M metagenome (GOLD analysis project Ga0315535, IMG submission 203092) | Salt marsh sediment microbial communities from the Plum Island Ecosystem LTER, Massachusetts, United States - Salt Marsh Sediment SW1602-20 ... | reverse complement strand
CTTGAGGAGAAAGATGAAATCACCTCCTTCGTCACCAGCACCACGAATCTTCCCAAATTGAGGGGGCGCATCACTATTATTAATTACAGCCATCCTGATACTGCTAAATAACTGTTCAGATGACAGGCATCGTTCATTATTATCTTTCAATCTTTGAATAAGATATTTGGTAAAGCTGCTTTTGTCTGGAATTTCAGTCAGGACTCCGCTGGTCATGGCTTTGCGGCTTGGAAGATCATAAAGCACTTTGTAAGCCTTTTCAATATCTTGGAAACCGCCTCTTGTTTTATAAATGGATCCAAAGACTGCATCTGCAATTAGCAATGTATGTCGTGACTTTATGGCCTTCAGATAGTCAACAAGTGTACTGTTTGGAAACCAATTTGCCGTTGATTTTAAGTTTGCATCAGAAGGCAGCCAGTAGCCTAAACCCGAGGACTCATCCCACATTCCATGACCGGCATAAAAAATCAGAAGATTATCCTCTGGAGTAATTGTTTTTGAAAGTTTGTCAAAACTCACTATAAGCTCCTCTCTTGTAGGATTACTCAATAATGAAATATTCTCCTTCTCAAATGTATACCTGGAAGATAGCACTTCGGAAATCAGCTTTGCATCCTTGATAGGATTCTCCAAATTGGGTATTTGTTTGTCTAAATATTCCTCAATACCGATTATCAGAGCATCGTATTTCGAAGAATTCAGGATTTCATTTGCAAGACTCGGGGCAATGGGAGTATAATTTGCAGTTATATATTGTTTGGCTACATTTCTTTGTTCATCCAATGCAACCAGGCTTATTGTATGTTCTCCTTCTGAGAGTGTGATTTCTTCAGTAAAGAATCCTGACTCATCCAAATCGATGATTTTGTCGTTAATCAGCAGGAGGTTAACATTTTGATCGTCACTTACTTCACCGATAACAGTAAGCAGAGGCCATTGCTTCCGTCTCCATCGGCGGCAGTTGCCCCTTCAGCAGTAGCATAGGCGATAATTGAACCACTTGGGGCAGACATTGCTGCAAACCCTAGGGTGCTTCCACGATACCATGTTCGAAAAGGGTTATCCCTGCATGCATCCAGGATCACTATATTGATGTTGCTTGGGAAACGTGAAAACTGTCGGACAACCTTGTCCATGTCAATCGCTTCGACTTCGAGAGCTAAGAAATCCTCGACTTCAGCATCAGTAGGAAGTAGATAGTTTTTACCTTCAAATTGCACTCCATGACCTGCATAATAGAAAAGTGCGACTTCATATTTTGAAAGCTGCCTCCAGAAATCCAACAGAGTTTTATCCATTTCAGCCTTATCAGCATCTATGGCTTTCAGCACATCGAAACCTAATTTCTCTAGAGAGGAAGCCATTAATTCAGCATCATTTTTTGCATTCTTTAGTTTGCCACCATGCTGATAGTTGCCATTACCAATTACAAGAGCCAGCCTCTTTTCCTGAGAAAAAGATGCGAGTGCTAATAAGCTCAAGATTAAAAAGGTTAAAAACCTCTTCATATAGAATTTGTTAAGACACACATACAATATACAAAGCACTGTTTAATAAACAAAAGAGGCATCCATCGGATAGCCTCTTTTTCGTTTTGTTTTAAGTATGACTGAATAGGTTTGAGAAATATCACGAAAGGATAATAAAAGAAAGGGGGCCTGGATCGGACCCCCTTCTTTGAAAGGCTTACCGGCGGAATGATGCCGGGCTCCGAAGCCTATAAATCTTTGTTTGCAAAGATTTTAAGCGAGGAGACGGTATCATGGAGCTATTCTTCGTCCTGCTCAGCCGCATACGCTTTCAGCAGCTCATCCTGGATCTCTCCCGGTACCTGCACGTACTCGTCGAATCGCATGCTGTACATAGCACGCCCGCTGGTCAGTGAGCTCAGCGAGGTGGAGTACTTGTTCATCTCTGCCAGGGGGACCTTGGCGGTGATCTTCTCAAATCCCTTTTCGCTTGACATGCCCTGCACGATGGCACGCCTTCCCTGCAGGTCACTCATCACATCGCCCATGTAATCGGAAGGTACCAGAACCTCCACCTCATAGACCGGTTCCATGATTTTGGGTCCGGCAGTCTTGAAGGCCTTGCTGAATGCATTCCGGCCTGCCAGCAGAAAGGAGATTTCGTTGGAGTCCACCTGGTGCATTTTACCGTCATATACATAGACGCGGATATCACGGGCGTAAGAACCGGTCAGTGGTCCTTCCTCCAGCTTCTCCATGATCCCTTTCAGGATGGCAGGAAGAAAGCGGGCATCGATGGATCCACCCACGATGCAGTTTACGAATTCAAGGGTTCCACCCCAGGGGAGTTTGTGGGTGTCCACACCCCGGTTGGCCATCTTGTACTCTTTTCCATCGAGTTTGAACATGGGTTTTGGCAGGGAACCTTCCAGGTATGGCTCAATGATCATGTGCACCTCACCAAACTGGCCTGAGCCACCCGACTGCTTCTTGTGCCTGTAATCACTCTGGGCAGCCTTGGTAATGGTTTCACGATAGGGAATTTTGGGAGCTACAAATTCGGTCGCCACTTTGTAAATATGATCCAGATGCCACTTTACAATGTTCAGGTGGTATTCGCCCTGTCCGGACAGAATGATCTGCTTCAGTTCCTTGCTGTATTCGATCATTACAGTGGGATCTTCCTGGTGGATTCTGTGGAGTGCCTCACCCAGTTTTTCTTCGTCACCTTCAGTCAATGTTCTGATGGCCGTCCTGAATTTGGGTTCCGGGAACGGAATGGGCCCGAATACATAGGATACATTGGCTGAAGTAAGGGTTTGATTGGTTTTGGTATTCTTCATTTTGACGGTACAGCCGATATCACCTGCTGCCAGTGAGGCTACCTTCTCCCTGTTTTTGCCCTGAGAGGCAAATACCTGGGAAAGACGCTCCTTGTTCCTGGTGTTGTTGTTGGTCAGGTCGGTACCTTCCTTTACCATACCCGAGATAACTTTAAAATAGTTGATTTCTCCGATATGGGACTCAACAGATGTTTTAAATATAAAGATCGAGATGGGCCCGTTCTGGTCTACCTTCACTTCTATGCCATCGGTGGTTACCAGAGGTTCAAGCTCGTTGGCAGAAGGGGCCACATTGGTCAGGAATTCCATAAAGCGGCCCACGCCCATGTTGTATTTAGCCGAAGCACAGAAAACCGGGTACATCCCCCGGGCTACAACACCTGCGGTGATCCCGGTGCGCATTTCATCTTCTGTCAGTCCGTCATTCTCAAAAAACAGCTCCATCAGCGCCTCATCGTTTTCTGCGGCCTTTTCGATGAGTTCGTTGCGCAACTCCCCTGCACGTTCCAGTTCTGATTCGGGGATATCCGTGATCTCCGGTTTACCACCATCTTTGGGGTAGGTGAACAGTTTGAAAAGGATGAGGTCCACAATGGCATTAAATCCGGGACCTGCGTTCACCGGGTACTGTGCAAGCACGGCATCTCCGCCCACACTCTCCTTGATGGAGTCAAATGCTTTCTCGAAATTGGCATGGTCATGGTCACATTTATTGACCAGAAACAGGGCAGGCTTGTTGAATTTCTGAAGCCACCTGCTGTGGATCTCCGTACCTACCTCAACGCCGTGCTGGGCATTGATAACGATCACACCGGTATCCGCAACATGAAGACTGGATACAGTGCCGCCAACAAAATCGTCAGCGCCGGGAACATCCAGGATATTGATCTTCTTTCCATTGAACTCGGTGAACATCACAGAGGAGAACATGGAGGTCTGGTTCTCCAGTTCAATCTGGTGGTAGTCCGAAACAGTGTTTTTGGAGCCCACATCACCTCTTCTGTCAATCGCTCCACCCTCAAAGAGCATGGTCTCGGCAACGGTGGTTTTCCCCGATCCGGCGTTACCGAGCAGGGCAATGTTTTTAATCTGGTTGGTTGAATATGTTTTCATCGGGTCTTAAATAAAAGGTATTCAATAAATTAAGTGAAAGATTTCGTTCTGATCCCTACTGATTTGGTGAAGCAAAAGTAATAAAATTTTGTTTCTAAACAATTGGTGAAAAAGGGGAATGGGAAGCGCAAAAACCGGCATTTATTTGCTGCTTCTGAACCGGCCCGGGGGTGTTCAAAACGGGATCCCGGTAAAAATCGGAACCTGCACAGATTCCTGAAACCCCTGTAAATTCTGCAACTCCCGATGCCGGAGCGATACAGGGGAATTATTCATTAAATAATTATTGTTTTCTTAAAAAAATCAATACCTTTGCGAACCGAAATTAACAGATTTATCATATAAAACGAACAGTACAGTATGCCAACGATTCAACAATTAGTTCGTAAAGGCCGTAAAAAACTGAACGATAAAAGCAAGGCTCCGGCGCTGGATTCATGTCCCCAGAGGCGCGGAGTGTGCGTACGTGTATACACCACCACACCCAAGAAGCCTAACTCAGCCATGCGAAAGGTGGCAAGGGTAAGGCTCACCAACCAGAAAGAGGTGAATGCCTATATTCCCGGAGAAGGACATAACCTGCAGGAGCACTCCATTGTGCTGATCCGGGGTGGAAGGGTAAAAGACCTTCCCGGTGTAAGGTACCACCTGATCCGTGGTGCACTGGACACATCCGGAGTCGAAGGCCGGACACAACGCAGAAGTAAATACGGAACAAAGAGACCCAAGAAGAAATAAGAGTGTCCGCCTACGCCAAGGCTTCGGCGGATACAGTACTCAATAGAGATATATAGTTTATATAATGAGGAAGACCAAACCAAAAAAACGAATTCTGCTTCCGGATCCAAGATACAATGATCCCTATGTGACAAGGTTTGTAAACAACCTGATGCTCAGTGGCAAGAAGAGTACCGCATACGATATCTTTTACGGAGCCATGGACATTGTCGAACAGAAGACCAAAGATACAGGCAAAACGCCACTGGAGATATTCAAGGCAGCACTGGATAACATCACTCCCCAGGTTGAGGTAAAGAGCCGCAGGGTTGGTGGTGCAACTTTTCAGGTACCCATGGAAGTAAGACCCGATCGCAAGATCTCCATATCCATGAAAAACATGATTCTTTTTTCCCGCAAGCGTGCAGGCAAATCAATGAGTGAAAAACTGGCAGCAGAAACAATAGCAGCATACAACAATGAAGGCGGTGCATACAAGAAAAAGGAAGATACGCACCGCATGGCCGAAGCCAACAAGGCTTTCGCCCATTTTAGGTTCTAATACATATTATATTACAGCATTTATTGCAAGGTAAGTGTGCAACACTTATGAGCCCGGATTTAAAACATACAAGAAATATTGGGATCATGGCGCACATCGATGCCGGGAAAACTACCACCACAGAACGTGTACTGTTCTACACCGGTATCACCCATCGCATCGGTGAGGTCCATGACGGAGCCGCCACCATGGACTGGATGGTACAGGAGCAGGAGCGCGGAATCACCATTACGTCAGCAGCAACCACCACTTTCTGGAAACACAACGATCTGGAGTACAAGATCAACATTATTGATACTCCCGGACACGTCGACTTTACCGTTGAGGTGGAACGTTCGTTAAGGGTACTCGATGGTGCCGTAGCGGTATTTTGTGCCGTTGGAGGTGTGGAACCCCAATCAGAAACAGTCTGGCGTCAGGCCGAAAAATACAAAGTGCCCAGGCTGGCCTTCATCAATAAGATGGACCGGACCGGTGCCGATTTCTTCAGGGTGGTGCAGGAGATTCACGACAAGCTTGGTTCCAATCCTGTCCCCATGCAAATCCCCTTTGGTGCCGAAGAGAATTTCAAGGGCATTGTGGACCTGATTGAACGCAGGGCCATTGTCTGGAAGGAAGATGAGGAGCTGGGGATGAAGTATGAGTACTGTCCCATCCCGGAAGATCTGGTTGAAACCGTAGAGGAGTGGAGGGAGAAACTGGTCGAGGCCGTTTGTATTTCAGACGACGAGTTGCTGAACAAATTTCTGGAGGACAGGGATTCCATCTCTGTAGAGGAATTTATGGCATATGCCCGCAGGGCCACCATCAGCATGGCAATTGTTCCGGTGCTTTGTGGTTCAGCATTTAAGAACAAGGGAATTCAGCGCCTGCTGGATGCCGTGGCCGACCTTCTGCCCAGTCCCCTGGATATAGGTGCAGTAAAAGGGATCGATCCCGGGAGTGAAAAAGTAATTTCAAGGGAACCCAACAATGATGAGCCCCTGGCCGGACTGGTGTTTAAGATTGCCACGGACCCGTTTGTGGGCCGCCTGGCTTATGTACGTGTCTATTCGGGACTGCTTCAGGAGGGCGTAATGGTCCTGAACAACCGTACCGGTAAAAAAGAACGCATTTCACGCATCTACCAGATGCATGCCAACAAGCAGCTTCCCCTGAAAGAGATCGGGGCAGGAGATATCTGCGCTGTGGTTGGACTGAAAGAACTCAGGACAGGGGACACCATTACCAATGTGGGCAAGCCCATGATCCTGGAATCCATTGAATTTCCGGAGCCTGTAATTGGTATTGCCATTGAGCCCAAAACCCAGGCTGATATTGATAAGCTGGGTATTGCACTGGGCAAGCTGGCCGAGGAAGACCCCACTTTTCAGATCAAAAGCGATCCGGACACCGGCCAGACCACCATCAACGGCATGGGCGAATTGCACCTTGAGATCCTGATGGACCGGCTGAAACGCGAATTCAAGGTTGAGTGCAATGTAGGTGCCCCGCAGGTGAATTATAAGGAAGCACTTACCACCGAGGTAAAACACAGGGAGGTATTTAAAAAGCAGACCGGTGGCCGTGGTAAATTTGCCGATATCGAGGTTTACATCGGTCCGGCCGACGACAGCTTCAAGGGATTGCAATTTGTCAATGAGGTAAAAGGAGGCAACATCCCCCGTGAATATATTCCATCGGTTGAAAAAGGGTTTAAAAATGCCATGTTCAACGGACCCCTGGCAGGATTCCGCGTGGACAGTCTCAAAGTAAGGTTGCTGGATGGATCATACCACGCGGTGGATTCGGACCAGCTGTCTTTTGAGATCGCTGCAAGACAGGCGTTCAGACATGCTGCCTTAAAAGCAGCCCCGGTGATGCTGGAGCCCATCATGTCGGTTGAAGTGGTTACCCCCGAAGAGTATATGGGTGATGTGATCTCCGATTTGAACAAAAGGCGCGGCCAGGTGGAAGGAATGGACTCCAAGGCCGGAGCCAGGGTGATCAAGGCAAAGGTGCCGCTTTCAGAGCAGTTCGGTTATGTAACCGTACTCAGAACACTCTCTTCGGGAAGGGCCAGTTCCACCATGGAGTTCAGCCATTACGAAGCCATGCCTCCGAACCTTTCAAAGGAAATACTTGAAAACATATCAGGAAAAAAGAGCTAATTCATAATTATTGGAAAGATAATGAGTCAGAAGATTAGAATTAAGTTGAAGTCCTACGATCACAATTTGGTTGACAAATCAGCCGAGAAGATTGTAAAGACAGTGAAATCCACCGGTGCTGTGGTAAGCGGACCTGTTCCTCTTCCCACCCACAAACGTGTGTACACTGTATTGAGGTCTCCTTTCGTAAACAAAAAATCAAGGGAGCAGTTCCAGTTAAGCTCATTCAAAAGGCTGCTGGACATCTACAGTTCCACCCCCAAGACCATCGATGCACTCATGAAGCTTGAGTTGCCCAGTGGAGTTGAAGTTGAAATCAAAGTCTAACACAGGTAAAAACAGAATAAGATGCCAGGATTAATTGGTAAGAAAATCGGAATGACCTCCGTTTTCGACAAAGATGGAAAAAACATCCCCTGTACCGTGATACAGGCCGGTCCTTGCACGGTAACCCAGGTTAAGACCGTTGAAAGTGACGGCTATGCCGCAGTTCAGCTGGCTTTCGATGAAAAGAAAGTAAAGAACACCCCCAAAGCTGAGCAAGGTCACTTCGCCAAAGCCAATGCCACCCCCAAGAAAAAGGTGATTGAACTGAAAGGGTTTGTGAAAGATTGGAAACCGGGTGACGTGATCACCGTGGATTATTTTCATGATGACATTTGGCTGGACGTTTCCGGAATGTCAAAAGGAAAAGGATTTCAGGGTGTGGTTAAGAGGTACAATTTTGCCGGGGTGAACGATGCTACCCATGGTCAGCACAACCGTATGCGTGCTCCGGGATCACTGGGTGCCTCTTCCTATCCTTCAAGGGTATTTAAAGGAATGCGCATGGCCGGGCAGACCGGAAACAAAAAGGTGAAGATTCTGAACCTGAGGGTAGTGAAGATCGTTCCTGAGAACAATCTCCTGATTCTTAAAGGTTCTGTTCCCGGATCAAATGGTTCATATTTAATTATTGAGAAGTGATGGAATTAGAAGTATTGGATATATCCGGGAAGAGTACCGGTAAAAAGATTAAACTGGACAAGGAGATCTTTGGGATCGAACCCAACGACCATGCCATTTACCTGGATGTGAAGCAGATCCTGGCCCGCCAGCGGCAGGGAACAAGCAAATCCAAGGAACGTGGCGAGGTGAAGGGAAGTACCCGCAAGATCAAGCGCCAGAAGGGAACTGGAACTGCCCGTTTCGGTGATATTAAAAACCCGCTTTTCAGGGGAGGAGGCCGTGTATTCGGTCCCAGGCCCAGAACCTATGGAGGCAAACTGAACCGGAAGGTGAAGGATCTGGCACGCAGATCAGCTCTTACTTACAAGGTGCAGAACAACCAGATGATGGTGGTGGAGGACTTCAACATGGAGACCCCCAGGACCAGCGAATTTGCCAGCATTCAGAAAAATCTGAAGATCAACGATAAAAAGTCTCTTTTGGTCATCAACGATCGAAATAAAAACATATATTTGTCGTCGCGAAATTTACAGAATTCGAAGGTTATAACTGTCTCAGAATTAAACACATACGAAATAATGAAAGCTTCGGCACTGTTATTTCTGGAGAGTTCACTTGACGTTCTGCAAAAGAAAGCATAACAGTATTGAATCGTAGAGAGCATGAACATATTAATTAAGCCCATCGTAACCGAAAAAATGACCACCCTTGGGGAGGAATTCAACCGGTATGGTTTCGTAGTCGAGAAGAGTGCCAACAAGCTGCAGATCAAGAAGGCAGTGGAGGATTTGTATGGCGTAAAGGTTTCAGAAGTGAATACCATGCGTTATTCGGGTAAGCGCAAGCAGCGTTTTACCAAAAGCGGTGTCTCGGTTGGGAAGACCCCTTCATATAAAAAGGCAGTGGTTACGCTGGCTGAAGGCGAAGTAATTGATTTTTACAGCAACATTTAAGAAAGATGGCAATCAAAAAATACAGACCCACAACGCCGGGCCAGAGATTTAAGGAGATCTCATCGTTTGATGAACTTACTCCCGGGGTGAAGCCTGAGAAGTCTCTGCTCAAGCCCCAGAAAAGGAGCGGTGGCCGTAACAATACCGGTAAAATGACCATGCGCTATATGGGTGGCGGTCATAAGAAGCGGTTCCGTGAGATTGATTTTAAAAGGAACAAGGACAACATGGAGGCTACCGTCAGGAGCATTGAGTATGATCCAAACCGGTCTGCATGGATTGCCCTGGTTGTTTACACCGACGGAGAGAAGCGATACATCATTGCTCCTGAAAAGATCAAGGAGGGACAGAAGATCATTTCCGGCGACAAGGTTGTTCCGGAAACTGGCAACTGCATGGTTCTGGGCAATATTCCACTGGGAACCAATATACACAACATTGAGTTAAAGCCCGGTAAAGGCGGTATGCTTGCAAGGAGTGCCGGATCCTACGGGACCATTACCTCCAGGGATGGAAAGTATGCCATTGTGAAACTTCCTTCCGGGGAATCAAGGATGGTACTCACCACCTGCCGTGCCACTGTCGGGATTGTATCCAACTCCGACCACGGACTGGAGAAATCGGGTAAGGCGGGCCGCTCACGCTGGTTGGGACGCCGCCCCCGGACACGTGGTGTTGCCATGAACCCGGTCGATCACCCCATGGGTGGTGGTGAAGGACGTGCATCAGGCGGACACCCCAGGTCAAGGAACGGGATGCCGGCCAAAGGGTTTAAAACCCGTTCCAGGAAGAAGTATTCGGATAAGTATATTGTTGAGAAGAGAAAATTAAAAAAATAAGATAGCATGAGCCGTTCACTGAAAAAAGGACCTTTTATCGATTTCAAGCTGGAGAAACGCGTACTGGAAATGAACGATTCCGGGAAGAAATCAGTGATCAAAACATGGTCGAGAAGATCGATGATCTCCCCTGATTTTGTGGGCCACACCATCGCCGTGCACAATGGCAACAAGTTCATCCCGGTTTACGTTACCGAGAACATGGTGGGACATAAACTTGGTGAATTTGCACCTACCCGCATGTTCAGGGGTCACGGTGGGAAGCAGAGATAATATTAAACGAAGCCTCGCAGCATGGCTGCGAGGAAAGTTAATCCTAGGAAGAAATGGGTGCAAGAAAAAGAAACAGAGCGAATCAGCTCAAAGAGGAGAGAAAAAACAGGTACTATGCAGTGTTGCGAAACTGCCCGACCTCTCCAAGGAAAATGAGGCTGGTTACCGACATGATCCAGGGCGTGGAAGTCAACAAAGCGCTGGATATGCTGAGATTCAACAGCAAAGAGGCTTCCGTAAAAGTTGAAAAGCTGCTGCTTTCGGCCATTGCCAACTGGCAGAGCAAAAATGAAGGAGCCCGAATTGAAGAGAGCAGTCTGGTTGTTAAGGAGGCTTACGTGGATCAGTCCAAGACACTGAAAAGGATCCAGCCGGCTCCTCAGGGAAGGGCTCACAGGATCAAGAAGCGTTCGAACCACGTGACCGTTGCTATCGGCAGTCTGAATGCGACCGAAGAACCAGTTGAAGTACAAGAAACAGAAAATCAAGCATAGATGGGACAAAAAGTAAATCCAATAGGTAATCGCCTGGGAATCATTAAAGGATGGGATTCAAACTGGTATGGTGGAAAAGATTACTCTGCCAAGCTGGTTGAAGACCACAAAATCAGGGAGTACCTGAATGCCCGTCTGGCCAAGGCCAGCATTTCCAAGATCATCATTGAGCGCACGCTGAAACTCATCACTGTTACCGTGAACACTGCCCGTCCGGGGATCATCATCGGTAAAGGAGGTCAGGAAGTGGACAAGCTGAAGGAGGAATTGAAGAACATTACCAACAAGGAGGTTCAGATCAACATTTTCGAGGTGAAGCGCCCCGAACTGGATGCCACCATCGTTGCCAATAACATTGCACGCCAGGTTGAGGGTAAGATCTCTTACCGCCGTGCCATCAAGATGGGCATTGCCTCCACCATGAGAATGGGAGCTGACGGTATCAAGGTACTGATCAGTGGCCGCCTGGGTGGAGCCGAAATGGCCCGTTCAGAATCCTACAAAGATGGTCGTATTCCCCTGCACACCCTTCGTGCCGATATCGATTACGCACTGGCCGAGGCAAATACCAAGGTAGGGGTCATCGGAATCAAGGTGTGGATCTGCAACGGTGAAGTATTCGGAAAGCGTGACCTTTCTCCCAACATTGGAGCAAGCAACGTGAAACCCAAAAGTGGCAGACCAGGCAGACCAGGCGGAAGAGGCGGCAGAGATGATCGCAGAAAAGATGACCGCAACTAATCAGGCCAGTTAAAAGAAGAATAAACAGGAAAAAAAAGTACCATGTTACAACCGAAGAAGACCAAATACAGGAGAATGCAGAAGGGGCGTATGAAAGGAAACGCCCAGCGGGGAAATCAGCTTGCATTCGGTTCCTTTGGAATCAAAGCCATGGAGAATGCATGGATCACCGGCCGTCAGATTGAGGCAGCCCGTCAGGCCATCACCCGTCACATGAAGAGGGAAGGCCAGCTCTGGATCCGCATTTTCCCGGATAAACCAATCACCAAGAAACCTGCCGAAGTGAGGATGGGTAAAGGGAAAGGTGCACCTGAAGGATTTGTTTGTCCGATTACACCGGGCCGCATTATTTTTGAACTGGAAGGAGTATCCTTTGAGGTTGCCAAAGAAGCGCTGCGCCTGGGTTCCCAGAAATTCCCAATCCTTACCAAGTTTGTGGTTCGCAGGGATTACGTTGAAGAGTAAAAAGGAAAAAGAGAGATAAAATATTAGACTCATGAAGAGTTCAGAGATTAAAGAATTAGCAAAAAAGGAGTTGGAAGAGCGCCTCGAGAGCGAAGAGAGCATGCTGGTACGCATGAAAATGAACCATGCAGTTTCTCCACTGGACAACCCCAATAAGATCGTTGAGACACGCAGGAACATTGCAAGGCTGAAGACAGAAATGAGGGCCAGGCAAATTAAGGAGCAGTCCGAAAAGTAATATCGAATATGGAAACAACAAGAAATACAAGACGTGAACGTGTTGGCGTGGTGGTAAGCAACAGCATGGAGAAATCCATTGTGATCGTCGTGAAGCAAAAGGTGAAGCACCCCATCTACGGTAAATTCGTGAACAAGACTTCCAGGTTCATGGCTCATGATGAGGAAAATACCTGCAAAGTTGGAGATACAGTGAAGATCAGCGAGACCAGGCCTTTGAGCAAGAACAAGAGGTGGAGATTAGTAGAAATTATCGAAAGAGCTAAGTAATCATGTTACAACAAGAGAGTAGATTGTCCGTAGCCGACAACAGCGGTGCAAAAACAGTTCTGTTGATCCGTGTGCTCGGAGGTACAAAGAAACGTTATGCTTCCATTGGCGACAAGGTTGTGGTTAGTGTAAAGAGTGCCATCCCGTCCGGTGAGGTAAAGAAAGGAACTGTATCCAAGGCAGTTGTGGTCAGAACCAAAAAAGAGATCCGCCGCGCGGATGGTTCCTACATCCGTTTTGATGACAATGCAGTGGTACTGTTGAACAATCTGGATGAGATGCGTGGCACACGTATCTTCGGCCCTGTGGCCAGGGAACTCCGTGACAGCTATATGAAAATCGTTTCACTGGCTCCGGAGGTATTATAAAACAGTTAATTGACCATTCCCATGCAGAAGAAAATACATATCAAAAAAGGTGACCAGGTGATCGTCAATTCAGGCGAGTACAAGGGACAAAAAGGCAGGGTTCTGACCATCAACCGTGAGAAAAACCGGGCCATCGTCGAAGGTGTGAACATGGTTTCAAAGCACACCAAACCCAACGCTACCAGTCCCCAGGGCGGGATCACCAGGCAGGAAGCTCCTGTACACATATCCAATCTGAACCTGGTGGATCCTTCCACCGGTGAGGCCTCCAGGGCCGGCCGCAGGTTGAACGACAAAAACAAATTAGTCAGATACGCAAAAAAATCAGGTGAGGAGATCAAGTAATGGCAAAGCAATATATACCTTCGTTACAGAAAAAATACAGTGATGAGATCGTACCTGCGCTCATGAAGCAGTTCGGTTATTCATCCGTGATGCAGACACCGCGCCTTCAGAAGATCGTGATCAACAGTGGTGTTGGTCAGGCGATTGCTGATAAAAAACTGATGGAGGTAGCTCAGGAAGAGATATCCCAGATAGCCGGACAAAAGGCCATACAAACTGTATCCACCAAGGACATCTCCAACTTCAAACTCAGGCAGGGAATGCCCATCGGAGTGAAGGTGACCCTTCGCAGGGAAAGGATGTATGAGTTCCTGGAGCGCCTGATCAATGTGGCACTTCCCAGGATCCGTGATTTTAAAGGTGTTGGTTCCAAGCTTGACGGAAAAGGTAACTACACCCTGGGAATTACAGAGCAGATTATCTTTCCGGAGATCGATATTGACAAGATCAGCAAGATCATGGGTATGGAGATCACCTTTGTGACATCAGCCGGGACCGATGAAGAGGGTGCAGCACTGCTGAAAGAATTTGGAATACCTTTTAAACACGATAAAAAATAGAAGCATGGCCAAAGAATCAATGAAAGCTCGCGAAGTGAAGCGTGCGAAAATGGTTGAAAAGTTCGCCGAGAAAAGAGCAAAGCTCAAAGCCGAAGGTGATTATATTGGAATGAGCAGGCTGCCCAGGAACTCCAATCCAATCAGGCTTCACAACCGATGCAAACTGACCGGACGCCCCAAGGGGTATATGCGTCAGTTCGGTATCAGCAGGATCACTTTCAGGGAAATGGCTTCCGAAGGTTTGATTCCGGGGATTAAAAAGGCCAGCTGGTAAACTCAGTGCTCAGTGCTCAGTACTCAGTGCGAAGAAGATTTAAAAAATAAAATAAAGAGAAATAAAAATGACAGATCCGATTGCAGATTATCTGACCCGCATCCGAAATGCAGTGATGGCTAATCACAAAGTGGTAGAAATTCCTGCGTCCAATATCAAGAAGGACATGACCCGCATCCTCTTCGAGAAGGGGTACATCCTGAACTACAAATTTGAGGAAGAAGGTCCCCAGGGTAAAATCACAATTGCCCTGAAGTACAACAAGGAGACCAAACAACCGGCCATCAAGTCGCTGCAGCGCATTAGCAAGCCCGGATTGAGGAAGTATGTGGACAAAGACAACCTTCCCAGGGTGCTGAACGGACTTGGTGTGGCTATTATTTCAACCTCACAGGGCGTGATAACCGATAAGGAAGCGCGCAGCCTGAATGTCGGCGGTGAGGTTTTATGTTATGTTTATTAATTGAAGAAGGAGAATAACTCATGTCAAGGATAGGAATTTTACCCATCGACATCCCTGCAGGCGTCACCATCGAGGTGAACAAGGAGAACCTGGTGACTGTAAAAGGTCCCAAAGGCGAACTGACCCAGCAGGTGGACAAGGCCATCACCGTGAAGGTTGAAGAGAATGTAGTGAACGTATCGCGTTCCACCGAGGAGAAAGACCACAAAGCCAAGCACGGCCTCTACCGTTCATTGATCAACAACATGGTTGTTGGTGTTTCTGAAGGGTATACCATCAAGCAGGAACTGGTGGGTGTTGGTTACAGGGCAGAGGTAAAGGATGGAAACCGGCTGGAAATTGCCATTGGATATTCGCATGATATTTACATTCAGATGCCCGATGAAGTAAAGGTTGAGGCCATTACCGAACGTCGTGCAAACCCCATCATTACCCTGACCAGTATTGACAAGCAGCTGATCGGACAGATCGCTTCCAAGATACGCTCCTTCCGCCCGCCGGAGCCATACAAGGGCAAAGGGATCAGGTTTGTCGGTGAACAACTGCGCCGGAAAGCAGGAAAGACTGCGTCCTCTTAGCAAGGAGCTAGGTAAAAGGAAAAAGGAAATAGTAAAAAAGATAAACGACTAATAAGATGGCTTTAACCAAAGCAAACAGAAGGCAGAGAATCAAGTACAGGATCCGCAAGCGACTGTCGGGGAGCGGAGAGCGTCCCAGGATGACCGTATTCCGCAGCAACAAGCAGATCTATGTGCAGCTGGTTGACGATTTAAGCGGTGAGACACTCGTGTCTGCCTCTTCCAAAGAAAAAGAGATTGCCTCCCAGAAGGTCAACAAGACCGATCAGGCCAAACTGGTTGGAAAGCGGATTGCCGAAAAAGCAAAGGAAAAAGGAATTGACAAAGCTGTTTTCGACAGGAATGGTTATTTATATCATGGCAGGGTGAAAAGTCTCGCTGATGCTGCCAGGGAAAGCGGTTTAAAATTGTAAAATAAAGATATGTCTACAACAGGTATCAGAAAAGTTAAGACGAGTGACCTTGAGTTAAAGGACCGCCTGGTAAGCATCCAGCGTGTGACCAAGGTAACCAAAGGGGGCCGGACCTTCAGTTTCTCAGCCATTGTGGTTGTTGGTAACGAAGAAGGAATTGTGGGACACGGGCTTGGAAAAGCCAATGAAGTGACCACTGCCATTGCAAAGGGAGTTGAGGATGCCAAGAAGAACCTGATCAAGGTGCCCATCCACAAAGGTACCATTCCCCACGAGCAGTTTGGTAAGTATGGCGGTGCCAAGGTCTTTCTCAAGCCTGCTTCCAGTGGTACGGGAGTGAAGGCCGGAGGTGCCATGCGTGCAGTACTGGAAAGTGTTGGTGTGAAGGACGTGCTTGCCAAGAGCAAAGGATCATCCAACCCCCACAACCTGGTGAAAGCCACATTCGACGCTCTTCTGGAGCTGAGGGATGCCAAAGCGGTTGCCCGGCAAAGGGCTGTTTCCCTTGACAAAGTATTTAACGGATAATTCAATCATACAATGGGAAAGATCAAAGTAACCCAGGTTAAGAGTGCAATCGGGCGGACAGCCAGACAGAAAAGGACCCTGGAAGCATTGGGAATCAGGAAACTTCACCAGACCATTGAAGTGGAAGCTACTCCCCAGATCAGGGGAATGGTTGCCAAGGTAAGTCACCTGGTGAAAGTTGAAGAAGTGGCAGGCAAACAGGCAAGTAGCAAGTAGCAAGTTAAAAAGGTTAAAGAACAACGTACAATGGAATTAAGCAACTTAAAACCAGCAAAGGGTTCGACCAAATCAGGGAAAAGGATCGGTCGCGGACAGGGATCCGGATATGGTGGCACCTCCACAAAAGGACACAAGGGACAGAAGTCCCGTTCGGGCTACTCCCGCAAGACCGGTTTCGAAGGCGGACAGATGCCACTGCAGCGCAGGGTTCCAAAATTTGGCTTTAAGAATATCAACCGAAAGGAATATAAGGGTGTGAATGTTAGCACACTGCAGGAGTTGTCCGAGAAGAAGAATTTGACTGAAATCACCGTGGAAACACTGATCGAAGCAGGACTGGTTCGCAAAGATTCCCTTGTTAAGATCCTTGGGAACGGAGAACTGAAGGCCAAACTGAATGTTAAAGCCCACGCATTTTCCAAATCAGCTGTTGAGGCCATAGAGGCAGCAAAAGGTACCGTGGAGCAAATCTGATAGAACAGAACATCCTATGAAGAAGTTTATTGAAACCCTAAAGAATATCTGGAAGATCGAGGACCTGCGCTCCAGGATCCTCTATACCCTTGGAATCATCCTGATCTACCGGCTGGGCACGCACATTGTGCTGCCCGGCATCGATCCGGTGATGATTTCAAAAATGGCCAGTAATAAGCAAAGCGGAACGGGGATCCTGGATCTGCTCAATTTATTTACCGGGGGAGCTTTTAAAAGGGCATCCATCTTCGGTCTGGGGATCATGCCCTACATCTCTGCATCCATTGTGGTGCAGCTGCTTGGTATGGCTGTTCCGTATTTCCAGAAGCTTCAGCGTGAAGGTGAAAGCGGCAGACGGAAGATCAACCAGATCACCAGGTACCTGACCGTAGCTATTTTGATTCCCCAGGGGCTCAGTTATATCACCAGCCTGCGTTACCAGATTCCCTCCGAGGCTTTTTCAGCAAATTTCTCCCGCATGGCCGCCATGATCGTCCTCACCGCAGGTACCATGTTCATCATGTGGCTGGGTGAAAAGATCACCGATAAAGGGATCGGAAACGGAATCTCCCTGATCATTATGATCGGGATCATTGCCAGGCTCCCGCAGGCACTGGGTATTGAGTTCATTTCACGTCTTGAGCAGCAGGGTGGGGGTCTGATCGCCTTCCTTGTGGAGATACTCATCATGTTCGTGGTTTTCATGGGAACCATCCTGCTGGTGCAGGGTACCCGGAGGATCCCGGTTCAGTATGCGAAACGGATTGTAGGAAACAAACAATATGGCGGAGTTCGCCAGTACATTCCCCTGAAGGTGAATGCTGCAGGTGTGATGCCCATTATCTTCGCCCAGGCATTTATGTTCATCCCCATCACCGTGGCAGGATTTGCCAAAGCTGATGCCGCCACCGGATTTGCTGCTGTTTTCAGCAATCCCGTTGGTTTCTGGTACAACTTTACCAATGCCATGCTGATCATCCTCTTTACATATTTCTATACTGCCATTACCGTGAATCCCACGCAAATGGCCGAGGATATGAAAAAGAACGGTGGTTTTATTCCTGGTGTGAAGCCAGGCAGAAAAACGGCCGACTTCCTGGATACAGTGATGTCCAGAATTACCCTGCCCGGATCTTTCTTCCTGGCTTTCGTAGCCATCATGCCTGCTTTTGCAATGATGGCCGGAATTAGCAGAAGCTTTGCCCAGTTTTTCGGCGGAACCTCCCTTTTGATCATGGTGGGTGTGATCCTCGATACACTGCAGCAGGTTGAAAGCCACTTGCTCATGCGTCATTATGACGGTCTGACCAAGACAGGCAGGATCAAAGGCCGCACAGGAAGTGCAGCTGCGATCTAAAATAGTATAGGTTCGTTCTTTGATGATTTTAGTAAAAACTGCGGAAGAGGTTGAACTGCTTAGGCAGAGTAATCTGCTGGTTTCCATGACACTGGCCGAGGTTGCAAAGTACATTGCACCGGGCGTGTCCACAGAGAAGCTGGATCAGGTAGCCGACTCATTTATCCGCGACCATGGAGCGGTCCCGGGGTTCCTGGGTTATCAGGGTTACCCGAAGACGCTCTGTACATCTGTGAATTCACAGGTGGTACACGGAATCCCTTCCCCCAAGGTAATCCTGAAGGAAGGCGATCTGGTCTCGGTGGACTGTGGTGTGATCATGAATGGGTTTTATGGTGATACCGCATTCAGTTTCGAAGTAGGGGAAGTAAGCCCGGAGGTCCGAAAGCTCCTAAGCACAACGAGGGAGTGTTTGCACAAAGGTGTGGAACAGGCGGTAGAGGGAAAACGAATCGGTGATATAGGATACGCCATTCAACACATGGCCGAAAGCAACGGTTTCAGTGTTGTCAGGGAGATGGTCGGACACGGGCTGGGGCGCCATATGCACGAAGCTCCGGAGGTGCCCAATTACGGAAGAAAGGGAACCGGCCCAAAACTGAAAAAGGGCATGGTCCTTTGCATCGAACCCATGATCAACATGGGACGAAGGCAGATTACACAGGAACCGGATGGATGGACCATCACCGCAGCGGATCACAAACCCTCTGCCCATTTTGAACTGGCAGTGGCTATAGATAAAGAAAAGGCAGACGTATTGTCAACCTTCAGTTATATAGAAGAAGTTTTAAATAAACAGAACAGCTAATGGCAAAACAACCTTCCATTGAGCAGGACGGTGTAATCACCGAAGCATTATCCAATGCAATGTTCCGTGTGGAGCTTGAAAACGGTCACATCATTACCGCCCATATTTCGGGGAAAATGAGGATGCACTACATCAAATTGTTACCGGGCGACCGGGTCAAGGTGGAGATGTCACCCTACGATTTGACAAAAGGAAGGATAAGTTTCCGCTACAAGTAACGGAAGTTAGGAGCTCGCTTCGCTCGCGTTAGTGGGATAAGGGAAAAATAAGGAAAAAGGAAAAAGGTTAAAGTTGAAAGATTTTATATAATAGAGAACTCATGAAAATCAGAGCATCTGTAAAAAAGCGCAGCACCGACTGCAAGATTGTAAGACGGAAGGGACGCTTGTATGTAATCAATAAGAAGAATCCCAAGTTCAAACAGCGTCAGGGATAAAGATTTATTTAAAAAAACAATAGAAGCATTATGGCTAGAATAGTTGGTGTTGACCTGCCTAAAAACAAAAGGGGCGAAATAAGCCTGACCTACATCTTTGGCGTTGGCCGGAGCCGTGCACAATCGATACTCGATGCTGCAGGAGTGGACCGGAATATCAAAGTGAAGGATTGGAATGATGAACAGATCACTGCCATCCGGAAAGTGATCAATGAAACGCCGGATTACAAGGTTGAAGGCGAACTCAGATCAAGCGTTCAGCTCAATATCAAACGGCTGATGGATATCGGCTCATACCGTGGCATCCGTCACCGTATCGGCCTTCCTACCCGCGGACAAAGTACCAAGAACAATGCCCGTACCAGGAAAGGGAGAAGAAAGACAGTAGCAAACAAGAAGAAAGCAACCAAATAAGAGAGTTTAGATCATGGCTAAAAAGACAGGATCGTCAAGAAAACGAACAGTTAAAGTTGAACCTACAGGAGAGGCGCACATCCATGCCTCCTTCAACAATATCATTATTTCCCTGACCAATAATCAGGGACAGGTGATCTCCTGGGCTTCATCCGGTAAAATGGGTTTCCGTGGCTCCAAGAAGAACACTCCCTATGCTGCCCAGCAGGCTGCAATAGATTGTTCCAAGATAGCATACGACCTGGGACTGAGGAAGGTAAAGGTTTACGTGAAGGGTCCAGGATCAGGCAGGGAATCAGCCATCCGGAACATCCATGCCTCAGGCATTGAGGTGACTGAAATCGTTGACGTGACACCGCTGCCGCACAACGGCTGCCGTCCCGCTAAGAGGCGGAGGGTATAATTCAGCTGTAAGGGTTTGACCAGGCTGAAGAGGAATTATAAACATTAAATCAGATAGATAAATGGCAAGATACAGAGGTCCAAGGACCAAAATTGCTCGAAAATTTTCAGATCCCATTTTCGGGACGGACAAGTCTTTTGAGAAGAAGAACTATCCCCCCGGAATGCACGGAAACAACAAACGAAGACGCAAAGCATCTGAATATGGTATTCAGTTGAAAGAGAAGCAGAAGGCCAAGTATACATATGGTGTGCTGGAAAAGCAGTTCAGGAATATGTTCGAAAAGGCTTCCAGAAGCAAGGGTGTGACCGGTGAGGTACTCCTCCAGTTACTGGAGTCAAGGCTCGACAATGTGGTTTACAGGCTGGGTCTTTCACCCACACGTGCAGGGGCCCGTCAACTTGTATCACACAGGCACATCACCGTGAATGGTGAGGTTGTCAATATTCCGTCTTATACCCTGAAGCCAGGAGATACGGTAGGGGTTAGAGAGCGTTCTAAATCACTGGAAATAATCTCAGATTCACTCAGCACTGCCAGGTACGGATCTTCATCATGGCTCGAATTTGATGAGGCATCCCTGGTGGGAAAATTTCTGAATCGCCCCGAGCGTGAAGAGATTCCCGAAAACATTAAAGAGCAGCTCATCGTTGAGCTTTATTCAAAATAAAATAATCACATTCATACTATGGCCATTTTAGCATTTCAAAAACCAGATAAGGTCATCATGCTCGAAGCCGATGACAGGTATGGTAAGTTTGAGTTTCGTCCCCTTGAGCCTGGTTATGGTATTACCGTAGGTAATGCCCTGAGGCGTATCCTCCTCTCATCACTTGAAGGGTATGCGATCACCAACATCAAGATTGACGGGGTTGAGCACGAATTTTCCACCATAACCGGTGTAATCGAGGACCTTACAGAAATCATTCTGAATCTGAAGCAAATACGCTTTATGAAGCAGATTGAGGATGTGAATGATGAGAAGATCGTCGTGACCATCACGGGTCAGGAAGATTTTAAAGCCGGTGACCTCCAGCGGTTCCTCAGTGGTTTCAAAGTACTGAATCCCGACCTGGTGATCTGTCACATGGAATCTGATGTAAAACTTCAGATGGAAGTGACCATCAGCAAGGGACGAGGTTATGTTCCTGCAGATGAGAACAAGCCTGCAGAGGCAGAATTCGGACTTATTGCAGTGGATGCCATCTATACCCCCATCAAGAATGTAAGGTATGAGATTGAGAACTATCGTGTGGAGCAGAAGACCGACTATGAGAAACTGATCGTGGAAATTGAAACAGACGGTTCCATTCACCCGAAGGAAGCGCTCAAGGAGGCTGCCAAGATTCTCATCTATCACTTCATGCTCTTCTCAGACGAGAAGATCACCCTTGATACGGACGAGAAATTCGCCAATGAAGAGTTTGATGAGGAGGTGCTGCACATGCGCCAGCTGCTGAAAGCCAAGCTGGTTGACCTGGACCTTTCTGTCAGGGCACTCAACTGCCTGAAAGCAGCTGAGGTGGAGACACTGGGAGACCTGGTGAAATTCAACAAGAACGACCTGCTGAAATTCAGAAATTTTGGTAAGAAGTCACTCACCGAACTGGAGGAGCTGCTTACAAACATGAGCCTGACTTTCGGTATGGATACAAGTAAATACAAACTGGACAAGGATTAATTGCAATGAGACATAAAAAGAAGATTAATCACCTGGGAAGGAATACTGCACACAGGAAGGCCATGTTGTCCAATATGGCAGCTTCCCTGATTATGCACAAGCGGATTGAGACAACCACAGCCAAGGCCAAGGCGCTCAAAAGATACCTTGAGCCTTTGATCACAAGGAGCAAAGACGATTCAACCCATTCCCGCAGGGTGGTATTTAGTTACCTGCAGGACAAGGAAGCCGTTTCAGAGCTGTTCCGTGAGGTAGGAGTCAAGGTGGCAGATCGTCCCGGAGGTTACACCCGGATCATCAAGCTGGGCAGACGTCAGGGTGACAATGCCGATATGTGCCTGATCGAACTGGTGGATTTCAACGAGAACCTGCTTGCTGAAAAAGCTTCTGCCAAGAAGTCAGCCAGCCGCAGGCGCCGTGGTGCCAAGAAGAGCACTGAGGTTACAGCACCTGCAGCAAAGGTTGAAGTTGAAGAGGCGGTTGTTGAGGCGACCGAAGTTGAAGAAGCAGTTGCCGGGGCGACCGAAGTTGAAGAAGCAGTTGCCGGGGCGACCGAAGTTGAAGAAGCAGTTGCCGGGGCGACCGAAGAACCCGCTGCAGAACCGGAAGTGGAAGAAGCAGTTGCCGGGGCGACCGAAGAACCCGCTGCAGAACCGGAAGTGGAAGAAGACCAGGAAGAGGAGAAAAAGGACTAACTTATTAGTTAACTCATAATATATTTTACGATGGGACAAATTATTGATGTTCATGCACGTGAGATTCTTGATTCACGCGGAAACCCTACTGTTGAGGTTGAAGTAACACTGGCCAGTGGTTTTGTGGGCCGTGCGGCAGTTCCCTCGGGAGCTTCCACCGGTGAAAATGAAGCCATTGAACTCAGGGATGGCGACAAAGGACGCTATCTTGGAAAAGGTGTTCAGAAGGCGGTTGATAATGTAAACAAAGTGATTGCCGAAGCGGTTGTGGGAATGGACGCTCTTGAACAGGTAGCAGTCGATCAGAAGATGATCGATCTGGACGGAACAAAGAACAAAAGCAAACTGGGGGCCAACGCCATACTGGGTGTTTCACTGGCCGTAGCCAAAGCTGCTGCCATGTACCACGACATGCCGCTCTATCGTTACATTGGCGGAACCAACGCCAAACATCTTCCCGTTCCCATGATGAATATCATCAATGGAGGTTCTCACTCTGATGCTCCCATTGCCTTTCAGGAATTCATGATTCGTCCGGTTGGAGCCGGCAGCTTTAAAGAGGGACTGAGGATGGGTGCCGAGGTATTTCATGCGCTAAAGAGTGTTTTAAAGGCCAGGGGATTAAGCACAGCCGTTGGAGATGAAGGTGGATTTGCACCCAAGCTGGAAGGCACCGAAGATGCGCTTGAAAGCATCCTGAAGGCCATAGAGAAAGCCGGATACAAACCCGGGAAAGACATCACCATTGCACTGGATTGTGCTGCTTCTGAATTCTACGAGAACGGGGTGTACGACTACTCTAAATTTGAAGGCGAGGGAGGAGCCAAACGTACTTCCACGGAGCAGGCAGAATACCTGGCTGAGCTGATTGGAAAATATCCCATCGATTCCATTGAAGATGGCATGGATGAGGCTGACTGGGATGGTTGGGTGATTCAGAAAAAGAAGATTGGTGACAGGTGCCAGTTGGTGGGGGACGATGTTTTCGTGACCAATGTAGATTACCTTGCCAAGGGTATTGAACTGGATTGTGCCAACTCCATCCTGATTAAGGTGAATCAGATTGGTACGCTTACTGAAACACTGAATTGCATTGAGATGGCGCACAGGGCCGGATTCACCACCGTCACTTCGCACCGTTCTGGAGAGACCGAAGATTCCACCATTGCAGACATTGCTGTGGCTACAAACTCCGGTCAGATTAAAACCGGTTCCCTGAGCCGTTCGGACAGGATCGCCAAGTACAACCAGTTGCTCAGGATTGAAGAGGAGTTGGGCCATACCGCGATCTACGGGTATTAATGGGCCAGGGATTTTCCTTCTTGCTTAAAATCGCCGCTGGCGATTTATAGGCTGCCTCGGAAAATCCTGGCCAAATAAAAAAAGAAAGAAAATGGGGGTTGTCTCAACAGAGACAGCCCCTTTTTTGTTTTATTGTAAAGGAGCTATTTGAAGAGATTCAGATATTTCAATATCTGAATATATATATTATATTGTACTACCCTATTTTTAACTGTACTATTAAAACCTGAATGTATGTCAGTACTTAAAGAAAGACTCAATCAAAAAATTGAGGAACACAGGCCACGGACCAGGAAACTGATGCAGGATTATTGTGATGTGGTTGTTGACAAGGTAACGGTTGCGCAGGTCATTGGAGGAATGCGCGGACTGAAGAGTCTGGTCACAGACATATCCTATCTGGATCCCCTGGAGGGAATCCGTTACAGGGGATATGCACTCCCTGAAGTCATTCAAAAACTTCCCAAACCTCCCGGAGCGGAGATGCCCTACGTGGAAGGCCTCTATTTCCTGTTACTCACCGGTGACATTCCTACGGAAAGTGAAGTAACGGAAGTGGTGGATGAATTCCGCAAACGCAGAATACTGCCCCGCTATGTGTACGAGGTGATCGATGCGTTCCCCAGTTTTTCTCCGCCCATGGCCATTTTTTCTGCGGCCATTCTGACCATGCAGCGCGAATCATTCTTCGCCAAGAAATACCAGGGCGGGATTTCCAAATCAGATTACTGGGATTCTACTTTTGAGGATTCCCTGAACCTGCTGGCCAAGCTTCCTGAAGTGGCTTCCTACATTTATGCCAAACTTTACAGGGACGGAAAGCGGATCCAGTCCAATCCAAACCTGGATATGGGGGCCAACTTTGCACACATGATGGGCATACCCAAACCCTATGATGATGTGTCCAGGCTCAATTTCATCATTCATGCCGATCACGAGAGCGGCAATGTGAGCGCACACACCGGACACCTTGTGGCCAGCACGCTCTCAGATATCTACCTGTCTGTCTCAGCGATGATCAATGGTCTGGCAGGGCCCCTGCACGGGCTTGCCAACCAGGAGGTACTCAGGTGGTTGCAGGATCTGGTGGAAAAAATGGATGGCCAGGTTCCCACCGAGGGGGAGATGAAACAGTTTGTGTGGGATACCCTCAATTCGGGGCAGGTAATCCCGGGATACGGACACGCCGTACTCAGGAAAACGGATCCAAGGTATACGCTGCAGAGAGAGTTCTGTCAGACGCATATGAAGGACGATCTTTTGTTTCAGTATACCGATTTGCTCTACAAGGTGGTACCGCCCATCCTGAAGGAGCAGGGCAAGGCCAAGAACCCATGGCCCAATGTGGATGCCCAGTCCGGGATCATTCACTGGCACTACGGTATTACAGAGTATGAGTTTTATACTGTATTGTTCGGGATCGGCCGTTCCATTGGGATCACAGCCAACATCATCTGGGACAGGGCACTGGGTTATCCGCTGGAGCGACCCAAATCCGTCACCACAGAGATGCTTGAGAAGATCGCCCTTAAAGCCTCAGAAGCCAGTGGAGGTAAGAAAGGGAAATGTAAGGAACTGTAACACTTCCCATTTCATCTGACGATCCAGAATGGTTCGGCCTGCTTTCAAGACGGATGAGCTCTCCCTGAAGGACGGGATCGACCTTGGATTTTGTGCCTACGACATCAGGAGTCAAACCCTGGAATATGCAGGGGCGTTCAATCCCTTATATATCATCCGCAACAACGAAATCATGGAGATCAAAGGGGACCGGATCATCGTGGGGCCCGATTATGGTTTACGGGTGCCTTTAACAACAAGTCGGTCCGCCTGGAGAAGGATGATGTGATCTGCCTTTTTTCTGACGGGTACCCGGATCAGTTTGGCGGACCCGAAGGAAAGAAGTACAAATACAGAAGGTTCAGACACCTGCTCATGTCCATTCACAAACTACCCATGGAGGAGCAGCTCAGAAAGATTGAGGAGAATATCAACGAATGGATGGGATTGACACATGAACAGATCGATGACCAGATGGTGATCGGGATCAGGCCAGCAAGTTTTTCATCATCTTGACCAGCACATCGGCCTGGAAAGGTTTGGCAATATAGTCATCCGCACCTGCTGCCAGGCAGTTATCGCGGTCACCTGCCAGCGCATTGGCTGTAATGGTAATAATGGGGATATGGCTGTCGATGGTGGATTCAATCTCACGTATCTTTTTGGTTGCAGTGAGCCCGTCCATGACGGGCATTATGATATCCATCAGGATCAGATCATACCGCTTGAGTCCAAACATCTCCAGGGCCTCTTTCCCGTTCCCGGCCACATCGATCTGACTCACCCGCTTGCTAAGGCTCAACAGTACGATCTTCTGGTTGATTTCATTGTCCTCCACCAGCAGAATTTTTGCGTCCTTCAGGTCCAGGGATTTCTTTGATCCCCTGCTGACCGGAACCGCCTCCCTTTCCAGCACGCTCCTTGTCGGGTCTTTTGCAAAATCCTGGAAAAACTGGATGGAAACCTGATGGGACAACTTGCTGGTCATCAGGGTACTTTCACTTTCAAGGAGCAGGTTATGCGCATTGGCCAGGTTTGAAGCCTGATGCGATTTCCCTCTTCTCAAAGCCTCCACATACGACACCAGCTCCTCCTGAAGGTCGGTCTGGATCACAAACCTGAATTCAAGCCTTACCTGACTGGGCGTTTCTCTCAGGTTGTCAATTTTCAGGACCACGGGGTTGGCCGCGTGTTTGTATATACTGATCCCCTTGATGATGTTTACTACCAGGCTTCTGACCAGGCTTGGATCTCCGATCAGGAAATGGTTGATATGATCCAACCGTTCCACCATCACTTCTTCCTTATAGGTATTGCCCGACTGGAGAATGCCCACTGCCTCCTCAAGCACCCTGGTCAGATCGAAGGAGATAATGCTTTTTTTATAATCCACGATCCCGGGAGAGGCAATCGCCACAATGTTGTTCACATCTTCAATGAGGTTGTTTGTAGAAGCCTTCAGGGTCTCCACAAGCTCCATCTGTTCGGAGGTGAGGCGGCTGTCATGCACCAGGTTGTTGATCAGTGTAATGTTGCTGAGGGAAGTCCTCAGCTTGTGGGACAGTTTGGAGATGAACTCATCCTTCTGAACCACCTCGTTTTCAATCTGGCTTCTGGATTTTGTGAGACCGTCAACCAATTCGCGGTTCGATTGCTCGATATAGAGGGCAAGGAATATGATCAGGATATAGGCGAAGAAAAAGAGGATGGCATCAACCAGGTCCAGGTGAATTTGCGGATGAGCCAGGGGGACGGAGTTCAGGGTTACCATGACGACGCCCATTCCGACGGGAACATAGATCCCGTTCTTTCCGTTCACACTCACGGCAGCCAGAGGGAACAGGAGATAGAATGCAAGGATCAGGGAAGGTTCGATGCCAAAGTCGCAGAAAAATCCGGAAAGGAACAACAGGCCAACCAGAATCAGTCCCAGCATGCTGTTCAGGTTCGGATTTTTGCTTATTGGAACCATGTAATAGAGGGCTGCAGTGGCCAGCAGGAATCCTGAGTCCAGGATCAGGATCATGGTATGATGGGTTATGGCGGCCCACAGGACTGAGACCACCAGCAGTGTAAAGAGGATCAGATAAAACAGGTTGACCCTTCTGATTCTGTTGATTGTAGACTGATCCATGGTATCCACGACACCAAAGGACAACAGCCTAAGCAGGATATGGAGTATCATGGGTTTCACAAATGGCTTTCACAGGCAAAGTAATGGAAATTTGTATAAACCTGAATAACATTGGTGTTATTTTTGTATCGATAACTACGATAAGTTCGTAATTTTGTCTTTGAAGCATATGGTATGAAGAAAAAGCTCCCATGTCTGGTTTTCCTGTTGTTGATTTCCCCGTGGATTCTTGGGCAGGAAGGGGAACCGGCAGATTTGGTGAAATATACCTCTGATTTTAAGTTTAAAGACGGGATTTTTGCCAACTTTGAAATGGTCAGGGCCAACCAGCCCATTCCTGCGGCCAGGATCGTGACCGATGTGGATATATACGACCGGGCCTTTTATGACAAGGTAACCGGCGAGAAGGAGATATCCATTTACGATGTCAACGGGGTAAAGAAGGTCATGAAAACATCCAACATATGGGGATACGGACGCAACGGGATTCTCTATATCAACGTGGGGTCGGCCTTCCACCGGATCTCTTTTGTGGGCAGCATCTGCCATTTTGTGGCTTCCGTAACCACTTACAGTCCAAACTATTACGATCCCTATAATTACAATCCATACTATTCGAACTCATACTACTCCAACCGGTATACCATGCCCCATTCCAACTATACCAGTACCGATCTCAGGCAGTATCTGCTGGATTTTGAAACCGGCGAAGTCATGGAATACGATACCGAGAGTGTGGAAGTGCTTCTCATGAAAGACCCGGAGCTGGCCGATGAATTCCAGGCATTGAGCAACAGGAAAAAGAAACAGATGAAGTTTGTGTTCATTCGCAGGTACAACGAGAAGCACCCCTTGTATTTACCGGCCGGATAGATAAACAGTAAACCAATAAATTACAACACCATGAAAAGTACATTCGTGTTCCTGCTTATGATGATCCCCCTGGTTCACCTGCAGGCCCAGCGGGAATACCTTCCCACCCCTGAGGATCTGACCAGGTTTCAGGCCACCAAGACATACGTTGTGCTCAGCAACAATCCGCTTTCAGAATACAATTTTGAGATCAAGGATGTGGTTGAGAAATACTGGACCCTCACACCTTACGAATTTCTCGACTATGATGATTTTGCAGAGAAGAGTCTTGATAAAAATGCATCATTTCTCTATGTAGCAGTGGTAAATTTTGAAAAGGACAAGTCCAGGAACCGCTACATGTTCCTCTGCCTTTCACTGGGCGGGGAGCGGGAAACCATCGACGATTTGAAGGATGTGACCAATATTCCCCTGGGTTATCACGGAGTGGATGAGGATCATTACACCTATAAGCTGGGAACCCTGATCAGGTTCATGCAGAATCATGTGCAGATGTTGATCGACGATCCGGCCATGGTAGCCCAGAATGTATTCCAGCATTACAATGAGAATATGGGCTATGCAGGAGAGAAAACCCTCTACCTGGTTGAGGATGAGATTGAACACAGGATCGCTACCGAGGCACAGATCAGCAAGCTCTATCACTATCCGTTTCAGATCGTTGACAGAGAGAAGATCAAGGAACTGATCCTTGCCGGCGACAAGGATGCCATTTTTTTGCACAAGGTGGGACCCGAAGGCAAGAACCTGGAGGCCAGGACATACAAGATCCTGATCGGGGTGGCTGAAGCCAGGATTTATTATTACGAATATCATAAAGTCAATGCCAAACATCCCGATGCATTCCTGGAAGATGACTTCAAAAGGCTTGAAAGGGCCAATGAAAAGTAGCCCCCCATTCAATGGCAGATAAACCATCCATTCCAAAAGGAACCAGAGACTTCTCGCCCCTGGAAATGACCAGGCGCAACCATATTTTCGATACCATTCGAAGCATATTCAGGACCTATGGCTACCTGCCCATTGAGACACCGGCCATGGAAAACCTCACGTCGCTCATGGGCAAATACGGCGATGAAGGGGATAAACTGTTGTTCAAGGTCCTCAATTCGGGTGATTTCAAAGGCAAACTGAGTGAGAAGGAGCTCACCGGACTGACTGCAGGAAAGCTGGGAGCACTGATCTCGGAAAAAGGCTTGAGGTATGACCTAACCGTTCCCTTCGCGCGTTATGTGGTGCAGCACCGGAGTGAAATCTCATTTCCGTTCAAGCGCTACCAGATCCAGCCGGTCTGGAGGGCCGACCGGCCCCAGCGGGGCCGCTACCGGGAGTTTTACCAGTGCGATGTGGATGTGATCGGGACCAACTCCCTGCTGAACGAGTTTGAACTGGTACGCATCATGGATGAGGTATTCCGCAGCCTGGGGCTGAAAGTGCGTATCAGGATGAACAACCGCAAGGTGCTGGCGGGTGTTGCCGAGGTCATTGGGGAGCCCGGAAGGATGATCGATATCACGGTGGCCATAGACAAGCTGGAGAAGATGGGCCTGGAAAAGGTGATGCTGGAACTTGAACAGAAAGGAGTTGGCAGCGGGGCGCTGGCTAAGCTGGAGCCTGTGCTGAAGATGAAGGGAACAGGTGATGAGAAACTGGCTTTCCTTGAAGCGTATCTGGAAACATCGCTTATCGGGATGGAGGGACTCACCGAGGTAAGAACAGTGTTCTCCTACCTGGAGTCAGCTCCGCTTGCAGCTGCTGTGGAATTTGATATGACCCTTGCAAGGGGACTGAACTACTATACCGGGGCCATTTTCGAGGTAAAATCGGAGGAAGTGAAAATAGGAAGCATCTGTGGCGGAGGCAGGTATGACGACCTGACCGGTATTTTCGGTCTGGAGGGTGTTTCCGGTGTGGGTGTCTCATTCGGTGCCGACCGCATCTACGATGTGCTGGAACAGCTGGACCGCTTTCCCAAAAGGGGAGAGATGGATACCTTGTTGTTATTCGCAAACTATGGGAATGTGGAGATACGACATGTCTTCCCGTTTCTGGATCTTTTTAGGAAGAATGGTATTGCCTCTGAACTCTACCCTGATGCAGCTAAGATGAATAAGCAATTGAAGTATGCCAACAACAGGAACATTCCCTATGTGGTCCTCATTGGTGAACAGGAAATTGAAGATAAGATGGTTGCATTAAAGGATATGAAGACTGGCCAGATAAAACGCCTCACACCTGATCAATTTGTTAAGGCCGTGCTTGATGGTATTCAGGATCGTCATCTGAATAAAAAGGACTTGATTCTTTAGCAAAGTGAAATTCCCATCTGTCCAATAACATTCATGGAATCCTTCCTGGTTCCTGTTTTTTTTCGGTAATTGGATTCTCAAAAAAGATTGAATGGAAAAGGTACACATGGTGACCACCGATGATATCGGGTGGCAGAAGATCGAAGAAATAATCAGGGAAGAGCAGCAGATCGTCCTGTCAAAGGATGTGATCCGCCGGATCGTTGCTTGCAGGGAGTACCTGGACCAGCGGCTAAAGAAGGAGGATGAGGTACTCTACGGGATCAATACCGGCTTCGGTTCACTTTGCGATAAGGTGATATCAGCGAAGGACCTGGGGCTCCTTCAGAAAAACCTGGTGATGTCACATGCCTGCGGGGTGGGCGATGAGGTTCCCCCGGAGATCGTACACCTGATGCTGCTGCTGAAAATCCAGTCCCTCTCCTATGGCAATTCGGGCGTACAGGTGGCCACCGTACAGAGGCTGGCTGATTTGTATAACCATCAGATCCTGCCGGTTGTCTACACCTACGGATCGCTGGGTGCATCGGGCGACCTGGCCCCCCTGGCACACATGAGCCTGCCCTTGCTGGGCCTTGGGGAAGTCCGGGTAAAAGGAGAAAGGAGAAAAGCTGAAGAGGTGATGCAAGAGATGGGCTGGGATCCTATCGAACTGCAGTCCAAGGAGGGACTGGCCCTGCTCAATGGTACACAATTCATGAGTGCATACGGAGTAAACCTTTGCCTGCGGGTTTTCAAACTCTCCAGACTTGCAGACATCATGGGTGCCCTCTCCCTGGATGCATTCGACGGGCGCCTCGAACCCTTTCACGAACTGGTGCAGCAAATCAGGCCCCACCAGGGGCAGATCGTCACAGCCCGCCGCATCCGTTGGCTTCTCGAGGGAAGTGAACTCATTTCCCGTTCCAAGGCCCATGTTCAGGACCCCTATTCATTCAGGTGTATTCCCCAGGTACACGGAGCCTCCAAGGACTCCATCAATTATGTCTCATACGTGTTCCGGAACGAGATCAATTCGGTCACCGACAATCCAACCATTTTTCCGGAGGAGGACATGATCATTTCAGCCGGTAATTTTCACGGTCAACCCCTGGCCCTGGCTCTTGACAACCTGGCCATTGCCATGAGCGAACTTGGAAACATCTCCGAGCGGCGTACCTACCAGCTTTTATCGGGTACCCGCGGGCTGCCCCCCTTCCTGGTGGCCAATCCGGGGCTCAACTCGGGATTTATGATCCCCCAGTATACAGCTGCTTCCATGGTGAGCCACAACAAGCAACTCTGTGCACCCTCATCGGTTGATTCCATCGAATCGTCCCAGGGCCAGGAGGATCATGTGAGCATGGGTGCCAATGCAGCCACCAGCGCCTGGCAGGTGATGCTCAACCTGGAAAGAATCCTTGCCATTGAGCTGTACTGTGGAGCCCAGGCACTGGAATTCAGAAGGCCTGTCAGATCAAGCCCCTACATTGAAAACTTCGTTGAGGGTTACAGGAAATATGTGGATTTCGTAACGGACGACAAGATCATGTACCCCGATATAGAAGCCAGTGTGAAGTACCTGAGGGATGTGAAACTGGATCTGCCCGAAGAGTTGCTGGCCTTCCGGGATTACGCCCCCGAGGCAGGCAGTTAACCTTCAGCCGGCC
>Ga0315535_1000347_pt1 | contig 32500 bp, 27 predicted proteins | sample SalMarSW160220MG_2_FD_203092 | JGI IMG/M metagenome (GOLD analysis project Ga0315535, IMG submission 203092) | Salt marsh sediment microbial communities from the Plum Island Ecosystem LTER, Massachusetts, United States - Salt Marsh Sediment SW1602-20 ... | reverse complement strand
TCAAGGCCGGCCACATAGTCTTCGAGACCAGCCGTATGGATCACACCAAGCGCAAGGATTTGTTGCTCGACGCATTCGCCTTTGTGGCCCGCGATCGTGACGATGTCTATCTTTTCATCGGCGGCGGTCCGGAAAAAGAGCTTTATCGGGATCTCAGCAAGCAGCGCGACTCCAAGGCCGAGCTTTCCGGTCGGGCCTTTCTGACCGGATTCATCCCGGACGAGTTCATCGGCCCGCTCTTCTCGCTGGCCGACATCTATGCCTCCGCCTCCGAGATGGAAGGTTTCGGAATGTCCGTATTGCAGGCGGCCGCCGCCGGAACGGCAGTGGTCTGCTCCGACCTGGTTCCTTTCGCCGTGCAGTATGTCTCGGACGACGCTCTGGTAGTTCCGGCAGGAGAGGTGTTCGATTTCGCCCAGGCCATACAGAATCTGCTGGATGACGACGATAATCGGATCGGACGCGGAAAGAGGCTGGCGGAGAAGACCAGGGCCTTCGACTGGGAGGCGCAGGCGGACGCCTTTCTCGATTACCTGAGACAGCGCGGCTACGCCGTGGCCGAGGGGAGCAAAGAACCATGATCGGAGACAAGCTGGTCATTACCGACTACCACCGTCAAGGCGCGGCCAAAGTGATGGATGTCTTGCGCACAAGGCTGGCTGCCACTCCCGGGGCCACCCTGGCAGTGAGCGTGGCCGGTGAATCCGGCTCGGGCAAGAGCGAAATCGCACACTGCCTGGCAGAGTTCGTGGAGCAAGACGGCGGCAGGACTTTCATCTTCGGCCAGGACGACTATTTCAAATTACCGCCGAGATCGAACCACGAGAAGCGCATCGAGGACATCTCCTGGGTGGGCCCGGGCGAGGTCAAACTCGATCTGCTCGACGAGCACATCGCGTTCTTGAAGAAGAACGCGGGTATTCCGCTGACCAAGCCGCTGGTCTATTTCGAGGAAAACGAAATTCGCGAGGAAGTCGTCGAGCCGGGCAGGCTCGATGTGATTATCGCCGAAGGCACCTACACCAGCCTGCTCAAGAACGTCGATCTCAGGGCCTTCATCGATCGCGACTACCGCCAGACCAAGAAGGCTCGACTCAAACGCGCCCGCGACCCCGACGTGCAGTTTTTAGAGCAGGTACTGGAAATAGAGCACCAGGAAATATCGCGTCACAAGGCCCGCGCCGACGTGGTGATCGAAGCTCCCCCCGAAGAACGCTGATTTTTCGACCGGCAGGGCGATTAAAAATACCGTCCGGCTGCAACCCATCCGTGTCATGTCCGTCTGTAAAAATGTGCGAACTACGCAAACTATTGGGCTAAAATCGCCGATCGCTGATGGTGGATTATGTCAAAGAATAGCTATTTCAAGATGTTACAAGAACCAGCGACATGGCGCGAGAATTGCAAATAGAAATAGATGGAATGAGGAGCCAGTCATGAACAACCTTTTAGTATACACCAGACAATCGCCACGCTACCCGACCTCCATGTTCGTGCGAACGGAGGGAGAACGGGACATGCGCGAGTGTCGCGGTAACGTCAGCGCCGGGGGGTTTTGTTTCGAGGGGGCAGAGAAACTCCGGCCTGGAACCAAGGTAGAAGTGTTATTCAGAGTTCCCGGGGCGGGAGTCTGGCTGAGCGGCGCGGGAGTCATTCTGGGTTGCGTCGAGGGTGATTCTGTGTTGGCAATCCGCGGGCGCTTCACCGATTTCGATCTCGGCGATCCGAGATTCTTGGACGGCTGGTTCGATATGATTCACAGGCAGCGCAACGGGAAGGAACAATCCAAATTCGTAGAAGACCCGGACGAGATAACCCTCTACTCGACAACGGTTTGATTGACACGACGGGATTCGGGACGTTTTCGTCTCCGGGTGTTTCCGACTCCGAGAATTCCTAGCAATAGTATTAGCAAGAGCCCTGCCGGGGTCGAACGCTGTGTCGAGCAGCGGCAGCCGGTTTCCTCGCCGTTCTCGTCGGCAGGTGCGTTGTCAGAAGCGTCAGGCGCAGAATCTGTCGGACCCGCGTCGACTTCGGCGTCCGCTCCCGCGTCGGTTTGGCTGTCTGTTCCCGCATCCACTCCCTCGTCGGCACCGGCATCCACACCGGCGTCTGGCTGTTGTTCGTCGACGACTATCTCCACCCAGACGCGGTCGCCAAAGCGGCCCACTCCGAAGTTGTCCATGCGAAAATATCCGCGGTATGTGCCGGATGCGGACGGGGCGGTCATCGGCACGTCCCAATCGTGGGTCTCTCCCGGTGCTACCGAGACCCCGTCGGGCAACAGGGTTTGCTCGGCGGCGCCGAACTGTTCTTCAGCGTCCCAGGTCCACAGGTAGTTGCCGTCCCGGGTCCAGCTGCTGGTGCCGCTGTTGCGCATGGTCCAGCGCTTGGTGAAGGTTGCCCCGGGGGCAAAGTGGGTGCCGTCGGGAATCGTTTCGGAGACAAAGGTCGCGCCGTCTACGTCGGGATTGTCGGGGTCGTAGATGAAGCCGCCGGTGGCGAATCCGGCGGCGCGATGCTTTTCCCAGGTGCCGCACGGGCCGCCCCAGTACTGCTCGGTGGAATCAAAGCTGCCGTCTGGATAGGCGCTGACTACCCAGCCGACGTGGCCGTAGTCGCTGCAAGTGCTCGACGGGTTGCAGACGAAGACACAGGCATCGTGCGGATCGTCGCCGGTGGGGTAGCCGTTGCTTGTGGCATACTCGTCCCAGGTTCCGGCGTCGGTGCACCACTCGAGAGCGCGGCCCCACGAACAGCAGGCCATGTGCCAGGCGTGCCAGACGCAGTTGCCGCAAGTGCCGTCGCACAGGCAGTAGTTGGCGCGACCGCAGGAGCAGCTATCCTGTTCGCCGCCGCATTCGGGAACGGCCAGGATCCGTCCGGGCATGAACCACATCAGCGCAGACATCGCGACGCATAGGCGCGCTGCGCGAATCATGATCCACCTCCCGGGAGCGCCAGTTCGGCCACAAACAGCCTGCCGCTTCGCCAGTCTACAAAGGCCAGCCTGCCCGAGGGCGAGATCGCAGGCTGCATCTCGGTTATCTTTGGAGTGGCGGTCAGGCGCAGCGTCTGGTGAGTCGTCAGATCGAGCATGAACAGATCCGCGCCCGCGATGCCATGGGCCGTGCCGCCGTCGTAGGCCGCCTGCGGGCGGGTGAACACCAGGCGCTTGCCGTCCGGCAGCCACTCGGGCTGAGCTCCATGACCCGAGTATTCAACGCTTCCGTCAAGCCCGAGGACGTGCAATTCGGCGGAAGCCAGATGCCCGGTGCAAAAGGCAACCATCTTGCCGCCCGGGGACATCCGGGCACCCCAGGTATTCTCGGCCAGAAAGCGGCTTGTGCCTCGCTCGCCGACAATCAGTCGTCCTCGGTACTCATCGTACGAGACGCGAATCATGTCGTTCGAATACAACAGCCGTAACCCGTCGTCGAACAATAGGGGCAGTTCGGTTACCCGGCCGACTGCGTCCCAGCCTGTGGCTACGCGGTTTTTGGGATCCAGCTCGTCGATCTTGCCGGTGTCCGGCTGCACGACGTACAGTCCGACGCCGCCTCTGCCCGAGAGCAGCAAGCGCTCGCCGCCCGGCGACCAGCGCGGCGACACCAGGAACCGCCCCTGGCTGTCGATCTCCGTCGGTGAGTCGAGCAGGATGTCGCTCCCCGTCTGGCAAGATGCAAACAGTGAACAGAACAACGGCAGCAGGCACACTGAAGAGATTGAGCGCATCGCGATCTCCCGGTCGAGATTCGAGTCTCGATAATATCACAGGATGATCCGCAGAGATATTGTCCTTTTGAGATGCTTTGCATATTATCAAATGCCTATGCTTGACTCGATTGACAACATTAGATGGATCGCCTTTCTGTGCGGGGTTGTTGTATGCATGCTTGCCGCCGGGCGCGCGCCCGGGGCCGGAACTTGCCCGGAAATGTCGGGAGCCGATCCGGCTCTGGCCGCGCGTGACGCGGACGAGCGTCTCGATTTCATCCGCGAGCGGCTGGCCGGCGAGGCCTCGCGGGGGCGGATCTGGAACGACGCCTGGAGCATCAGCTATGGATTGCTGACAGCCACCCAACTGGTGCTGGTGCCGGTCTTCGAGGACACCGGCACGCGCGCGGATCTCTACGTCGGCGCGGGTTCGTCGGCCGTGGGGCTTCTGGCCCTGGTGATATTGCCGCTCGAGGTAATGAGCGACAGTTCCGAACTCGGGCGACAACTATCCGAGCAAGGCGACCAGCCCGACCGCTGCGCCGTGTTGGAGCGGGCCGAGAGCCTCTTGCAAAGCGCCGCCGAGAGCGAGCAGTTGGGAGTGAGCTTCTGGATGCACGCGGCAAGCGCGCTTGTCAACATCGGGGCCGGGCTGATTTTGGGACTGGGCTTCGATCGCTGGGAATCTGGCGCGATCAACGCCGCCGCCGGCATAGCCATCGGCGAACTGATGATCCTCACCCAGCCCAGCAGGCTGCCGGGAGAGCTGCAACGCTATCGCAGCGGAGAGTTCGAATCGGGCGGCGAGCAGACTGTGAGCTGGGCGCTGCTGCCCGGCTTTTCCCGGTCTGGCGGCGGGCTGAGCTTCGTGCTTTCGTTCTGATTGTGCAATCAGGGCGAATTGAACACCAGGTCTATTTTTACATCTTTCCTTTCGGTCATCGAGAAGGTCAAGGTCAGCACCTGGCCGTCCAATTCGGTGTTTACCGTTCCCGGGGCCGCGCCGTTTAACTGGGTGTCCTGGAGCGTCCATCCCGTGGGAACCCTGAAACTTAGTCGGTGCTCGAACGGGGCCTTGACGCTTCCCGGTGCGGCGTCGTAGGTCACAGACAGGGTCTTGGTCGCCTGGTTCCATCCCGTCCCGATCAGCTCCACGGCTCCCTGGAGGAAATGACGGTTGTCGCCGATGAACTGGGGGTGATCTTCGATTTCACGCAGCGCGAACATTTGAACGGTATGAGGAGCCACGCTTCGTGCAAGGCTGCCACGCAACGACTCGATTACCTCGCCCGTCCAGAATTCACTGGCGACATAGTCCTTGTCCGGGTCCATGCCCACTTCGGCGAGATCGAGTGACAGGTCCCGCGCAGCATCGGGCATCTCGCTGTAAGGATTGGTTGTGAGATCGAAGTTCTGGCCCCAGTTGAAAAACGCCACCACGTCGTAGGCCGGCCCTGCTCCACGAGTATTCAATCCTTGTGCGGGATCGACTCGCATGTGCCAGACCTCGCAGAACTCCCGTTCAAAAAGATCCACAGGACGCGCGGCCCTGCCGAACACCGGAATCACCCGCCGGTAGTCGTTTATCCAGTCGGGTTCCATCTCAACGATCTTCTCGCCCAGCTTGGCCACCCCCCCGGAGAGCCCGATGGCGGTCAGCAGGCAGCGGGACTCTTCGGCGGTAAGGGGCGGCACGCTCGGATCGGCGTGCTTGCGGAAGAATATCAGGTCATGGTTGAAGATGAACATCCGGTTGTGCTGGTAATAGCGCCGGGCGATGATCCTGGCCGCGGGCTTGACTCCCTGGGCCGCCTTGCGCCCATCGCCTTCGTGTTCCTTCTCCCAGGTCGGCATGGTGTCCAGGTTGGGCCTAAGTGAATCGACATATCCCAGATTAGGACCCGCCATGGCTACGGTCAGCCAGAAGGTGTCCCCCGGACTGCCGCCCGCATCGACGGCCCCCTGATCCAGGCCTTCCCGTATGGCAGCAAGACCGCGGTGGAAAGCTTCTTCGCGTGTCACGCTCGGATCATGGTAGTTGGTACCCCCCAGTGCCCAGTAGCCGAAGTCGGTCTTGATCCAGCGGTAGCCGTCGGAGCGTATCTTCCGGAAACGGCTCCTTAGCCAGTCGAGCACATCCGGATGGCTGAGATCCAGAACCGGGCTTCCCCCGGTTGCCAACGGGATCTGGTCGGGAAACCAACCGTCGTCGACATGCTCCTGGTAGGTTTGGGAATTCTCAGACACCTGGAAGACTGCGATCCACACCCCGGGAATCAGGCCGTGGTTCTGGATCTGCTGGCTGAGCCATTCGGAGCCGTCCGGGAACCGGTCTTCTCTCCAGTCCCAATCGCCGTAGTGATACTCGTAGCCGTCGTCCATCTGGAACCACTCGCCGCCGAAGTCCTTGAACTCGGTGGCCATGGCCTCGAGGTTGTCCAGCATCAGTTGCTGATCGATGCCCGTTCCGTATCCGCCCGAGGAACTCGATCCGGTCCATGAATTCCACCCGGTCGGTACCCGGTTTTCGGGGCCGCGCTCCGGCCAGAGTTTGATTCCGTTCCAGGTCTTGACCGCGTCCGCGTAGGCTTCCAGACCTTCGAAGGTATGCTGGGTGGAGGGAAGAACCCAGATGGGACCCGCGCTTAGCTGCTCTCCGGGTTCGAGCGGCTTGCCGTTGTACATGTAGGGGAATTCGGCCGACCAGTAACTGAAGGCGGTTCGCCCGTTTGAAGTCCGGGCCTCGTCTGCGACGAAAGAGGTATTGAACATTGGCGACGAATACTCGAAGTCGAGCGAACCGGCCACGAAAGTCCGGCCGCTTTCAAGATCCTTGATGGCGTGGTTGTTGTTGCTGATCGAATGTCCCTTCTGGTAGCCGTGTATGTAGCCCAGCAGGCCGGTCTCACCGGTCTCCTCGATATCTCCCGGCACCAGGTCGACAAAGAAGTCGAACAAGAAAAACGACCCGTCCTCCAGGATGCGGTGATTGGATGGATGTTCGCCCAGCCAAAGGCCGCCTTTCCGTTCGGCTTCGACCTTGGCCGGAACCAGGCGGGCCAGGACTATCGAATCGCTTCCGTTGTTTATGGCCTTGAGGCTGGCGGTGAAGAACGGCTCGTCGCTGTAGGCGGACAACAAGAGAACCAGATCCGGAGAGCCTTCCAGGCCGCTGAAAGTGATCTCGCCTCGCTCGGCGGCTCCCAGTTTGTCGCTGCTCACCTCTTTGGTACCCGCCCTGACGAAGTCGTCTGTGGTGCGGAAGACAACCGGTTCCACCTCGCCCGGGATCCCGGTTTCCACTTCGGCGAATGCATTCTCCAGAATGAGGGTTCCGTCATCCATAGAGACATTGTACCGGCCGTACAGAAGATCGAATTTCAGCTCGAAACCAGAGCCCGAAAGCGTGACATATCTTTCGTCTCCGGTTCCGGGCTGGTCGGTCGCGCAAGCCTGTGTAAAAAACACTGCGATGCCGACAACGCCGACAAACAAACTTCTGCTCAATCTCATAGCGACTTCTCCCGTCATCTCTAAATAGTCGTTCAAAGGTCCGGATCGATCAGATTGTGGTAACGCCCCAACCAGTAAGCGATCAGGTAGTCCTCCGGCGAAAACACCCGGCGCCTGTTCTCCTGGCGCTCGTTCTGGATTTCGAAGAAGTCCAGTCGCCACAGGTAATTGTCGAAATGATATTCTTCCAGCGGAATGAGTTCGGCCGCGATCGGCACATCCAGGCGGTTTCGGCAGACTTCCTCCTGTTGGCCGGCTGGAATGTAGCGGTCGAATTTTTCGGCCGGGAAACGCTTTAGCGTGCAGACGGCGTCGTCGACGGCCTGGCGCAGCACCGGATCGGTCGCGGGATCGTCACCCGTCAGACCGGCATAGATGAAGGTAATCATGGCGTTGCCGATGACAGCCACGCTCTGGGTGTCCGGTTCTTCGGTGTGAAACATGTTTCCACGCAGCACGCCCAGCAGGCGGCTGCGTAACTCCGGGTCTTGCTCGCGCCGCAGCAGAGGATAGATGGCCTGGTAGCACATGTCGAAGTTATCGTAGTTCTGCCCGCAGCCCGGGAAAAACAGGAACAAGTAGTCTTCCATAGACTCGATGTAGGATCCGAATTCGAAGTCCTCGATGTCCGGGCATTCCACGTGCTTGCGCGTATGCATCAGACAGCCATAGTAGAAATCATCGAGTTCCTGATCCGAGTTGGCCTGCTGGATGACCTTGATGAAGCTCGAGGCCAGCATGGCGTTGAAACCGGGAAAGTTGTCCATCGCGGTATGGTACAAACGTCCGTGCTCGGTGACCTTGCCGTCGGCGTCGACGATCTGCAGGCCGTTGCGGACGAGGTGGTCTCCGATCTGCGCTAAAAGCTCGCGCACCTCGGTAAGCAACTGCGGATCGTCAAAATGCTCCATGGCGGCGGCATAGCCGAACATCAAACCTGCATATCCATCCTGGCTGACGTCGTTGCGGTACCACCAGCCCGAGTAGCCCGCGGCCGGCGATTCGGTCCAGCCTTGTGTTCCCCTCCCGTCGTAGTCGTAGGCGACATCCGGTCGATCGAACGATCGTCCGTACAATCCGCTTACTCCCGTGACCTCGGTCAACTGGCGAAGCGCCGCCACCACTATCCGCGCGTTCTCCAGTGCCTGGGGATCCCCGGTTACACTGTATCGAAAAGCCTGGGAGGCTAAATACATCCCGCTCCACAGGATCGTATTTTCGACATGGCACCAAGTTTCTACGTTTTGCAGGTCTTCGGTAAGGATGATGTTGCGCAGCAACCCGTCCCCGGCCAGGTGTCGCTCACGGGCCACACGGTCGAATTGAGCCGCCTTTTCAGCCAGCGTCACCTCCGGCTCTATTTGATCGCAGCTGGGCCAATCGTAGGTCGGCCCTGCATCCCGGCCTTGATCCCGGCCGTCGCCGCAAGCGCACGAAAAACAGAGAGCCAGACAGAGTGAAATTCCAAAACCCGAAGTGCGGGCGGCATGCGGCATGCTATTTCCCCTGATGGTATTGACCACAATCTATCAGGGGTGACTGTCCAGGTAAACCCCGACTGTTTTTCCACTGGTTAGGCACCGATGGCGCGCGGTGATTGCTCGTTGTTGCCTTCCGTTGCAGCCGGCGACACAACGACGATCGAGCCTCCCTGAATTCCGATGGTGTGAATTTCAACCGGGAGTCGAGGGGCCGCCAGGTTGCGCGCCTCGACCACGGCGTGGGTGATTCCGCCGCAGCAGGGCACCTCCATGCGCAGCACGGTGATGCTTCGCGGATCGCAACTTGAAAATATTTCTTTTAGCTTGTGTCGATAAAGATCGATGTCGTCGAGTTTGGGACAGCCGACCAGCAACGCGCGCCCTTGCAGGTAGCGCGAATGGAAGTCGGGCACGCTGAACGGCACGCAGTCCGCGCAGATCAAGAGATCCGCCTGCTTTAGAAACGGCGCTCCTACGGGCACGAGTTTGATCTGTATCGGCCAGTGCGAAAGCGCCGATTCCGGTATGGTCGCGGTCGATTGCGTGCCCTTCACGGCTCCGGGCGTAAAAGTACGCAATGCCGAACCGGGACATCCGCAGGGCAACTCGATCGGCGTCTGTGGAGCGGGCTCATTTCCTTCTTGCGCCTTGGTGCTGTCCATGTGATCTGCGACGGCTTGTTCGTCGAATTCATCGGCCTCTCGCTCCTCGATCGAGATAGCGCCCTGGGGGCACTCTCCCAGGCAAGCGCCCAGACCGTCGCAGTAAACCTCGCTCACCAACTTCGCCTTGCCGTCAATGATCTGAAGCGCTCCTTCGGCGCATGACGGCACACAAACTCCGCAACCGTCACAAAGTTCCTCGTCTATTCGCACTATTTTTCTTTGCGCCATGTCCAGTCCTCCACGAGTTCTTTTTGCCCTTTTCCCCCCCTACGAATATCGCAAGAAAAGTGCCAGCCTGAGATTGCCAGGTAATACCGTATGTTTTCAATTTGTTACGCGAATGTTCAGGCGGCCCTGAGGCAATATTTATGAGACACAGTGTCTCATCATACAGCTTATCTGAGAGCTCTCGCTATTCGTCGGGCGGGTCGAAACGACCGTTGCCGTCTGTGTCCACCTGGATGGCGTTGGTCATGCCGGACGGGCGGCAGTTGCGAAAGACGGGATCCATGGTCGCGCCCTTGTCGCCGTAGGCCACGGCGGCGTACCAGGTGTCGAGAGTGGGCGATACGCTCACAATGCCGTCGTAGCGAAGGGCGGTGTGGGAGGGGTCTAGCTGGCCGGGCTGCGCAAGCTCGATGCTTTCGAGCGTCTCGCCGTTGGCGATCAGGTCGAGCCTCGAAGCCGGGACCCAGTCGGCGGCCTCTACGTGCAGCTGAACATCCAGCGGGCCCGGCGACGAAAGCAGGTCTCCAGGGCGGCTGCCCGCGATCTCGATGGTCACGAATATTCCGCCGCCGACCAATGCCCTGCGTTTCTTCAGGTTGGACCAGATCTGCTCGAGATCGATATCTTGCGGCTGGTCGCTCGATGATACGACCAAGGTGCGGCCGAAGCCGGCCTCCGCGTCGCGCTGGTGCGCGTCGGAGACGCCGACGGCGGTGCGGAAGACTCCCTGGTTGTTCATCGCCGACCATAACGGCAACACCTTCTCGATCATCAAGTCGACATCGTTCTTGTTGAGCAGCTCGATGGTATCGAACTCGGTCGAGAACTTGTCGGCGGGCAGGCTGTCGAGCCTGGGCATGGCATCCGGCGGATCGAAGCCCAGGTAGGTAAACCAGGCATTGTACGACAAGGGGTGGGCTGCGTTGATCACCTTGGCACCAAGCTCGCGAACCTTCGGCCAGATCTCGGGAAACTCCAGATGGCGTATGAAGCGGCCCTGCTCGTACAGTGTCCAGGGAACCTGCCAGTAGATCCAGCCGACAGGATGGCTGGGCATGGGAAAGACCGTGCTGTGCCCGAAGTGGGGCGAGACTTCGTTGCCGGTCACAGCAACAAGCCAATGGTCGAGATCGAACGACAGTCGCTGCTTCAGGTCATCGACGTAGGGTGTGAAGTCGGTCGAGCAATCGTGATCGGTGATCACCACGATCTCGACTCCCTCGGCCAGGTTCGAAGCGATCTTGTCCTCGATGTCGTAGGTCGAATCGATCGAGCGCGTGCAGTGGGTGTGCAGGTCGGCGGCGACGTAGCCTGTGGTGTCGACCTGGCGGGTCAGGACACCAGTCACCTCGATCGTCTGCCCGGCTACAGTCGTTACGTTCTGCCTGTGAATATCATACTCCCAGCCGCGCGAGAGCGTCACCGTCCAGTCACCCGGCGGGACAACGAACGAACCCTGGCCGCTGGCTCCGAAGGTGAGCGAATCCATGTCTACCGGGGCGCTCATGGCGGCGTCGTGCCCCGATTGCAGCGATATCTTGCAGGGCAACAACGCACCTCCCTCGTCGTTGCAGCGGTATGCGAGTCGTGCGGGCTCCGGAATCGTTATAGACACCGGCAGGCTCTGCCCGGTCGCGAGAGTTATCGGATCAGATGAGATCTCTCCGCGGCCGGGCGGTTGAACGCGAACTCTGTAGTCGTCCGGCGGAAGTTGCATCTCAAAGGAACCCTCGGCGTCGGTGTAGGTCTGGTCGATGACGTCCCCGGCGGGCTCAGACTCGCGGGACGCAATAACAGAAAGACCTGTTTGAAGTTTACCGGAGCTATCTGCAACTGTTCCGGCCAGCCGGCCGGTGTCAAGATCGCCTTTGTAGTCTGCAAGGATTCTCAGGCAGGCGTCCAGGCCCCCTCCGCCCACGATCAGGATGCGCTCGGCCACCAGGGGCTCATCGGCGCCGCTATCGGGAGGAGCCGTGCCTTCTACAACTTTCAAAAGAGACACCTCGTGCAGTCCGAATGTGGCCTGAATGCTTCCGGCGGTTCCGGCATAGAGGTTGCAGCCGTCTTCTGCGGCGCCTGCCAGGTAGTCATGCTGCCCGGGCGGGATACCACTGCCTGTGAAACTTCCGCCGGGCGTGAAGTCGGTGGTCGTGTCGCCGTTGAGCACAACGTCCCCGGCATCTAGAGCGACACCGGTGCGGGCGCCGGTGGTGATAGTTGTGCGGATGCGCAGGTAGTCTGCGTCCGGTTCGAGAATGTAGTCCTGGATGATATGCAGATCCTTAGGCTGGATGGCTCCGTCGATCGCGGCGTCCAGTTCGGGAATGCCCTGGTCGCGGCCGCTGATGCGTACTATCGCCGCCTGGCCGTCGCTGCCGTCGGCAACTACTTCTGCCTGCTCGGGAAAAAGCGTCAGCATGCCAACTTGTAAAAATACCTCGGCCAGCCTGTCGCGCCCGGCTTGTCCTTCCGGCCTTACAATGTCTGCGTCTATCAGGCTGCCACCGTAAGGGCCCCAAGCGCGCGGCTGGTCTATGTTCTCTACGATGAAGGCCACCCGGCCGTTGTAGAGCTTGAAGTCCCCGATCCAGCCCTGGGCCTCGGGCCCTCCGATCAGTTCACTTTCTGCGCTGATTACTCCCGCGCGCACCAGGCCCGGACCGAGACGCTCGTCCAGTGGTGCCCCCGGTCCGTTGGACGAACAGGCGCAGGCCAGGACGGCGACAGCTGCCGCCATGAAGACTAGTGTTCTTCCTGTCTTCACGGACCGGCCTTCTTCCATCAAGGCATGAAGCGCATGCGCCGCTCGGCGTTTTGCACTACTTCGGCCTCTTTGAAGAACAGCGGCGGGGCCTCGTTCTTGCGCCAGAGTTCGGCATCGTCCGCGTGGTGCGGATCGGCCGGATCCATCGCCTGCCCGCCGGGACGGGCGTTGCTGACCTTGGGCCCGTCGGGTGTCATCTCGATCACCGCTCGCTGCTGAGGCCCTGAGTTGTATTGGAAGTTATCGGTGCTCCACAGGCCGAAGTTGGAGGCGTCGACGCCGAAGCTGTCGCCGTGGCGCGGAAAGCCGTCAGGGAACTGAGCATCACCGTCGGGCGGTATCGAAAAAGTCTCTCCAAACAAGCCCGAGATGTCCGCGAATCGGACCGTGTGCAACATGCCCCAGCGCCAGCCGTCCATGTCCGTGCCCAGCTTGCCGGTAAGGAAGCCGTACGCGCCGAGCAAGGCCCTGAGTATGCGCTCGTCGCGCGTCTCTGTGACATCGGGCGTATCGAGATCGTCCCACAGGACTGTATCGCCCAGGGTCGCATCGTAAGTGTTCAGCTTTTCGGGATCGAGCATGGCCCACTCGAGAGTCTTGGCGGCGATCCGGTCGCCCGGGCGCTGGCCGACCCGGGCAATCTCGTCGTCGAGTGCCAGGTGAAGCAGGCGGGTGATCGATGCATTGAAGATAGATGTGGCCACGCTATCGGCTATCTCGTCAGCCGAAGGAGTGCCTTCGACGGCCGCCGGCGTGTGCATGCCGTCCCAGGCGGCCAGCCTGTCGCCCATGGCGGCAATGTCGTCGAAGTCCGCCCCGATCTCGGTCACTACCGCCGTCAGGTCTGCGTGCGTGCCGGGCGTGGCGTGCTCTTGCTTGGCGCGCTCGACTGCCGCGGCCATCACCGGCGCCAGTCCGACTCCCAGCGGCGAGCGGTCGTCGCCCTGCAGCGTTGCCATCTCTTCGCGCGTGACGTTGCCTCGCGAAGTCAGTTCAGAAAGCACCGAGTCGATGCGTGCATTGCGGTGGCCCAGGTCGAAGTCCCAGCCGATGTAGAAGGCGTCGTTGAACGGATCGCCGTCCGCGGTCACGCCGACCTCGTCCTGGTTGGCGGTCGACATGTATCCCTTGGCGGGGTTCAGATCATGGGGGATGTAGCGGTCGGAGAGATCCTCGCCTGTCCATTCATACTCACCCGTTCCGGGCAACACGAAGCAAGGAGCATAACCCGCACCCGTGGCCGGATCGTATGTCATGGCGCGCTGGTCACGAATGGGAATCCGCGACTCTGTCGACCAGAAGATGTCGCCGTTCGAGAGCGCCACCATCCAGTTCTGGGCACCGGCTTTGAAATCGTCGAGCGCCTGTTCGACCTCATCGACGTTTGAAGCCTTGTTCACGCCCAGCACCGCCTTGAGTTCGTTGGATACCTCGAAGCCCACCCAGCGTCGCGAAAGGGCCTCGGTTCCGCCAGGCTGATGTGTGCCGGGAATGATCGTGCCGTGGTGCGGAACGACTTCGATCTCTACCGTCTGGCTGTCGCCTCCCATGATATTCAGTTGCTCTTCGATCTTCTGGATTGGCACCTGCTGCCCGTTGAAGAGCACCGTGTCGGGATTGCCGCCCGAGCCCGGAGTGATCGTCTCCTGGTAGACATCCTCGACGTCGTAGTTGGCGACCGTCAGTCCCCAGCCGACATTGTCGTTGTAGCCCAGCAGAATGCCCGGTGTACCGAACAAGCCCAACCCGGCGACATTGAGATCGCCGCCGGCGCGCTTGGTGTTCAGGTGGGTATACCAGAAGAAGTTCGGGCTCTGCAGAGAAAGGTGCGGATCGCTCATGACCATCGGGTTGCCGCTGGCGGTCTTCGAGCCGGACACCGCCCAGTTGTTCGATCCGCCCCCGAGACCCTTGTAAACCGGAAAGTAACGATCGAGCCAGGCGAAGTAGTCGAGCGCCCGATGCAACACTTTTCGCGAGGGGAGTCTGGCCGGCCGCGGATCGCTCAACGGCTTTCGCGGATCCCAGAAGGCCCGCGAGCCCGAGTCGCTGTCCAGGTTGGGAAAACCGTCTCTTGAGAAGACTTTCTCGGCCGGTTCGAATGGCCACAGGTCGTGCAATATGCCGGCCCGTGCGGCCAGTGCGGGATCCTGTGAATCTGATGGAAACTCTTCGGCCACCGCCAGGCGGGTGGCGGTCAGGGCGACTTCCTCGGAGGCTGTCTTCGAAAGATCGTAGACCATGTAGCGCGCGATGCACAAGGTGTCGGTCGGTGTCCAGTCGGCCATCTTGTCGGCCGGAAGAATGCCGCCCATGCCTCCCGGCAGGTCCGCCGTGCCGGCCTTGAGCTCGGCGATGTAGTGGTTTACGCCGTCAGAGAAAGCTTGCATCGCCAGTAACGAAGGATCGTCGTCTGCCAGCGAGGCGCGGATATCCTTGGCCATACGGTGAAAGCCGAGTTGCCGCGCGCCGATGTCCTGTTCGAGCAGCGAAGGGGAAAGCACCGGAGAGATGATCTCGGTCATGGTTCCCTGCAGCCCGCGCCGGAAGAACTCGAGCTGCGCCATGCGGTCGCGGGCCATCAGGTAGCCCTCCACTTCGAGTGCGTCGTGATCGCTTCCCGCATAAATGTGGGGCATACCGCGGGTATCGGTGACCACATTGACCGGCCCTTGAAGTCCGCTGAGGGTCATCTCGGCGTCGATCGGCAGGCTCTCGATCTTGCCGCTGTTGCCTCCACCGCCACAGGCGGCAATCAGGCAGCTGGTAATGACCATTGTCATGGCCGAAATGATGGTTTTTGTCATTTTTGAGTCCCCTTTTTCTTGAGCTTGTCTAAAAAATCACTTGGGCCAAGCATGATCAGCAAATCGCTTTCCTTGATCTTGAATGCCGCCTTGGGAATCAGATCGAGATGATCGGGAACCGATTCCTTGATGGCCACCACCTGGACGCCGAATCGGTTGGTCAGGTCAAGATCCTTGAGCGACTTTCCTACAAAATCAGCAGGCGGCGACAACTCGATTATTCCGTAGCCCTCGACGAAGGGCAGGTATTCGAGCATGTTGGGATTGTGCAGTTTCTCGGCCACCGATACGGCCAGGTCACGTTCAGGGAAATAGATTCCGCTAACTCCCAACTTCTGCAGCACTCGCTCATGGGCCTCACCTATTGCCATGGTCTGCACCCGCCTAATACCCAACTCCTTGAGGTTCAGAGTGGCCAGGATCGACTGGCCGATGTTCGATCCGATGCATACAACCGCCGCGTCCATCTGGTGGACGCCGAGCGAGCGCAGCGCCTCCTGGTCGGTGGCATCTGCAACCACGGCCTGGCTGACGTCGTCCTTGATGTTTTCCACTCGTTCCGGTTCGGTGTCTATGGCCAGAACCTCGTGACCCTTCTTGAAAAGGTTGATCGCCAGGTAGTGCCCGAAGTTACCCAAACCGACAACGGCGAACTGAGCCATCTTTCACCTCATCCGACCAGGATGGATTCCTCGGCGTAACGGTAACGGCTTACCTTTCGCCGGCTGATGGCCATCGCGATCACCAGCGGTCCCAACCTGCCAACGAACATTACCAGGGTTATTATCAGTTTGCCAAGCGTGCTGAGCGTTCCGGTCACGCCTGTCGAAAGCCCGACCGTGCCAAAGGCGGAAACCGTCTCGAAAAGGATCTCAATCGATTTTCCCCGGCTGGCAGTATGCGAGACGCCCCCGATCTCGGTCATCAGCAATAACAAGGTGGCTATAATAATCACCGAGCCGCTGATTATGAAAATACTGATTGCACGCGACATGCTCGATTCTGAAATGCTGCGTCCGAATGCATGGGGCCGCTGATGCCCGCGCAGGCGCGAAAGACCCCAGACGATCAGCGTGGCGAAGGTACCGGTTTTGATGCCCCCCCCGCACGAACCGCTGGAAGCGCCGATGAACATTAGCACCAGCATCAAGAAAAGAGTCTCGTTGGCGATTTGCCCGATCGGCAGTGTGTTGAAACCGGCAGTCCTTGTAGTAACCGACTGAAAGAAGGCCGCTAGCAGGCGCTCGTGCCAGGGCAACTCACGCAGCGTGTTGCCCCATTCCATGAACAGGATCAACAGCATTCCACCCACGATTAGCGCGGTCGTGGTTGTCAGCACTAGTTTAGTGTGCAGACTCAGGCGCGCCCAGCCCTTGCGACGCAGCGGATTGTTGCGCCTGGTCTCGGCCAGTACGACGAAACCGATACCCCCCGCGATAATCAACCCGGCCACCACGAGGTTGACGATCCAGTCTGAGCGGTAGGCCGCAAGGCTGTCGGCAAAGGGCGAGAATCCGGCGTTGCAGAAGGCCGAGACGGCGTGAAACACGCCCAGGTAGATGCCCTTGGCCACGCCGTGATCGATCGAGAAACGCGCAGTCAAGATGATTGCGCCGACACCCTCGAGCATGAAGGTAAAGCGGATCACGTCCATGATCAGCGAAAGTAAATTCTGATGCCCGAGGGCCGAGATGCTGGTCTGAACCGCTGCGCTGCCGGTCAGGCTGAGCCTGCGACCGGTGGCTACCAGGAAGGCGGTCGAGAGCGTCATGATACCCAGGCCGCCGACCTGGATCAGCAGCAGCACAACCAGCTGGCCGAAAAGGCTCAACTGCGTGCCCGTGTCTACGACGATCAGTCCGGTGACACAGGTAGCCGAAGTCGAAGTGAACAGCGAATTGCTGAAGCCGAGCGGTTCGCCGGTCGAGGCAATCGGTAAACTAAGCAGCACGCTTCCGGCCAGGATGATCACAACGAATGCCGCCACCGATAGTCGAGCCGGCGTCAGAAGAGTCCTGGGAATTAGATTTTTCAGTCTCATTGGCAACTCTTACGGAAAAGCCTACATGTTCGCGTCGATGAAGCCGTAGTAGCGGCCCATCCAGTAGGCCAGCAGGTAGTCGCCGGGCGGCCTTATACGGCCGAGATCCTGGCTGCAACCGTCGAGATCGTAAGGATTGCCCCACCACAAGAAAGTCCCCGGGCAGCGCTCGGCTACCTGGCGCGCGTATGAACCCAGTTCACCGCCGAGCCGATCAGTGCAGACCGGGTCGCATTTTCCGGCTGGGCATTCCAGGTCGGGCACGTGCTTCGATGCCGGGAACTGGCGCAGCATGCAAATTCCGTTTTCTACCGCAGAAAAAGCCGGGCCGTTCGAGTTCGGACCGAGCGCCTTCTGCGAGGCGTAGATGAAATCGAACCAGGCGTTGTTCTGCGCGGAGACCGGTCGCGGAGTATTGACCGGGGCGAAGGCCTCATGCTCGAGGTGATCCTGGATCAGCGCGCGCAACTCGGGATCGTGCTCGAACCAGATCAGGTTGTGCAAGGAAGCGAAGTGCATCGAAATGTTGTTCCAGTTTGACATGCAAGAGTCGGCACCGACGTACAGGCCGGCGTTGTCCAGGTACTCGGTGTACGGCCGCGGCGTCTCGGTCGGGCTCTGGATGCAATCCGTCTGGCCGTGCTGCTGCAGCAGGCAGCGCGAGTAGAAATCCTGGATATCCTCGTCGCCCGTAGCCTCCGCGCAGATCTTGATGAAATCCAGCGCCATGGCGGCGTTGAAGCCGGGAAAATTATCCAGAGCCATGGCGTATAGCCGGCCGTGCTCTACCGATCGTGAATCCCAGTCGTGGATCTCGAGGCGGGTGCTCACCAGCATCTCGCCGATCTGTTGCAGCATGTCGCGAACCGTTGCCTGCACCTCACCGTCATCGACCAGCTTGAAAACCGCGCCCAGGGCGAACATGTGCCCGGCGTACTCGTCCTGGCTGACATTGTCCAGCCAGCAGTAGCCGGCGTAATCGCCCAGACCGCAGTGATCGGTCGTGACCCACTCGAGCGTCCCGGGGTCGCTCACCTGGACGCAGCCGTCCTGGCCGACTTTGACCCACTGGTTGTCGTCCTTCTCGACGTCCGGCACATAGCGCGCGGGATCGCTCGGGCACTCGATGCCGGGAATGCCGGGCGGGATGAACTGCCTGGTGAACAGGCCGGGCACGCCGGTGATGGCCATTCGATCGCGTTCGCCCTCGAGAAGCAGCTTGACGGTCTCGAGCGCTTCGGGATCCTTGCTCGTGCCGTAGCGGAAGGCCTCGGCCGCCAAAAAGAGCGCGCTCCATAACCCGTCGTTCTCGCCGCTCAACCATTGCTCTACGTCGGCGTAGCCGGCCTGCGATTCGCTTACTCCGTCTTTGAGCAGTACACCGCTTGCCCACTTGAGCCCGGGGTGTATGTGCAGGCGCCGGGCAATTTCCTCGTAAGAGATCATCTTGTCGTACAGGCTCTCGGGTGTGGCCAGGGGATCGTCGAGACAGCTTGAAAACTGTGGTGACCCGTAGCGCCACGGATCGACACAGGCTCCCGCCTCGCACAGTTGCCCGCGCTCGCTCATGCACTCGATGGTCTGCCAACGGCCGTCTACGCAACTGGTCAGGACGAAGGCGTCGTCCGAGCAGCTGAAATCGCCCGTCTCGCACTCTGCTGGCTCCGAGTTCCCACAGGCCGCACAGGTTGCGGCCACTGCGGCGAACAGCAGGCAGATGACTGAACGCGGCATGGGGGGCCTCACGGATCCGGCACGTCCATCATGTGGGGCGTGTGCCTGAGCCATGAGGTGTTGAGGTGCCCCTCGCGGATCAGGTCGGCGCAAGTCGTGTCGTCGTCCATGCGCATCAGGCGGAAGTAGGTGCGATCGGCCTGCGCGTGGATTTCGGTCATCGTGTCATATACCAGGGATTGCTTGGAGGCCGAGATTACCAGTTGCTCGTTCTCTATGGTGGACAGTCCGCGGATGTGATCGGCATCGAGGATGATGCCGTGGTAGGTGCCCTTCCAGCGTTGCACGTTGTAGATCTCTCCGCGCAGCACACCGTCCATGTAGGTCGTCATCGCAACGTGTCCGTCCTCGTCCTGGTCGATGAAACGCGGGTCGTCGGGATCGGCGTCGAAGTCGAAGCGATCGGGTAGGGGATCGTTGAGTGGATCGGCCAGCACGCAGCCGCGCACCTCGACCGACTGGGTCGTTTCGAAGGGGTCTCCGGGATTAGCCGAGGCGACCCGGACCGACTGGGTGACGAGGGGCAGAGAGTGCAGGTAGAAATTGGGGATCAGCACCCAGGCCAGATCGTCGAACGGCTCGTCCGAGTCGATGAAGTTGATCAACTGGATCTCGCAGACTTTCTCCTCGAGTTCGAGCGTGTCGTCCTGGTTGTGCGAGATTTTTACCAGGAACAAGTTAGACGAGTAGGTGTTTTGCTTGGTGACCAGCGGCAGGCCGACGGTCACAACACCGATCTCCATGCGCATGCCCCATACGCCTCTGAAAGCATGAGCCGAGCTGGCGGCCGGGCCGTCGCCGAAGTCGATCGCCGGGCCTTCGACGCAGACGCTTTTCAGCCCGCCGGTGCACACCTGAAGGCCGGTCTTGGGATCTGCTTGCTTCTCGCAGTCGCAAACGAAGCTGAAACCCAGGCCCTTACACTGCGCGTCGCGGCTGCAGGCGGTGGGCGGCAATTCTCCCGGCGGAATCCATTTTTCCCAACCCTTTTCGAGACACTGTCCCACCGGGGTGCAGTTCTCGTCTTTCAGTTCGGTGCAGTCGTCGTCCAGCTCGCATTGATCGCCGGTCAGCGAGCAAGCGCCGTCAATGCACGATTCGCGACAGTCGTTGTCGTTGCCGCAGTGGGCTCCGCATCTGCCCTTGCAGACGTCGCCGGCGGCTTCGCCGTAAGGACAGACCTCTTCGCCGCCGCAGTGGGCGCCGCTGAGTGCACAGACGCCGTTACAGAACCTGCCCTGGCCGCAGTCCTCGTGAGCGGAGCAGCGCTTACCCCCATCAGGCTCGAGGCACTGGCCGTAACGGTTACATATGAAGTCTGCCTGCGCGTCGCAGTCGCCGTCGCTATCGCACCTGTCGCCCGTGAGATTGCAGCGGCCCTGGTCACAGTATTCGCGGCAATCAGCGCTGGTGCGGCATTCAGACCAGCAGCGTCCGTCCTCGTTGCAAAAGCGCCCGCTGCCGCAATCGAAATATCCCACGCAATCGCTGTAGCCCAGTTGGCTCTCGTTCATTGGTGTGCCGCTGGTCGATGAACAGCCGCAGGCCGCCACCAGGATGTATGCGAGTAACAACGTTCTTCGCATGCCTTTCTCCCTGTCAGGTTACGCAGTTAGCCTGACTTTTCGCGGCATGGATGTCAAGGGAAAGGCTTCATGTTTACGGTTGGCAGAAACAGATTGGAGTAGTAGTATCGCATAAATCAGTAAGGAGGTGCGCTCATGAGAAAAGCTGCCTTGTTGCTCTTTTCATTGGTTTTCGCAATCGCCGGGTGCAGTTCGAAGTCGAGAGAATGCTCCCAATCATGCGAAAAGGCCGACGACTGCACGGCCGGCCAGTATTGCAGTGAGCAAGGCTGCTGCGAGACCGGCTGCGCCTCGAACGCCGATTGCCCTGACAGCATTTGCAACCTGGTCACACATCAGTGCCAGGGCAGCTCCTACGACGGTGACGATGGCGGCGAGGACGGCGGTCAGGACGGGGGAAGCGACGCAGGCGCCGACAAAGTTGCCGACAACGGTTCCGATCCGGGACCGGGCGACCAGGCGGCCGACACCGGCGGCGGCGACGCGGAGTGCCTGGCGACCCACGACCGGCAACTGGGCGAGGCCTGCGACTGCGACGACGAGTGCCTGGCCGACTATCCCTTCTGCTTCGCTGATGTGATGAACGACTCGGGCCCGCTGTACTGCACCGTTCGCGACTGCACCGCCGGCTCATGCCCGACCGGTTACCTGTGCAACGATTTCTACACCAATGCCGATCCTCCCCAGCCGCCCTTCTGCCAGAAGTGCCTGGGAGGCAACCCGCGCGGAATGGGCGAAGAGTGCCTGTGCGATACCGACTGCGGCCAGGACGCGCCCGACTGCTTCAAGGATATTACCGATGATACGGCACTGGCGATGTGCACCATCACCGGCTGCACGATTGGAGACGGCGACCAGTGCCCCGGCAGCTACGAGTGCTCGCTGTCGATCGACATGACCCAGCAGAATAACCCGGTGATCAACTTCTGCAAGGCTTGCGACCCGGGCGACCATAGCCTGGCCGAGGGCGCCGAGTGCGGCTGCAACAAGGACTGCGTCAGCGGGGCGATCTGCACCAAGGACATCGGCTCGCAGGATCCCAAGAAGTGCGTGATGTGCTTAGGCGGCGATCCGCGAGGATTCGGCGAGGCCTGCGAGTGCAACTCGGACTGTGGCACCGACTATCCGGTTTGCCTGACCAACAACAACTACTGCTCGATCCTCGGCTGCCTCGACGATCCCAACATAGAGTGCCCTACAGGCTCGACCTGCACGGACGTATTCGGGGTCTTTTCATACTGCAAGAAGGATTGATGGCCAAGACCGATGAATACTGCATCTGAAGCCTTTGTCTAGAAGGCCACAAGCGTGATTCATATCTTGCGAGAACGGGCGACAGAAAAGCAACTTGAAGAGATGCTTCAAGAGCTTGGATCGTATGTCAAGTTTGCGGTTGATATCAGTCAAGAAGTCGCTGCCGGAGGCGGAGAGCTCCACGCGGATTGTGAAGAAGTTTTGCTGGAGCAAGGCAGCAGGCAGCGAGACATTTGGGGGGCGGATTGGATTCCCGCAAGCAATCAGGTTACTTTTGAAGCATTGATCAATATTCGTTCCGCGCAAGACAATCCATCAATGGAAATCCTGGACGATTCGATCAGGCACAAGGTAGAGAAAGTCATTCGTCGACTCGTGGAGGGAGTGTGAATCGCTTTGCTCATCGCAAGGAACGGTTTTTACGCGATTCGAACGCGGTTCGCCTGGGTAACATTGCCGCCAATCTCGCGCGGATAAAGTCGTTCTCCGAAAATCCCGACAACCAGGCGGCGGTCCGGGACCTTCTCGAAGAAAGCCGCTATTTCATCGAATGGTCGGCGGTTGAGCTGGAGTTACGGCAGCAGATATTCCTGCGCAAGCTGATGAGAAGGTTGACACGCTGGATGCGTACCCAGCCCTGCTGGAGCAACTCGCCGCGATCGCGCCGGCAGCTTTCCGTGGAAGCCGGAGTGTGGTCCGAAAGGGCCCTGGCTCAGTCGGGATTGGGCTAAGTGAAGACGAAGGCGCCGAGCTTGTGCCTTTCCCATATGAAGCGAAGTTTTTCGATGCGACCTCCCTCAGCGGCCCGGTATTTGGATGCTGATCTTTTTGTTGCCGGCGGCCTTTACTGCTTTTCGGTATTGTTGCACGGCTTTTTCGCACGAACCGAGCTTGAGGTAGGTTTCTGCAAGATGTACGAGCATGTCCCAGTCATTCGGAACTAGTTGGACGGCTTTTTCCAGTTCTTTACGCGCCTGTTCGTACAGGCCCTGTTTGTAAAACAGCCACCCCAGTGAATCGATAAAGAATCCGTTTTCTGGTTCTATGGACAACGCCTTTCTGATGAGACGTTCGGCCTCTTTGAGATTCTTACCCTGTTCGACAAGGGCGTAACCGATGAAGCTCATAGCCTTGGCGTTATCGGGATCTGACTTCAGGATGCGGCGCATCATCGCGATGGACCGATCGGCCTTGCCCATCTGCCGGTAGACGTTGCCCAGGGCAAAGAGAATCGAAGCGTTGTTCTTATCTTTGGACAGGGCCAGCTTTAATATCTCTTCGGCCTGCCTGGGCCTGCCGATTTGGGCAAGCACGATAGCCTGCGGGACAACCCGGTTAAGTGACTTTTCTTTCTGGGAGGGAAGTTTACCTGCCCGAGCGAGTTCAATGATCTTGCTTTTTCGCTTAATGTAAGTCTTCTTGCTGATTCCTGATTCGAAACCCAAAAAGCGATACATCTTGCCTTTGGCGTCGATGACAACGAGGAGCGGCAGCTGCATCTCAGGCGGCGCCTTGGAGACGGCAACCGGTTTGGATCTTGATTTCTTTTTACCGGGGTTGCCCCTGCCAGGTGAAAGGCAGCGGGCAAGCGACATTTCTTGATCCACGAGGACCGGCATTTCAAGGTTTCTGACCTGGTTTTTAATAAGAGGCAGGCTATCTTTGGCATCGCTGAAATCGACGTTAACTGAAAGGACACTGATCTGTCGATCTTTCTTGTAGTATTGAAAGAGAGCTTCAACGAAGGGAAGCTCCAGGATACACGGCTGGCACCAGGTTGCCCAGAGTTGTACGACCGTGACCCTGGCACGGTAGTTTGCGAACTCGACCTTCTTGCCGTCCAGGGCCAGCAAGGAGATTCTTTCAAAATTATTTTTTGGTCGAGGACCAGCGGCAGAGATGTCAGGAAGAGAAAGAGCGAGAACACAATAAACCAACATGATCTTCTTCATCTCTGGACCTTTCTTGATTCAGAAGATACGAATGTGCGATCTTACGGAATCTTCTGATACTTTTTCCTGGCCACCTGGTTAGGAGCGCAGTTGAAGTGCCACCACTCCGAGGCGATCGGCAGGAAACCGGCCCTGATCATTACCTGTCTCAGAAGCAGCCGGTTGGCGAACTGCTCGGCCGTCAGTTTACCGGCTCGCAGCATGGACATCTCGTGGCGCGGCTGGGCGAGCTTTCCGAAGAAGTCGAACGGGGTTCCCAGATCCAGTGGCTTGCCTTTCAGCGTTGCCAGCGTCAGATCGACCGCGCATCCGTAATTGTGGATTGAGCCGGTTTTGGTATTTGGATTTGCCACGTATGATTGCTGAGGTGTGCCCTTGACGATTTCCCACATCTGGCGCTGGACGGAAGAGGGCCGGGCGCAGTCGTAAGTCAACAGTGTCAAGTCCGGCCGCATTCGCTTGAGGTCGGCCGTGGCCGCAGAAAGCATCCGTACTGCGTCTTTTTGCAGGTAGCATTTTTCCAGATCACCATAGACATCTCGCTTGAGAAAGTTGTCCGTCGTCGAGTACTTGAGTTCGACTCTTAGACCGGGAATCTTTTCAGCAGCGTCCTCAATGCCCGGAACGCTCGAGTAATCGATCTTGGCGCCCTTGTTCGATGCCAAAAGCGGTGGGGTGAGAAGGGCGGCAACCAGAAGCACTATTCCTGTTCGAGACATCAGCAACCCCTTCTGCTACTCGTGTTACCGGTTCAGGCGAATTCTGGCAGGTACGAATGGCCCGCTCTTGCCGTAGCAACCCCCGTTGTGAACCTTGTCGAGCGGCGTCATGTTAACCCATGGACCGCTGAAGCCCTGAATTTTTTTGGGCACTTCGATCCTGAAATTCTTGCCCTTGCGCTTAAAGCTAAACCGCATACGGTGCTTGCTGACCGCGGGCGTCCCGCTGCATAGATCGGGTTGATTTCGCTCCGGTTTGGTCTCGCTGTCATCTTTATCGGACTTGAGCTGGAGCTGCCGTCGACCGCACCTACGCGTGTCGCCTTCGGCCCAGCGGGTGATCCGGTATATGGCGTCAACGGTGACCAGGTTTCGGTCCTGACGCACCGGGCAGACCAGCACCTGATCGACAGCTACCCGCATGCCCGGACCGTCGACGCAGGCGCTCGATTTTGTTGCGTGACTGGCCGCCTTTGAAAGCAGGCGCGTTACTTCTTCGGTCAGATTGAGATTGGCCTGGCAGTTTTGCGAAAGCGGTTCAGGCTCCGGCTGTTTTTGCTTCCCGGTCGAAGCGGGCGGCGGCTGGACCTGAGCCCGAGGGGAAGAGTTTCCGATAAGCAGCAGGGCTGTCATGACTGCGGCTTTTCTCATTGATCTCACCTCACAATCTCTAAAGAAGCCTAGCATGGACCCGGCGGGCCTGAGAAATCTTTTGTTCCCGGTCGGCGTACTGAAATGCTATTCTGTATCACCGAGCCGAAGAATTGCGATGCGCTTCTAGGGCTGGGTGTTTGCAGGGCCAAGCAGGGGATGAACCATGAGGCTCTTTTGCGATATGAGAGATTCGTCAAGATTTGCCCGCGCGCCCGCCGGGCGCGCCCGGTCAGAGACATTATCAAGCAGTTCAAGGAGTACGAGAGCCGACAATGAGTTCATTGATCGACGATGATTCAAGACACTCCATCGGCCGGCATAGACTTGCGGCTTTACTCGTTTGCGCGCTGACAGGTTGTGCGCTTTCGGCCTGCGATAAAAAGTCCGAGTGGTCCGAGGGCGACAAGACGCCCGTTGAAACGGCCGCCCCGGCGACAGACCGGCACAAGGCGGAGAAAAAGAGCGATTCAATCCGAATCAGCAAGCCCAAGCCCATGATGGGGGTCTACAAGTACATAGATGATCAGGGGGTAGTGAACTACACGGACGACATCCGCAAGGTTCCCAAGAAGTACCGCAAGCTCGCCCATCATCCGATGGGCGGCTCCTACACGATCTACAAGGCCAGCCCGGTCGATGATCTGATCGAAAAGTACGATATCGACGCAGACAACTACAAGAACGCACCGGCGAAGGAAAACGTCGGGGTAGCCGGTGGCCCGGTAGTGTTGTACTCGACCTCGTGGTGCCCGTATTGCAAGAGAGCGCGCGCCTACCTCGAACAACACGGAGTGAAATTCCAGGAAAAAGACGTAGGTCAGTCCCGGGCGGCGCTGGAGGAGATGCTAAAGAAATCAGGCGGCGCCCGCGGGGTGCCGGTGATCGACGTCGGCGGCAAGATTATCCGCGGCTTCAACACCCGGGCACTCGACCAGGCCCTGGGCGGTTGACTTCCGACGCGTCATTCGTCTTGCGAACTCTTTTCTCGTTTTACGAGCAATCCCAGCAGAAGTAAAAAGAGCAAGCCCCGGTGTCCCGCGGCGCTCGTTGAACAACCCGCGCAACCTCCAGATACCGTGATTTCTTCCTCGCCGTCGCTTCGGGCGTCCTGGTTTGCATCGGCAAGATTGTCGTCCGCGGCGTCGCCCGCGCCGCCGTCGGCATCGGCCGCGGGACCGTCGTCGTCATCGGCAGTCGAGCCGCCGTCGGCATCGGCCGCGGAGCCGTCGTCGGCATCGGCAATCGAGCCGCCGTCGGCATCGGCCGCTGAGCCGTCGTCGCCGTCCGTTTGCGGTTCTTCAGCCACCCAGATGTCCGGGTAAGAATCAAGCGATGTCGAGAAGCTGTATTTGACGGGCGTACCGGTCTGCAGGAACGTTTGCGAATCGATCGAGACAATGAAGATATCGTAGTCCGACTCCCAGTGATCGTGCTCGGAGCGATCCCGGGAAACTCCCATGGCCAGGTAGCGCTGATCGAGGCTGAGCTGCGGGAAATAGATGTAGTTTTGATCGGCCGGCAGGCTGTCGCTCAGGCACTCGAAAAAGACCTCTTCTTCCCAGCTTCCAAGCCGCATGCGCGTGAAATCGTGGCCGGGCCAGCCGCCCTTGACCCGGTAAGCAAACAGACCGTCGGCCGACATGTTGCCCTCGCAGCCGTCGAAATCCTGTTCCTCTGTGAGAGTGCCGGAGGGTCCCGGGTTGTTTACGGTGAAGATGCGGTTCTCGCCGTCGATCGCGAATGTAAGCTGCCGGTTTGGAATGGCGCCGAAATCACCGTAGGGATAGTCGAACAGCTTGTCGTCGCTGTCTTGCGAGACAGAGTGAACATAGCCGTTGTGATCACTGCCGATGTAGGCGATTCGATCGTCGTCGAGCCAGCGCGCCACCCGGCACTCGAAGTAGGTTCGAACTCCGGAGACCAGCAGGCGCGCGCTGGATCCATCGGTGTCGTCGGCGTCCACCAGCATCAAGTCGCCGAGGTGATCCGAGTAGTAGTTGTCGCCGGTCAGCGGAATGTTGGTCTGAAAGTACAGTATTCGCGTACCGTCCGGTGAAATCAACGGGGCCAGGTGATCCTTGCCCGGAACGTCGGGTGATACCTGCCGCAGGTTGGCCCCGTCCAGATCGCAGGCGAAGATTCTGAGCGCGCCCGTGCGCCTGGACTGCCAGCAAACCAAGCCCGTCTGGCCGTCGGCCAGATTGGCCATGGCCGCAAGCGCATTCGCGTCACGGTCACCCCGACCGAAAGAAGGTTCTTCGAATGCAGCCGGCAACGCCAGCAAGATCAAGAAACGAAGAAGCCATCCCGGTTCGATTCGCATATTTCTATCCGGTCTTATGAACTATCAGACCCATTCTATGCCGACAGGCTATGATTTCTCAACTTGTGCCGGGCCTCAGAAGCGCGGCGTACGGATGTGGCAGTACGGCTCGGAATTTTTCTTGCGGTAGTAGTCTTGATGATAATCTTCAGCCGGCCAGAACGTTGAAGCAGGCTCAAGCCGGGTGGCGATCTTCAGGCCCCTCTTCTCGAGAGCATCGATCAGCGACTCGGCCACTTCTTTCTGGTGCTGATCGAGATAGAAGATCGCCGAACGGTACTGGTCGCCGACATCCGGACCCTGACGATCGAGTTGGGTCGGATCGTGAATCTCGAAAAACAACTTGGCCAGATCCTCGAAGCTGGTTTCGCGGCGATCGAAGAGAACTTCCACGGCCTCGGCGTATCCAGTCGTGTGACTGCACACTTCTTCGTAGCTGGGACTCTCCCCCTTGCCGCCGATATAGCCTGCCGTGGTCGAGATCACTCCCGTCGCCCGCTCGAGCTGGTACTCGACTCCCCAGAAGCAGCCGCCTGCGAAAATCGCCCGGCCCACCTGTTCTCTGGGGATGAAATCCATGGAGATCGAGTTGACGCAGTGGCGCAGGTTTTTCGGGGTCAGTCCCTCGCCTTCGAAGACATGCCCCAGGTGCGCGCCGCAGCGGGCGCAGACGATCTCGGTGCGCATTCCGTCCGGATCGGGACGGCGCTCGACCGAGCCTGGAATCTCGTCATCGAAGCTCGGCCAGCCGCAGCTCGATTTGAACTTTTGCTCGGAGAGAAAAAGGGCTGCACCGCAGCGCTTGCAGCTATAGATACCCTTTTCGAAGTTGTCGTTGTACTTTCCGCTGAAGGGCGCTTCTGTGCCGCGCTGCTCGATCACTATTGTCTCTTCGGGCGAAAGCTTTCTGAATTTCATGTTCGTATCCTCCCGTGCCGGACCGCCGCTTGCCGGTGCCGCCAACAAGCCCGCCAGCGCTAGAAAATATACAATCCTTCTGGCCATGGAGCCTCCTATCTTCCGCCCGGAAAGCGATCTCGTTGCCGACGGAATAACTAATGTCATAAAGTTAAGTCCATTATGTCGATTGACAAGGCTAAAGATAGGCAAAGAATAGCAATATTTTTTGCCTTGGGGTAATGAATAGTGATTGGTATTGAGGTGAAAAATGAGCGGCGCAGACTACTTGAAGCTTACCGACAAGATCTACCTGGTTACGGGCGGGACACAGGGACTGGGCGAAGCAATAGCCGGGCACCTTGCCGATCTGGGCGCGGCCGGCATATGCATTTGTGGGCGCAACCATGATGCGGGCAAGCGTGTTGCGGGCGATCTGTCCAAGCTGGGAACGCGGGCGCATTTCATAGCGGCCGATCTGGCGCGGGTGGAGGATTGCCGGCGAGTTGTCAAAGAGTGCGACGAGCATTTCGGCCGCGTTGACGGGCTGGTAAACGCCGCGGCAACAACGACTCGCGCAGGAATCGAAGACGCCACTCCCGAAGACTTCGACCGCATGATGGCTTTGAACGTGCGCGCTCCCTTTCTGTTGATGCAGGGTTGTATCAAGATCATGAAACGCGAGAAACGCGGCGGGGTAGTGATCAACATCCTCAGCATTGTGGCCCACGGCGGCCAGCCCAAGCTGACGATCTACTGCACTTCGAAGGGGGCGCTCTTGACCATGACAAAGAACGTGGCCAACGCCGTGCGCCACGATCGCATCCGGGTCTGCGGCCTCAACATCGGCTGGATGGCCACTCCCGGCGAGGACGTTGTGCAGAAGCTAGAGGGCGCGCCCGAAGACTGGCTGGATGCGGCAGACCGACAGGCCCCCTTCGGGCGCATCCTCAGGCCATTGGACGTTGCGCGCCTGGTGGGTTTCATGGTCAGCGAGGGAGGCCGGATGGCCACCGGTTCGATAATAGATTTCGACCAGATGGTAATAGGTACCTTCGAATAAGCCAGAAAGCCTCTAGCACTCCCGGATTTTACAATGCTCGCAGGAATTCGGGCCTGAGCAGCGGCGAGTCGGGGTCGTCGAGGACCTTGTCAATGGTATCCAACAGGCGCCGGCGGTCTTTTTGCAGATCGCCTTTGAGTGCCAGGTAGTTCGAGGCGTGGTTGGAGCGGAAGGTGATTCCGTCGGCGTGCATGTTGTCGAGCAGCACGCGGCACTCGACCAGGATCTCGCGCTGGTCGAGCATGCGCCAGTCGGGATCGCCGAAGACTTCCTGGTAGCTCGGCCGGCGCGGAGCCAGCATCAGAGTCAGCGCCGAGGCGTATTTTGGCTTGATGCGATCGAGCGCCGCGGCTGTGGCCCGCGCGTGGCGCTCTGAATTCTTGGGCCCGGCCGCGCCCAGGATGACGGTGATCGACAGATCGAACTTTGCCTTGTGCGCCTTGCCGCAGGCGGTCACCATCTGCTCGCAGGTAGCACCCTTGTCGATCCGTTTCAGAACCTCGTCGTCGCCCGATTCGAGCCCGAAATAGAGCATGCTCAGGCCGGCCGAATGAATCGACTTCAGATCCTCAATCGATTTGCCGAGCAGGTTCTGCGGCGAGGCATAACATGTGACCCGCTCGAGCTTCGCGAAGCTGCTGTAGAGCCTTTCCAGAATGCGCGTCATGCGCCTGGGCGATAGCGCCAAGGCGTCTCCGTCGGCCAGGAAAATCCGCCTGGTGCGAGGCATATGGGATGCCGCCCAGTCGATCTCGGCGAACAGTTCTTTATCGGGCCGGGCCCGGAAACGCTTGCCCTGGTATGCCACGCAGAAGGCGCACTTGTTGTGAGTGCAGCCGATAGTAGCCTGGAAGATCAACGAGCGGGCCTCCGAGGGCGGCCGGTAGAGCGGCATGTCGTATTCAATTTCTTTCATTTATCATCTCCGGGGTTTTCGAATCCCCAATTCCGCCGAGCTTAACACGCGAGGCGAGCGAGATCCAAGACGCTCTTGCGGCTTAGTGACCCTGGTGATATCTTTCCGGTATCAGTGGAGGAAGACATGACCAGCAAGAAACTAGAGCGTTACCTCGAAGACTATCAATTTTCCGATGCCAGCCTGATTCGCAAAGACGGCGATCGGATGTGGATCCCCGACCTGTACTGCCACAACGGCCATAACCTGAAAGTGACCGCCGTGACATTCGACGATCTGCCGGCCATGCACATCGAGGCCGAAATCGGCGAGGGCGGGCCGATCGAGGATTTCTACCTCTCTCCGATCATCAACGATCCGCGCAAGGAAGGCCCCGACCTGCCCCAAGGCACCAGGCTCAACTTGCGCTGCCCGGTCTGCCACGAGGAACTCAGAGAACTCGTACCATGCACCTGCCGCATCGGCGCCCACCGCCGGGCGGTCTATCTTACCCGTGATCCCGATGAGCTCGGCGCGGTCGGCATCTGCGATACATTTGGCTGCCCGCAGTCGTTCGTCACCGAAGACGGCGAGCTGCTCTACGAAGTCGTCGTCGAGCAGACAAAAGACTGAAGCCTAGCGTAAGTCACCTGCTGATAGCTGGCGGGCGACGCGGTCCATTGAATCGAGAAGTGAATCAGCATCGCAGTTTGTCTTGACCAGGGCCGAGGCATCGGCCGTCTCGGTCTTCAGATCGTACATTGTCGAGGTGATCGCGCAGCGCCGGCCCACTTTCAGGATCTTGGTGGCCAGGGTCTTGCGCGCGGCCAGCGCCTTGCCCAACTCAATCTGGCAGCTCTCGTCGTAACACTTGCGATAGCTGCCCTTCTTCTGCCGCGCCCGTGCCGGCGTAAGTCACGTACTTGCCGGCGTCCGAGTTGCTGTTGTAGAAGGCCGCTCCGACCCCGGCCACCACCGCCGTGCCGCCGACCACCACCATGGGCTGAGCTTCTTCTTGGTAACCTGGTAGCGCGTGCTGGCCACCAGCGGGGCCTGGCCCAGGACGTGTTCGCCTTTTTCGTCTTTCTCGTATACCCAGGCGCGCGGCGGGCTGGTGACCACCCGCACCGGCTGGACCCTCTGCTCGGTGTAGCTCGTGGCGCAACCGAATAAAAAAAGCACGGCCACAAGAGCAGCAACTAATCTGCGGTATCCAAATCTCGAGTTTTGCGCCTTAATCATGAACTTGCTATCATCACCTGCTTGTTTACGTCAACTATGATTATTTGTATACGGACAAATACAGGCCATTTTAGATGTCTGCATAGTTTTTGAAGTATTTGACGATGGGAGGAACTCAGGTGAAATCCAGATTGCCAGTCACCGGCCTGCTTTTTGTGACCACTGTCGTCTGTATGACCAGCAGGCCCTCGCAAGCCATCCCGGCTTTCTCCCGCCGGCACGGAATTTCCTGCAGTGCTTGCCACAATCCGTTTCCCCGGCTGAGACAGTACGGCAAGCAGTTTGCCGCAAACGCCTTCGCGCCCGACGACAAGCAGATGCCGTCGAGCTATTTTCGGGACGTCGGGGACGACAAGCTGTCGTTGCTCGATTACTTGCCGCTATCCGTCCGTGCGGATCTGTATTTCGACATGCGTATGCGCACCAATGACCCGAAAGGAGACGGTTACAGCGACTTCAAGCTTCCCTGGGGAATCAAGCTTCTCAGCGGCGGACGCATCGCCGACGACATCGGTTACTATTTCTATTTCTACTTGAACGAAGCAGGCGCGCTGTCCGGGATCGAGGACGCCTATATCCAGTTCAACAATATATTCGGATCTCCTTTGGACATAGTGGTCGGTCAGTTCCAGGTTTCGGATCCCTTGTTCAAACGGAATACGCGCATGACCTTCCAGGACTACCTGGTCTACAAGGCAAAACCCGGCCGGAGTCTGACCGACCTGACATACGACCGCGGCCTGAGGCTGAGCGCCAACTTCGATTTCGGGTTGGATCTTACGGGGATCATCGCCAACGGCAACGGCAAGGGAGAAGCGGACATCAACCGCGATTTCGACCCGGACAGGTTCAAGCACTTCATGCTGCGGGTTTCCGAGAAGCTGGGTCCGGTGCGCTTCGGCCTTTTCGGATTCTACGGCAAGGAGGAGCTTCGCAGCGAAACCGATGACCAACGATGGGACAAT
>Ga0315535_1000346_pt1 | contig 32540 bp, 26 predicted proteins | sample SalMarSW160220MG_2_FD_203092 | JGI IMG/M metagenome (GOLD analysis project Ga0315535, IMG submission 203092) | Salt marsh sediment microbial communities from the Plum Island Ecosystem LTER, Massachusetts, United States - Salt Marsh Sediment SW1602-20 ... | reverse complement strand
CATGGCGGACCGGTCGGTGCACCTGTTCGACGGGCAGATCGTCAGCGAGGACGACGCGCGCAAGGCGCAGGAGCTGGAGGAGGCGGGGTTCGACGTCGCCCACTAGCTGGGCGCGTGAAATCGGCGCCACCCACGCCTTTCGGCGCGTGTACCCGGTCGTCGCGCTGCGGTCTCGCTCGCTGCGACGTAGGATCTACCTACGCCTCGCTCGCTCGCCTTGCGCTTCTACCCCTGCACTCGATTTGACACGCCCCATTGGGCCGAGCGCGTGAAATCGGGATGGCGCCCTGGCCGCCCGCCCGGTACGTGGTAGCTTGAGGCGGCGACATGGCAACGAACGGGACGCGGCGGATGATCAAGCTCCGAGGCATCGAGAAGTCGTTCAAGACGGGGGCGGGAGAGACCTTCGTGCTCCGGCGCATCAGCGCCGACGTCGCGAAGGGCGAGTTCGTCACCATCATGGGTCCCTCGGGTGCCGGCAAGTCCACGCTGCTCTCGATCCTGGGCATGCTCGACGGCGACTGGCGGGGTGAGTACTACCTCTTCGACGATCCCGTCCACGCGATGAAGCCGCGGGCGCGCATCGAGCTGAACAAGAGGTACATCGGCTTCGTCTTCCAGCAGTATCACCTGCTGGACGACCTCACGGTCTACGAGAACCTCGAGATCCCGCTCTCGTACAGGAACGTCAAGCGCAAGGAGCGCGAGGCGGTGGTGGCCGACACGCTGGACCGGTTCCAGATCGTCGGCAAGAAGGACCTCTACCCCAGCCAGCTGTCCGGGGGACAGCAGCAGCTGGTGGCCGTGGCCAGGGCCATCATCGCCGAGCCGGCGATGATCCTCGCCGACGAGCCCACCGGGAGCCTGCACTCCAGCCAGGGGCGGATGATCATGGACCTTCTCAAGCAGCTCAACCGGGAGGGCACCACGATCATCCAGGTGACGCACAACGAGGAGTACGCGGCGTACGGCGACCGCATCATCCAGCTCCGGGACGGCTGGATCGTCGACGAATAGGGGACCGGACGTCATGGCTGTGCGCATCCTGGTCGCCGACGACCAGACCGATGTCCTGGAGGCCCTTCGGCTGCTGCTGAAGGGCGAGGGCTTCGAGACCCAGACCGCGACTTCGCCCGCCGCCGTGCTTCACGCCGTCGAGAAGGGCGACTTCGACATGGTGCTCATGGACCTCAACTACACCCGCGACACCACGTCGGGCCGGGAGGGGTTGGGGCTCTTGTCCGAGCTCATGCAGATGGACGGGACGCTTCCCGTGGTGGTGATGACCGCGTGGGGGAGCGTGGACGGCGCGGTGGAGGCCATGCGCCTGGGCGCCCGCGACTACATCGAGAAGCCCTGGGACAACGAGCGGCTCCTCACCACCATCCGCACGCACGTCGAGCTGGGCCGCGCGCTGCGCAGGAGCCAGCGGCTGGAGAGCGAGAACCGCCACCTGAAGGGCGAGGGCGTGCCGGAGCTCATCGCGGGCTCCAAGGCCATGCAGCCGGTGCTGGAGGTCATCGAACGGGTGGGGCCCTCCGACGCGAACGTCCTCATCGTCGGCGAGCACGGCACCGGCAAGGAGGTGGTGGCGCGTTGGCTGCACCACGTGTCGCGACGGGCACGGAGCGCCCTGGTGGCCGTGAACGCCGGCGGCTTCAGCGAGGGCGTCTTCGAGAGCGAGCTGTTCGGGCACGTGAAGGGCGCGTTCACGGATGCCAAGATGGACCGCGTGGGGTGCTTCGAGATGGCCGACGGCGGCACGCTCTTCCTGGACGAGATCGCCAACATCTCCATGCAGCAGCAGACCAAGCTGCTGCGGGTCCTGGAGACGGGAGAGATCCAGCGGGTGGGCTCCTCCAAGGTGCGTCGCGTGAACGTGCGGGTGCTCTCGGCGACCAACGCGAACGTGGGCGAGGCGGTGGCCAGGGGGGAGTTCCGCGAGGACCTGCTCTACCGGCTGAACACGGTGGAGATCCGCCTCCCGCCGCTGCGCGACCGGCGTGAGGACATCCCGCTTCTGGCGAGCCACTTCCTGAAGCGCCACGCCGCCCGCTACCACCGGGAGCTCGACGGCTTCTCCGACGCCGCCATGGAGGCTCTCATCGGTCATCCCTGGCCGGGCAATGTGCGCGAGCTGGAGCACGCGCTCGAGCGCTCGGTGCTCATGGCGCGGGGGCGCCGGATCGAGGCCGCCGACCTGGGGCTCCGGCGCCGGGCCGACGGGACGCCCCTCATGGAGGAGCTCACCCTGGACGACGCCGAGCGACTGCTCATCGAGAAGGCTTTGGAGCGTCACCAGGGCAACGTGAGCAAGGCCGCCGAGGCGCTGGGCCTGTCCCGGAGCGCGCTGTACCGCCGGCTCCAGCGCCACGATCTGGGCGCGTCCGGCGGGTCCGGAGGGGCGGGAGGCCCCGGGTGACCACCTGGTGGAGGCGTCTCGGCCACGACCGCCGGATCCTGCTCCTGGCCGTCCTGGCGGGCCTTCCGGGGATGGCGGTGGCCCTGGGCTTCATCTGGCTCGAGCCCCTGAGCGCCAGGGTGCAGTGGACGGTGACGGTGGTGCTCCTCGCCTCGTGGGGGGGCCTCGCCGTGCTGGTGCGGGAGCAGGTGGTGCGCCCGTTGGGGACCCTGGCCAACATGCTGGCGGCTCTGCGCGAGGGCGACTTCTCCATCCGGGCCCGGGTGGGTGACGCGTCCGACGCGCTCTCCCTGGCGTACCTGGAGGTGAACAACCTCGAGGAGATCCTCCGGGAGCAGCGCCTGGGTGCCGTGGAGGCCACCGAGACGCTGCGCAAGGTGCTGGAGGAGATCGACGTCGCCGTCCTGGCCTTCGACCCCGGGGAGACGCTGCGCATCGTCAATCGTGCCGCCGAGCGCCTCCTCAACCAGCCGGCGGAGCGCCTCATCGGCAAGAAGGCCGTGGAGCTGCGGTTGGACGACACCCTCCGGGGGGTGGCCCCCCGCACCGTGGAGGTGTCGCTCCCGGGGGGCACGGGCCGCTGGGAGCTGCGTCGGTCCGTGGTGCGCCAGGAGGGGTACCCGCTCCAGCTCGTCGCGCTCTCGGACCTGTCGCGCGCCCTCAGGGAAGAGGAGCGCCAGGCATGGAAGCGTATCATCCGGGTGCTCTCGCACGAGATCAACAACTCTCTCGCGCCCATCAAGTCCATCACCGGGAGCCTGCGGAGCCTCCTGAGACGGGGGGACCTCCCGGCGGAGGTGGAGGAGGACGTGGGGAGGGGGCTCCAGGTCATCAGCTCACGGGCGGAAGCCCTGGGGCGCTTCATGGCCTCCTACGCCCGGCTCGCCCGGCTGCCGCAGCCCGAGCTCGGTCCGGTGGACGTCGGCAGCCTCGTGCGGAGGGTGGCGGACCTGGAGACCCGGCTTCCCGTCCGGGTGGAGGGAGAGGGCAGGTTCACCGTTCAGGCCGATGCCGACCAGCTCGAGCAGGCCCTCATCAACCTGGTGCGCAACGCGGTGGACGCCACCCTGGAGGCGGGGGAGGGGGGCTCGGTGGCGCTGCGGTGGCACGCCCGGGGTGACACGCTCCACCTCCTGGTGGAGGACGAGGGGCCGGGGCTCGGTGACACCGGCAACCTCTTCGTGCCGTTCTACACCACGAAGCCCGGTGGATCGGGCATCGGCCTCGTGCTCTCGCGGCAGATCGCCGAGGGGCACGGCGGGAGGCTGACCGTCGAGAGCCGGGCGCCGCTCAAGGGAGTCCGCGCGGACCTCGCCCTGCCCATGGATCTGAAGGCGTAGGTCCCAGCAGCGCCAGCGGGCGCAACCCTTCCTCCGTAGGCTGTGTCCCAGGGGACGAAGAGATGGGAACCGGCGATCAACGAGCTCTTCCTTTGACAGATCTCGAGTTGGTGGAGCGGGCCCGCGTGGGTGATCACGCCGCGTTCAAAGCCCTCTACGACCGCAACGTGGACAGGATCTACCGCCTCGCGTACCGCATGGCCGGAGGGGACGATCTGGCCAGGGATGTCACCCAGGAGACCTTCCTGCGTGCCTGGCAGCGCCTGGACCAGTTCCGGGGGGACGCGGCGTTCTCCACATGGTTGCACTCCATCGGAGTTTCCGTGGCGCTGAACGAGCTGCGGAAGGTGGATCGCCACCGGAAGCGGGAACGGCCGCTGGAAGACACCGCATTCGTGGCTCCGGCCTCACCTCGGCTGGACCACGAGGCGCTGGAGCGACTGCACGAGGCGGTGGACGAGCTGCCGGAGATGTACAGGACGGTGTTTCTGATGCACGACCTGGAAGGATACAGCCACGGCGAGATCGCCGTGGTGCTGGGGGTGGCCGAGGGGACCTCCAAGGCACGCCTCTTCCGCGCCCGGGCCAAGCTCAGGGAGTCCCTGGGCGATGCGATGCAGGAGTACGCGTGAGATGGACGAAGAGCGCGAGGACTGGGATGACCGCGAGCGGAACGACGAGGTGAGCGACCTCGTCGACAGGCTCCGGGAGTCGTACAACCCGCCTCCGGAGACACCCCGGGAGGAGATGTGGGCGGCCGTGGAGGCGGCCCTCGAAGGCCGCGCGGGCGCCGGCGCACGGCGCGCGGCGCAGGTCGTCTCCCTGGATGCCCGGCGCTTCCGTCGGGGCCCGGGGTCGCGCTGGGTGGCGGCATGGGCTGTGGCGGCGGCCGCGCTCCTGATCCTGGGCATCGGCATCGGCAGGGTGAGCGTGAGGGCCCCTGGACGGCCGGCCGCGGTCGCGGACGTGCCGGACCCGACGGCCATGCGCCTGGCGGCGGTGGAGCACCTGGGGCAGACCGAGTCCCTGCTCACCCTCGTCCGCGCGGATGCGCGCACGGGGCGGCTGGACCCGCAGGTGGGACCGTGGGCGCGCAACCTGCTCGCGCAGACGCGTCTGCTTCTGGACGCTCCCGAGGAGACGGATCCCACCATGAGACGGATGCTGGAGGACCTCGAGCTGGTGCTGGTGCAGATCGTGGGGGTGACCGACACCGGCACGCACGATGTCGCCCGCACGCGCACCGAGCTGAACCTGGCCCTGAAGGGCCTCGAGGATCGAGATCTGATGCCCAGGATCCAGGCGATGGTGCCTGCGGGGTCCGGGCTTTCCGGAACCGAATGAAGACCACTGCGAGACACGGCAACGACCCTGAGGAGACGAGGATCATGCCTTCGATGAAGATGATGAAGCCGACGATGAGGGAAGGCGCTCTGGTGGCCATGGCGACCCTGACGATGTTGGCGATCGCCGGGGGGACCAGCGCCCAGGAGCCCGTCCGCGAGAGCCAGGCGGCAGAAGTGGCCCGGGCGGAGATCGCCCTGGAGGCCGCCCAGGCACGCACCTCGGCCGCCGTGGAGGCAGCCCGCATGAGCGCCGAGACCGCCCTGGAGGCCGCCCAGGCCGACATGGCTCGTGCCGCGTCGTGGGGGACGGCGTACCCGGAGCTCTCCGGAAGCTATGCGCACTTCCGCAGGCAGGCTCCGGCACCGTGGCTCCAGCAGGACCCGGCGGCCCAGGCGTACAAGGCGGCGCGCGATGCCCTCAATGCCGGGCGCTATGCCGACGCGGCCAAGGCCTTCGAGGTCCTCCGCTCCAACTATCCCAAGTCGGGATACGTGCCGGACTCGTACTACTGGCAGGCCTTCGCCCTCTACCGCGTGGGCGGGCGCGGCGATCTCAAGGACGCGCAGAAGCTGCTCGCCCAGCAGGGCGCCCGATATCCCAAGGCGGACACCCGCGGCGACGCCGAGGGGCTGCGCGTGCGGGTGGAGTCCCAACTGGCCCGCATGGGTGATGCGGCGGCGGCCGAAGCGGTCACCCAGCAAGCCAAGGACCCCTGCCAGAGCGACGACCAGTCGGTGCGCACGGCCGCATTGAGCGCGCTCATGAACATGAACGCCGAACAGGCCCTCCCCATCCTCAAGGAGGTGCTGAAGAGCCGGGGTGAGTGCTCGGCGCGGCTGCGCAGACAGGCGGTCTTCCTCGTGGCCCAGAAGATGAGCGACCAGTCCGTGGACATCCTCCTGGACCTGGCGCAGCGCAACCCCGATCCCGACCCCAAGGTCCGGGAGGCGGCGGTCTTCTGGCTCTCGCAGGTGCACACCGAGCAGGCCGTGGACGCGCTGGATTCCATCCTCAAGGAGAGCAACGATCCGAACCTCCAGGAGCGGGCCGTGTTCGCCCTCTCGCAGCAGGGGAACGAGCGGGCCGTGAAGATCCTCGAGCAGTACGCCGCACGCGCCGACGCACCCGCGAAGCTCCGGGAGACGGCCATCTTCTGGATCGGCCAGAACGCGAAGGCCGGCGGCACCGCCTATCTCATGGACCTCTACCCGAAGCTGAAGAGCGACACGCTGAAGGAGAAGGCGATCTTCAGCATCGGCCAGGCCAAGGGCGCCGGGTCCCACGACTGGCTCCTGGCACGGGCCAAGGACCGGTCGGAGAGCATGGAGGTGCGCAAGACCGCGCTCTTCTGGGCGGGGCAGACCGGAAGCCTGAGCGGCGCCGACCTCAAGAGTCTCTACGCCTCGCTCACGGATCCGGAGATGAAGAAGCAGGTGGTCTTCGTCGCCGGGCAGAGCGACGACAAGGACGCCGTGGACTTCCTCATGGACGTGGCGAAGAACGACAAGGACCCGGCGCTGCGCAAGACCGCGGTCTTCTGGCTCGGCCAGAGCAAGGACCCCCGGGTGGCACAGTTCCTCCTCACCCTCATCGGCAAATGAGCGTTGGCCGACGGGCGGCCGCGGCCCTCCTGGCGACGCTCGCGTTCTCCGCCGGAGGCGCTGCGGGCCAGAGCCTGGCTGCGCGGGTGCAGCAAGTGCGCGACGGCACCGTGCGCTTCCACTTCGACACCAAGCCCGGGGTCGAGATCTGTGACCAGGGGATCCTCATGGGTCCCCACGACCGGGTGCAGTGGAGCAGCGGGAGCTGGGACGACGACCAGGGCACGAACTGCCGATCGGGCTTCGCCGAGGTGGAGCTCGCGATGCGAGATGGCCGCGTGCGCGACGTGAGCGTCGTCAAGCGCCTGGCCGACCGTACGGCCGGTGCTGACGACCTGGGGGCGGTGACGGCGGAGGAAGCCGCCCACTACCTCCTCGGTGTGGCCCACGGCACCAGCAATCGAAGGACGGCGCAGCATGCCATGCTCACGGCGGTCCTGGCCGATACCCCCGACGCGTGGCGTGACCTCCTGGACATCGCCCGCGACCGGAGCGTGGCCGAGGGCGTGCGCAAGAGCGCGCTGTTCTGGGTCGGTCAGGAGGCCGGGGACGTCGTCACCCGGGGACTGAAGGACGTCGCCGGAAGCACCGACGAGAGCCAGGGAGTCCGGGATGCCGCCGTCTTCGCCCTCTCCAGGCGCCCGGCTGCGGAGAGCGTGCCGGCCCTCATGGAGGTGGCGCGTACCGCACCCCAGATGAAAACCCGCAAGGCCGCGCTCTTCTGGCTGGCCCAGTCCGACGATCCCCGGGTCCCGTCGTTCTTCGAGAAGATCCTCCTCGGCGCACAGGGGGGCTGAGGAGGTTCATCCGGGGCGCGAAGCCGCGAAAAACAACTGTTTTTCCTCGTGGCGTGTGGTGCCGAGTCACATTACCTTGGGTCGGCAATAAGCAGTCCATGGAGAGACGTCCCGCCGCCCCCGCACGCGCGACGGTGGGGCGTCGATGTCGCCTCATGCCTCACCCCCGAGGGCCCTTGCTGCAACGACCCGTCAAGGTCCTCCTCGTCGAATCCGATCGCGATTATCTCGACGAGCTTCGCGAGCGATTGGGGGACGTGCGCGCCGGCTCCGGGATCGAGATCGAGTGGGCCGGGGAGCTGAGCCAGGCCCTGGCGAGGCTCTCGAAGGGCGGAATCGACGTCGTGCTCCTGGATCTCAATCTCCCCGACAGCCAGGGGATGGTGACCTTCGAGCGGATGTACGCCTTCGCCGCCGACGTGCCCATCATCGTGCTCACGGACACCAGCGACGAGACCGTGGGGGTGAGCACGGTGCAGGGTGGGGCCCAGGACTTCCTGGTGAAGGAGGAGATCGTGCCGACGGTGCTGGCCCGGGCCGTGCGCCATGCCATCGAGCGGCATCGCCTCCTTTCCGCGCTGAAGAGCCTGTCCCTCATCGACGACCTCACGGGGCTCTACAACCGCAGGGGTTTCGCGGACCTCGGAGAGCAATATCTCAAGCTCGCGCACCGGACGGGACGGGGCGTGACCGTGGTCTTCCTCGATCTGGACCGGTTCAAGACCATCAACGACTCGCTGGGTCATCACGTGGGCGACCGGGCGCTCATCAAGGTCGCGGACATCCTGCGGGTCACGTTCCGGCGCTCGGACATCATCGCGCGCCTGGGAGGTGACGAGTTCGCCGTGCTCGCCCTGGAGGCGTCCGGGGAGAGCTCCGAGCTGCTCATCGACCGTCTCCGGGATCGCTTCGGCGAGTTCAACCAGACGAGCCACGAGCCGTATCAGCTGTCCATGAGCATCGGCATGGCCCGCCACGACGGAGATATGCGCATACGCCTCGAGGACCTCGTGTCCGAGGCCGACAACGCCATGTACCAGGAGAAGCGGAGTAAGCGCAAGGCGGTGCTGGGATAGGATGAGCCAACCCGTGCCCGATCAGTCCGAGCACAGCGGTGCGGAGCCCGTGGGGGCCGTGCACTGGCTGGTGCGCATCGCGGAGCGCGCGGGGCTCGGCTCCCGTGAGCATCCGGAGGTTTCGCCCTCTACACGGGCCACCGACGCGTGGACGGTGGTGACGAGGACGTACGGGCTCTCCGATCAGAGGCTGGCGGCCATGGTCGCCGAGTACTTCCGGCTGAAGGTCGCGGACTTCGGCGGGGCCGATCCCAACGCGGCGCTTCTCGTTTCCGAGACGATGGCGCGTAAACACCACATATTTCCGCTCCTGGAGGAGGATCGGCGCCTGGTCGTGGCCACCTGCGACCCCACGGACGTGGAGGCGGAGCGGGCGTTGAGCTTCAGCTCCGGGCGCACGGCTCATTTCGAGGTGGCGTCGCCCCAGGCGATCCAGGACGCCATCGACCAGAGGTTCTCGCCGGAGAGGGCGGTGGAGTCGCTCCTGGGCACCCTCGACATGGAGGACGAGGACGCCCTCAGGCTCGTCCAGGAGATGGGGCCCGAGTCCATCACCGAGGAGGACGCGGCGGCCACCCCGGTGGTGAAGCTCACCAACCTCATCATCCGTGACGGCGTGAACGCCGGAGCCAGCGACATCCACATCGAGCCCGGGCGCAGGGTCGGAGCCGTGCGCTACCGCGTGGACGGCGTGCTGCGCAAGCACATGGACCTGCCCATGGCCGCGCTGAACCGGGTCATCAGCCGTATCAAGGTCCTCTCCCGCCTCGACATCGCCGACCGGCTCCGCCCCCAGGACGGCAAGTCCAGGGTGCGCATCATGGGTCGCGGCTACGATCTGCGCGTGTCCACGATTCCCGCCGGCGGTGCGGAGAAGTGCGTCATCCGGATCCTGGACTCCAGCTCCACGCTCAGCCTCGACGACCTGGAGATCCCCAAGGTCGAGCTGGATCGCCTTCGTCAGCTGCTGACCCATCGGGACGGTGTCGTGGTGATCACCGGACCCACGGGCTCCGGGAAGACCACCACGCTGTACGGTGCCCTGCGCGAGCTCGCCGACGGCAAGGTCAACATCATGACCGTCGAGGATCCCATCGAGTACGAGCTCCCCGGCATCACCCAGACCCAGGTGGAGCAGAAGCAGGGGATGACCTTCGCCGGCGCGCTAAGGGCCATGCTGCGCCAGGACCCGGACGTCATCCTCGTCGGTGAGATCCGCGACAAGGAGACCGCCGTCACGGCAGCGCAGGCCGCCATGACCGGGCACCTCGTGCTGGCCACCGTGCACGCCAACGACGCGGTGAGTGCGGTGACGCGGCTGGCGGACATAGGCCTCCAGTTCGCTATCATCGCCCAGACCCTGCGCGGCGCCATCGCCCAGCGCCTGCTGCGCAGGGTGTGCACGTCGTGCGCGGAGCCGGTGCGCGGCCAGCTCACGCCCGACGAGCGGCGCCTCACCGAGCGCCACGGGATCGAACCGGTGGTGAGGGCCGTGGGGTGCCCGGAGTGCGGCTTCACCGGATACCGCGGCCGCCTGCCGGCGAACGAGGTGCTGGTGGTCGGGCCCCGCTTCCAGCAGGCCATCGAGCAGCGCAAGGGGTGGGCCACCCTGTCCAGGGTTGCGCAGCAGGGAGGCATGCGCCCCATCCACCAGGTCGGCCTCGAGTGGGTCGCGGCCGGCAAGACCACGCTGGTGGAGGTGGAGCGCGTCCTGGGCCAGCAGGGAGAGGAGGACAAGGCCGAGGAATCGAAAGGCCCTCCGCGCATCCTGCTGGTGGACGACGATCCCGACGCGCTGCTGCTCATGCGCACCGTCCTGGAGAAGGATGGGTACGCGGTGGAGGAGGCCGAGGACGGGCACAAGTGCATGGAGATGCTCTCCGTCGATCCGGACTACAACCTCGTCATCCTGGACCTGGCCATGCCGGGCCTCGGCGGCCGCCAGGTGCTGGATCAGATCCGCGGCACGGTGGACACCTCGGCGCTGCCGGTGCTCATTCGCACGGGGACGGGGAGCGACAGGCTCGAGCGGGAGCTCCTGGAGGCCGGCGCCGACGACTACGTGGACAAGTCCGTGGACCCCGGGCGCTTTCTCGCGCGCGTCCACGCGGTGCTGCGGCGCGCGCTCCTGTGACGGGGCGGCGGGGACCTCCGGGCGCCGACGCCGCGTATCACCACGCCGTGGTGTTTTCCGGGGTTCTTCTCCGGAGCTCACGAACCGCGATTGACACATAATTGGGCCATGGGCAGCTTTACAGGCTCCCGCTACCGGGCCTCGAGCTCATCTTCCTCCGTCGACTGAAGCAGCAGGACCATGTTCAAAACGGTGAGAGGCCGCCTCATCACGATCTTCCTGATGGTGGCGGTGGCAGGCTGGCAGCTCTACGCGCACGGGCTGAAGCTCGGTCTCGACCTCAAGGGGGGGATGCACCTCGCCCTGGAGGTGGACGACCCCGCCAACACGATGTCCGCGAAGCAGAAGAGCGACGCCATCGACCGCGTGGAGCGCATCGTACGCAGCCGGATCAACCAGTTCGGCGTCCAGGAGCCGCTCATCCAGAAGGAGGGCGGCGACCGCCTCATCGTGGAGCTGGCGGGCATCAGTGACCCCACCGAGGCCAGGAAGATCATCGAGAAGCAGGCCTACCTCGAGTTCAAGCTGGTACAGCCCGTCACCCAGGTGCAGGAGGCGTTGCCGCGCATCGACCGGGCCATCGTGTCGGCGCTGGGGGTGGACTCCATCCGCAAGCTCGGCGCCGCGGTGACCGCGAGCGGCCAGAACCTCCAGCAGCTCCTGTTCGGGGACACCAGCAAGGCCGGCAAATCGAAACGGGACAGTGCCGCGGCGGCTGCCGCCGAGGACTCGGCCAGCGCGCTGCGTCCGCTATCCGCGCTGCTGAACCAGGGCGACGTCCTGGGCACGTTCATGGTGGACACCAACGACGTGCCCACGGTGACCGAGTTCCTCGCCCTACCCGACGTGCAGCGCATCCTGCCCCGCGACGAGGATCTCCAGTGGGGCTCGGAGGTCGTGGGGAGAGGGACGCGCAACTACAAGCGTCTCTACGTGCTCACCAAGAAGCCGTTCCTCACCGGCGACATGCTGGAGAACGCCGTCGCGGGACGGGATCCGCAGTTCAACGAGTCCCAGGTGGAGTTCACGCTCTCCAGAGCCGGCGGGCGCCGCTTCGAGGAGTTCAGCGGCCAGCACATCGGCGACTATCTCGCCATCGTGCTGGACAGCACGGTCATGAGCGCGCCGGTGATCAAGGACCGCATCGGAGCGCAGGGCGTGATCCAGATGGGCAACTCGCCGCTCTCCGACGCACAGGACCTGGCGCTGGTGCTGCGCGCCGGTGCGCTCCCTGTGAAGCTCAAGGTCGCCGACGAGGTGACCGTCGGGCCGTCCCTGGGTCAGGACTCCATCGACCAGGGTGAGGTGGCCGGCATCGTCGGCATCCTGGCCGTCATCATGATCATGATCCTGTACTACCGGTTCTCCGGATTGCTGGCAGTCCTCGCGCTGGGTGTGTACGTCGTGCTGGTGCTGGGCGGGCTCGCCGGTCTCAACGCCACGCTCACCGTGCCGGGCATCGCGGGCATCATCCTGTCCATCGGTATGGCCGTGGACGCCAACGTGCTCATCTTCGAACGAATACGAGAGGAGCTCGCCGCGGGTCGAGCCACGCGTACCGCCATGGACGAGGGCTTCTCCAACGCCATGTCGGCCATCGTGGACTCGAACATCACCACGCTCCTCACCGCCCTGATCCTGTTCAACTTCGGGACCGGGCCGGTGAAAGGCTTCGCGGTGACGCTGTCCATCGGTATCGTGGCGTCGTTCATATCCGCCGTCTTCGTGACCCGGACCTTCTACCTGATCTACGTCGGGCGCAAGAAGGCCTCGGATCCCATCAGCATCTGAGCTGCCCACCATGAGATTCTTCGCACACGCGAACTACAAGTTCATCGAGCAGCGCAAGAAGCTGTACGTCGTCTCGGCGACGGCGATCCTCATCGGCATCGCCGCGATGGTGACGAACATCTTCTCCATCGGATCGTGGCAGAACTACGGCATCGACTTCACCGGCGGCTCGCTGGTGCAGGTGCAGTTCAACAAGCCCATGGATGCTGGCAGTCTCCGTTCCGCCCTGGGCGGGGGGTACGTCATCACCCGGTTCGGCGAGGCGACGACCTACCAGATCCGCGCGCCGCTGGGGGAGCAGACCATCGACCAGGTGGCCAACAGCATCCAGCAGAAGCTCACGACGGCCTTCGGCGCGAGCGCGTTCAAGGTAATGAGCAAGGACCTGGTGAGCCCCAAGGTGGCGGGCGAGCTGCTGCGCAAGGCGGCCATGGCCATCCTGTTCTCGTTCATCATCACGCTGATCTACCTGGCGTTCCGCTTCGAGACGCGCTTCGGCACGGCGGCCATCATCGCCACGGGCCACGACATCCTGATCACGCTGGGCTTTCTGGCGATCTTCCGCATGGAGATCTCCCTGGAGAGCGTGGCGGCGGTGCTCACCATCGTCGGGTACTCGCTGAACGACACCATCATCGTGTTCGACCGCATCCGCGAGAACCTGCACAAGAAGGGTGCCCGCAAGCGTGACCTCATCGAGCTCATCAACGCGTCCATCAACGAGACGCTGCCCCGCACCATTCTGACATCGGGCACGACGGTGGCGGTGTTGGTGGCGCTCCTGCTGCTCGGCGGCGCGGTGATCCGCGACTTCACGGTGGTGCTCATCATGGGCATCGTGGTGGGAACGTACTCCTCGATCTTCGTGGCGTCCCCCGCGCTGGTGGAGATCCAGAAGCGGTGGGGTGAGGGCAAGATCCGCGAGAAGAAGGCCAAGGCGTCGCCGGCGACGGCGTGAGTGAGGCTGCCGGGCTCTTCGACAGCCACTGCCACCTGACGGACGCCGCCTTCCGGGAGGACCGGGAGGCGGTGCTCGTTCACGCCGCGCGAGCGGGCGTGAAGGGCCTGGTCACCATCGCCTCGGACGTGGTCGATGCCGGCGCCGCTCTCGCCCTGGTGCGGGCCTGGGGGGGCGACAGCGGCGGGGAGCGGCCGCGCATGTGGTGCTCCGTCGGGGTGCACCCCCACGAAGCCGCCGCGGCGGGTCCCGACGCCCTGGCCAGAGTGCACGCCCTGGCCGGCGAGGCGGAGGTGGTGGCCCTGGGCGAGACGGGCCTGGACTACCACTACGACTACTCGCCCAGGGACGTCCAGCGCCGCCTGTTCGAGGCGCACCTGGCCCTGGGGACTGAGCTGTCCCTGCCCGTGGTGGTGCACGCCCGCGACGCCGACGAGGACGTGGCCGCCGCCCTGCGCGCGGCCCCGCCGGAGACGCGGGGCGTGCTGCACTGCTTCACCGGAGGGGAGCGCGCCTTCACGGCGGCCATGGAACGCGGCTGGTACGTGTCGTTCTCCGGCATCGCGTCGTTCAGGAGCTTCCAGGTTGCGGAGCTCCTCAGGGAGGTTCCGCCGGAACGACTCCTCGTGGAGACCGATTCGCCGTACCTTGCTCCCGTGCCCCTCCGGGGCAAGCGCAACGAGCCGGCCTTCGTGCGCCACGTGGCCGAGGCGGTGGCCGCTCATCTGGGCGAGGAGCTCGACACGGTGGCGGCACGTACCACGGCCAACGCGAAGCGCTTCTACGGCCTGGACCACATGTGATGTCACGACGCATCAAGATCCTTCCCGACGCGGTGGCGAACCAGATCGCCGCGGGCGAGGTCGTGGAGCGTCCGGCCTCCGTCGTGAAGGAGCTGGTGGAGAACGCGCTGGACGCGCGCTCCACCCGTGTCGAGATCGCCATCGAGCGCGGGGGCAAGCGCCGCATACGCGTCACCGACGACGGGGTTGGGATGGGGCGCGAAGATGCGCTCCTCAGCCTGGACCGGCACGCCACCAGCAAGATCGACACCGCCGTGGACCTGAAGAGCGTGCGGACTTTCGGGTTCAGGGGCGAGGCGCTGCCCAGCATCGCGGCGGTGAGCCGACTGGCGCTGGAGACCTGCGAGACCGGCGAGGAGGTGGGGACCCGGATATCCGTGGACGGGGGCGCCATCCACGGCGTGGACGACTTCCCCCGCCGGCGGGGCACCACCGTGGACGTGCGGTCCCTGTTCTTCAACGCGCCGGCCCGGGCCAAGTTCCTCAAGTCGGTGGCCGCCGAGAGCCGCGCGGTGAGCGAGGCGGTCACCACGCTGGCGCTGGCCAACCCGCAGGTGTCGTTCGCGCTGACCTCGGACCGGCGCACGCTCCTGGACCTGCCGGCCTGTGCCGACGTGGCCGCCCGGGTGGCCCAGCTCTGGGGAGGCGAGGAGGCCGGGACCCTCATCGCGCTGAGCGCCGACGAGGAGCGCTTCACCGTACGTGGGCTGGTGCAGCGCCCGGACGCCGCGAAGCCGGGGCTGCGCCGGGTCCACCTCTTCGTGAACGGTCGCCCCTTCCGGGCTCCCGAGCTGGTGCGAGCCGCGGAGCGTGGCTACCGGACCACCGTGCCGCCCGGCGCCCGACCGTGGATGTTCCTCTACCTGCAGGTGCCCGGCCACGACGTGGACGTGAACGTGCACCCGGCCAAGGCGGAGGTGCGCTTCCGGCAGCAGGCGCAGGTGGAGGAGTCGGTGGAGGGTGCGGTGCGCGGAGCCCTGGAGGGAGAGGCGAGCGCCGCGACCTTCGACGTCCAGCTCGCGCCGCCTCCGGTGGGGCCCACGGACGCCCCCGGCCACATGGCCGTGAAGGAGGGAGCCGCTCGAGGCTCCTTCGCAGGCGGCCGGGAAGGTATCCGCCGCAGGGAGGCCACCGAAGCGCAGATGGCCCTGTTCGCGCCGGGGGCCCCGGACACGGCGGGAGCCCGGGAGGCAGCGGAACCGGCAGGGGAGGGTCGTACCGTCAGGGAGCCCGCGCAGCGCCCCCGGCTCTGGCAGGTCCTGCGCACCTACATCCTGGCGGAGACCCGGGACGGGCTCATCATCGTGGACCAGCACTCCGCCCACGAGCGAGTGCTCTTCGAGCGGCTCATGCGGGCCTTCGGAGCCGGCGGGCTGGAGAGCCAGCGCCTGCTCTTCCCGCTGACGCTCCGCCTCACCTCCGCCGAGCACGCGCAGGTCATGGAGCTCTCCAGCCTCCTGGCCCGGGCGGGCTTCGAGGTGGAGGGCTTCGGCGGGGACACGGTCATCGTCCACGCGGTGCCCAACCCCCATCCGTACTTCGACGCGGAGCGGGCCTTCCGGGAGATGGTCGCCGAGCTCACACACGGCTCGGAGCTGGTGCGCTCGGCGCGCAACCAGCACGAGCGCATCGCGAAGACGTTCGCGTGCAAGAGCGCCATCAAGGCCGGACAGCGCCTTTCCGAGGCGGAGATGGAGGACCTCTTCGACCAGCTCTTCGCCACCGAGCTGCCCCACCACGACGTGCACGGCCGCCCCACCATCGTCCGGCTGCCCGCCGGCGAGCTGGAGCGTCGCTTCGGCCGGTAGCGCTCCATGGCCGATTTCCTAGCCATCGTGGGTCCCACCGCCTCGGGGAAGACGGCGCTGTCGCTGCAGGTGGCCAGGGCGCTGGAGGCGGAGATCGTGTCGATGGACTCCCGGCAGATCTACCGGGGCATGGATGTGGGCACCGCCAAGGTGGATGCCGCGTCCCGAGCGGCCGTTCGCCACCACGGTCTGGACCTCCTGGATCCCGACCAGCGGTACTCCGCGGGCCGCTTCGCCCGCGACGTGCGCCGTTGGATCCGGGAGATCCGCGCCCGGGGCCACGTCGCGCTGCTGGTGGGGGGCACGGGCTTCTTTCTGAGGGCGCTCATGGAGCCTGTCTTCCAGGAGCCCCCCATGGATGCCGTGCGGCGGGAAGCGCTGCGGCGATACCTCGCCGCGCAGGAGCGGGAGCGTCTGGCCGCGTGGGTGCGACGCCTCGACCCCGAGCGGGCCGAGCTGGCGGTGCAGGGGGGCCCGCAGCGCATGTCGCGGACTCTGGAGGTGGGGCTCCTCACCGGACGGCCGCTGAGCCGCTGGCACCGCGAGGCGCCGCCGGACGGCGAGGCCCTCACGGGATTGGTGGTGGTGCTGGACGTGCCCCCGGAGGAGCTGGACCGACGCATCGCGGAGCGGGTGCGGCGCATGGTGGAGGACGGGGTGCTGGAGGAGGTGCGGGCACTGCTGGATCGGGGGTACGGCGCCGATGCACCCGGAATGACGGGTACGGGGTACAGGGAGCTCGCGCGCCATCTGGCGGGTGACATCACGCTGGACGAGGCACTCGCGCTGGTGGAGCGCAGCACGCGGCGCTACGCCCGCAGGCAGAGGACCTGGTTCAGGAACCAGCTTCCCAGGGGCCCCGGCGGCGCGCTGGTGCTGGACGGGACGGCGAGCACCGCTGAGCAGCTCCGTGCGGTGCTGGAGGCATGGAGGCGGACGACGAGCGAGGAGGCGGCGGAGTGAGAATCGGGATCACGTGTTACCCCACGTACGGGGGATCGGGGGCGGTGGCGACGGAGCTCGGCCTGAAGCTGGCGGAGCGGGGCCACGAGGTGCACTTCGTCTCGTATGCGCAGCCCTTCCGACTGGGACACTTCCGCGAGCGGGTGTTCTTCCACGAGGTGGAGATGGAGGACTACCCGCTCTTCGAGCACCCGCCGTACTCGCTGGCCCTGTCGGTGGCGATGCACGACACCGCGGTGCGTGAGAAGCTCGACCTCATGCACGTGCACTACGCGATTCCTCACGCCACGTCCGCGTGGGTGGCGCGCAAGATGCTCGCGCCGGAGCGCAACCTCCCCGTCGTGACTACGCTGCACGGCACCGACATCACGCTGGTGGGGCTGCACCCCTCTTTCCACGCCATCACCCGCTTCTCCATCCTGCGCTCCCAGGGTCTGACGGCGGTCTCGGAGTACCTGAAGGAGGAAACCGTTCGGGGCTTCCAGGTCCCGGCGGAGCGTATCGAGGTCATCCCCAACTTCATCGACACCGATGTCTGGCGTCCCGGCAAGGAGCCCTGTCACCGCTCCACGCTGGCGCCGGAGGGCGAGAAGATCGTCATGCACGTGTCGAACTTCCGCCCGGTGAAGCACGTGGAGGACGTGGTGGAGGTCTTCGAGCGCATCGTGAGAAAGGTGGATGCGCGCCTGGTGTTCGTCGGCGACGGCCCGGAGCGGCCGCGTGCGGCCGAGCGTGCGGAGGAGTTGGGGGTCCGTCCCCGGGTGCTCTTCCTGGGCAAGCACGCCTCCGTGGACGAGCTCATCGCGTGCGCGGATCTCCTGCTGCTCCCCTCCAGCAACGAGTCCTTCGGCCTGGCGGCCCTGGAGGCCATGGCCTGCGGCGCTCCGGTGGTGGCTTCTGACGTGGGCGGTATTCCGGAGGTGGTCACCCACGGGGAGTCGGGCTTTCTGTTCGAGCCCGGCTCGCTGGACGAGATGGCGGAGGCGGGCATCGAGCTCCTCCAGGATCCCCGGCTCAAGGCGCGGATCGTCGAGGCGGCCCGCACGGCGGCGGTGTCGCGCTTCGGCGCCGACGCCATCGTGCCTCGCTACGAGGCGTACTACGAGCGCGTGATCGCGGCGAACGGAAGCGGTGCATCGACTGTGGACGCAATGAAAGGGATCGCATGAGCGTCTGGGACGCGCTGATCCTCGGCCTCGTCGAGGGCATCACCGAGTATCTGCCCATCAGCTCGACGGGACATCTCATCCTCACCCAGAGCCTTCTGGGGCTGGCCTCGCCGCCGTCGCTCAAGGAGGCCGTGGATGCGTTCAACATCGTCATCCAGGGGGGCGCCATCCTCGCGGTCCTGGGCCTCTACTGGCCGCGGGTGCGCGGCATGATCCTGGGCGTGCTCGGCCGGGACGCGCCCGGTCTGCGCCTCTTCGGCTTGCTGGTGCTGGCGTTCCTGCCGGCGGCACTGGTGGGTCCGTTCCTGGACGACCCCATCGACGCCCACCTCTTCAACCCGCCGGCGGTGATCACTGCGCTCGCCCTGTGGGGCGTGGTGATGATCTTCGTGGGCCGCTGGCAGCGGCGCCGCTTCGGCGATCCCAGGAAACCGGAGGACGTCTCCTCGCACCACGGCGGCTACGTCCGCATCGAGGAGCTGGGGTGGCGGGCCGCCCTCTTCATCGGCGTCCTGCAGTGCCTGGCCATGTGGCCGGGGACGAGCCGCTCGATGATCACCATCGTCGCCGGCATGCTCGTCGGGCTGCGTCCCCGGGAATCCGCGGAGTTCAGCTTCCTGTTGGCGCTCCCCACGCTGGGCGGGGCGTGCGTGTTCAAGATCGCCAAGGACGTGCTGGGGAGCGGTCCCTCGCAGCTGGCCGGGCTGGGCATCGGCCACATGGCGGTGGGCATCGCCATGGCCACCGTGGCGGCGGCCCTCTCGGTGAGGTGGCTGGTGAGCTACCTCAACCGTCACGGCCTGGCCGCGTTCGGGTGGTATCGGCTGGCGCTGAGCGCGGTCTTCGTGGTGCTCATCGCCGGGGGCTGGCTCAGCATCGGCCACGCCCACCGGACTACCGCCCCCGCCGCGGCGGGCACCACGGTGGCCGTGGCGGGCTCGGCGGCCACGACGGGAATGGTCCTCCGGTGAGCGCGACGGACCCCGGCGCCCTGGCGCGCGCACGCGCGGAGCTCGTCCAGGCGGCCCTCGAGGAGGACATCGGCGACGGCGACTGGACCACCGAGTGGACGGTGGAGGCCGGGAGCCGCTCGCGCGCGGTCATCGTGGCGAAGCAGGCGCTGGTGGCCGCGGGTACGATGTGCGTGCCGGAGGTCTTTCGCGTAGTGGACCCGGGTCTGGAGGTGGACCTCGTCGTGGACGACGGCGCCCGCGTCCCTGACGGAGACATTATGGTTCAGCTCTCGGGGAGCACGCGAGCGATCCTCACCGGCGAGCGCACGGCGCTGAACTTCCTGGGGCGGCTGTCGGGGATCGCCACCCTCACCCGCGCGTTCGTGGACGCCGTGGCGGGGACCGGAGCGCAGATCATGGACACCCGCAAGACCACGCCGGGATGGCGTCTGCTGGAGAAGGCCGCGGTGCGCGCCGGCGGCGGCGCCAACCACCGCGTGGGCCTCTACGACATGGTGCTGGTGAAGGACAACCACGCCGACGCCCGCGGAGGCGTGGCGGCGGCCGCCAGGGTGGCCCTGAGTCGAAACACCCGGGGGCTGGACGTCGAGGTGGAGGTACGCACCCTGGAGGAGCTCGACGAGGTGCTCCCTCTGCGGGTCAACCGTATCCTGCTGGACAACATGAGCCTGGAGACGATGCGGGAGGCGGTGCGCCGGACCCAGGTGTTGGGCGAGGCTCGGCCGCACCTGGAGGCCTCGGGCAACGTCACACTGAAGAACGCGCGCAGCGTGGCGGAGACCGGCGTCGACCTCATAAGCGTGGGTGCCCTAACGCACTCGGCGCCCGCCGCCGACGTCTCTCTCCGGATGACGCGGTAGCGGAGGCGATCGCCATGACGCTCCTCACCCACTGGGACGGCGAGCCCGTGCGCGTCTGGGCACGTGTGTGGGACGTGCCCCTCCTGGAGGCGCACGACGTCCTCACCTCCACCAACGACAGGGCCCGGGAGCTCGCCGACGAGGGAGCACCGCCCTTCACGGTGGTGCTGGCGGACGAGCAGACGGCGGGCCGGGGGAGGAGCGGTCACGGATGGCATTCGGCGCCCGGATCGGGGCTCTGCATGTCCACGCTGCTGCCCGGCGCGGGCGCGCCGCCGGCACACCTGCCCCTGCTGGTGGGGCTGGCGACGGCGCGGGCGGCGGAGGCCGTGAGCCCCCGTGTGGGGGTGGGGCTGAAATGGCCCAACGATCTCATGATCCGGGGCAGCAAGGTCGGGGGCATCCTGTGCGAGCGGCATCACGGCGTGGTGATCACCGGGTTGGGACTGAACCTGCGCCAGCGCCGCACGGATTTTCCCCCGGAGCTCGTGGGACACGCCACCTCGCTGGAGGAGGCGGCGGCGGGCGCGGTGTCGGTGGGGGCGTTGGTGACGGCCCTGGTGCGCGAGCTGCGGAGCCTGTGCCGCCGCCCCACGAGCGTGCTGCGCCCCGATCTCCACGAGGAGCTGGCGGCCCGCGACGTGCTCCGGGGCCTGGAGGTCGTGACGCAGATGGCGGGTGCGGGGGTGGCGCGGGGCATCGACGCGGACGGGGCGCTCCTGCTGGAGCGTGCCGACGGCACGGTACAGCGCGTGGTGGCCGGCAGCGTGCGGCCGCTGTAGACAAGGGAGGAGGTTCCTTATGCAGCTCGTGGTGGATGTGGGCAACACGGAGACCGTGCTGGGCCTGGCCACCTCGCCCACGGAGCTGGCGGCCCACTGGCGGGTGAGCTCCATGGTGCCCCGCACCGTGGACGAGACCACCGTGCTCCTGCGGGCGCTCCTGGCCGGATCGCCGGCGGTCGCCGGCGACATCGACCAGGCGGTGCTCGGCTCGGTGGTGCCCTCGGCGACGCACTCCTGGGTGCGAAGCCTCGGCCAGATCGTGGCCGGGCCCGTGGTGACCGTGGGGCCGACGCTCCCCCTGCCCATCAAGCTCGACGTGGAGGAGCCCATGACCGTGGGCGCCGATCGCATCGTGAACACGCTGGCCGCCATGGAGATGTACCATCGCGACACCATCGCCGTGGATCTGGGCACCGCCACGACCTTCGACTGCATCACCGCCGAGGGCGTGTTCATGGGCGGCGTCATCTCCCCCGGCCTCTCCTCGGGGCTCGAGTGGCTGGGCAAGCGCACGGCCAAGCTCCCCCGTGTCGAGCTGGAGCCACCCCAGCAGGTGATCGGCCGGCGCACGGAGACGTGCATCCAGAGCGGTGTGTTCCTGTCCGCCGTGGAGGCCGTGGATGGCATCGTGCGGCGCATCAAGGCGGAGTGGAAGAAGCCCGACGCGCTGGTGGTGGCCACCGGCGGCTTCGCCAAGGTCGTGGGGCCGCACCTGGCCACGGTGGACCGGACGGAGCCCTTCCTCACCCTCTACGGCCTGGCCATGGCGGGACGCCACGTGCGTAGGTGACGGCGGGCCCTCGGCTGTCCCTGCACCCCGCCTTGGCGCTACATTGCTGGCTCGTCACCGCATTCGGGACCCGACATCCGCACGAGACCCATGACGCTCTCCCCTGTCTTCCGATCTCAGGCCGCGGTCCGCCTCCTGGAGGAGCAGGGGGTGTGGCGGCACCTGGCCCCGGACGTGGCCGCCCAGGCCGACGCCGTGCGCACGCTCTACGGCGATCTCGAGGAGGTCCTGGGCGCCGAGTTCCGCGGCCGGGCTCCCCACGTGCCCACCGCCGCCGAAGCCCTCCGGCCCGAGGCGCTGCACTTCGTCCAGGAGTACTTCTTCCTGGTCCTCTTCCGCTCGATCTTCTCCGCGCTGGGCGTTGCCGCGGAACGGCTTCGCCTGTACACGGAGCTGAACTTCTGTATCAAGGGGACGATCACCGCGGCGGACAACCTCTTCGACGACCAGGACAAGAGCCTGCTCCCCCTGGCCCCGGTGGCGGGTGCCCGTTTCCTGTCGATCCTCCAGCTCATGTGCTTCGAGCGGCTCCTGCGGCGTACCCTGGATCGCGGTGAGGCCGCCGGCGTGCTCACGCCCGGCCAGGCGACGGTGGTACAGCGGGGCCTGCTGGACCGCATGGCCTCCATCGGGCGGCTGGAGGGCTCGGAGGAGGGGGGGGTGGAGCACGTGCCCGGTCCCGAGGAGATGGTGGACCGGGTGCACCGCGTGCGCGGCGGTGCGCTCTTCGCCCTGGCCTTCGTCGCTCCGTCGGTTCTGGAAGAAGGGGAGCTCGCGGAGCGGGTGGCCGAGGCCGAGCCGGCCGTGGCCCGCCTGGGCACGGCCTTCCAGATCGTGGACGATCTCACCGACTTCGAGTTCGACCTGACCCGGCGGAGCCACAACCTCCTCGCCTCCCAGATCGTCCACGGGGGCACCGAGGCCGAGAGGGCGGCTCTGGCCGAGTTGAGAGAGAGTCAGGTCGTTCCCGAGGGCACGGTGGAGAGGCTCTTCCGTGACTCGGCCCGCGCGGTTCTCGAACGGGCGTACGAGGAGGCCCGCTCCGCGTTCCGGATGCTGGCGGAGCTCGGCCACTGGCTGGACCCTGAGCTCGCCGACGAGGTGGTGCACGCCATCGTCGGCCTCGACGGCGTGGCTCGCATGGAGGCCCTGAACTCCGCGGACTGACGTCCGGGAGGGCGCCATCCGCCGCAAGCGGGGGTGGTGACGCAGGCCCTTCGCTCGGAGCGACGCGCCGCCGGGCGCATGGGTCCTGCGGGTCGCCGCGAGGGGCGCAAGTCGAATCCTCGCTCAGGGCCTGCGTCACCACCTGTCCACCCGCGCGAGGGGCGCAGGTCGAAACCCTCGTGCCGCAGCGCAGCGGGACCCGCCGCTTCCCAGGTGAGGCCCGCCGTTCGCGAATCTCGTCGAATCCGTTACCGGACAGCCGTTTCAGACGCTTGACAGCTTCGGTCACCACTCCATATTTCAGGCCGTTGTTAGCACTCTCTGACGGAGAGTGCTAACGCTCTATCAACATCAATTCCACATCCGCCTGTTAGAAACCGGAGGGAGGCCTGATGGCTAGCAAAGCCGCTGCCCGGATCAAGCCGCTGGCTGATCGTGTCGTGGTCAAGGCGCTCGAGGAGTCGGAGCAGATGCGGGGCGGGCTGTACATCCCCGACACCGCGAAGGAGAAGCCGTCCCAGGGCGAGGTGGTGGCCGTGGGTCCGGGGAAGATCTCGGACGACGGCACGCGCCTGGACATGGAAGTGAAGGTGGGAGACAAGGTGCTGTACGGGAAGTACAGCGGAACGGACGTGACCCTCGACGGCGATGAGTACCTGATTCTCCGTGAGAGCGACGTCCTCGCCATCATCAAGTAAGCCAACGCATTCGACGATTCGAAGGAGATACGTCTCATGGCAGCTAAGGAGCTCGGATTCGACGTCGAGGCGCGGGCGCGCCTCAAGCTGGGTGTCGACAAGCTGGCCCAGGCGGTGAAGGTGACGCTGGGTCCCAAGGGAAGAAACGTGGTCCTCGACAGGAAGTTCGGGGCGCCCACCGTGACCAAGGACGGCGTGTCCGTGGCCAAGGAGGTGGAGCTCGAGGACCCGGTGGAGAACATGGGTGCCCAGATGGTGAAGGAGGTCGCCACGAAGACCTCCGACGTGGCCGGGGACGGCACCACGACGGCCACGGTGCTGGCGCAGGCGATCTTCGGGGAGGGCCTGAAGAACGTCACCGCCGGGACCAACCCCATGGGGATCCGCCGAGGCATCGACCAGGGCGTCGCGGTCGTGGTGGAGGAGCTGAAGAAGCTCTCCACCCCCACCAAGGGCAAGAAGGAGATCGCCCAGGTCGGCGCCATCAGCGCCAACAACACCAAGGAGATCGGTGACCTCATCGCCGATGCCATGGAGAAGGTGGGCAAGGACGGCGTCATCACGGTGGAGGAGGCCCGCGGCCTCGAGACCACCCTGGAGACCGTGGACGGCATGCAGTTCGACCGCGGCTACCTCTCGCCCTACTTCGTCACGGATCCGGAGCGGATGGAGGCGGTCCTCGAGGACGCGCTCATCCTCATCCACGACAAGAAGATCAGCTCGATGAAGGACCTGCTGCCCGTGCTGGAGAAGGTCGCCCAGGCGGGTAAGCCGCTCCTCATCGTGGCGGAGGACGTCGAGGGTGAGGCGCTGGCCACCCTGGTGGTCAACAAGCTGCGTGGCACGTTGAAGGTGGCCGCCGTGAAGGCCCCCGGCTTCGGCGATCGGCGCAAGGCCATGCTCCAGGACATCGCCATCCTCACCGGCGGCCAGGTGATCTCCGAGGAGGTCGGCTTCAAGTTGGAGAACGCCGTGATGAGCGACCTCGGCGAGGCCAAGAGGATCGTCATCGACAAGGACAACACGACGATCATCGACGGCGGCGGCGACCAGGACAAGATCAAGGGCCGCATCGAGGAGATCCGCGTCAGCATCGACAAGAGCACCTCGGACTACGACACGGAGAAGCTCCAGGAGCGGCTGGCCAAGCTCGCCGGCGGCGTGGCGGTCATCAACGTGGGTGCCGCCACCGAGAGCGAGATGAAGGAGAAGAAGGCGCTGGTGGAGGACGCGCTCCACGCTACCCGCGCGGCGGTCGAGGAGGGCATCGTCCCCGGCGGCGGCGTCGCCCTGCTGCGTGCGCAGAAGGCGCTGGAGAAGATGAAGCTCGAGCGCGAGGACGAGCAGATCGGGGTCCAGATCCTGATGCGCGCCCTGGAGCACCCCATTCGCCAGATCTCGACGAATGCCGGCGTCGAGGGCAGCATCGTGGTGGAGAAGGTGCGCTCGAAGAAGGACGTCAACTTCGGCTACAACGCTCTCACCGACGTCTACGAGGACATGGTGGAGGCGGGCGTCATCGATCCCACCAAGGTCGTGCGCACGGCGCTGCAGAATGCCGCATCCATCGCCGGCCTGCTCCTCACCACCGAGGCCGTGGTGGTGGAGAAGCCGGAGGAGGAGAAGGCTCCGCCGATGCCGGGTGGCGGCATGGGCGGGATGTACTAGCCAGGGGATTCCCGAATCTGGGCTCGTGGGCTCCTCAGAGCCACCGGGCCGGGTTCGGAAGTCCGCCTCCTGGACGCGAAGTCCTGCGGACTTCGCGCCGGGACTGCAGGAGCAAGCCCCGTCGACCTCAGTGGTCGGCGGGGCTTGTCGGCTCTTCGGGGGCGCTGGAGATGGGGGGGACCGGGGCGGAACGGACTGCGGGAACCCTGAGCAGCGGACATGCTTCCCGGATCTGCCGTGGACCTGCGGCTGCATTCGGGCTCGGCAACGTCCCCTCATCCGGAGTGCGCGCTGTCGTTCGAAGGGCGTTCGCGGGCATGGTGTTCTCGGGTGCAGCGTAAGCTATGGCCAAGACGTCCGTACGCATACGGTAGCACGATGATGTGATGCCACGGTGCCTAGAGGCGTCCTGACACGAGACTCGGGCCGATGCGTCCATGGTCAGGGAGAGGAGCCCGGATGAGTTGTCATTCGTCTGATGGCTTACGCATAGGATTGGTGGCCGCCCTGCTCGGAGTCGTTACACCGACGGCGCTGAGCGCCCAGAGCATCCTCTTTGTCCGCGTGCGCGGGGAAGTCGGACCGATACCCCACGCCACGGTGGAGATCGCCCAACGCGACACCGTGTGGCGACGCCTGGACACGGATGCCCAGGGGGCGGCGCGCTTTGCCGCGATGCTCCCCGGGACCTATGAGGTTCGCGTCCGCGCCTACGGATATCGACCCGAGGTCGAGAAGAACGTGAACGTCGGCGATGGCTCCACGGTGCTGGACGTCTCGTTGAAGACGGAGGCCATCGCCCTCGAGGGCCTCACGGCGACGTCGAGCCGCGTGCAGATCCGGCACGAGAATACGGACTTCGACACACGCGTGGACAGGAAGGCCATCGCGCTCATGCCGTTGACGCACGACGCCCGCGACCTCGTGGCCCTTGTCCCCGGAGCCCGCCCCGGGCACGTGTGGGGCGGCTCGAGCTTTCAGGCGGACAACTACCAGATCGACGGTCTGTCCAACAACAACCCGGGGATGGGCGGCGACCTCGTCAAGCCGAACATCAACTGGATCGACCACGTGGAGGTACGGGGTCTGGGCGCGGGGGCGGAGTACGGCGGTTTCCAGGGCGGCCTCATCGACGTGGTGACGAAGCGGGGCACCAACGACTTCCACGGAATGGTGCGGTCGTCCCTGGAAGACCGTGTGCTCAACGCGTCCAATCTGGTCTCCACGGAGATCGGATCGGAGGTCACCTCCCGCCGGGAGCTGGAGGGCGAGGCGCAGGGACCCATCGTCCGGGACCGGCTCTTCTACTACGTGTCGGCCAAGGACATCCACCAGGCGAAGCGCACGCTGAACCATCTGCAGGAGCTCCCGGGGGCATACTCGCCCACGCTGGAGCACAGGACCGAGGACAAGCTCTTCGGAAAGGTGACGTGGACGCCGCGGCCGGCGACGGAGGTGAACGTCTCCACGGCATTCCTGGGAACCTGGGCCGACAACTACGACGGGACGGGGTACGAGGATGCAGGTGCGGGGCACCGGTATTCGGCGCCGACGTGGCTGTTCAACGGGTCGTGGCGGGAGACGCTGGGCACGACGGCCGTGCTCGAGGCGCGTCTGAACCACTTCTCCCTGGATGAGCGGCAGGATGCCTACGGGGGCACGAGCATCCCCGGGATCCGCATCATGGCGTTCACGCCGCCCTACACGTCGTTCGGGAACAACCCGTTCACCCTGAGGGACGCGCCGTCCAGCACGTCGGCAAACGTCTCGGCGTCATTCGAGGTGAACACCGGTGCCCTGCGGCACCTGGTGAAGGTGGGTGCCGACTACTCGTACGGCACGTTCCTGAACCGGAGGATCCGCAACGGCGGCATGACGTGGTTCCCCACTCCCGCGACCACGTTCGGGCCCAACGACCCGACCACGTGGGTGGACCCGGACTCGGGGTGGACAGCAACGCAGTGGGGTGGGGAGGTGCATTTGGACGCGAATGTTGCGAACACTGCGGTGTACGCTCAGTCGTCCATCTCTGTGGGGTCGCGCGTCGTCCTGACGCCGGGGCTCCGGTGGGGCCACTGGCAAGGGTGGATCACACCGCCGGGGGGCACGCGCTTCGAAGCCGTGCAGGACCAGGCGCTGGACCCACGCGTCGGCATCAGCGTGGACCTGGTACCGGACGGGTCATGGACCGCCAAGGCGCACTGGGGCCGTTACCATCAGGACATGGTGACGCAGATGTTCGACCGGGCGGCGGGCTCGAACGTCTTCACCAACGAAGAGGTGTGGTACTATCGCGGCGGCCCCGTCACCGACCCGTCGACGCCGTTCACGGTCCAACAGCGCGACTCGCTGGCGGCCTTGGGAATCTTCACCCGCGAGGCGGTCAACGCGCTGAACGAGACTGGCCCCGTCGAGAACTACCATCAGCCGTACCTGAACGAATGGCTCGTGGGCGTGGAGAAGCAGTTCGGGACCTCGGCCAAGCTGTCGGTGGTGTACACCCGCCGGACGAACCACGACATGGTGGCGCTCGTGGACAAGAACATCGCCACGGATTACACGCTGTTCGAGGATGTCGCCTCGAAGGCCTTCATGATCCGTGACCTCTACCTGCCCAACGACGTCCTGTTGGACCGCCTGCGGTGCCGGGCGGAAGGCGCGTGCCCGAACCTCCAGGACGTCCCGGGTCTCGCCTACGCGGATACCACCCGCCTCAGCTGGAACCCTCAGTACGCCGTGACCAACGCGCCCGGCGCCAGGCGCTACTTCGGCCAGTTCCAGCTGGCAGTGAACGTCTCCCGACCGACGTGGGGTGGCACCTTTTCGGTGGTGTTCACGGACCTCAGGGGCAACCTGGACAACGTGACCGGCTACACGGATCCCACCACCTATGACCCAGGTCCCTTCGTGCGTATCAACGAGTCCCTGCGCTCGTTCGGGCCCCTGGAGAACTATGCGAGCGCGGAGGCGAAGATCTCCGTATGGGGCAATCTCTCCTGGGGGATCTTGGGCGGGCTCTTCTGGACCTACAGGTCGGGAGACCACTACTCAGGTCTCTTCCGCATCACGACCCTCAACCACTATTCCTATTGGATCATATCGTCCGATGGAAAACAAAGGCTCGACAACGCGCTGATCGCCCCCCTGGAGGGTGATGAGCTCTTCCTTCGGGGAGGCCGTGGCCAGTACCAGCTGGATGCCCGCTCCAACATCGACATTCGCTTGGAGCGCGCATTCCGGGTGGGCGGGCGGGAGCTCGACCTGTCCCTGGACGTGTTCAACGTCCTCGGCTACAAGAGCATCACGAAGGTGCAGAGCACCCTCGACTTCGGGCGCAATCCGTTCGGGTACGGGTTGGTGGGCCTAGCCCGGAACGTGTATTTCCAGTACCCCCTCCAACGCGTACAGCCACGGACGCTCCGCCTCGGAGCAGCGGTGAAGTTCTGACGCTGTCGCGGGGCCCACCCGACTGATCCGGAGGCATCGCTGGCGCAACTCACGACGCCCCGGGACCGAACCCCGGGTCAGGATGTCGTCAGTGTGTACCCGTATCCTCCGACCAGAGCGTCGGAGTCGAAGCGGACGGTGAAGTCGTGCGCCTGTCCCTGGGCGCCCGTCGTCACGGTCTGGCTCCGCGTGCCCAGGGAGTTCCCGGAGTCGTCGTAGAACGTGAACGTGATCGTCACTCGGGCGCCCCGAGCCAGCTTCTCGTTGGTCAGGGTGCCGCCGACCGTGGCGCCGCCCTTCCGATCGCGAGCGATCTGCAGGTTGTTCACGGTGACCGTCAGGGCTTGGACCTTGTCCACCAGCTCCTGGGCCTTCCGGTCGTAACCCTGCGCGTCCACCGCCTGCGCCTCGAGCATGTAGGCGTTCTGGTTGTTCGGGTCGAGGGCGATCCATCGCTCGGCCACCGCCGGGACCCGCGCCCATACCGAGTCCATGGCCAGGGAGCGCGTCCACATCTCCAGCGCGTCGCGATCCCTGGGCCTCCTGTTCGCCGCTCCGGAGAAGCCCCTCACGGCGTTCTCGTAGTCCGACATGTGGTAGAAGCCCGCGCCGATCTGGTACAGGTCCTCGGCCGTGAGTGCGGTGTCCGCCAAGAGCTGGGTGTAGATCCGCTCGGCCTCGTCGTCCTTTCCCGTGTTCACGTACAGCGACGCTAGGCTCCGCCTGTAGCCGACGTCGTCGGGATGCTTCCGCACGAGCTTCTGGAACTCTACGGTGGACTCGTCGTAGCGGCCGGCCTGGGCCAGCACCTCGGCCCTGGTGACGTCGAGGGCGTCGAGACGACCCTTCCAGTCCGTGGCCGTCGCCGAGTCCACCGATGTGAGCTTGGAGGAGTCCTGGATGATCAACGCCGCTGAGTCGAGGTTCGCCAGCGCCCGTTCATTCTTGCCCTCATGGCCGTAGATCTGCCCGAGGGCCAGCATCACCTCCGGCCGCTCGCGATAGATGATGTTGGCGTTCTCGAGGATCGGGATGGCCTGCTCGTACTGGCCCGTGCTGACCAGCGGCTTCGCCTGCTTGTACAGGGCGACCCACGCCTTCTCCCGGATGCTCTGCGCCTTCAGCTGATAGATCGGCCGCAGCGCCTCCGCCATTTCGAGCTGCTTGTCGGCCTCCTCGTAGTCGCCGGCTCCGACGGCGGCTGCCCCTGCCTGCAGGCGCGGAAGCGGGTTCGTGGAATCGGCGGCGACGGCCGCGTGTGCCGCATTCAGCGCTTGTTGGTAGAGCGACCTGGCCGCCGATTTGTCGTCCATGCTGTCGGCTCGCTCGAGGAGGCGCTCGGCGGTCCTCGTGTTCTCGTCCTCACGAGGACGCTCACCGAGCATCAGGGAGTCGCGGCCCCCGGTACCCTCACGCTCGGCTCTGCTCCCGGCGTAGCCGGTCCAGATGACAATCGCCCCGCAGGGGTAGGTGTTCAGGTCCGTGAACGAACCGGGCTTGCTGATGCCCGGGTACACCTCGATGCCGGCGATGGACGACGGCGACACCAGATTATCGATGGTCTCGACCTGCTTGGTCGGTCCATCTCCCACTCGGTCCACGAGCCTCAGGGGCTGTCCGTCCACATACAGCAGGGGCGTGCAGTACCCCTGGAAGAGATCTGTGACTTCGCGCATGCGGACGACAAACTTGTCACCGCCTCCCTGCAGGAGGACCCCTGGGACCATGCGGAAGAGATCCGTCACCCGGGTGGGCTGGCGCCGTTCGATCATCTCCTTGGTGATGAAGGTTCCCAAGTGGAGGCCCTTGGGGCCCCATTTCTCCTCCCGCTGGAAGAAGCCGTTCGACACCAGGCGGATGCTGCCGAGCAACGCGGGGCGCGCAGAAACGACGGTAAGCGGAGCGAGGGGGACCGCCTGGACCGAGACCTTGAGCTCAACCTCCAGCGGCTCGGAGGCCACGAGGTCGAACGGAGCCGAGACGACCGTCTGGTATCCGATGCGCTCGGCCTTCAGCCGGTACCGCCCGGGCTTTGGAGCCGTGAGGACGAAGCGCCCGGAGTCGGTGGTGAGCGCCCGCTTCACCACCCTCTCGCCCGACGGCCCGGAAAGTAGAGACATCTCCGCCGCCGCAACGGGGTCACCGCCCCTGGCGTCGATGAGCCGTCCCCGGACCGTTTGGGCTACCGTAGGTGCGGTAGCCACAAGAATGCAGACGACGAGCACTGGTCCCACCGCCCAGATGCGCCGAAGCGCGCTCCTGCGGACAAAGCTGTTCATTCCGCGACCCCCCTGCGGAGTGGCGGGCACCCGAGGGGCGAATCGTACCCTGGCAGCCCTATACGACCGACAACACGGTCACCTTACCTCCATCCCCGACGTCCCCCCCACCAACTCCCCGGGTCGGCGCGTCACGCTCCCGGGATCGGCGCCTCCTGCGGGGTCGCCTCGAACAGCTCCGTGTCGAAGCCCTGCTCGCGCAGGCGGGCGTAGATCCCGTCGAGGACGTCGGCGGGCAGCTCGGTGCTCCGGGCGAGGATCCACCCGTACTTCCGGTCCGGCGAGCAGACGACCGCGTAGCCGTAGTCGTCGGCCAGGTCGATGATCCAGTAGTCGCCCCAGACGGGCCGCCATCCCAGGATGCTGAAGAACGAGACCTTGAGGAGGGAGTTGGTCTCCTTGTCCTCCACGCGGGCGAGCCCCTTCGCCTCGTCGAGCTTGCCGTCTTCCTTGTGGCAGCGGTTGATGACGTCGATGCGGCCGTCCTGGCGCAGCGCGTACTCCGCGGTGACTCCCCAGGCGCACTGCTTCTGGAAGCGGGTGGGGATGCGAGCGATCTCGTGCCACAGCCCGGCGTAGCGCTCCAGGTCCACGTGCGCGACCCGGGTAGGGGGGCCCGGCTCCTGGGAGCGGGAGAGGGTCAGAGCCAACGGAAGGACGAGGAGCAACGGCGCGCGAAAGAGGATCGGTCCCATGAAGGCCTCCGGGGCTCGGGGGGCGCGTGCCCCAAAAGCTCGCCTCGGAGAGCGAGGGCGGTCCAGTGAGCCCGGTTTCGGGTTACCGCTTCGGGAATGGTCGCGTTGGAGGAAGCCCTGTAGAGTGAATGCGATGAACGCTCTGGGCATTGCCCTCGATGCCCGGGACGGAGGGGTGGGTCTGAGCGCGTGCGGTTCGGCTCAGAACTGCACTTCGGCGGACAGCCTGAACGTCCGCGGCGGCATGCGCTGCAACGCATACCCGAAGTACGCGTTGTTGGCGATGTTCGCCGAGCCGTAGCCCCAGGGGTTGGAACCGTAGTTGAGCATGCTCTGGAGCTCGGTGGGTGCCCCGCGGTTGAGGAGGTTGAACACGTCCAGCGACACCAGGATGTGCCTCCCCCCCACGGGGAAGAGACGCTCCAGGTGCGCATCGACGTTCGCCCGCGCCGGCATCTTGTAGCGGCCCCGCGCGAGGATGAACATGTCCTGGCCCTCGAGGGGTGCGAAGAGGCGATAGTCCAGGGGCTTGACGATCTCGCGCATGATTGGCGGGCCGCCCGGGTATTCCGGCTCCCCCTGGAGCGTGATGAGCTGGTAGTCGTAGATGCCGAGGCTGGTGAGGCGGAAGGTCGACGAGTAGTAGTCGCCGGTGCGGAACGTCCAGAAGAGGCCGCCCTGCATCTGCAAGGGGAGGTTGCCCCACACGGAGACCTTCGCCTCGAGGTTGGCGTAGTTGGGGAGGTTGCCGTAGTCGTTGGTGGCCTCGTTGAGGTTCACGTACGGCCCGGCGTCGAAGGTGGAGGGGTCCGTGTGGTGGTGTCTCTAATTTTGTGTAAAAGCGGATAAGATCGGGGGTACGGACAAAGAGAGAGGAAGCTCCTTGGGGTAGTTTGGAGTTGAGTCATCCATCCACAACCCCGGGGAGCCGTGGCCTGCGCCAGCAGGCCCGGAACCCGCAAAGGAGG
>Ga0315535_1000345_pt1 | contig 32558 bp, 18 predicted proteins | sample SalMarSW160220MG_2_FD_203092 | JGI IMG/M metagenome (GOLD analysis project Ga0315535, IMG submission 203092) | Salt marsh sediment microbial communities from the Plum Island Ecosystem LTER, Massachusetts, United States - Salt Marsh Sediment SW1602-20 ... | reverse complement strand
TCCGTCATCTCGACTCTCTCGAAGATATTTCTATAATCTGGGTATGAATCGAAGAATGTCCGCCAACCTTCAGTCATCGTCTCCTTTCCTTTGAGCGCATCGTTTTCAGAATCGATGAAGGTGTGGTCGTCTGTCATCAGAGAGGATAAACCCTCAAGATCAAGATTATTGATGTAGTTGTTGAACTGCAAGATTGTTGCACTCTTACTTCGAAGATCACGGAGTTCAAGATTGGATTCCAAGAGGATGTGTTCGTTAGACTTCATAAATTCACGAATCTGGTTTCTACTGAATACCCAAGAGGCTTCCTCTTTGTACTCGTTCTCAAAATGTGAAAAAATCTCGTTAATATCCCAAGGACCCAAGGATGACATGTAGTGTTCGTAATCATCTTGGATGTCCGTCCACGAACGATATCTTACTTTTGATAATACCAATGAGCCATCACGAATGTAGATAACATAGGCAACTGGGTTTTCTCGGGTCATCGTTGGGAAGAGATTGATCTTAAACATTCTTGAGGTTTACGAACCCCGAGAATGTAATAGGAAACTAAATATCAGTTCGATTAAACTGAAATATACCACGATTCAGGAATCTCTACTACAATAGAGGAGAAGATGATTCACTGGAGTGAATAAATTTGAATAAAGAATGGAAATTATATTTACTTAGCACGCTATTGATTTTCATGATTGCATCTGGACCACTACTTGTTTTTGCGGGGCCATACAACTCTGAAGAACCCGCCGCTGTCAGCGGACCAGTAGAGATGAAGATCAATGTTTTAGAGGATGAAGCGGTGACTAATAACTCCGCAGATTCAAATTTCTTTGGAAACGAGTACAGCGGAGGTCTCTGGGTAGGATATGAACCAGGAGATGGTGTAGCCAGATCATGGTTAAAGTTCAACCTGGCAAACATACCAAAAGAGATTGGTATAACTGGTGTAACATTGAAGATGTACCTCATGGATGAATACGTTTTACCAGATCTACCAATTGGAATTTGCTACTCAGCAAATGACACGTGGAATGAAGAGACCATTACATGGAACCTTCAACCTGTGTTCGACCCTAGTCCTTTGGATGTCATAGATTCGCCTGCGAGTCCAGACATGTTCGAAATAGGCAATTGGTATTCGTGGGATGTCACATCTGCTTTTGTTGATTCTCTTGGCAGTGATAAAAATCTAAGCCTTGTAGTTAAGCAGGTAGATGAGAATGCTGGAATCACAACTTGGAAATATTTCGTTGATGAAGACTATGGTGCAGCAGAAGCATTCAACGCATCATACCTCTCAATTGCATATACTACCCCAGACACTCTCGGATTAATGGTTGACGGCTTTTCATCTCCACCTCTCATTAATTACGTTCAAGATTCGACACCAACCTTAGAGTGGGAAATGTCTGACTCTGGCACTGGTGAGTATCAGAGAGATTATGAACTCGAAGTCTGGAATAACGCATACTTCAACGATACACTTCTCTGGTCACAGGAACATACTGATTTCATGCAGATTCATGATTCATCAACTGGATCAAATTATGCCCCATTTGGTTATCATGATGAAATGAGATATCAGATGAAGTATCCTTCATCATTGATATCACGCGCAGGTGTTGTTGACAAGCTTCAATTTGAAGTACTTGCCACCTCAGGAGAGATTGTATTAGAGAATTTGCAAATCAATATGGCTTGTGTCCAAAATGCACTGGATCTTACAACAGATTTTGCTGCGAATTACGATGGTGTGCAACCAATATCTGTATTGAATACTCCTAGTTATACGGTACCGATTGTTAATAATAGAATAACTATTGATATTGAAAATACATTCTACTTGAATGATGATCTCAATCTAATAGTGGAACTAAGATTCACAAATAATACAGGAACATTATATACAACGACACGCACTCTAGCTGGGGGCGGTTCAGTTGCCTATTCCCATGGGATAGGTGACTATTATGCAACCACAGCATCTATTGCAGATAACCGAATGAATACCCTTGAAGTCTTCTTCGAATCCGATAAGATTTGGGACGCTCCACCCTCTACTGGAAATAACTTCCCGTTTGCTGTGACTTCTGGATATCCTGGAACGTTTCAAATAAAGTATAACAAATCAATGATTATTGAAACTGGATTCGTTGACAAGATCTGGTTCCCAGTTCAGCAATTCTATGGTGATGTCGTCTACGAGAATCTGGTCATTCAGATGGTGGAAACCCCACTACTTGGATACCTTGAGTATGAAAACTTTAACTCAAACTTTGCAGGTCAAACTCCTGTCACTGTACTGGATCAGAACACATACACGGTGAGAAACCTAGGAAATGTTCTCGTGATAGATCTTGATAATACCTTTTACTACTCGGGAGAGCACGATCTCCTAATCGATATGCGATGGGATGATCTGCTTAGTGGTGAATGTTCGGTTTATCGAAACTTAGATGTGGGTGGGTATCGTGCCTGGAATGTCACTTACGTAAGCAACGTAGCAGGGAATGATACTAGGGCCTATCAGATGTACTTCGACTTCGTCCATCCTGAGAATTCCATCGAATTTGGTGGTACAGCATTAACTAACGGTACAACATACTATTGGCGAGTTCGAACTTGCGATAGTATAGGTATCTGGTCAGACTGGACCAATCAGCAATTCAAGTATGAGGAACTATCCAGTGTCCCAGAATTCTCCGTACCACTGGTAAATCCAGATCCAGCATTTGCTGATAGTCCCGTTACAGTGTCTATCAACGTAACATACTTCCTTGGTATTCATGAAGTACTATTGGAATTTGGCGGTACTAACCACTCAATGACATCGGTTGGAGATACGTACAGCTTTGAATTTATGCCGACAACTGCGGCCAATATCACATATACTATCTACATGGAGAGCAATATCCGTACATGGAGTTCTACTGATGGACTCATTGTAGTTAATGCTGCATTAGTAGGTGGTTTAGATACCACGACACTCTTGATTATAATTGCAGCAGGTGCTGTGATTCTCATTATTGCCTTGGTATTGGTGTTTAAGAAGAAGAAGTAATTATAGTCTAGATAGATAGTCTGCCTGTGGGCAGACTTCTACCTCTTTTTTTATTTGCTAATTAGAAATTCAAAAAGTGAGCCCAGATATTATACATTTCCACTTCTCTCAGCAAATCATGCGCGTTTCTTAAATCGGATGATTACTAAAGTCACAATTCCAACGATTGCTGTACCCACAAGAATGTAAGGAAGAAGAGTTGGTAGACTCAATGGTTCTCCAGGCGAGATATTCTCCAGATTCATAATATAGAAACGATAGTGGATTGAGTCTTCTACTTCAGGAGTGAACGGGTTCTCAATGAGCCAATCCTCCGCAGCGTAACCATTGATTGCATATCCCGATTGGACCTGAAAAATTCGATTTCTTGGCATTGTCTGCCATGCATCTTCAGGAACTGCTTCCTCTGAATATAGACTTGTATTTGCCTCAGTCAGTAGATGCCCCCAGGAACTGAATAGAGCATTTCCATATCCATCATCTGTTGAGTGAATATCAATGGTCACATTGTACAATGGACTGGGTAAAACAGTACCTTTACAAGATATCATATCACGCACTGAGATAATATCAGCCGAAATGGAATCAGCCAAAGATTCGGCATCAGGAATACCAGGTCCAATTATCCAGTCCACATGAACATCAAGTGGAGGCGAGTTATCAGACCACCCATCAGATTTTCTTGATTCAGAAAGCTCGCTAGAAATAAGATCTAAGAGGTCGTGAGCCGAATAGAAGATTGTTAGGAGTTGAGGATAATCAAGTAGTCGCAATAATTCTGGTACATTAGCTAGATTATTTTCGAGTGTATTAAGCTGATTCTGTCGAGTTGGTGTCAAAGAAAAGCCATTGAAGAAGTCAATCTCATCAAGATAGCGTCCCCAGAGTTGCAGAGCTTGGGCATTGTTAATCATATCCATATCGAATCTATCAAAGTTTGTAGGTTGTTGATATGCGGCCATTACAGACATACAAGAGCTTGCTGCCAACCAACCAAACTCTGAATGAATATCAGTTTGGCCCACACAGTGTCCTAGTTCATGAATCACAGTGGGAGTTATTGCAGTTCGTGGTTTTTCTGGATCGCCACCATAGAAGTATGAATACACATCTCGTCCGTTCAAACACCAAGTGTCAATTTCAGGATATGCTGAGTCCAATCGACCCAGACCTCCGACTGCCATATCATAGTAGGTAGCCCAGAGAGTGTTGTGTTGAAGCATTATCAATGCGGGAAGAACCATATCAGCACTGCTATAGCGAGGATTAGTAGAAACGATATCATGAATGATTGTATCGGATCGATTTAGAAAGTCATCATCAATCATTATTCTCGTATCCTGAGTCTTCTCAGACATTAGGTCTGCAAACTCCGTAGCGTTATTGTAATCGTACCAATATAGTTCAACTGTCCAATTGATGAGGGGAAATGACTCGCTTAGACTAGACTCAATAACATCAGGTTGAATGATCCATTCCCTGAGATCTGTTTCATTATACGTTTCGTTGAATCCATACATCACCACAAGAGGGATGAATGCTTCAAATGGGGTATCAAAGTCCTTTACATAATCAAATACTGTGTATCCACGATCAATATCGACTTGATTAACCGGTCGTGTCAAATGGTTTGTAGCATTCTCAAAGAGATACAAAAGCTGGTCAATAAGATGTGATTCGTCCATTCCCTTTTCGTAATCGGGTATAGACCATCCATTTACAGATTCAACCCAATCAGATAGCCAATTAAATGCTCCAAAATCAAAGAAGTAATTCCTAGAATCGGATATGAATCCGCGTAGTGGAAGGGAATATGGAGCGTCTGTTAAAGAGAAATATGGAACCCAAATATCCGCTTTATTCAAATCATAACTATCCCCAGTGTACCAGTATGCAAGAGGGGCACTTTCCGGTCGACTTACTTGTTGTGCAGAAGTAACACTCAGGAGTGAAAATATACATAGAAATGCGAGGACTTTAACCCAATAATCTCTCATCTAAATCGGAGAAAGAAAAGCGATTCAAGTATTTTACATATTTGTTGTTAGCATTCATTAAGCAAAATCTTGGATCTAATGAAAAAAAGACTATTATGCTAGAAATATTCTAAGTCAAGGATTGGAATGTGGAACTGGTAGATATGAATCCACCAGTTCATGGGATAGGACGCGACTTAGGTCATGAGCCGCTCTCGAATTACCCTATTGATATCTATGCTTCGAAGTTTTCTTGCTGCAGGTATGGACGCCAATATCGCTGTGAAAATCGTGAGCGTTCCGATACTGAGAAACATCACAAAATCAAAGGAAGGCGTATAGAAGGGAATGTATGTTTTCATGAAATTATCTAGCAATCCTGTGAATAGATACCCAATTGGAATCGAAATTATGATTCCAAAGAAACTCACGATAAGCACTTCCAAGATGAGAAGACGAGTCAACGAATTTCTAGGCCAACCTAATGCTTCCAGTTGTGCTAGTTCGGGAGTTCTCTCACTCGTACTGATAGACACGATATTCCAGACGACAGCTAATAATAGAGCCATCGCAATACCAGCCATTCCAACTGCAATAGCAGTTCCCTGAGACTCGCTAAGGACACCACTTGATGCCTGAGATTTTGTCATCGAATTCTCAACATCATCAAGAGCAAATACAGTTTCAGCAACCACATCAGGATTACTACCCTCAGTGACTTTTACGAATACTCCGCTTATCATCTCTTGACCAAGATAGTCCATTGCTTCTGCGAATTCAATATAAAACACATCGAGTGGAGAACTGACTATTCCAACAAGAGTGAACGCAATTGTGGAATTGCCTAAGGTCAGATTGAGTTTGCTATTCAAATCGATTCCCATTGAGTTCGCTAGAGTGACATCAACAAGAATTTCATGAGCACTTTCTATTTCTCTGCCTGATTCGAATTTGAAATGATGCAATGTTCCCAGTGTGTTTATACATAATAGACTGACCAGTTTTTCATCTCCGGAGATGATCGCAGATGTTCCCAGTTTCAGATATGGTTCATAGGCTGCAATACTGCTAATTGGGGAAAAAAGACTTTCAACTTGTGATAGGTTAAGGGGTGCTTTAAAATCAACTAAAAGGTCCCATTGTTCATACTGATTCATATATGAAGAAAGGCTTGTATTATAGCCACTGACTATCGATGTACCCATGAATGCCACACCAGCACCAAGGGAGATCCCAACAATTAACAATGCGGCTCTCGTCTTGTTGAGGGACATACTTCTCACGACATACTTGAATCCATAGCCTCGTATTCCGATTCTCCTTCCTATTTTCTCAAGGATAGTCTCTCCAACGTACCCTTTCTCCATCATCGAGCCGCGGATGGCTCGAATTGGCTCATACCCAACTATCTTCCGTGTTGGAAAATATGCAGCTGCTAACACAGAGCCAGGTCCAACAACTAAAGCAACAATGTAGACAGTGGGAGAGATCGCAGCCGTTTGAGCATTCATTGAGAACATAATAAGAATCTCACTTACTATTGCTCTACCGCCGGGTTCTCCAATGGGAATTGCAATGAGCGTTGTAATTAGAGCCAAAATTCCTAACAAGATAAGATAAGCGCGTTGGATTGCTGAATCTGAATATCCAAGAGATTTTGTAATTCCGATAGCCCTGGAGTTCGATTGAATAATTCTACTAACTGTAGTGTAAACCACAAAAGATGCAACTGTGAAGATCAGTCCAGAGAAAAGAAATATTGCCTCATCTGCGATTTCAAACCTTTGAAGTTCAGAACTTCTCAAATCAGAAACTCCGAGAGTTGTAACAATAGGGTACGGCGCTATCTCCGCCAATATCAAATTCGTGATGGTGGTTTGATTATATCCTGGTTCAAACCGCACTAGAATTTCATTTACTATGTCTTTTTCACCTGTACCTGTATACGAAAGCTCTTGCAAAACAGATATGTCAATCCATATCGGGGCAATAGAAGAGAAGGTAGCTCTGGAGGGAGCATCGATTAGCTGTTTTGGATTTCTATGGGGTAGTAGGTGTTCTATTGAATTTACAATACCTACGACTTCCACATCGAATTCAATTCCAAACACGGACACGGTCATCTCTGAACCAATAACCAGACCATTCGACGATGCGAATGACCTCTCAACAAGAATTGTTCTGTTATTCAAAGGATCCAAATATGTGCCCTCAGAGAGGATCAGTTTGAATACATCAGGAGATGAGCCAGGGTCAATCCCATAGATGTCTGCAGGATTCTTATCATGACCTGGAAAACTTACTTCACCAAAGACATGATACCTACTTGCAACACCTTCAACCCCGTCAATGGACCCAATTCCAGAAATGTGATCTCTGGGAACTGAATATGCTACAACCATAAAATCGGGAGACGCATACGTTTCATAGGTAGCATCTACACTCACGCGCATTACTGGTAACATTGCAGAGAAAGCCACATAACAGAAAACTCCAATGAAGACTAAAGTGAGGCTGCTGATCACTTTCCCTCGCTGACTGAAGATCTCCTTTCTTGTCTTTTGTAGGAGCGTACCAGTCAATCCTATTCTTCCTCCCCAGACTCTGAAATACCATACACTTTTCCAGACCTCAGAAAGATTGACCTATTAGCAACCTTTGATACTGATGTTTGGTGAGTGACCGCAATTATTGTGGTCCCAGTTTTTGTATTGAGTTCTTTGAGTAATGCCCAGATTGCATCTGAAGTTTCAGCATCCAAATTACCAGTTGGTTCATCTAGAACAAGAATAGGAGGTTCTTTTGCGAGACCCCTGGCAATAGCAACACGTTGTTGCTCGCCACCACTCATCTGTGATGGATAATTATCTGCCTTGTCAAGGATTCCGACTAGTTCTAAATAATGTAATGCGCGTCTTCGCAGCTCATGTTTGTCTTTGATATCCAGAGCAATACCAATCTCGACGTTCTCAACTGCTGTTAGTGTAGGAAATAGATTATAGAACTGAAACACCAATCCAGTACTTTTACGTCGGAAATTCGTTCGTTCATCACGACTCATTTTAGAAACATCAGTTCCGGATATAATGACCTTACCTGATGTCGGTACATCCAAAGCGGAAATCATATTCAGAAGGGTGGTCTTACCGGAACCAGATTGCCCTAGAATGGCTATGAATTCACCTTTCATTATTTCAAAGGATACACCGCGGAGAGCATGTACAATTGTCTCGCCCAGTGTGTATTCCTTTTTCAGATCTTCAATTTGGACCAATGAAGTTGAAGTCGCCATGATATCTTCACCTTTACTGATTACTGTACTCAACCGTATAAGAACTGGAACACAAACGCATCTAGAGGGGGATAGGGTAATAGATTCTTTACGTTGAAGTAATAGTACATAAAGAGAATTTTACCTATTACTGCATGAGTGAATGACAATGGATCTCGCTAAAGTTTCTAAGGCTCTTTCTAATCCCATGAGAGTGAAGCTGCTTGAATACTTGTTAGAGAAGCGAATCATGAACAAAGGAGATCTGATGTCAGAATTTGGGATTGAGCGTGCAGCACTCGATCACCATCTTAAGCCATTGAAAGAGGCGGGTCTTATTGAAACAATAGATGTTGTCATTGATAAGGTAAGGAACTGCCTTTGTTTTCCTCTCGTTTCAATCAGCATTGAAAGTAAACAAGAGATATCACCGAATGTTGTTAGAGATGTGGTAGGAGAAGAGATTGAAAGCGATATTAATCATGATGAAATTCAGGAGAAAGCTGAGAAAGAGGTAGAACGAGGAAATCTGAATCAGGCAGATGCTGTAGCAATTGTAAGAACACTCTTCGAACATCGAGGAAGAGGAACCAAGAATATGTGTTCAGTCTGTGGAAGAATTAAGAAGATGGCAGATCTATCACTCTGTAACCAATGCTTTCGACCTGTATGTTCAAATTGCTCTCGAATGATTGAGAAAGATAAAGGATCGAGAGAATTACTCTGTGATAGATGCGTTTCTCATATGTTTGGGTAGGTTGAGAGATATTAACCAATTAAGAAGTTCTTCTTCGCTTCGATATGCTTTTGAAAATTGGATGAGGACCCTCGAACAAATCTTCACTAAAAGCATCCCAAGCATTCTTGTGATATGTCATTGTATCAATACCAGATTTTCCTGAGACGATATCTTTGGCTACACTTGCTGCCATCTTAGCTGATTCAATGGCATAGAATATTCCTTCTGCAGTTGTAGTTCTTACAAGTCCAGCTGAATCCCCAATTAGCATAACATTCTTTTTACATGTCTTTTCTAGCATACCACTCACTGGAACTCTAGCGGCAGTCCTTTGTGAGAGGTCGCACTTGACACCCTTTGTTTTCTCAAAGAAAGACACGAAATGTTTCCACTTTCCATTCAAGTCATCTAACTCACTTATCAGACCACCAAGTCCAAGACTTATCTCGTTCTTCTTTGCAAATGCCCAAGCATAACCATATTCAATAAATCCAAAATAAATTTCAATAAAAATACGTTCCGAACCATTTGGTTCTCCTACTATCCTTAAAATTTCAGATGGATCCAGAGGTACTGCGCATTCTATGCACAAAGCGATTTCATCATCAAGCCATCGCGTTTTCAAGCCAGTTTTCCGTGCTACAATACTATTTGTACCATCAGCACCAACACCTAGTCTTGCTGAATAGGTTTTATCTTCAGCTGCAACTCGGACGCAATTCGATTCTTCAACAATATCGTTAACACTAACTCCTTGCTGCACGATTGCCCCCGCATTTTCAGCTTTTTTAAGTAAGAAATAATCGAAATTTTCTCTTCGTATCGTATATCCTGCAACATCCGGCTTTGCAATACTCCCTAGCAATCCTTTTGGTGAGTATAGATTTTGACCACACTGTTCACGTTCTATAACTTGTGAAAAGTCAAAATCCAGTGTATCTTTCACACGTAGCGTCAAACCACCTCCACAAGCTTTCTTCCGTGGATGATAGGATTTCTCAAGAAGCAGAACATCAAGTCCTAGTAGAGCAGCGCTTCTTGCACATGTGGAACCAGCAGGACCTCCTCCAACAACTATAAGATCGTACAACACAATTCATTCCTTGATATTTTTAAAATCAAAACATTTTCTTTTGATTTTGTTGATTACTTATGAAGCCTTCAGAATGATAGATAAAAATCGGTATGGCGAGAATGAGAGAACATAGGAAAATTTGAAATTCGTGAAAACAGCGTAGTTCGAAAGGTATTAAGAAAATTATTTTGTAATCACACTGTACTAAGTAGGAGGTTTCTTGATGAATATGGAAACAGATCCCAAAAGATTTACGATCATAGAAGATGCAACTAAGGATGATATGGAGCAATTCCAGAAAGGTCTAGAAACCTACAATATGGAACAGACCAATGGAGAGTTCAATAGTCCTCAACCTTGGTTGAGTCTAGTTCTAAGGGATTATGATGGTAAAGTAGTGGGTGGTATTATCACAAGCACCATCTACTGGACCCAATATCTAGAGGTTCTTTGGGTAGATGAAAAGTACCGTGGTCGTGGATATGGAAGAGACCTTGTTTTGGAAGCACACAGACTAGCAAAGAAGCAAGGATGTATCTCCTCCCATACCTATACGTTTTCATGGCAAGCACCCGATTTCTATCAAGCAGTAGGGTATGATCTCATAGCAACATATGATGGATATTATAGAGGGATAACTGAATTAATTCTAATGAAGCGCTTGGACAGCATTGGCGAAAGGGCGACCCACGAGATAGACTCCACCCGTTTTACCATTTCTAAAGATGCTTCTGAGGAATCACAGGCAATTGTTCGTAAGGGGCTAGGCTCAAACTTCGATAAGAATGTTAAGCAAGTACTTGAAGCATTTCCTCATACTGAATACAAATTGGTAATAAAGAATGAAGATGGGCACGTTGTTGGAGGTATTGGTGGATATACAATCATGGGAACGATGTTCATAGAAGGACTATGGGTTGCTGAGAACTATCGCGGTCAAGGATATGGAAAATCTCTCTTACAGAAAGCAGAAAAACTTGCTAAGGAAAAGAGATGTATCGCGGGACAGGGAGCATGCTTTACGTTTCAAAATCTTGAATTCTTCAAAAAACAAGGATATGGTTTCTATGGACATACAGACGCGTATCCGAATGGTGTCAAAGAATATTTCCTCATTAAAATGTTCTAGCGTACGTTCATTCTTGTAAATGGTGATATCTAGCTCTGCAAAATCTTATTACACTTTAGTCACTACTATATCTTGAGGATTGGAGGGATTAGAATGCTAAGACTCACGCAAACAAACATTGGAATGCTAAAACTCACAGAAAGAAAATATGCTATTGCATCATTTCTGACAATTTTTGTCATTGTCTGGGTGATCATGTTTGCTCTATCCCATTATGGGTTGGATACAGAGAACTATGGGGAGTTCCTCATCCAAGCAATCATCTTTAGCACTTTGATTGCATTACCTATTGCTTGTTGTTGCTATTTTGCCCGGGGAGGCACCAGAGACCCCAAAGAACTCACTGATGGTACAACAGTTTTAGGCATATGATTGAGAGACTCAGATATCTACAAATTAGAAGGGGGTTTCAGAAAACTCCTAACCTTTAGCTACTTCTTCCTCGCGTTTTCGTCGCTCTTTCTCAAGTTCTTCGATCCGCTTGTCTTTAGATTCCTCAGCTTTCTTGAGCCGTTTCTCTACTTCCTGAATCCGTTTCTCAGCGTTCGATAATTCCTTCTTCCTGCGGTTTTCTACATTTTTATGCTCCTTACTAGCATCACCGTATTCTTTCTTGGCAAGATCCAATTCTCGCTCAACGCTTTCAACACGAATTCGCTTGACCTCAGCAACTGTTTGGTATCTATCAACCTCTTCATCAAGATGTGTGCGTAAAGTGTCAAACTCAGATTGGAGTGTTCCTAGTTCAATATTGTACGCATTGATGTCAGATTCTAAAGTTCGGACCTTATCATCAGCTACAGCTATGTCTTCAATAGATGAGGGTGCTGAAACTACCTTCGGTGGTTCAACTACTGTGATAGGCTCTGGTTCTAGAGGCGCAGGCATTTCTGCAACCGGTTCTTCCATAACTGGTTCTTCTACTTCAAGTTCAGCCGCTGGTTCTTCGTAAGGTAACGGTTCCTCAACCTCCATGGGTTCTGCGGGTGGAGGTTCTATACCAGTACCAGCTGGTTCAGTTGACTCTTCTCCTCTCGCTCGAGTCTCTGCAATCCGGACCCTCTCAAGTATATCTGCGACCACTTCCTTCCCTCGCTCATGGTCCATCACTTCACTCTCAGGAACTTCACTTTCTTCAGGCGCAGGTCCCATTTCTTCTAGGGCAGGAGGTTCCTCAATCACATCATCGAATTCAGGCGCGACAGGTTCTATTTCTGCTTGTTTAGAAGCAACGTCGCTAGGGCGAACGAATGACTCGTCATCTGAGAAACTGGGTGTTTCCTCAACCGGTACGTCCTCTATTTCCTCAACAGGTTCTGGTGTTGACTCCTCTTCTAGTGATATGAGAGGGGCTCCACATGCTCTGCAATACTTTCGCATCACATCATTTGCTTTCCCGCACTTCGCGCAATTCTTAATTTCAAACCACTCCTTAATTGTAGAATGATGTTCGACCTACATGTTTTCCGCACATATACATTTAGCGTATCACATAATTGCGTGAAGAACGTGTGCAATCTCTTCGTATTCCTCACCTGAAGTAGTCAGAGCTAATTAACAATGGTTAAATGTATAGATTGGCTATCAATTTCTAAAGGGGTCATTATCGAAAATGAGAACTCCAGAACTCAAGAATGTCATTTTGAGAATGATGGGCAACAATGAATACTATGGATATGAGATTCACAAAGAACTGGAGCAAAGAAAAGTTAATGTTGGAACTGGACGCCTGTATTCCATCCTTGCAGAAATGAAGGATGAGGGACTTCTCAAGGATCGATGGGAAGCAAGTCAAAGTGGACCCAAACGAAGAGTATATCAAATTGCAAAGAAAGGAAACATAGCTCGTGACAAAATTCTTGACGAAGCCATTAAAACTATTCATGAATTCTATTTAGAATACTTGTTCAGTCTTCCATCAGAGCTTAGTGTGTTCAATATGATTAGTGGCTTGCTTTTGGAAAAGCTCCCAAATAATGCGAACATTGCATATGTTGCATCTAGATTTTCAGGGCCTGTGCTAAAAATTATGGAGAGTCTTCAAGAAAGACTCGTAGATGGAAATCTATATGTCATACATCCAAGAGAGAAGAATATCCAACTGAGAATGGATGCAATCTCAATAGTAGATGGAACATTCGAAGACATTCCAATGAAAGATGATTACTTGGACTTGCTAGTTGTAACGGGTGACCTAAGTTATGATTGTTTGGAAATCTGCTTTGCAGAGTGGAAACGGGTGTTGGGAGTAAATGGAAGACTTGCTATTATCACACCTACTGCGTTACTAGCAAAATATCAGGATCCTCTTGATATTGGAGAGTTTGTTGAGCAACGCGAACATCCACGTTTGGAAGCTGAGCATCTTCTGGATTTTGAGATTCTTTCCAAAGAAGTCAAAAAATACTTCGATTTTGTTGATGTCCAAAAAGCAGTTCATATCACAGTCATTCGAGGTTTTAATCCTCCAGCTTAATCAGAGTTCCTTTGCAATTCACTATATCAAAAAATGACTATACTGGACCGAGGATAGTTGCTTATATTCAATCACATATTTTGAGTTCAATGAGAATTCAGGTCAGCTGGCCAGGACTTCTCAAAGAAAAAGGAAGTAGTACACCTTTGATAGAGGAAGTGGATCATCTCTACTTCCTCTCACCATCTCATTTTGAGAATAACTAATGCATCTACTGAAGATGCTATTCTAAATATAGTAAATGGGGAGTCCATGTAATGAAGAGAGCTCGTAAAGTTGACGATTATATTTACTGTAATCTCAATCCATCAATGGCGACCAATTCATTCCTAGCAATCTGTTCACAAGGGTTAGAATCGGTAATTAGAGAAAAAACAGTTTGAAAATGAAGAAACTGCTGATATTAATTTTCCAAAGAAATTTTAAGGACGGAAGATTCTAGAATATCAATGCAAAGGGAGGCATGTTATATGAAGAGGGTTTTAGGTCTTCTTCTCATTACACTGTTTTGTACATCAATAGTCGGATCTATATCTCCTGTACTTGACAGCCTTAATGAACCAGCTGAAGATATCATTTTAACGGAGATTCCAGAACTTTGGGATGATCAAACTGATAAGTCAAGTCTGAATAAAACTGCAATAATCCGCTCTACAAGAGAAGTGATGATGAACCATTTTAGTGAGAATCTAGGACAGATTGGAAACGAAGAGATTATGCATTATGGTCAATTTTCAGGCGGTATGATAGGATTCGGAGCGAGTAAGATATTCATCTGGTTGGAAAACAGTACAAAGTGCATTACAATGACGTTTCTCGGGTCTGAAGACGTTCAACCAATCGCTAAAACATTTGCTACTTACAAGAGCAACTATTTTCTAGGCGACAGGGGGACATTTGTTGGAGTGCGTGCCTCCTCCAGTATTGTCTATGAAGATCTATATCCTGGAATTGATTTAGAATACCACTCAACATCCGAAGGTGTGAAGTATCAGTTTCTTGTGAATCCTGGAGCTCATTATCAAAATATCCGTGTGCAATGTGAGGGGTATGACTACTTTAGTATTCACGATAAAGAGGTCGTTTTTACAAATGAAGGAGCGAACTTCGTTGATGCTGGTTTACTTGTATACCAGGATGAGGAATCTTTGGAAGCAAGTTTTCGGCTCTTGAGCGAGAATGTTTATGGATTTGACATACCCGACTATGATGAAACTCGATTACTTGTAATTGATCCACTTATCCACTCGACCATTATCAGCGGTTATGAAGATGATGTGGGCTTAGGAATCACTATTGACGACAATGGCTTTGTATATGTAGTAGGTTACACCAAATCTGTAACATTTCCAACACGATTTGGATTAGATAATACACTTTCTGGAACTCAAGACGCTTTTGTTTTAAAGTACGAATTAGAAACCAGCGAACTAATTTTCAACACATATATTGGTGGTGTTGATGTTGATACTGCTTACGATGTAGCAGTCGATGGTGCAGGGAATATCCATTTGGTAGGAGAAACTAGTTCAATTGATTTTCCACACTATCTAGCTGCTGATGACACTCTGAATGGAAGTTCGGATGGATTCTTCCTCAAGCTAAATCCAGCTGGCACAACCCTAGTGTATTCAAGCTATATTGGCGGGACAGAAGCAGATTCCTGTTTATCATTGCATCTTAACATTTCCGGATACGTGCACCTAACTGGATGGACCAACTCATCAGACCTCACAACTGTAGATCCTGTCCAAGCAAGCCTCGGTGGGGCAAAGGATATGATTGTTGCAATTGTAAATACAACAGGTAGTGTTGTCTATTCAAGTTATTATGGTGGAAGCAGTGATGACATAGGTAGAGTCATTGAGATTGACTCGAATAGAAACATCCTCGTAGCAGGCACTGTGCAGACGGGATGGCCGACTAGCAATGCTTTGTATGCTATCTGTAATGGTGGTAATGATATTGGAGTCTTAAAGCTCAATTCGATAGGAGATGAAGTTCTCTGGGCAACCTTCATTGGAGGATCAAATGACGATTTTGCTCAGGGTATGGCAATTGACTCCAATGATGATATCTGCATTGCGGGTTATTCGAATTCAACTGATTTTCCAATCGTTACTGCGTTGAATGCTTCGAACAATGGAGGGTATGATGTCGTATTCTTGAAGATATTTAGTGATGGAAGCAACTTGAATTTTTCAAGCTATTTTGGCAGTACACTTGACGATTTCTCCTATGGGTTAGGCATTGATCGCTTTGACTATCTATACATTTTTGGAGAAACTTTCTCTTCCACATTTCCTGTTCTCAATTCCTACAATGATTCAATATCAGGTGCGCAGGATTGTTTCCTTTTCAAGCTTAATCGAACAGGTGCAAACCTAATGTTTTCAACCTTCTTTGGTGGTTCTGACTCTGAGAAACCCTTTGCAATTGCACTTGATTCGGTTGGGACAACATACCTGACAGGATGGACAAATTCTACTAATTTTCCACTTACAGAGTTCGTAACGCAAACTTTATGGTTGGACGACTGGACATTTAGAAAGAAACATAGTATCATTGGTTCTAGTGGTGTTGGCACAGACTATCAGATTGAGATCACGGTATACTATGGCTTAGGCACTGACACTGGAACAAATGTCTATCTTTCGTCAAATTGTAAGACAGATTTCTCAGATATACGATTTACAGATGATGATGGATTTACATTGCTCAGCTATTGGATGGAAGAATACACAGACTCGGTTAGCGCTACATTCTGGATCAAGGTGGCTGACAATCTGGATACGAATCAATCGATCTATATCTACTACGGACAACCAACTGCGAACACGACCTCAAATGGTGATTCGACATTCATTTTCTTCGATGATTTTGAAGGAACATCTCTGAATACAAGTAAGTGGTGGGTCTTTTCTCAAGGAACAAACACCTATGAAGTAGTGAATGGGGAACTTCATGCGGATATTCAATCAACAAGTGCATGGAGTGGCTACCAATTCATATCTTATGCAGATTTCAGTGAAACAAACTATCAGGTGCATGTGGAGAGCCGTTGGGCAGGATTCGACTATTCTCGTGGAAGGGCACATGTATCATCACCATTCCTGCGAGATAGTGATAACCAATCAACTGGACTTGATGTTTCAGCATACGGCGACTATTACGTTTGTCTCTATACGTTCACGGATGGTGCCAGCACATGGTCGTCGGTAAGCAACCTTGCCAGTGGTAATGCAGTCTTCGATTATCAGATAACAGGTGGAACAAGTTTCAATATGCAGATGACCGGAACCTATTCACGGTCATATGTTGGTACCATTGGTGGATTTAACTATCCTTTCTCGATGACTCTTTACGCTGAACTAGACTACTGGACTTCGAATATGTACTGTGATGTTTACTATGATATCGTGTATATTCAGAAGTTTGTTACATCAGCACCAACACATGGTAGCTGGGAGTTAGAGGAGATCTATACTGGGGCACATGGAGAAGAAGACTGTTTCAGTATTGGATTCACTAATCCTGATGATGCTGACGAAGATGGATTAACAGACATCGATGAAACCTTCTATGGAACAAACTGGCTTTCTAATGATACTGATTCAGACCTTATGGTCGACTCGTGGGAGGTATACTACGGTCTCGATCCAAACAACGCAAGCGATGCTGGTGATGACCCGGATTTGGATGGATTCACCAATCTAGGAGAGTATTTCAACAATACTAATCCAAGAAACAATGACACAGACTGGGACGCGATTCCAGATTATTGGGAATTCATTAATGGACTAAATCCATTATTCGATGACGCCTACGAAGATCCTGACAATGATACAATTATCAATCTCGATGAATTTCATTATGGTACCAGCCCCATTAGTGATGATACCGATTCTGACTTGATGCCGGATATATGGGAAATCAATAACTCGCTTAACCCATTGATTGACGACTCAGAAGCGGACCCAGATTTCGATGGTGCAGGAAATCTACTCGAGTATTACTACTCAACGAATCCCAATAATAATGATACAGACTCTGATCTCATGGCGGATGGCTGGGAAATTCAGTATTCATTGAATCCCTTGCTTGATGATTCTGCAAATGATTCTGATTCTGATATGCTCTCAAATCTAGAGGAGTTTCAGGCAGGAACTAATCCTCAAGAACCGGATTCGGATTTCGATGATTTGACAGATGCTGATGAAATTAACATCCATGGAACAAATCCGATGAGCAATGATACTGACTCAGATCTCATGCCAGATGGGTGGGAAGTCTTCAATAGTTTAAATCCATTAGCTAATGATTCTGCTCTTGACCCAGATTTGGACAACCTAACAAATCTTGAGGAATATATCTATGGCACATTACCTGATATGTTAGATTCGGATGAGGACTTCCTTTCAGACTATGATGAAATTTTCGTCTATTTCTCAGACCCACGTGATCCAATGTCACCATATGCAGATCCTGAACCAGTCTATTCGACCTACATAGGTGGCACTGATCTCGATAATGCATATTCAATATTCATGGATTCGGATGGTTGCATCTATGTGACTGGATTTACATCATCAAGCAATTTCCCCACTTTCAATGCATATGATGACACATGGAATTCCAATTATGATGTGTTTGTGGTCAAGTTTACTTCTGATGGGCAATCACTTGTTTTTTCAACATTCATAGGTGGGGTATCATCAGACAAAGCGTATGGAATTTGTGTTGATGATAATTTAGACATCTATGTATGTGGGACAACATATTCTTCTAATTTCCCAATAGTTAACGCGTATGATTCTTCAATGGGAACCGCACCTGATGCATTTCTGCTGAAACTCGCTAGTACAGGTGATTCTCTCTATTTCTCAACATATATTGGTGGATCAAGTTTCGACCAATTGAATGACCTAGAAGTGGATGAGAATGAAAACATCTATGCAACGGGTATTACCCAGTCATCAAATTGGCCAATAGTGAATGCATATGATTCAAGCTATGGTGGAAGCGACGATGGAGTAGCACTAAAGATGAGTTCCAATGGATCATTGCTACTCTATTCAACATATATTGGAGGTTCAAACCAAGACCGTCTAGATGACATGACTCTGGACTCGCAAAATAGGCTTGTATTTACTGGTTGGACATCATCCAGTAACTTCCCTGTAGTCAATGCCTATGACAGCACTTTTACCGGCGAAATCGATGCAGTCGTTGGTCGACTAAGCGCGAATGGTATGACATTGGAATTCTCAACATACCTTGGAGGAAGTTATGACGATAGAGGCCACGGAGTAACAACTGACAGAAAGGGAAATATCTATCTCGAGGGCTGGACCGAATCATCAAACTTCCCCACAGTCAATGCGCTCTATCCTTCAAAGAACTCCGCATATGACATCTTTGTAACGAAACTTGCTGAGAATGGTACATCTATCTATTTCTCCACATTCATTGGGGGAAACGGTAATGACTATGGAGAACTTCAGCTGATTGATCTCGATCAGTACAATAATATCTATGTCGCAGCGCGAGTGTCTTCTACCAATCTGCCAACAGTCTATCCATACCAAGATAGCAATGCTGGAAGTTATGATGGCTATTTTGTGAAGATGAGCTCCGACGGGCAAGCAATCTATTTTGCCAGCTATTTGGGAGGTTCAGACGAGGATAGAGTCAATGCGATGGATGTCACAGAGGATGGTAGGGTGGCACTGACGGGGTGGACGTATTCCTCCAATTTTCCTATCAAAGACGCATTTCAACCTTCATTCGCAGGCTACATGGACACATTTGTCATCACATTTTCTAATGTATCAGACTATGACGGTGATGGTGTATGCGATATCGTCGAAGTAAGTCATGGCACCAATAGATTCGTATCTGACACAGACTCCGACCTCATGCCGGATGGTTGGGAATATTTCTACGGGTTAAATCCACTTTTGGATGATACATTTCTCGATACGGATTCAGACTTGATTTCCAATTATCAAGAGTATATTTTGGGTCTTGAACCAAATAACAATGACACTGATTCAGATGCACTGATCGATGGTTTGGAGCAGTACACCTATGGAACCGACCCGCTTAACCCGGACAGTGACTCGGACCTCATACCAGATGGGTGGGAAGTCCTCAATAATCTAGACCCAAATCTAGATGATGCAGCAGAAGACCTCGATGCGGACACCCTTAGTAACTATTTAGAATATACTCTTGGTTGGAGTGCTAATAACAATGATACTGAGAACGACCTGATGCCAGATGGTTGGGAGTACGTCTATGGGCTTGATGGACTTACTGATGATAGCGGCGATGATCCTGATGGGGACCTCCTTTCGAATTTGTTGGAGTATCAGAATGGGTGCAATCCATTAGTAAGTGACAGTGATGGAGACCTACTCTCGGATTATGAAGAAGTCATCACCTATGGTACAAGTCCGTTACTGGTCGACACAGACAATGATACTCTTGATGATTATGTTGAAATCGTCATATACTCGACGAGTCCGTTCACAAATGATACAGATTCGGACCTTATGACTGATGCATACGAAGTGTTCTTCGGACTTGACCCATTGGTGAATGACGCAAGTCTAGACTATGATCTAGATGGATTAACAAACTACGAAGAGTCAATTTATGGAACAACCCCAACACACGCAGACACGGATTTGGATTCTCTACTCGATGGTGAAGAAGTGAACACTTATGGGTCGAATCCGTTCAAACGCGATACTGATTCGGATGGGGTTCCAGACTTCTATGAAGTGACGAATGGGATGAACGTGACGCTAGCTGATGCTAGTGGAGATGTTGACTCTGATGGCTTAATCAATCGTATAGAGTATCTTCTAGGGACAATTGCAAATAAAACTGATAGCGATGATGATGATATGGATGACATGTGGGAGTATGTCCATGGCTTTAATCTACTAGTGGATGACTCAGCACTCGATCCTGACAACGATACACTGACGAACTTAGAGGAGTACAATTTGGGTACAGACCCACTGAGTACCGATAGCGATGATGACTCGTTATCTGATATTCTGGAGGTCACACTGTACCACACCAATCCTGCAAGCAATGATACCGATTTGGATCTTATGCCAGACGGATGGGAGATAGGATATGCCTTTGATCCTTTGGTCAATGATAGTAGTGCCGATGTTGATAGTGATAATCTTACCAACTTGGAAGAATTCATCCTAGGTACAAATCCACGAGCCGCTGATACTGATGGCGATACAATTTCTGATGGTGATGAGATCATGTACGGTTGTGATCCGTTGAGTCCAGATAGTGATGGCGATTTCATGCCTGATAATTACGAGATTCAGAACGGACTCAATCCCATTGTTGCAGACGGTAACAGTGATGCTGACTCGGACAATCTTTCGAACCTACGAGAATATTATCTAGGAACTAATCCAAACGATAGTGATTCAGATGATGACCTCGTTCTCGATGGCGATGAGTATGCAATATACAATACTTCCCCATTAGCGAATGATACAGATCATGACACGTTGATGGATGGCTACGAGATTTTCACATTAGGTTCTAATCCTTTGAGCACAGACTCAGATGGGGACCATCTAAGCGATGCTGACGAGGTGAATCTCTACGGCACAGATCCAACAAGTATAGACAGTGACGCCGATTCGCTTAGCGACTATTTGGAGGTCATGGTACTAGGGACATCACCTGTCAATATTGACACAGATAACGATTCTATGACGGACGCATTCGAAGTGAACGGTGGTCTCAATCCACTCATCGATGATAGCGCGTTAGACCTGGATAACGACCAGTTGATCAACGTTGACGAGTTCCTTTATGGTACACGTCCGGATATAGCGGATTCAGATGCTGATACATTGAGTGATGGTTCAGAAGTGCACGAGTACAATAGTAATCCGTTATTGCGAGACAGCGATGCGGATATTATGCCTGATGATTACGAGGTACACAATGGGCTGAATCCATCTGTTGATGATAGGAATGGAGATGTTGATGGAGATGGAATCAGCAATTTCAATGAGTTCCTTCTCGGCACAGAACCAAACAACGCAGACACAGACGGAGATACACTGAGTGATTATGATGAACTCTGGGTGTACGGTACCAACCCACTTAGCGCTGATTCTGACTCAGACTCCCTTCCGGATAATCTAGAGATACAAATGTCGTCGGATCCAATGGATGCATCATCAGGAGTTCTTACATTTATTGGCGTGAGAATCTTGCCAATAGCATTGCTCGCGTTAGTGGGCCTTGTTGGAGTAGTTCAAATAAAACAGCGATTCCGTAGAGGAGAGCTAGACCATACATTGGTAAGTGAATTACGGGATGAGTTCTATACGATTATAGACCAGATGAAAGCTCTCGCATATTCTGATGAAGAAGAAATTCGCAAGATAGAGAAGACCAACCAATTACATAGAGAAGCAAAAAGTAAACTCAAAGAGATTATGAAAATCGTTAAGGGATATGATTCTGGAATGCTCACTCTGAATGAGTGTAGCACATACTTAGATTATACATACTCTGCAATTACCAAGCATTTGAGGGGGAGTAAGTAAAATGTTACAATCATCAATCATTACAGTCGTTTCGATTCTAGTTCCAGCTCTTCTAGTATTCCTCATAGTGCTCCTATTCATATGGATTAAGAGGGGCAATGTTAGAATCAGCAGTCTGAGAAATGAGCTTGAATCGTCAGACTACGGGAGGGATAAATAATGAAGAGGGTTCTATCCATCATTTTTGTTCTAGTAATTCTGAATCTTTCTGCAGTACCTACTGCCAATCTATCTTCAATAAACATACAGGATTTTGATGAAGTTGATTCAGTTGCGCGTCTCGCCGAAGAGTATTCAGATGCTCTGCTTGCTTTGAATATGACCACAATTGTTGGTACAGGAGGTTCTGAATATGAAAATGCAATGAACCTAATTGCTGCGTCTACTCTTGCGATACGCCGTGGCGAGTCCACTGAGGCACGTAGTCTTGTAGTTCCAGATTCTCTAGAATTAGATATAGAAACTCCATTGGATGAATGGCTGACATTTCTTGGCGGGTCCACAGAGGAACTCTTGTTCATTGGAGATGTCGATCAGGCGGATTATCAGGATGTTATAGATGGAACAGGATTTGTTCACAGCATAAATGAAAGTAATTTCTTTGACACTGCGAGTTCTATTGCATCTCAATACTTTGGAACTAGTGATACAGTTGTGGTCACATATGCCAATTCATCGCCAGATATGTTTTCAGAGATCACAACCCTCTACAATGAAGAAGGAAATCTATCTGCCCCAACGACTACTGCAACAGGTTATTCCACTAGTTCATCGAACAATTGGGAGCGTAAAGTCTCAATAACACGTGGCGGAGGTGGAATCGTTGCATGGACAACAGGATCATCATCTGTACTGAACTACCAACTTGCACAGCTAGGAATCTCCTATGGCGGAAAATATTATGGACTTGATTATCCCTGGTATGGAAACCATAAGATGGCTTATCCTTACTTTGAAGGCTTTGGAACACAATGGTTCTTCAACTTCATAGACCTGTACCCATATTCCAGAACTGCGTCATTCACACTGTATGTAAGTACACTAGATATTCAGCGGTATCCATTTACAATTGGTGACGAGGAGATAGCTCAAGTAGAGTTAAGCCTGACCTCAAGTACCAACTCAACTCCAATTGGACTATATGTTCTTGATCCCGATGGAGGGCTTATTCTCGACGCTAACAGATTTGCTCTTCTAGAAAGCGAAATGGAATCAACGACAATCGAAGCAACATTAGCATATCCGGGACCAGGGAACTATACTGCTTATGTCACAACACCCTCCGCTAGCGGAGCCTCGTATGACATTGAAATAGTAAAGAAGGTGTTCAATCCAGACTTCATAGAGTCACAGATTGCTTCAACCAATGGTCTTAGTATTGCCAGTCTGCAAGATTCTCCTCTCTTGTTTTCGGATGGAGAAGGATTATGCGCATCTGTGATCTCTGCCCTATCAAAGATTAGACCTGACGATATCATTGTCGTCGATCCTAGTAACAAATTCACATCAGCCACCCGGAATTCGTTGAGTACATTCGCACCTAACGTGGAATATGTGATAGGACTAGAGGGTATGCAGGAGTTCATCTCGGATGAGATTGGAAGCGTTAGAAATAGCGGAAATGTCACTATCTTTGATCCCAATGGAGGATATTTTGCGGCAGCTGGTCTTTCTGCTGCCGCGCGTATGGGACTTGCGATTCCAATCTGCTATCAAGGTTCAGAAATGGTCACAAAAGCTCGCATTCCAGAGCAATTTGCATGGCATGGTGACTATACAGTCCCATTCATTGGAGGGTTCCATTACTATGATCTCTGGACCTCAACACTACATCTTTCAACGCTCCATCCCGAGTATGACCTGGTGTATGATGTTTATCTCGCGTTTGAAGATTGGCTAAACAGGACCAGCGGTATCATTTCACCTGAATCATTGATTCTCATCGCTCCTTATAATGAGCAAGGAAATACGGTACCACCAACTTTTGATCGTTCTATCATCGGTGATTGCAGGGTTGGTAGATATCCTTCAAGGATTGCGGAGTCGTCCTTCAATCAGATTATGCAGTCTATGCTTCGTGTGCCACTTCTCTCAACACTCGTGCATCCGAAAGCAGTTGACAGTCATGTTGCTTACTCTCATGGTATGGCGGTTTACACCAATTCACTCTCTGTTTCAAATGTCTATTCATCGAATACATTTCCCACTCTGATGAGTAGTAGTGGAATTCCGAGTGTGCGAGAATCCGGACCATCAACTCCAAGTCTTGTTGCTAATGAAACGATACTTTGGATACTCTCAAGTCATGGCATTGCTGGTGATATGCTCTATGGAGATGATGGGAGGATTGCATTGATGAATGTTGATTGTTACAGAGGTTATGAAGCAGGAAGAACTCCAGACTCACCAGATAGTGACGGTGATGAACTAATCAATCCGCCCTCAGACTATCTATTGGATCTGAATATGACCAGTTTCATCAATGGAAGTGATCTTCACGGGCTTGTGTCGTATATTGACACATGTGAAGTAGGAGCGAGCTACAGCCCAGCCCTTCTATTAGAGTCAGGTGCAGAGGCAGTAGTGGCATGTTGGGTCGACTCATTTTTTGGTCCATCTGACCTTCTTGAGGAAACCACAATGCAAGGATATGCTCAGAATAATTTGACTCTCTCTGATGCTCTTGTGGCAGGCTTTTTGATTAACTCTCATGTATATTCAATGAACTACGAAGGAAGAGAGGTTTACAATTATAACATTATAGGAGCAACAACAAACCAGTTTGTTGTCTTCGGGAATCCCGATGTAAGATTATACGACTACATGGTTACACCACCAAGAGTCGTTTCCAGAATTACTGCAGATGTCCCGTCATCAATGTCCACAACACTGGGATATTCGATGTCTTTCAATATCACTATGCTAAACCACTTTGGGCTACCAATTGATCTAGAAGAAATGGAGTACTCCGTTCTGACCCCTGAAAGTTCCTTGTTACATTATGGAATATCCCATTGTGATGAGGAAGGAACAGCTGAAATTAATGTAGCCTTTGCTGAAGACCTAGACTCTGGTAGATATACCATTATCATATCATCTCCGTACGGTATTGAAACATACAAAATAGCAGTTGATGTCCAACTTCCAACACCTCTGCAGATGGCTGTCGAATCAGCCCCTGGATGGATTGCAAATATCAGCCTTGGACTTTTAGATCATAAGGGAGAGATAATGACTGCAGAGAGATTTGAGGCTGAAGTTAGAAATCCCTATGGTGTAATATATTATAGTTCAAGTATCTGCTGTGATAATGGGTTTACCAGTCAACTAGAGGTTATTTTCAACGTAACTGCAGTAACTGGAATCTATACGGTCGAGTTCTGGAGAGTGGGGGATGTTCACAGCTGTGAGATTCTAATTAATGTCCATGATAATGAGATATACGGATCGGCAGTTTTAGATGCATCCATTGGCGAAACAGTCAATGTCATTTTCGGACTTTCTAGCATTGGTGGTAGCATATTGGACACAGAAATCTATGAATATTTCTTAAGCAGTCCAAATAATGTTACACTCATCACAGGAGCTACCGAATTAGTAGATGAAAGAACTGCTTCAGTGGATTTAGTGTTTCCATTCGATGCTGAAACTGGTGTTTATGAATTTTACTTCAGTATTCCAGGGTCAGGAGTATTCAATCCAATTCTTATCAATGTGTATGATTTGCATGTGTCAAATGGGCAATCCTATAGTATTGTGTTAGCTGGTACGTTTGAGATAGATGTAGGGATGGAAGATTTCCGCGGACTGCCAGTGACCATTGATGCATTGAACTATGTGCTCTATTCGCCGAGTGCAGATATTGTCATGGAAGGTACAATCACCGATGTTGTACAAGGAACCAAACTATCAATCAATTTACCTGTCTACCTACCTGTAGGCAGCTATAATCTTGAGTTGAATCTTCCTGGAACTGATCGCAACTATAATCTTACAATTAATGCACGTACTCCAGTACTCGAAGCAGAGTACTTTATACCGAATCGCCCTCAAGTCGGAGTTTGGCAGATTTATGTTAGTATCACAAATTCTGAGGACTTTTCTCTTGATGCTCAACTCACTGTGCTTGTAAATTCACTGACGATTGTAGATCAATTAATTGAGATAAATCCAGGTGGAAATCCTTTCTCATTCTATGTAGATATGGTAGATTTTGCAATCTTCGATCCTGGAAGAGCCCAAATCACCGTTCTACTGAACTACGGGCAATTGGTGGATTCACAGACTACATTCCCGTTGACATCTAGTTGGCAGGTCACGACATTCGTCTCTGTAGTTCCTATATTATTAGCGATTGTTCCTATAATGGAGATGTACAGGAGAAAAGTGTACAAGAAACTCAATAGAATTACGATGGCCAAAGAGATGGAAGAGTCAGAAGGACGGGGACTTGTTTCAGCGTTTGCAACATATGTAGATTTGGAGATGCCACAATCTGCAACTCGTGCGGCACTGAAGAATGATCTACCTGAAGATATGTTCGAGAACCTGAAAGCCATGGGTGATTCTACTTTTACCTTCCTTCGAATCGAGGCAACAGAATTAGAGAAGAGTGCAGATTATAGAAACGCAGCAAAAATCTATGGCATGCTGGGAAGACAGAAAGATCAGATACGCAATCAACTTCTCTCGTTCCAAGAAGATAAAGACATGGATGCACTTCTACAATTAGCTCATGATATAATGGAAAAGGGTAATTTCGATGATATCGTCAATGTTATTGTCCAGATGGTCAATGCAAATGAATTTGACAATGCAACCATACTCCTTACAGAAACAGATGAGTTCAGAGAACAGATAGCAAATTCTGCAAAACCAAGTCCGGACGGTCTCAATGCCTTCAGGGAGATTATCTCGCGATTGGAACCAGGATCGCTCTTTTATAACTATAGTGCTGAACTTGGGCTTTGGGAAACGATCGTCGAAACTATTCTCGAGGCATCAACTGCAAAAGCTATGGCAAATCGCACGAACGAAATTGACGCTAAATATCGTCTAGAGGTTGCAAAGAGAGTCGTCACTCGACTCATAGACAAGAAAGTACATCGGAAGGCAATCACTTACGTGACGTATACTGACCTGACTGATGAAGAACGTGGAATCATTATCCAAGAAGTAGGATCAACTATCATATCAAATCCAGAAAACACGGCTGCTCAGAAGGTATTGATTGGTTTCAAGTCATTATCTGATGTTGCTAACGAGCAAGTAGACGAATTCATGATGGTGATTCAGACACTTACTGATTCAGGTGAAATTCAAACGAAAGATTCCAACGCCCTGCTAAGGGCCGCAAGCCTTTGTAGAAATAATGAGTTAGCATGCAACCTGTTAGACAGAGCATTAGAAACAGAACTCGAAGGGAAAGCTCCGACAGCACTTGATTTAGAGCAATTAGCGGATTTAACTCATAGAATCAGAGAGTATGGATATACAGCAAAAGAAGAAGTAAAAGATACCTTCAAGTCCCATCTTGAAACAATTGAAAGAGATCTTATTGAAGAGATTATCAATGAAGCAAAAAGATCAATTCTAGCAATTAGTTTCGATCCTGAAGCACTACTTGCACAAGGAAGATATATGGAAAATCTAACTCAGATCCTCGTTGGTATATCGATAAGGGATCCGACTTCGAGTATCACAGCACTTCTTCGAGCTGCAAGTATGAGGAGTGTTAATGAAATATCACAACTCACTCAGCGTCTTTTGGTCAGTCCGAGTATCCTTAGATTTGCAGAACGTATCTCAAAAGATCATCTGAAAATGCAGAGAATTGCTAGACGAGCTGTAAAGTACATCCCTACTCAAACGGGATATCGACAGATTGTCGATAATGATCTTGCTAATAGACTTGTAATGGAGGAAGCAGTACAAGATTGGAATCAGAAAGTTTACAATTTGTGGGCAGCTGCAAATACAAGAGCAGCAATACAGATAGCTGATGAATCAATGCTGATGGCAATCTCACAAGAGGAGAAAATAGATATCATAACGACTAAAATTGCTGATTTTGCAAATATTCCATTCGTTCAGTCTGGAAAGACTGTAGAACAGATTTTCACATCACTCGTGCAACATGCAAATCTAACATCAGAACAACAACATGCAATCATCGACAACTCCCAATTATCACAACCGAAGAAAAGACAATTCATGTCGCTTGTGGAGTAGCTGTATGAAAGATGAAAGTAATATCATTCAGGTCTGGTTGCATTAAAAACCTAAATACTTGATACCATGAATCGTCATAGTCCTCATCAGTCGAGGTAAGAATATGGAGCAATAATGGGTGAATTAAGCACACATAGAAAATGAGAGATGGAAAATATCTTGCGTTCAACTAAATAATAATAATTTAATAAACTGATTTTTTAATTGAGGTGAGTCAACGTGAGTTCTTCTGAGAGTGATATAGTATTAAAGCCAAGAACATGGGGAACGTTCTGGGATATTTTTGGAAAGATGTTGGTTGGATTCATGAACATACCAACAGGAGCAAAAGTGCTTGATGTTGGTTCAGGTGGCGGATCGGTTCTCTATCCATTAGTCAGGAGTGTGGGACCAGAAGGTCATGTAATAGGTGTGGAAATCTGCGAACACTGCGCCAAAAAAACAGGATCAGAGATTGAAAGATGCATGATACAGAATGCCGAAACCATCTATGTAGATGTCAGAAAAACTAAATTTCCAAATGCGTCTTTTGATTGCATAACTGCGGGATTCATTGGCTGGGATGACTTTTTTGATTTCGAGAAAAATGAATACAAAAATCCGGATTCGATGATGGAAGCAATCACTAGGTTACTTAAAACAGGTGGCCAATTTGGCATGAGCACTTGGTTGTTACAAGAAGATCTCGATTGGATGTATCAATTTCTTACATCTCAATCTATTAAGAGTAAGAAGAATTATCACATTGAAAATGAGAAGGGGTGGAGGAAGATTCTGACAAACTGGGGCTACACCGACATACGAGTCTTCACCGAAACTGCGATATATGCATATGATTCAATTGATTTCTGGTGGAAAGAGATGACAGACTACGACTGGGTCGAAGGTGATAACTGCAAGGAAACCCTCGAATCAGTTAAGGATCTTGCATTTGAGAAAATTCAATCCAAGATAAAGGAAGGCAAAATACCGTTCAAAAGAGAGGCCATATTCGTAATCGGAGAAAAATTGGAGGAAATGAGCTGAGCGCAATTTTTAATCCCCCTCGTTCATTGTAGATATATTTCATAATCCTAGCCAAATTGGTGACATCATTTCATAGGTTTACTGTGTGAAATTTTAATATCTTTCAGATTCTTGGAAAGAATCTGCCTGTTCTCTTGATGTATTCAGAGTATTCATCTCCAAATGTGTCTAACAACATCTTTTCTTCCTTTTTCGCTACATAGGGGAAAGGAATGATTAACAGTATTGCAAATCCAATAATGAGATAGTTTGCTGTAACAAGAGCACTCCCAAATGCGAACATACTGAGCACTGTATACATTGGATGGCGAACTCTTGAGTAAGGACCTTCAGTAATCAAAGAGTGACTTTTCTTTATCTGTAGACAGGGAGAGTATTGGCGATCCAGAATCTTGTGAATCCAACCAAGAAGAGGAACGCTTGCTAGTGCAAGAGCAACACCAATCCAACGAACGAGTTCCGGATACATCTGTATTTGAATCAGTGCAAGCCAGGGTATATTTAGTAAATACAGAATTATTGCTCCAAAGTATCCAAGAATGGCAACGCTGAGTGTCTTCTCTGCAATACCAAATTCTTTTCTTTCAGTTACAATTGTTTCTGGTTCAACGCGTTTTGGTCTTACAAATCTGTAATATCCACGAACACTAAAGAAAACTGCATAGAGAGCAACAAAGAGAATTCTGTAGAAAAATTCTTCCATTATAATCTTCACCAGTACATAATATTGCAATGGAAATTTTTGTACTTGCTGAGTGTGTGCTATTCTCATAATTCCCCTTGTACTTATATTGTACTTTGTTCATATTTTGTTTTCATTCAGATTCTTTATGAGGTTGTAATATTGTCAAAGAGTAAAAAGGGAAAGACAGGTTCTAAGAGACCTATTGCACTCATAGCTCTGGTCGTAGTTCTAATTGGATCTAATATCGGAACAGTCTATTACTTTATGTTTTACCAACCTTCGGTACTCCTCGAAGATGTACCGATGGCGATTCAGGATGTGACGAGTAATCCAGCTGCGTTTATTGGAAAAGTCATCACCATTACAGGGTACTATGTCATCTCTGCCAATTATTCGTTGCTTGTGGAGAGTCTCATGTCGTTCATGAATAACTCACTCCAGTCAAACAACTATGTCATAGTGACAGGAGAACCTCCAGCATCGATGGAGCAGTATCTTGGGTTACAATGCGATGTCAAGGGTATGGGAGAATGGGGAGATGAGAGCGATGGAGTCCTAGGCGTAAGATATAGTCATTATGTCGGAAGGCAGAGCGATTCTACATTCGCTGGCATCTATAAGGATGCAGTGCTCAATATGGATTATCTCAACGAACACTTAACGTTGCCTGATCCCACCGCTGACAAGTATGCTATTCTTTACAGTGGAGGGATAAAGCCTGAGAAGGCATACTATAGATACTGGAACGATATCATCTACATGCACTTCCTTTTGCAGATGCATGGTTATTCATCGGATAATATCTATGTGGTCTACAAGGATGGAGTAGGAGAAGACCCGTACACACCAGTGGACTATCCCGCAACACACGCATCCCTTGATACAGTGTTCACTCATCTTAGTGATGTGATGGGTCGTAGTGATACACTCTTCTTCTACACAACAAATCATGGTGGTAGCGGAGGAATTAGTGTTTGGGGTCCAATGGACTCAGGTGGGGCATTGACTCATGCGCAGGTTTCAGACTGGCTTGATTCCATAACATGTAATCATATGATCATCATCATGGAGCAATGTGTGTCGGGAAAATTCATCCAGTACATCAGTGCCGCAAACAGAGTGATTCTGACTGCCTGTTCAGATGGAGAGAGCTCTTTCGGGTGTGATACTGAGGGGCAGTGGGATGAGTTCGTCTACCATTTCATGTCTGCTCTATATGGGTTCAAGCTACCTGGTGGTCTGGGAGATGCTGACGCAGATTATTATAGTGATGGAATGATTTCAATGCGGGAGGCATTCATCTATGCCGCAGTCCACGACAGCAGGGAAGAAACACCTCTCTATTGTGACGATGATACTGGTGTTGGTCTGAGCGTGGGACCTGTTGTCTTTGGAACAGGTTTCCTAGGAGATACTATCTTCCTCTAGTTTGAGATAATAATAGTGGGAAGAGGATGGCTATATTGGCCATCCTCCTACTCCCAGATTTTTCTGCTAATGCGAAAAGATATCGCTTGCCTCTGATCGTATTTTGGAATACATCAGTGGAGAGGAACAATATACCAGAGTATGATTTTACAACCGGTACAAAGATGTTCGTCCTAACAACAACCATCCTCCTCGTAGCATTCATTGTAGCGCTACTATTTGAATCGACTGGAATATTTTCGTCATTTCTTGGGAATCATTGATCGGGGTTTCCAGCCATCTGCAGGTTCAAAATCCCAGGCTGTGACAATACCCTGTGTCTCGTTCTTCGATTTCCAGACAATTCTTAATATAGGGCTGTGGTGTATGGTATTAAATTCCTAAGATGCAAGGAGATTCTACAGTGGGAAAGAAAATAGATATCAAAAAAGCACTTGTGAAGTTCAGAAATCACTGGATTCATGAGAATGACGTACGGCCGTTACGTGAAATGGAAGAAAGTGCTAGGACCGAAATTGAAACGATACTCAAGACCGTGCCTGATGATAAGCTCAAGGAGAGTCTTAGTGAGTACATTAGTCAACTCCCCTATATGGATTTAGCAGGTATAAATTGGGTTATGGATAATAATAGCATCTCAGAGATTAAGGAAGCCTTCGCAACACTCTTTGATGATAAGAAAAAGGATTCTGAAAGATTAGATGCTATGTGGGCTTTAGAAGGGATCGGGCACATTTACTCATCCATCTTCTTAGATATTGCTACAAGAGGTGGCTACTTGATCTATACTTCAGACCTTGTCGAGGCACTTCGTGAAGCTGAGCCAGCTTCTCTTAACGAGGATTTCATTGA
>Ga0315535_1000344_pt1 | contig 32579 bp, 31 predicted proteins | sample SalMarSW160220MG_2_FD_203092 | JGI IMG/M metagenome (GOLD analysis project Ga0315535, IMG submission 203092) | Salt marsh sediment microbial communities from the Plum Island Ecosystem LTER, Massachusetts, United States - Salt Marsh Sediment SW1602-20 ... | reverse complement strand
TGGGGGAACCCGCAGCTCGACGCAGTCGAGAATGCGGAGGGGGTAGCTATCCCACGCTGATAAGTCGCAGAAAAGACCAGCCCGGAGCCTCGGAACGGAAGAAGAGGCTTTCTCGCTGAGCGTCCTCGGAGGCGGTTTGACGCATTCTGCTGTGCAGGGGAGAGACTTATACTTCTTCGAAACGATTGAGGTCCCTGTTCTTGACTACCTCGTGGGGATTGAAGATGCGGCCGTGCATGGCAATATAGACGCCGGGAGGCAGGAACTGGAGCGCGGCAACGGCAAATCCGACATTGAACGGGGCGTCGGTCGTCTTAAACCTGGCAGGAGAAATGGCGCCGGTGAGGACAATCACCTTGTCCGTGATACTCTCGAGCTTTTTGGCCGTTTCCACCATGGTGTCGGTTCCGTGGGTTATCAGAATACGCTCATTCCTGTCGGCTTGTATGGTGTCGAGAATGTGTTGACGGTCTGCATCCGTCAGATCAAGACTGTCCTTCCTCATGATGGATTCGCAATCATACTCAAAGGTGATGTTCGCTTCTTTGAGGATGTCGGCAATCTCGGGCTCGCCCACCTGGTACTCGCTTTTCTGGTCGAAATAGACCTTGTCTATGGTGCCGCCGACAGCGTAAATCTTTACAGGCATTTTTGTCGATCCTCCGAGACCCAAAGTGATGAAGTGATCTAGAGTTTGGAGTGAACTAAAGTGAGCTAGAGTTAATGGAAACCGTCGAACTCCTTCCGGGGGCGGCCCAAAAGCCGGGCCCTCCGCACCCGGATTTTTCCTGCAAGTTCCGAGCTTGTACCCTATCCACTCGAGAAGTCAAGGGAAAGGAACATGCCCACGTTGTCAAGAGTCCGATATATCGGGCGGATGTTTCCGGCAAGGCCGTAAGGGTCTTCCCCGGCGGGCCGGTGTGAGCAGCGATCTGCCGTTTGCAGTGAAACCATGTGCGAAACGCGATAATAATTGTTTACATTCGGACAATTTATTAGTAATAAGGACTATAATTCCATCCATGAATCAAGAGTCTCATAGCGGGCGCGTGAGCGGTCTGCTTCGTATATTGTGCCTTCATGGTTTTTGCTGAAAGCTGAAGACCCTGGTATTGAAGATGTTGCGTATTCGAAAAGAAGTATTTTCGGATGGGCAATGGCATCCTACCGATAAGGCGGCGATTAAAAAAACATAATCGCCCTGGGAGGAGGCATAGTCCCACCTACTAGTGAGTTGCTGCGGTTGAGAAACACGATAGCAAAAGAGAGAAAGGAGGTGAACCCGGAAACATCCATCCGAAGGGCAGGTCCATGCCCGCTGATTTTTACCATTCTAATCTGAATAGAGGAGGTTCGTGAACAGTGAAAAAGCTACTATTCTTGGTTCTTACCCTGGTACTGGCAGTGAGTTTTTCCATGGGAACCGCCCTGGCGTTGACATCTGAAGACATAGCCAAGGCGTCAACCCTTGAGGAGATCATCACAAGGGGCCAGCTCCTGGTCGGACTGGAAGCCGGCTATCAGCCCTTTGAAATGCAGGACGCGAAAGGAAACATCGTCGGCTTTGATGTGGACATGGCCTATGAAATGGGAAAGGCCATTTTCGGCAAAGGCGGAGAGAAGAAAGTCAAACTGGTCAACACGGCCTGGGAAGGCATTATCCCCTCCTTGATGACCCACAAGTTCGACATCATCATGTCGGGAATGACCGCGCTTCAGAGCAGGAATCTGAAGGTTAATTTCTGCGACCCTTACTACTACATCGGGCAATGCCTGCTGGTGAATAAGAAGAACAAGGGAAAGATAAAGAGCTATAAGGACCTGAACAAGAAGGGGATGATTGTCACGAGCAAGCTGGGCGTCACCGGCCAGTTTACGGCGGAGAATCTGATGCCGAAGGCAACTCTCCGGCTCTTCAAAGCAGAGGCTGACGGCGCGCTGCAGGTGGCAAATGGCCTTGCAGATGCCTTCATCTACGATGAACCGCAGGTCCGGGTGTTCGCGGCCAAGTACAAGAAGACCTGCTTCGGAATCTTCAAGCCCCTCACCTATGAACCCCTGGCATGGGCCATCCGGAAGGGAGACCCTGACTTCATCAATTTCCTCGACAATTTTTTGCGCCAGGTCCGCGGCGACGGCCGCTGGGATCAAATGAAAAAGAAATGGTTTGTGGATTACGTGGAAAAGATGGCAAAGGAACAATAAGAGAGAGCAAAGGGGGGGCCGGTTTCGGCCCCCCTTTTTCATGATCCAAGGAGGTCAATTTGTTCTTCAACAAGCGATCCATAATTACCCTGGCCATCGTCGCGCTGTTCCTGGCAGCCGCGTACTATTTTTTTATAAGCAAAGGAATCACGTACATATGGCACTGGGAAAAGATACCCGAGATGCTTTTCTATTACGGGACCAAATCGGCTGGTGAAACGACGCCTGGTGTGCATCTCGGGGTTCTGATGATCGGCTTCATGCTTACGGTGAAGATTTCGATTATCGCCATCATTTTTGCCATTGTACTGGGAACGGTCGTAGGTATTGCCAGGCTTTCCAGTGAACCGGTTACCCGGGCCATCTCCATCACCTTTGTCGAACTCGTTCGAAATACCCCCCTGCTCGTACAGATCTACATCATCTATTTCTTTGTCGGTTCCATGTTGAGACTCTCGGCCTTGACGGCCGGCACCGCGGCACTGGCCATTTTTGAAGGAGCGTATGTGGGGGAAATTGTCCGGGCGGGAATCCAGTCCATTCACAAGGGCCAGATGGAGGCCGCACGATCCCTGGGCATGTCCTACGGGAAGGCCATGCGGTACATCATTCTTCCCCAGGCCTTTAAGCGTATTATTCCGCCCCTGGCCGGCCAGTTCATCTCCCTGATAAAGGATTCCTCGCTCGTTTCCGTTATTGCACTGGCAGATCTCATGTTCCAGGGGCAGCAGGCGGTCGCAAGGACCTACTATGCCTTTGAGATCTATTTTACCGTGGCCGCTCTCTATCTGGTTATGACGTTCGCCCTTTCCATGGCCACCCAATACATTGAAAGGAGGCTTGCCGTCAGTGATTGAAGTAAGACATCTTTATAAGACCTTCAAGGTCCACAATCGCAAGGACGTAAAGGCACTGGTCGATTTTTCGACCCAGGTCGACAAAGGTGAAGTGGTTGTCATTATCGGTCCCAGCGGCTCCGGGAAAAGTACCTTTCTGCGGTGTTTGAACCGCCTGGAAGAGGTGGACAGCGGGGAAATCATTATCGACGGCCAGAACATCCTGGAAAAGAAGGTGGACATCAACAAGGTGCGCGAGGAGCTGGGCATGGTTTTCCAGCATTTCAACCTCTTTCCCCACAAGACGGTGCTCGAAAATGTGACGCTCTCCCAGCTGATCGTCCGCAAGAGGAACAAGCAAACGGCCATGCGGATCGCACAGGAGCTCCTCGATAAGGTGGGGATCCGGGAAAAGGAGAACGTCTACCCGGCGCAGCTCTCAGGAGGGCAGCAGCAACGGGTGGCCATCGCCCGGGCCCTGGCCATGCAGCCAAAGATCATGATGTTCGACGAGGCCACCTCGGCCCTGGATCCCGAGATGATCGGAGAAGTCCTGGATGTCATGAAAACGCTGGCCCGGGAAGGTATGACCATGCTCGCGGTTACCCATGAAATGGGGTTCGCCCGTGAAGTCTCGGACAGGGTGATTTTTATGGATGGGGGACAGATTGTAGAGGAAGGAACCGCCGAGCATTTCTTCAAGAATCCTACCCATGACAGGACTAAGCTTTTCCTTAGCCAGATCCTTTGATGTCCGCGGTGAGCAGATGCTCCCATCAGCCTCTTCTGACGAAAGCGGACGGGGAAGGGCAGGTGTCAACGGGACGATATGGTTTCTTCCAGGTGTTTGATTGCATCCAGAAGGGCATTCGGTTCCTTGGCGTTTTGCACTGTCTTGAGAAATCCGGGATACTGGCATAGCCTGGCAACACTCGCGAGTATCTGCAGATGGAGGTCCGGCTTGTTTTCCGGCACCACGAGCGCGACGATGACCTCCACGGGAATAGCATCCGGACTTTCAAAGTCGACGGGGTCGCTGCATTTGATGAGGAGAATAGCAGGGTCCTTTGTTTCGCTGCTTATGGTGTGAGGGATTCCTATGCCTCCGCCGATTCCCGTACTCATGGTTTCCTCGCGAGCCTTCAATCCGTCGAAGAGAATGTCGGCGTCCTTTACGATTCCGCGGCTTGCACATGCCTCGGCAATGAACTGGAGGACTGCATCCTTATCGGGAAGCGGTACGTCGAGAAAAATACACTTCGTATGGAGGCAATTCCAGATTTTCATGCCAAATAGATTATCAGGATTTCGGCCTTGAGTCAAAAGATAATCTCCGTCTCGGCCGAATGGATAGGGGCAATACATGCAGGCTTTCATCGATAGCGTGATACGGCATTTCTTTTCGGAACCCCAACCGCTTGTCAGGGACGCCTTCTCTGCTTTCATCATCCTTTTCTCAGCCGCCGCAGCATGGCTGATCTTCAACAGGGTGGTATCGGTCCTTGAAAGGCGGTACCAGGACCATCCGGTGTTCGGCAAGCAAGGCAGGATCTTCCAGGTCATTCGAAAAGGAGGGCACTATTGCATTCTGATCCTTGTCGGCGCTTTCGCGCTGCGCTTGATCCAGGCCCCTGGGGCGGAAAAGGTCTTTTTTGCCGCTCTGATCCTGCTCATCAGCTCCCTCATCCAGAGCATCATAAGCCGTCTGCTCCCGTTCCTCGAGACAAACCTGGCCGCAAGAACCAAGACGCAGGTGGATGACGTGGTCCTCGATCTGTCCAAGAAGTTTTCCGGGGTTATTGTCTATACCACAGGAGGTATTCTCGCCCTGGACGTACTCGGCCTCAACATCATGCCTTTCGTCGCAGGCGCCGGTGTGGCGGGGATTGCCATCGGGTTTGCCGCCAAAGATACCCTTTCCAACCTGATCGCAGGGGTTTTGCTCATTATTGACCGGCCTTTCGAGGTGGGGGACCGTATCGAAGTCTGGTCGGCGCCTGCCAATTCAGCCACCTGGGGAGATGTCGTGAATATCGGCCTTCGGGCCACCAAGATCCGGACGACCGACAATATCGTGATCGTGATTCCCAACAATGAGATCATGCGCCGGGACATCATCAACTACACGACCATCACGGAGGAAATCCGGGTGAGGATCCCCATCGGAGTGGCCTATGATGCCGATATCGGGAAGGCAAAGGAGGTCATCTCCGCGATCAGCCTGGAGCTGGATTGGGTCCTGAAGGACCCGCCGCCCAAGGTCGTTGTGAAGAGCTTCGGGGATTCAGCAGTGAACCTGGAGGCCAGGGTCTGGATCAAGGACCCCAGGAAGCGAATGGACACCATATCTTCCATTTCGGATCGAGTGAAAGAGCGGTTCGCGGAACACGGGATCGAGATCCCCTATCCGAAGCGAGATGTGTACATCAAGAGGGGCTCTTCAGGATAAGACGTTGCGAGGGAGACATGAGTCCCATGCGTCTCTCATCGCTTTGGGATCGAGCATGCGCTCTTCAGGAGTCCGCTCCAGCCTTCTGGATCTTTGCCCAGGTGTCGCGGAGAGGGACAGTACGGTTGAAGACCAGCTTCTCCGGGGAGGAATCCTTCGGGTCGACACAGAAGTAGCCCTGCCGTTCGAACTGGAAATACATTCCGGGCGCTGCCTCCGCCAGGCTGGGCTCCAGAAGGCAGGAGGAAAGGGTCACCAGTGAGTCGGGATTGAGGCAGTCCTTGAAGTCAAGGCCTTCATATTCGGTTGCGGGGTTGGCCTTCAAGAGGAGCTTGTCATAGATGCGCACCTCCGCCTGCACGGCCTCGGCCGCGGAAACCCAGTGGAGGGTGCCTTTCACCTTCCTGCCGTCCGGCGCGTAACCGCCTTTGGTAGCAGGATCATAGGTGCAGCGCAATTCAATGACCTCTCCTGTTTTTTCATCCTTTACCACGTCCGTGCACTTGATAAAATAGGCATATCGCAGGCGCACTTCCCGGCCCGGGCCGAGACGGAAGAATTTTTTCGGCGGGTCTTCCATGAAATCATCCCGTTCGATATAGAGCACACGGGAAAAAGGGACCTTCCTGGTGCCCATTGAGGGGTCTTCAGGATTGTTGGTCGCTTCCAGCTCTTCCATCTGGTTTTCCGGATAGTTTTCGATGACCACGCGCAGGGGGTACAGGACGCCCATGACGCGATTGGCACGGCGATTCAGGTCCTCCCTGACGCAGTGTTCGAGCATGGCCATGTCCACCATGCTGTCCCTCTTGGCCACACCGATCCGTTCACAGAACGTCCGGATGGATTCCGGGGAGTATCCGCGCCTGCGGAGTCCGGAGATGGTAGGCATCCGGGGATCATCCCATCCCGAAACATATTTCTTTTCCACCAGTTCGGAGAGCCTTCTCTTGCTCATGATCGTAAAGGTGAGGTTGAGGCGGGCGAACTCGATCTGCTGCGGATGGTAAACTCCCAGTTCGTTCAGAAACCAGTCGTACAGGGGACGGTGATCTTCAAATTCAAGCGTACAGATAGACTGCGTGATCCCTTCGATGGAATCGGAAAGGCAGTGGGTGAAATCATACATGGGGTAGATGCACCACTTGTCTCCGGTCCTGTGGTGTTTCGCGTGCAGGATGCGGTAAACAACCGGGTCCCGCATGTTCAGGTTGGGTGAAGCCATATCGATCTTCGCCCGCAGTACCCTTGCGCCGTCCTCGAATTCACCCGCCCGCATGCGCTCGAACAGATCGAGATTTTCGTCCACAGAACGGTTTCGATAGGGACTCTCCCTGCCCGGTTCCGTAAGGGTTCCCCGGTATTCCCGGATTTGTTCCGGGCTGAGATCGCAGACATAGGCCTTTCCCATCTTGATCAGCTGCACGGCATAGTCGTACAGCTGATCAAAATAATCGGAGGCGTAGTACATCCTGTCTCCCCAGTCAAACCCAAGCCATCGCACGTCTTTGATAATGGACTCCACGTATTCTCGTTCCTCTTTGACGGGGTTGGTGTCATCAAACCTAAGGTTGCAGAGCCCGCTATTTTCTGCCGCAAGGCCGAAATTGAGGCAGATGGACTTGGCGTGTCCGATGTGGAGGTACCCGTTCGGTTCGGGAGGGAACCTGGTGTGGACCCTGCCGCCGAACTTGTTGGTCTTGAAGTCTTCGGCAATGATATTTCGGATGAAATTGGGCTGGGGGAAGGTGTTGTCCTTTGTCATTCCCATTTCTCCTTTCAGGATGCGGTCCTATACTAGCCTAAGCAGTGGTGTGGTGCAAAAAAAAAATGCGTTTGGCACAGGCCATCCTGTTAGAAGAATCCGAGAGCGAATAATTCGGCAGGCAGCCATCAACAATCAGTTTTGGAAACTGGCAAAGGTTGGTGGAGGATGCTATACTCCCTCCATACTGAACGAGGAAGAAAATGATCAGACACAAGATCGCCGTCATTCCCGGTGACGGCATAGGAAAAGAAGTCGTTCCCGAAGGGCTGCGCGTGCTTGAAACTGTTGCGAGCTCCACCGGCATCCTGTTTGACTGGCAGAGCTATCCCTGGAGTTGTGAGACGTATCTTGCAACGGGCGAAATGATGCCTGAAGATGGCATCACATGCCTCCGGGAACATGACGCCATATTTCTGGGAGCGGTGGGGTTTCCCGGCGTACCCGATCACATCTCCTTATGGCGGCTTCTATTGCCGATCCGCAGGAAGATGAAGCAATACATTAACCTGCGTCCGGTCCGCATGCTGAAAGGCATGACGTCACCGTTGAAAGGTCGTGGTCCGGAAGACATCGATTTTGTGATCGTGCGTGAAAATAACGAGGGGGAATATTCGGAGATAGGCGGCAGGCTTTACCAGGGAACGAACCGCGAAATGGCGGTACAGGAAACGGTTTTTACCCTGGAGGGTGTTGACAGGGTCATGCGCTACGCCTTTGAGCTGGCCTCTCGGAGAGCCGCCGGGCATGTCACTTCAGCAACCAAATCCAACGGCATCATCCACACCATGCCGTTTTGGGACGAACGATTCGCCGCCATGGCAAAGAATTTTCCCCACATCCGGACCGATCAATATCACATAGACATCCTGACGGCGAATTTCGTCCTGCATCCTGAATGGTTTGATGTGGTGGTCGCCAGTAACCTTTTCGGTGACATCCTGTCTGATCTGGGACCGGCCCTGGCAGGAAGCATCGCCGTCGCTCCGTCGGCCAATCTGAATCCTGCAAAAGAGTATCCGTCCATGTTCGAACCGGTTCACGGCTCAGCCCCGGATATAGCCGGTAAGGGCATAGCAAACCCCATCGGCCAGATCTGGGCGGGCGCCCTGATGCTTGAACATTTAGGTTATAAGCAGGCGGGTGAGGCAGTGGTGCAGGCTATCGAGACGTTTCTCCAGGGATCGGACCTGCGCACGCCGGATATGGGAGGAAATGGGACGACCAGGGAAGTCGGTGAGGCCGTCTCGGACGCCGTAAGAGCCCGGCTTCGGTCGGAACGTCCCTGATCGGATAAATGCCCGCAAAGGGAGGAGGCCGGAATTGTGATTGACCAGGGCCGGCCTGACTCCTATACTTTTCGCACAAGGCAACGCATGCAGTTCATACTATTTTCAGGAGGGGAATCATGTCTGATCAAACCAGCAAGAATTTAAGAGTGGCCTTCGCCGGAGAGTGCCAGGCCAATCGTCGTTATCGCACGTATGCAAAGAGGGCTGAAGAAGAGGGTTTTCCAAACATGGCGAGACTCTTCCGCGTGATAGCCGATGCGGAAATCATCCATGCCAACGGGCACCTGAAGGCCATGGGAGAGGTTAAAACCACCCTGGAGAATGCGGAAAGCGCCCTGAGAGGGGAATCCGAAGAGGCCACGGGCATGTATCCCATGTTCGTCTACCAGGCGGAAAGAGACGCCCGCAACGACGCCTTGAACAGCTTTTTCTACGCCCAGGAAGCTGAAATGACGCACTTCAACCTCTTTGAAAAGGCCCTTTCCGCTCTCAAGGAAGGAAAGGACCCGAAGGTGGGCAAGCTTTATGTCTGCAAGGTTTGTGGGTATACCGTGGAAGGCCCCCCACCCGAGAAGTGCTATACCTGCGGAGAAGGACGCGAGGCATTCATCCTGGTCGAGTAAAAAGTCGATTACTTGACAAGAGGAAGCGTTGCCCTGAATTCGTCGGTGCCGGCCTTTTTCAGGATTTCATATATGAACATCTCGGTCGAGGTTATGGTAACGCCGGCCGCCCTCATCCGGTCGAGAGCAATTTCACGATTACGCGGGTCCCTTGAGGCAACGGCGTCGCTGACGACCTGGACCGTGCATTCACCCGGGGCATCCAAGGCCGTCTGGGCGACACAGATATGTGACTCGATCCCGGTAAGGATAAGCGTTTTTCTTTTGAGGTACTGCAAGTAGTTTCGGAATTCATCGGAAGCGAAACAACTGAATGTTATTTTGGAAATGGGCTCGATTTCTCCTGTCTCCGATCGTATCTGCTCGACGGTCCGCCCGAGATTCTGCTGCTCCGTGAGCATGATTGGGAGGGTAAGCATCCTTGCAAACTTGACGAGCTTGATGATGTTCTGGATGATTGTATCTGCGCCGGCGATGACGGGAACCAGTTTTTCCTGGACGTCCACTATAACCAGGGCACAGTCTCTTTTTTCAACGAGCAGGCCGTGAGTTCGTACTATTCTTTCTTCCATATACCTTCTGTTCTCCCGATCCGGAGTCCCGACGCTCGGGGAGGAAAAGGCTCCCTCCCTGAGCGTCCTTGGGGAACCTCCTTGATGCCCCCAGCTCTGAGGCTGGAGACTCACTCTTGCTTCCCCGTGCGTTGTTAAAACAAAAGGGCACATGCGGGGGCATGCGCCCTTTCGACTACTCTCTTCCTGGTAGTCCCAACGGGACTCGAACCCGTGTCTTCGGCGTGAGAGGCCGATATCCTAGACCACTAGACGATGGGACCCCTAAAATGAAGAAGCCGTGCCGGAAATGACACGGTTTATTCCTTTGTTGGCTGGGGGACGAGGATTCGAACCTCGGTTAACGGGGCCAGAACCCGTCGTCCTGCCGCTGGACGATCCCCCAGCGAGGATTTTTATTCTCCACAATAATGGACTGAAGTCAAGGCAAAAAGAGCCCTCCTGATCCACCATCCAGGTATCATCTGCGGCGTTGCCTTCGCTCGCTCCTCCCTGCGACGTATTGTTCATACGTCTCAGTCGTCGCTCCTCGGCGCCTCGCATCTGACACCTTGCTGGTGATCAGGAATTTCGCCAAATCCCTCGGTGAAACTCATGATGCGGAAATTAGATGGTGGATTTGGGAACTCCTGCTCAGAGGTCAGGGGCCTTCCAGCACCGGGCAAAGTGATCTTCTCCCACACGGTAAAAGGATATTTCTTCCTGGCGGCACCGTTCCTCCACCAGGGGACATCTCCCCTGAAATTTACATCCCGGAGGAGGATTGAGAGGGCTTGGCACATCACCGCTGAGTGGGGCGATTTCTTTTGTTTCCCCGGGAACCGGCACAGATGAGAGCAGTGCGCGGGTATAGGGATGACGTGAATGATCGAACAGCGTGTCGCTGGGTCCATATTCCATGATGTGCCCGAGATACATCACCGCCACCATATCGCTGATGTATCCCACCACATTGAGGTCATGGGATATGAAGAGGTAGGACAGGCCGAATTCTTCCTGGAGATTCTTGAGAAGGTTCAGGATCTGCGCCTGGATGGACACATCCAGGGCGGAGACAGGCTCATCGCAGATGATGAGGGAGGGCTCTACGCTGAGGGCCCTCGCTATGCCGATGCGCTGCCTCTGCCCGCCGCTGAATTCGTGGGGATACCGGTCAAAGCTTTCGCCGCTCAAACCCACGAGCGCAAGGAGTCCCTCGACCCTCGCCCGTCTTTCCTGCCTGTCCGTGATTCCTACAGCCCGGAGTCCTTCCTCAACGGCTTGACCTGCACTCATTCGCGGATTGAGGGAGCCGAAAGGATCCTGAAAGATAATCTGGACCTCTTTCCGGAGTCTTTTCACGTCATTTCCATACAACGTATTGATATCCTTTCCCCGGTACAGTATCCGTCCCCCGTCGGCGTCGAGCAACCTGAGAAGCATTCTGGCCACGGTTGATTTTCCGCACCCGGACTCTCCCACCAGGCCGAGTGTCTTTCCCTGCTCCACCTCAAAGTCCACGCCGTCGACCGCCTTAATCCAGCCGGAGGTCCTTTTGAGGAATCCTCTCTTGACAGGAAAATATTTTTTGAGACCTTCCACCTGAAGGAGGGATTCTCCTGGATATGAAGATTCGGGGGTCATGGAAGGTCACCTTTTCCGGAGACGCTTTCAAAAAGGACCGGGCAGCGGCTCAGATGGCCGTCGCCGTAATCGCACATCTCGGGAAATTCCACCCTGCAGGAGGCAATCGCGAAGCCACAGCGGGGATGAAAAGGGCATCCCTCGGGTCTGTGTGCGGGATCCGGGACCGTTCCCGGGATGCTCGGGAGCTGCTGTCCTTTCTTCAAGCGGCTGGGAAGAGAGGCAAGGAGCCCCTGGGTATAGGGGTGCTTTGAGGATTTGAATATCCTGTCTGTGGTCGCCTGTTCAACAATCAGCCCGGCGTACATGACGTAGATCCTGGTGGCTATATGACTCACTACGGCCAGGTCGTGCGTAATGTACAAGATGGAAGTGCCATGCCTTTTCTGCAATGTAGCCAGGAGCTGGAGGATCTGGGACTGGACAGTCACATCCAGGGCGGTAGTGGGTTCATCGGCGATGAGGAGTTCCGGCATGCAGGAGAGAGCCATGGCGATCATCACCCGCTGCCGTTGTCCCCCGCTCAACTGGTGGGGATAGTCCTGAAGCCGCTCCTCCGGCGATGCAATGCCCACATCCTTCAGGAGCGACAGGCACCGCTGGTGGACCTTGTCCCTGGGAAGCGATTCGTGAATTTCTATGGCTTCCGCAATTTGGTCGCCGATGGTAAAGACGGGGTTCAGGGAAGTAATGGGTTCCTGGAAGACCATTGCTATTTTTTTTCCACGGATGGCACGAAGTCTTTCTTCATCCAAGCCGACGAGATTCAGTCCTTGAAAGAGGATCTCCCCCGCAACTATCTCTCCGAGCGGAGAAGGAATAAGCCCCAGTATACTGAGGGCGGAAACGGTCTTGCCGCAGCCGGATTCCCCGACAATGCATACCGTTTCTCCCTTGCAAATCTCGAATGAAACCCCGTCCACGGCCCTTGCCACACCGTCGCCGCTTCGAAAAGAGACCGCGAGATCTTTCACCGAAAGCAATATATCGTTCGCGGGGGACATCAGGGCCGTTCCCTCAGTTTCGGATTCAGGATATCCCGGAGACCCTCGCCAAAGAGATTGAAGGAGAGTACCACAATCAGGATGGCGATGCCGGGAATAAAAGTCAGCCACGGCGCATCAAAGATGAAATTCTTGCCGTCAGACAGGATATTCCCCCAGGTGGCATGCGGGGGCGGCACGCCGAACCCGAGAAAGCTCAGGCCCGCCTCCGTCAGGATGGCTGATGCTATGCCGATCGTGGCGGACACGAGTACCGGTCCAAGGGCGTTGGGCATCATGTGCCTGAATATGATGCGAAATTTTCCCACGCCGAGAGCCCTGGCCGCGGTGACGAAATCCTGCTCTCTGAGAGAGAGGAATTCGGCCCGGACAAATCGCGCGGCCCCCATCCAGCTGGTTAATCCGATGACGATCATGATGTTGTACATGCTGGCGGGCAGGATGGCGACCACCGTAAGGATGAGGAAGAAGCTGGGAAAACAGAGCATGATGTCCACGGTGCGCATGATCAGGGTGTCTACGGTCATAACGGGGAAGTGCAGTACCGGGTGGAGTGAGGTTCCTCCGGAATTTCTGCTTCCGGTGCGGGAGTACCCGCCCGAAAAGAGAAACATGATGCCCCCCGCGATGAGAAACGGCAAGGATGCCAACCACCTTCCGATGCTCAGCAAAGCGAATCCGGTGCCGATCAATAAAACGGCAAGTACGTGCCCGGACCGGACATGTTTCTGCCCGAAGTAGCCTGCCATTCCCCCCATGAATATGCCGATGAGCACGGAAATGCCCACGGCAACGAATCCGACGGTGAGGGAAACCCAGGCGCCCTGGAGCATCCTGGAGAAAATATCGCGTCCCAGCTCATCGGTGCCGAAAAGATAGACCTTCAGGGCAGGAACCTCTTCAGGCCTGAGGACTTTGAGATTGGGCCGGGAGAGCGGTGGACGCAGTTTCTCTTCCAGCCGCACCAGGGAGGGATCACATACCGGTCGGGTCCCGGAAGTGAGAAAGACACCCAGAACAGCCACGCACAGAAAGACCAGGAATATGACAAAGCCCGCGATCGCCAGGCGGTTTGAGACGAAGAGATCCCACGATTCCTGGAGCCTCGACTTCCCGGGGCTGGAAGGGGCGTCGAGATGCTGGTTCCACCTCAATGGGGTTCGTGTTCGGTCCGTCATAGCCGTATCCTCGGGTCGACGAGGAGGTACAGGAGGTCGGAGAGGAGTGTGCCCGCCAGCACCAGAACGGCGGAAATAAAGTTCACCGTCAGGATAATGGGATAATCCCTGGCAAGGATGGCTTCATAGGCCATCCTCCCCATTCCGGGCCACGAGAAAATCGATTCTATGATCACGGAGCCGCCGATGAGGCCGGGGAGGATGAGTCCGAACATTGTTGCGAAGGGCAGAAGCGCATTGCGGAGGGCATGTTTGTAGTGAACCTGGTCGGGCGGAAGGCCCTTCGCTACGGCCGTTCGCACGTAATCCTGTCCTTCAACCTCCATCATCTGGGTCCTGACGTATCGGGACAGGATTGCGATCCCGCCCGTGGCGCCCAGGACAGAGGGCAGCAGAAGATGCCAGACCCTGTCCATGGCCATAGGAGTCCAGGAGGTCGTTACCAGACCGAAGGTCTGCATGCCGATAACCGGGACGTGAAACCGCGTTACAACGAAGATAATAAGGATGTATGCAAAGAAGAATCCCGGAATGGAAATCAGAAGATAGGAAAAGAAGGTTATCGTCCGGTCAAAAATTCCCCCCCGATAGATGGCGGATCGTATGCCCAGGGGAAAGGAAAGGGTCCAGGTGAGGAGCGTCCCCACAATGAACAGCGGAAGGCTGTTGAGGAAGCGATTCCAGATCTTTCTCAACACCGGTCGGTTGTCTTTCCAGGATACGATTTTCCCCGTAAGAAGGCCCTTGTAAAAGAGGGCGTACTGCACGTAAAGGGGTTTATCCAGGTGAAATTCCTTCTGGAATCTCTCAAGGATTTCCGGGGTGAATTTGGGGTTAAGGGGATTGACCTGGCTGGGTTTCCCGGGTGCCAGGTGGATGATCAGAAAAGAAACGATGGAGACGAAAAAGAGTGTCACCATTTTCTGGATCAGGCTGCGGCCAATGAACGTTAACATGATACCGTCCCTTCCCTTCTCAACCTTCCTGAGCGAAATTCGGTACCCTGGGAAGTTTGATCCATTTATCAAAATAGTAGGTATAGTCGCCGGTCTTGGTGGGTTCTATTTTTCTGTAGTGGACATGTCCATTCTTATCCACCTCTTTGATGACGATGCGCTTGTCGAGGATGGCCGTCCACTTGCTCACGTACAAAAAGGTATACGGCTGCTCCCGGGCTATGATTGCATGAAGCTTGTGGCAGTATTCGACCCTTTTCTTGTAATTGTATTCCTGCCTGATCTTGATAATGAGGTCATCTGCTTCCTTGTTCTTAAAACCCACGAAGTTGAGCTGGTAGGGGTGCGTCTGGCTGGAATGCCAGATCTGGTACAGGTCCGGCTCGATTCCCATTTGCCAGCCAAGGATGAGTGCATCAAAATCATGCTTATCCACCCTGTTCTCGATAAACACGGACCATTCCAGGATATCGGTCGTCACATTGACGCCGATCTGCTTCCAGGAATCCTGGGCAATGGCCAGGATGGCCTTCCTGAGGTCGTTTCCGCTGTTGGTAATGAGGGTAAATTGGAGTTTTTTTCCGTCTTTTTCAAGCCATCCATCCTTGCCCCTTCGCCACCCTGCTTCTGCAAGGAGCTTCAGGGCGCCTTCGGGATCGTAGGGGAGGGGCTTCACCTTCTTGTTATAGTACTCCGTCTGTTTCACAAACGGTCCGGTGATGCGTTCGCCCTGGCCGTAGAGCACGTACTTGATGATCTTGTTGACGTCGATAGCCATTCCCAGGGCACGGCGGACACGAACATCATCGAAGGGTTTGCGCCGCATATTGTACCCGATGTAAGTATACCCGAAAGCGGTACCGGAGAAGCTCTGGTACTTTGGGTCCGACTTCAGCCGCGCTACCTGGTGCGGCTGGACATCATAGCTGTCCACCGTGCCGGCATAGAACTCCATCTCCTGGGTGAGAATATCGGGGATGATGCGGAAAAAGTAGCTTTTGTAGTTTGGCGGTCCTTCCCAGTAGTCATTGAAACGCTTGAGGGAGATAAACTGATCCGACTTCCACTCCTCAAAACGGAAAGGTCCGCTGCCGACCGGATGACGATTGAAGTTGCTCTGTCGAACGGAGAAAGTGTCGGGGTTTTCCCCCCGCCTGATGGCCTCCGCCCTCATGGCCTTCCGGTTCAGGAGGTGTTCCGGCAGGATGCCGATGCCCCAGGTGGATAATGCGGGAGAGTAGAGCCGCTTGTACGTGATCCTGACCGTCAGGGGATCAACAACCTCGACGTTCTTTACCGGCTCATAATCTGAGATACGGGGAGACAGGTTCTTCGGATCCATGACGGTTTCATACGTGAATTTCACATCCTTTGCCGTCACCGGACGCCCGTCGTCGAAGCGGATGCCGGGACGCAGGTGAAAGATGATGACAGGATTATGCTCGGTGGCGGGGAGGAGTTCGCGTGCGTATTTCGAGAGGCCCTCCTCAGCCGGATTACCGGCGGTTTTGACAAAAGGGGTCGGGTCGAAGGATCGGAAATAGTCTGGACCAAGGAGGGTCTGAAGGGTGCGGAAAAGATCCTGATCAACCCTATCAAGGGTCAGGCGAATCCTGGCAGGGGCATGGATATCAAATAGTATCTTTCGGGATTTTCCCTCTTTTTCCTTCGGTTTTTCTTCCCTGGTGACGGAATAGTCTTTCGAAGGCAGCAGTGAGATGTCCTGGATATGACGCAGGCACTCTCTCAGCTTGTCAACGGCAGGCGGGGACTTCCGCGATCGTTCCAAAAAACGCAGGAGGTTCCGGGCGTCCAGCGTTCCTGCGTCCGGGATTGCCGCCTTTTCATTGACATAGAAGAAAGCCTCCTCGGAGATATGCCACGATCTGGCAATGCGCCCCCTGAACCGCAGGTCCTTGTTACGATCAATGAGTCCCTGGAATACGAGAGATTCAATCTGGCTGCTTGCCGAATCGGCAGAGAGAGCAGGGTTCAGGATACTGGCGTCTCCGATGGACGCGGTAATATACTCGGTAAGCCTTGCCGGATTTCCACGGGTTTGTTCCTCGTAGGACGGCACCCAGAAATATGACTGGATGAGAAACGCAGCCAGTATGGTTGGCGCCAGTATCAGTATTCTGCGAATGGTCATCGCATGTGCGTCCTGGTAAGGAACGTTAACAATTAGTAAAAACGATGATCATGTGAATTGTCTGGAGTCTCGAATCCTGGCCCTGACGCCATGCGGATAAGGCCTGAAGGGCTCTTGCAAACTAAGTCTATGTTTTTACAAAATAATTCTTCTGTTTTGCTTAAACCTTAAGAAATTCGTGTTCGTCAGTCAAGGAAAAAGGGAAAGAGGGGTGACATCGGGAGAACGATCCTGTAAGATGTCCCGGGACTTGCAAAAGAAATCCCGTCCGTGCGGGCTAAATGGTGCCCAGCCGTAAATACATTTCGGGCGCCTGCCGGTTTCCAATCCAGAAACGGGATTGTGAAGAATAGCCGTTTGTGGATGGAAACCAAATAACACTGGTAAACCAGGAGGATACTATGAAGAGACTCGTAGTCAAGCTCAGTCTGGTTTTTGCCTCAGGATGTTTCGGGGGACTCTTGAACAGTCTGGCCGTCTGGTTTCTGGGAATAAAAGGCGTTCCCGCGCTTCTGGGCGTCAGGATCGCGCCGCACTGGAGTCCCTCATGGTTGTATCCTCGGCTCATATGGGGGGGCATCTGGGGTGCCCTTTTTCTCCTGCCGGTGCTGCGCAAATCCGTCTTCGGACGGGGAGTGCTCTTCAGCCTTGGTCCCACCCTTGTTCAGCTTCTGTATATTTTTCCAGTGGTTGCGGGGAAAGGCATGCTTGGATTCGGTCTGGGCGACTTTGCCCCGCTTTTTGTGTTCTTCTATAATCTTGTCTGGGGACTTACCGCCGCCGCCTGGCTGACACTGGCGGACGAATAAGCCCCACGCCTTATGCCTCACGCCTTACGCCCCGCCTCACGTTCCCATTTCCCATGAGGAGAGGTATTTCTCCTGTTCGGGCGTAAGGGTGTCAATTGAGATCCCCATGGAAGACAGTTTCAGCCGGGCAATGTCCTGATCAATCTCAAAGGGCACCGGGTGGACCTTGATGCCTGTTGCGGAGTGATTTTTCGCCATGTATTCGGCAGAAAGGGCCTGGTTCGCGAAGCTCATATCCATGACGCTCGACGGATGCCCTTCCGCTGCCGCCAGGTTGATAAGACGGCCTTCTCCCAGGAGATAGACCCGCCTGCCGTTTTCGAGGGTAAATTCCTGGACAAATTCTCTGATTGCCCGTGATTCTCTGGATGATTCTTTCAGCCCGGGAATATCCAGCTCCACGTCAAAGTGTCCCGAATTGGCTACCATGGCTCCGTCTTTCATGGTAAGAAAATGTTCCTTCCGGATGACATTGATGTCTCCCGTAAGGGTACAGAAGAAATCCCCGAGCCGTGCCGCCTCTGAAATGGGCATGACCTGAAAGCCGTCCATGACCGCCTCGAGAGCCCGCAATGGATCCACTTCACAGACGATGACATGGGCCCCATGGCCCTTGGCGCGGTTTGCGACACCACGACCGCACCAGCCGTACCCGCTCACGACGAATGCACTGCCGGCCAGCAGGCGATTGGTGGCCCGGATAATCCCGTCCACGGTACTCTGGCCTGTGCCGTAACGGTTGTCGAAAAGGTGCTTTGTGTTGGCATCGTTTACGGAAATGATCGGGAACTGCAGAACCCCGTCTTTTTCCATGCTTCTGAGGCGGATGACCCCTGTGGTCGTTTCTTCAGTGCCTCCGAGGATATCCTTGAGCAGGGACTGCCTTTCTTCCGGAGGAAGATTCCGCGCCCACTCCGCAACGCCCGGTTCCAGCTCATTCCATTTCTCGAGGGCGATGAAATGGAGGGAGCTGACCAGGTCCGCCCCGTCATCCATGGTCAGGTTCGGAGAATGCTTCAGGGCTGAGAGGATATGGCTGTAGTAGGTCGCATGATCCTCTCCTTTGATAGCGAAAACGGGGATTTCATCGTCGGCCACCATTGACGCTGCTACGTCATCCTGGGTCGAGAGCGGGTTGGAGGCGCAGACGACCACCTGTGCTCCTCCCGCTTTGAGGGTTTTCATGAGATTCGCCGTCTCGGTGGTGACGTGGAGACATGCGGAAAGCCTGAGCCCGTCAAGGGGTTTTTCTCTTGAAAAGCGCTCTCTGATCATGGACAGGACCGGCATGCTCATGCCGGCCCATTCAATCCTGAGGCGGCCCGTTTGCGCGAGATTAATATCTTTAATGTCGTAATCCATTTCCTTTTCCTCTCCTGTTTCTGCTTGGCCGTGCAACTATTTGACTGCCTTTTTCAGTTCATCCGCCATGTCGGTTTTTTCCCAGGCAAACTCAGGGAGTTCGCGTCCGAAGTGCCCGTAATTGCAGGTTTTCCTGTAGATGGGGCGGAGAAGGTCGAGCCTTTCGATGATGGCCGCGGGCCTGAGGTCGAATTTCTTCTTGACGATCTCCGTCAGTTCTTTGCTCGGAATGACCCCGGTACTGTACGCGCCCAGCATGACCGAGACCGGCTCAGCCCTGCCGATGGTATAGGCCACCTGAATCTCACATTTCTCGGCCAGCCCCGCGGCGACGACATTCTTCGCGATATAGCGGCACATGTAGGAAGCGCTCCGGTCCACTTTGGAAGGATCCTTCCCTGAAAAGGCCCCGCCGCCATGGTAGCCGAATCCGCCGTAGGTATCCATGATGATTTTTCTGCCGGTAAGCCCGCAGTCGCACAGGGGACCTCCTACCACGAAGCGTCCGGTGGTATTGATGAAATACTGGGTATCCGCATGGAGCAGGTCACGTGGTACGACTTCCCGGATCACGTGTTCCATGATCGCCTCCCGGATGGTATCGTAGTCCACATCAGGACTATGCTGGGCCGCTATGACCACCGTATGGACCTTGTGCGGCTTGCCGTCCACGTATTCCACGGTGACCTGTGACTTCCCATCCGGCCTGAGCCAGGGGAGTTGCCCGGATTTTCGCACATGCGCCAGCCTTCTTGTGAGGCGGTGGGCCAGATAGATGGGCATGGGCATGAGGACCTCCGTGTCTTTGCAGGCATACCCGAACATGAGTCCCTGATCTCCCGCGCCCTGTTCCTTGAACAGACCTGTTCCGTCCACCCCCATGGCGATGTCGGGAGACTGCTTGTCAATGGAAGAGAGCACCGCGCAGGTCTCCCAGTCGAATCCCATTGAGGAGTTCTGGTATCCGATGTCCTTGATTGTTTCTCTGACCACGTCCGGCAGATGCACATAGGCAGAAGTGGTGATTTCCCCCGCTATGATGGCCATCCCCGTTGTGACCAGGGTCTCGCAAGCCACCCTGCCGCGTGGATCCTCCTCCAGGATCTTGTCCAGTACATGATCGGAAATCTGATCGGCAACCTTGTCCGGGTGCCCTTCCGTAACAGACTCGGAGGTGAACAGAAAATTGGAAGACTTCATATTTCGCTCCTTTCAACTGCCGGAAGACCGGCGCTTTTTACACTTTTTTATCGCGGATTAGACAATTATCAATGAGCCTGGTCTTGCCTACCCACACGGCAAGGGCCAGGAGGTTTTCCTTGTCGAGGGTTTCCACCTCTTCGAGAGTAACCGGGTCACAGACGCTGACATAGTCGATTTTCGTGTAGGGGTGGCTTTCTATCAAGTCCTGCACGGCCTTTTTGATGATGAACGCGTTTCTTTTTCCTGCCGCGAACATTTCATCGGCAAGGTCAAGGGACTTCTTGAGACTGAGGGCCGATTTCTTCTCTTCAGGGTTCAAATAGGCATTCCGTGAACTCAGTGCAAGGCCCTCATTATCCCTTACCGTGGGCACGCCGATGATCCGGATGTCCAGGTCCAGGTCCATGACCATACGGCTGATCACGGTGAGTTGCTGGTAATCTTTCTGCCCGAAGACGGCGATGTGCGGCTTCATGATATGAAAAAGCTTGCACACGACCGTGGTGGCTCCTTCAAAGAAGGTCGGTCTTGACAGGCCGCAGAGGTGTTGGGTCACGTGGTGGACCAGAACAGAAGTCTGGTAACCTGGGGCGTACATTTCTTCGGCGGACGGCATGAAAACGATATCCACCCCCACTTGCCGGGCCTTTGCGATATCCCCCTCCGGGTCCCTCGGGTATTGGTCAAAATCCTCCGTCGGGCTAAATTGCGTGGGGTTCACAAAGATGCTGATCATCAGTTGATCCGCGTGTGCCTTCCCCACCCGCATCAGTTCAAGGTGCCCTTCATGGAAGAATCCCATTGTGGGAACCAGGGCGAGAATCTTCCCCTCAAGCCTCAGGGCCTCGGCTGTTTTCTGCATCTGGTCAACGGAGCTGATGATCTGCATTGTCTTTCAACTGCCTCTGTTTCCCTTCCCCATGACCGGAAGAGAATCGCTTACCTTTTTGATCCCAGGGGAACGTAATACTGGGTCCCGCCCTCCATCTTCCAGATTTGTTCCACCAGATTGTCCAGGTCTTCAGGGACGTGCACAAAATCAATCTCAGACGCGTCAATTACCAGCAAAGGAGATTCCTGGTAATGGAAGAAGAAGGTGTTGAAGGCCTGGTTTATCGATTCAATATAGTCCGGGCTGACGCCCTTCTCGAACTTCCTCCCCCGTTTTCTGATTCTCCCCAGCAGGACATCTGTCTTCGCCTGGAGAAAGATAACGAGGTCGGGAACCACTGCTTTTCGGTTCAGGAGCTGAAATACCTGCTCATACAACCAGAATTCCTGGTCATCGAGGTTTATCCTGGCGAAAATACGGTCTTTCTCAAACAAATAGTCGCTGACGATAACCTTCTTGAAGAGATCCAGCTGGTGGATCTCGGCAGTTTGCTGGTATCTTCTGAGCAGGAAGAAGACCTGCGTCTGAAAGGCGTATTTCCGGGGATTCCGGTAAAACTTTGTCAGAAACGGGTGGCCTTCGACGTCCTCGAGCAGGGCCTCACCCTTCAGCCTTTCAGCCAGCAGCCGTGTGAGACTGGTTTTTCCCACGCCGAGAGGGCCTTCAACAACAATATAGTGGGGATTTTTCATCGCTCTCCCTAAGAACCTGAAATTTCTAACATCCTGCTCCTAATTTGTCAACGGCAGTTTGTCCGCGATGCACAGGAAGTCATCCATATCCAGCGTTTCGGCCCTTCTCCGGGGATCAATATCGCAGCCTGCCAGGCACTGGAGGAGGCTGCCATGATCCACAGAAGGAAAAAACCTCTTGAGAGAATTGATGAGGGTTTTCCTGCGATGGGAAAAAGCCCCCTTCACAATTTTCCTGAAAACCGCCTCATTTCGCGCCCGTCTCGGATATGGACGATCGAAGTCGATTCTGAGAACGGCCGAGTCCACCCCGGGCCGGGGATAGAAGGCGTCCCGCGAGACCTGGAGCAGGGGAGTAGTCCCGGCATCGTAGTTCACGAGCACCGTCAGTGTGCCGTAGGCCTTCTCTCCCGGGACCGCACACAGTCGAAGGGCGAATTCATGCTGGAACATGAGGATCGCACGACTGAGAGCGGAACGGTTGGCGACCAGTTTTTCGAGACACGGCGACGAGATATTATAGGGGAGGTTTCCAATGACCTGAATTTTATTGGGCTGCGAATCCGTTATGCCGGCAACATCGAGCCGCAGGAAATCATCATTGATCACGGTAATATTGGAGAGTCCGGCATCGGAAATTTTTCGGCCGAGCAGCTCAACCAGATACGGGTCTTTTTCTATGGCAAAAATGTGTGCGACCTTTCGGGCCAGGGGAAGCGTCAGGGCCCCTTTCCCGGGGCCGATTTCCAGAACAATGTCGGAATCTTCAAATCCCGAAAGGTCCACAATGTCCTGGATGATATCCGAGCGGGTCAGGTAGTGCTGGCCCAATCTCTTTTTGGGACGTTCATGCCTGGTTGTCATGCCGTGTTGAAAGGAGGTGCTTTTCCGCCCTCTTTTCTCCGTCTCCTGTCCTTCCTCCATCGCCTCACGTACCTGAAAAAATGGAGGAAGAAAAAGTAGGCAACGGGAGCAAAAATCAGTCCCAGGATCAACCCCCCTAAGAGAAAGGCAGCGGCAAAAGCTCCGCCGACCTCAAGAATCTTACTGACGACGGCAAGCGGATCCTGTCCGCTTTTCATGGCCAGAATGATGTTTGAGAATACGGCCTTTCTCTCGTGGAGACCCAGGAGACCGGCCCCGAGTTTGTAATCATAGAAGTAGATCAGGTACCAGTTCAAAGGATTGCTGATCCAGGTACCGATTGCCGCCGTTATCTTGCTGCCTTTGAGGAAAATCGCCATGGTGACCGCAAGCGCAATCTGGAAGGGCATGATGGGCATCATTCCGGTGAATACGCCCAGGGCCATACCGAGAGCCAGTTCCCGGGGTTCTCCTTTGAGCCTGATGAATCTCAGGTAGTAATATCTGATGCGCCTGCTGAATTTCAAGGCCGTTCATCCCTGTTCTGTTTTATTGGTATAGCATTTCCCGGCGAAACAGGAAGAAGATCCTGAATGGGAAATTTTGAGCGGACGTCCTGGGACCATGGCATCTGCTCACCGTTCAGGACCCTGTGATATCCGGCCGCGGCAATCATGGCGCCGTTATCCGTGCAGAACCGGGGCGAAGGATAGAAGACCCGCAGACCCTGCCGGCGGATCTCACTCGAGAATTTCTCCCGCAGTCGTCCATTGCATGCCACACCGCCGGCCACTACAATATTCCTGATGCCTGTTCTTTCGGCGGCTTTGAGGCTCTTTTGCACCAGAACATCCACAACCGCTTCCTGAAAAGATGCCGCGATATCTGCCAGTTCCGCCTCTCTTGTATTTCTTTCCCCGTTTTTCCAGCCCTTCACATAGAGCGCCACGGCAGTCTTGACGCCGCTGAAACTGAAGTCAAGCGATTCAGCTCCAAGGAAGGCCCGTGGAAATTTGATGCGATCTCGTTTCCCCTTCCTGGCCGCCTTTTCAATGGCTGTGCCTCCCGGGTAACCGAGCCCAAGTATTTTCGCAACCTTGTCGAATGCCTCTCCGGCGGCGTCATCAAGGGTTTGACCCATCTGCGCGTATCGTCCGTAACCTTCAACATGATAAATGCTTGTGTGCCCTCCCGAAACCGTCAGGGCGATAAATGGAAAAGAAGGTGGTTTTTCTTCTAGAAAAATAGAGAGAATATGTCCCTCGAGATGATTTATTCCCACCAGCGCCAGCTGGTGTGTCAATGCCAGGCCTTTGGCGTAGTAAAGACCCACCAGGAGGGCCCCCACAAGACCGGGTCCGACCGTCACTGCTATGCCGTCGAGATCCGCAGGGGAAACGGATGCCCGGTGAACTGCTTCCTCCACAACCGGTACAATGTTTCTCAAGTGTTCCCGGGACGCGAGTTCAGGTACAACACCGCCATAGGGATGGTGAAGCTCAACCTGAGAGTTGACAATGCTCGAAAGCGTTCGGCGTCCGTTTTCCACGACCGCCGCCGATGTGTCGTCACAGGAGGTATCGATACCTAAAATAAGCATTTTTCACGGTCCTCACCCCTGCGCGCAGCACACGGGTGGTCAGGATGCGTTTTGCCATTGGGGCATTTGGATTTCATTTGATACGTGGGCGCAGACATTTGTTTCTTTCCGGTGCAGCCTGCCTACGGTTTCACGTATGGCCTGATTTTGTTGTACAGCCGTCGAGTAAATCCCGGCACTGATAAAAGGTCTTCCACAACACTGAACCCGTTCCTTGCCGCTCTATCTCTCACAATAGCCTCGGCAAGACGAGGGCCGACGCCGGGCAGGGCCGTGAGGCCGTCGCGATCTTCATGGTTCAGGGAAACGGGGATCTTGAGAGTCATTTTATAAAAGGCGGTCATTTGGCCCACCCGCATGAGAGTCTGACCGCCGTCACGTTCTATCCGCACCCGTGCCCCGGAAGGGAAGCGGGCGTCCCAGGGAAAAGCATGGAGGGAAAATCCGGCGCGGTACTCTGCCTCTGCTGCCAACCGGTCAAAATCGGGACTCCGGACAAATTCGTACACACCGGGATTCGCAACAGCGCCGGCAAATTCCACGAAGACACGCTCCTTTTCGGGAGACGGGGGTTGATCGGGGGGGCGGGACATGTACCCGATACCGTAAAGACCTGCTATGGCAAGGAGCAGCAGGAGGGCGGCTCCACTGTGCTCAGGCGTCTTCTTCCAGGTCATTGTCAAGGCCAAATGCAGTATGGAGTACGCGGACGGCAAGTTCGGTGTATTTCTGATCAATGACACAGGAGACCTTTATTTCAGAGGTGCTGATCATCATAATATTGATATTCTCCTGCGCCAGCGTTTCGAACATCTTCTGCGCTACACCGGCGTGACTTCGCATGCCGACGCCGATAATGGAGATTTTGGCGATGTTTTCATCACCCAGGATTTTCTGCGCGTTGATCTCTTTCCCCACCTGGTTCACGATGGACAAGGTCTTCTGGTATTCCACCTTGGGGACGGTAAAGGTCAGGTCCGTCTGGCCGTCCTGGCTGGTGTTTTGGACAATCATGTCAACGATAATACCTGACTTGAACAGGGGACGAAAGATCTTGGCGGCGATTCCAGGCCGGTCCGGAATCTTTCTTATGGTAATCCTGGCTTCGTTCTTGTTAAATGCCACCCCTGAGACCAACACTTTTTCCATGTCTTCAGTTTCTGCAACCACCATTGTCCCCCTTTCTCTTGTGAAAGTCGACCGCACATGGATGGGCACGTTGAATTTTTTCGCGAATTCCACGGATCGGATTTCGAGGACCTTGGCGCCCAGGCTGGCCATCTCGAGCATTTCATTGTAAGAGATCTGGTTCATCTTTTTCGCCCTTGGACAGATGTTGGGATCCGTCGTATAAATTCCTTTTACATCGGTAAATATTTCACAGATATCGGCCTTCAGCGCCGCTGCAAGAGCGACAGCCGTGGTATCCGACCCGCCCCTGCCGAGGGTGGTAATGTTCCCTTTCCGGTCAAGACCTTGAAACCCCGCAACGGCCACAATCCTCTTTTTCTCCAGCTCTTTTCTTATTTTTTCCGTTTCAATATCGTGGATCCTGGCTTTCCCGAAAAGTCTGTCGGTGTGTATGGCAACCTGGAACCCGAGCAGGGAGCGGGCCTCATAACCCATTGACTTGATCGCCATGGCAAAAAGGGCAACTGATGCCTGTTCGCCGGTCGCCAGCAGCACATCAAGTTCCCTCGGGTCCGGTTCATCGGTCATCTCCCGCGCGAGCCGGATCAAATTGTCGGTCTGGCCTGCCATGGCCGACAGAACCACTACCATCTGATTTCCCTCTTTGTAATATTCGAGAGCCCGATTCGCCACACCCCTGATTTTTTCGATGCTTCCGACAGAGGTCCCTCCATACTTCTGTACAATCAGTGCCATGCTTCAACCTCGACGCAATTTCTTCTCCAGTTCCTCCAGAATTTCGATTGCCCGGCGATGCGATCCGGAAAGAACGATGCGCCTGGATACCTCATCGAGTATCTCTATACTGACGGTCACTTTCGGCCCCGGCAGGATTTCAGGCCATCGATCCGCCCATTCCATTGCCACAACGCCCTCTTCGTAAAAGTATTCTTCCAGACCCGCCGACAGAAAAGCAGAGAGTTTCTCCAGACGGTATGCGTCCATGTGAAAGAGAGGTATCCGGCCCTGGTATTCATTCATAAGGGCAAAGGAAGGGCTGGCTATTACGGTTTCAGAAGGGACATCCAGGCCAAGGGCCAGGCCCTTGGCAAACCAGGTCTTTCCGCTGCCCAGTTCGCCCACCAAGGCAACGAAATCCCGACTCTTGAGGGCCTGTCCCAGGAATTTCCCCAGTCGAACGGTCTCCTGTTCCGAATTCGCGACATATGTAACACATTTCTCTTTCAATGTACAAGGGTCCTTATGAGATCATCCTTCCCGATGATTCCGACAATCCGGTCCCCATCCATAACAGGAATGGTGTAAACTTTTTTCTGTGTCATAATCGTTGCAATCTCGTCGACAGGTGTTTTCTCATTCACCGTGATGACTTCCTTGATATAGAGATCTTCTACCGTGGTGGCATTGATCCTCTGGATCTCTTTTTCCATCTTCTTGGGGCTTTCAAGATAGAAAACAGCATCAAAAAGCGTCACCACGGTCGGGATGTGCAGTTTTTTGTCTTTCCTTATGAGGTCGCTTTCACAGATAATGCCGATGAGCTTTCCCTCATCGTCCACAACGGGCGTTCCGTTGATATGATGTTCGTAAATGAGTTTGGCCAGCTCTTTCAGCGTCGTGTCTTTCTTGACCGTGATCACGCGGGTAGTCATGATATCGCTTGCGTTGAGCATTGGATCATCTCCTGTACTGTTTCAATACGTTGTTGTCATATAGCTTCCCGGCTCCGGTTTCCGCCGCAATGGAATCCGCTTGAGGACCCGGAGGTTCTCCTTTTCCCGATCGGAGGCCCGGATCGGGCGTCCTGAGCAGCCTCCGAGAAGTACCTGATGCCTCGCGCTCTGCGGGACGAGGCTTGCTAATTTGCCCTTTCGCCGCTGATTGAGGCGGCGTGCTTGACTTTGCGCTGATATTTATGGGCAAATAGCGGTGCGGGACGGCTTTCATGGAATATGATAGAACTCGCTGTGAAGAGCAGGAGTCCTGAGCGGCCATGTCCCCCCGGCAAGATGCGCGATGATATCGGGGATAGTCTCCAGGAGTTCTCCCGCGAGGACCCCTGATGACCCTCTCTGTTGAGCGAGCAGGTCCGCCGCGAGCCCATGGACATAAGGTCCGCCGATTGCTGCCTTGGCAATGGGGAATCCTCGTGCCAGGAATCCTCCGATAAGCCCCGTCAGGACGTCGCCTGAGCCTCCGCTTGAAAGGACAGGATTGCCCGTGGGATTCACATACAGGCTTCCATCGGGCATCGCAACGAGGGATCTGGCTCCCTTGAGCACAAGAAAGCATCCATGATTGTGCACGAATTCCGCAGACGCGGATGCCCTGTCTTCCTGTATCTGGGCGGTTTTTCTGCCGGAGATCCTGGCCATTTCACCCGGGTGCGGGGTCATGATTGTTCGAGGCGCCCTCCCTTTCACGACGTCCATACAACCGGCCAGGGCGTTCAGGCCGTCCGCATCGATGACCATGGGCAGGGGACACTCCGCTACGATTTTCCTCACCAGACTCACGGTTTCCGGGTGCGTTGAGAGACCCGGACCCAGGGCAACTGCGGTCTTTCCCTCGAAGAGGGCATGAATGTGTTCCCATGCCTTCATTGAGAGATTGCCGCGTCCGGTGTCCGGCAAGGGAACGGTCATTGCTTCGGTCAACTTGGCCTCGAGAATGGCATTGAGTGTTTCAGGGATACCCAGGGTTACCAGGCCCGCTCCCGCTCGCAAGGCGCCCATGGCCGTGAGAGAGGCGGCCCCAGTTTTTCCGGTGGAACCTGCCAGGACAAGGAGATGACCGCGGTTCCCCTTGTGGATATCGGGCCTTTCTACGCTGAGGGAGTCTTTGAAGTCCGAAGGCTCGGTCAGGCAGAAATGCCTGGGCAGCCGGCTGGAAACACATTCGGGGATACCGATATCGATTCGTACAAGGCGGCCCACCAGCCCGGCGCCGGGGAAAACAACGAGCCCCAGTTTTGGAAATCCGAAGGTTGCCGTAAGATCTGCACGGACTGCTGCGCCCATTATCTGACCTGAGTCGGCATTGAGTCCGGAAGGGGTGTCAATGGACATGACGGGCTTTTGAAGGCCGTTGAGATCCTCGATAACCGTTCGATAGAACCCCCGTACAGGGGCATTCAGTCCCGTTCCGAGGATGGCGTCAACAGTGAAGTCACAATGAGTGAGACGGTGCCTGAATTCTTTCCACCTTTCAGGGTCGGGAATTTCATGGATGTCGAGATCCATGTTGCGAATGATCTTCAGGTTGGTGAGGGCGTCGCCGGCAATCCGGTCCTGTTGTGACAGTACCGCAACGGTAACGTTCAAACCGGCCTGGTGCAGGTATCTCCCCACAACGTAACCGTCTCCTCCGTTATTCCCCCTGCCGCACAAGATGACGACGCTGTCATTCGGAGAAGGAGTGAAATGCTCCAGGAAAAAGCGTCCTGCGCCCCTCCCGGCATTTTCCATGAGCACAATCCCTGGAATACCCAGGTCTTCGATGGTCATTCTGTCCATCTGCTGCATTTCAGCTGCTTTGACGATCCTCATCGCGCTTCTCCAGCACAACCACTGCTATGGCGTACTCTCTTTCATCCGTGAGGCTGAGGTGGATGTTCGAAACACTCCTTTCGTCACAGATGCGGGCGGATTTTCCATGCACCTTCAGACCTGGCTTCCCTCTTGGATCGTTGAAGACCTCGATATCCCGCCATACCATGCCCCGGGTAATGCCAAGACCCATGGCTTTCGTGAAGGCCTCTTTCGCCGCGAAGCGGAGGGCAAATGCCGACGGCGGGAAGGCCCGCTTGAGGCACGTTTCGATTTCACCGGGAGTGAACACCCGTTTTATGAACCGGTCACCCCATTTTTCCACGACCCGATTCATCCGGCTTATCCGGACCAGGTCTACGCCGATGCCATATATCATGAAAAGCTCATCTCTCTCGTTTAAAAATTCCGTTTAGCTTGAGTCTTTCGTGCAGAGTGACTCGAAAACAACTCTGCGTAATGACAAATGACAAAATCCAAATGCCAATTGAATGCCAAATTCAGAATGCCAAATAAAAAGGAGCCCGGTTGACAAAATTGACCGAGCTTTTTGAAATGTGATCTTTGACCCTGGTTTGTCATTGGGGCTTTGACATTTGACATTAGGCCGCGGTGAGTCAAGCGGTCAACTGTACATACTGAAGGACGAGATCAAGGCCAATGAGTCTCGATGCTTCGGTCAGAAGTCTTTTACCAGTTCGATCATTTCCCGCACGGCCCGCTCGAATCCGACCAGAATGGCCCTGGCGACGATACTATGTCCGATACTGTACTCTTCAACCTGCGGCAACGCCTTGAAAGGTTTCACGTTTACGTAATTGAGGCCGTGGCCTGCACTGATGCGGAGGCCGTTTTCCTGCGCAGTCTGGACGCCCAGCCTGATACGATCGAAGAGGCTGTTTGACTCCGCCTCATTTTCCGCATCTGAATAATGTCCTGTGTGGATCTCCACAATATCGCCGCCGCATTCATGCGCGGCCCGTATCTGGTCGGGATTGGCGTCCACAAAGAAACTGACCAGGATTTCTTTCGACTTCAGGCGATCCACCGCTCTTTTGTAGTGTTCCCTGTTGGCGGCCACATCCAGCCCGCCTTCCGTGGTGAGTTCCTCTCTTTTTTCCGGCACCAGAGTTACCAGATCAGGCCCGGTCTTGAGCGCAATTTCTATCATCTCCTGAACGGCGGCCATCTCCAGATTCAGTTTTGTTTTCACAGTCTGGCGGAGGAGTGCAAGATCCCTGTCCTGTATATGTCTCCTGTCTTCCCTCAGGTGACAGATGATTCCTTCCGCGCCTGCCAGTTCAGCCAGACCCGCGGCCAGAACCGGATCTGGTTCGTCGATTCCTCTTGCCTGGCGTACAGTTGCCACATGATCCACATTTACCGCTAACCGGGCCATTCACTCTTCCTCCTCAATCAATTTTCGCAAGCGGAGTTCTTCTCTTTCCATTCGTTGGGCGTCCTCTGCGCGTTCATGGTCGAAACCGAGAAGATGGAGGAGCCCGTGGATGAGCAGGCGGAACACGGTTTCTTCGAATGATTCACCCGATTCCCCGGATTCTCTGGCGGCGGTATCCAGGGATACGACCACATCCCCCAGCATAGGCGAAATATGTGTTTCCTGGCCGGGGTCCGCCATGGGAAAGGCCAGGACGTTGGTGGGTCCTGTCCTTCCGAGGTATTGTTCATTCAGCCTGGCTATGTGGTCGTCACCAGTAAAAAGGATACTCAGTTCCCGGTCATGACAGCCCAAGTCTTCTAAGATTGTCTCCAGTACTTTCTCTATCCTCCGCCCCTGTATCTTTGGTGTCTCCGCTTGAAAGGTGACCTGAATTTCCATTGCCTTGCCTCTTGACCGTCCCGTCTTTGCTCACGGGTTCGGGATAATCGACCCGGTGATGAAACATGCCGCTCAGCGTCTTGTTGAAACTCTTCGCGATTTCGTTGAGGTCTTTCAATGTCAGCTCACACTCATCCAGCTGCCCATCAGAAAAAACCCCATTGATTATTTTCTGGACCATTCCTTGAACCCGGGCAACGGTGGGGTCAACGAGGGTTTTTGATGTTGCTTCCACCACATCAGCGAGCATGACGAGGCCTGCTTCTTTTGTCTGGGGTTTCGGACCTGGATATCGGAAATCCTCCTCCTTCACTTGGGCGGTCTTGGTACTCTTTTTCTCCGCCTGTTCCCGTGCCTTCTGGTAAAAATATCGGATAAGACTCGTCCCGTGATGTTCCTGTATGATGTCGATGATCTCTCTGCCGAGGCGGTGTGCCCGGGCAAGCTCAAGACCGTCCTTGACGTGGGAGATGAGGATAAGACTGCTCATGGATGGTGCGAGTTTTTCATGCTTGTTCTCGCGGTTGGCCTGGTTTTCGATAAAATAGAGGGGCTTTTTCATTTTCCCGATATCATGGTAGTACGCAGCCACTTTCGCAAGAAGGGGATTCGCATTGATGGCTTCTGCAGAGGCTTCAACCAGGTTGCTGACGATGACACTGTGGTGATAGGTCCCCGGAGCTCGAATCATGAGTTCCTTTAAGAGGGGTTGATCGAGGCTGGCCAATTCGAGAAGCTTGATGTCCGTTGTAAAGCCGAAAGCCATCTCTACAAGCGGGAGAATCCCTGTGGTGATCACTCCCACCAGGATTCCGCCGAGGAACGCCGATAGGCAGCCAACGCCCAGTTCTACACTGTACAGAGCCCCATGGAGGGCTTCGACAGCAATGGCAAGGGCCGCATTCGCGATACCGACGTCGAGTCCCGCCTTGACGATGGTCCCCCTGTCCCGGCAGTTCCTTACCCCGTATGCGGCAATGAGGCTCCCCATGAAATAGTAGACGAAGAAATCAATGCCGCCGTGGATGATCATGGATGTCAACACCGCCAGTATCAGGGAGAAGGTAACGGCCACCCTGAATCCCTGGAAAATGGAGATGAGCATGGCGCCCGCGGCCACGGGTATGGCAAAGAACAGCGCCCGGGGAGTCAAAAAACTGAATCCGCGGGCGAACTCTTCAGATACCAACTGGGACGACATGGCCACCAGAAAAATGGCCAGCACCGTCAAGGCGCAAAACAGGGTGTCCTTTACGTCTCCTCGCGAAGCGCCATCGGACATGAGCCCCATAATAGATGTGGCTGAAAGGAGGAATGCCACAAGCAGAGCCATGGCCGATGCCCGAGCTGTCATTGCTTTCCAGCTCGAACTTCTGTACTCTTCCTCCAGTTTCAAGAGGTGTTCGGGGTTGATTATCTCCCCTTCCCTGACGAGCATTTCTCCTTTCTTGATTTTGAAGTAAACGGGCTTCACCGATTTTCTGGCGGTGTCCTTTCTGAGCTCCGTTTCCCGTTTATTGAACGTGACATTCGGCTTGATCAGGTCCAGGGCGAGATTTAAGGCTGTATGAATCAATGCGGGAGAACCAAGGAATTGCTTGAGGGAGTCTTCCTGCCCTTTCAGGAAGTCCCTGGCCTCTTTCAGGTCATAGAAGCGGCTCAGATCCATAACCTTGACTTCTTTCTCCTGGTGCACGTGACGAAGAAGAATGCCTTTTCCGCTTTCAGCCAGGAGCATGTTCTTGTTACTCACGATCCCGCGATTGAGGACCTTGTTTAAAAGATATATGACGGAGTTCGCGACCTGCAGAGGGAATCTGCTCTTGGAGAGAGATTTGAACAGGGCGTCGTCGGGTTCAATTTCCAGGATTTCAAAAAAGCGTTCTTCAAACGTTTCAAGACCCGGGGGACTCTCTTGAGGGGTTTGTCCTCCGGGGATCGGCCCCTCTTTTTCCCGGTATT
>Ga0315535_1000343_pt1 | contig 32606 bp, 24 predicted proteins | sample SalMarSW160220MG_2_FD_203092 | JGI IMG/M metagenome (GOLD analysis project Ga0315535, IMG submission 203092) | Salt marsh sediment microbial communities from the Plum Island Ecosystem LTER, Massachusetts, United States - Salt Marsh Sediment SW1602-20 ... | reverse complement strand
CGGAGAGGCGATGCCGGGGGTGCGCATCTTCGCGCTGGTGCCTCCGTACACGTCGTTCGGGAACGCGCCGTTCACGCTCCGGAGCGCGCCGTCGAGCACGTCGGCGGACGTGTCGGCGTCGTTCCGGATGAAGACGGGCTCGCTGACGCACCTCCTGCAGGTGGGGGTGCAGTACACGTACGGGAGCTTCCTGAACCAGCGCATCCGCAACGGAGGCATGACGTGGCTTCCGGCGGCGGTGGAAGGCTTCGCCCCGAGCGATCCGTCGACGTGGGTCGACCCGAACGGCGGGTGGACGGCGACGGAGTGGGGCGGCGAGGTACACCTGAACGCGGACGTGGCCAATACGGCGGCCTACGCGCAGTCGTCCATCTCGCTGGGGTCGCGGGTGGTGCTGTCGCCGGGGGTGCGCTGGGGCCGGTGGCAGGGGTGGATCGACCCGACCAGCGGGAGCCGCTTCGAGGCGGTGCACGACGCTGCGTTCGACCCCCGGGTGGGCCTGACGGTGAACCTGGTGTCGGACGGGACGTGGACCGCGAAGGCGCACTGGGGCCGCTACCACCAGGACATGATGACGCAGATGTTCGACCGGGCGGCGGGCTCCGACGTGTTCACCAACCAGGAGATCTGGTACTACCGGGGCACGCCGGTGAGCGACCCGGCGACGACGTTCACGGTCCAGCAGCGGGACTCGCTGGCGGCGCTGGGGCTCTTCACCCAGGAGACCGTGCAGCCGCTGAACCAGACCGGGCCGGTGGAGAGCTATCACCAGCCCTACACCAACGAGTGGCTGGTGGGCATCGAGAAGCAGTTCGGGCACACGGCGAAGCTGTCGTTCGTGTACACCCGCCGCACCAATCACGACATGGTGGCGCTCATCGACAAGAACATCGCCACCAACTACACGTACTTTCCGCTCGTACGAGCGGGAGGGTACGGAAACGGCGTGCCGCAGCCCATCACCCCCGGTGATGCCAACGGACACTACCCAGGGACGAACGGCTTCTATCTGGGCGGTGTCTGGCTTCCCAACAACGAGCTCCTGCAGCGGCTGCGGTGCCGGGGCGAGGGGACGTGCCCCAACCTCGTCGACATCCCGGGGCTGACGTACGCCGACACGGCCAGCCTCACCTGGAACCCGAACTACACCGTGACCAACGCGCCGGACGCCCGACGCTCCTTCGACCAGTTCCAGATGGTCCTGAACGTGTCGAAGCCCACGTGGGGCGGGTCCTTCTCGGCGGTATGGACGAGCCTGAAGGGCAACCTGGACAACGTCACCGGCTACACGGCCCCCTCCACCTTCGACGCCGGGCCGTACGTGAACCTCAACGAGGCCACCAACGACTACGGCAACCTCCCCAACTACGCCAACCTCGAGGCGAAGGTCTCCGTGTGGGGCAACCTCCCCCTGCAGATGCAGGGCGGCCTCTTCTGGACGTTCCGCACCGGCGACTACTACTCCTCGACCTTCCGCCTCACCAGCCTCGGCATCTACAGCTACGACGTCATCCGCCTGGAGGGGCGGATTCCGCAGCCCGTCGCCGAGCGTCTGGACTACCGCCTCTTCGCGCCCCTCGAGGGCCAGGACATGTTCATCCTGGAGCGGGGCCGCTACAAGATGCCGGCGCGGGCGAACGTGGACGCCCACCTGGAGCGTCCGTTCTCGGTAGGGGGGAGGCATCTCCTGGTGTCGATGGACGTGTTCAACCTCCTCAACCGCGGGGCGCCCACCGACATCCAGAGCGCGCTCAACTACGGCATCAATCCCTGGGGCTACAGCTCGGCGAACATCGCCAACAATGCCTACTTCGGGTACGCCTTGCAGCGCATGCCCCCACGGACGTTCAGGCTGTCCGCCCAGGTGAGGTTCTAGCCCCTCTCCGCCTCGCTTTCGTCCGTCCGTCCGCAATCCCGGGCGGACGCTTCACCGGAGTGGGACGAGTCCGGGGGCCGCTGTGGCTTCCCCGAGCGGGAGAAGAGCCGAACCAGGGCCGGCACGTTCACCGAGAGGAGCATCCCCACGAAGAGGGCCGTGAGGAGGGTCCCGGGGATGTGGAAGTAGGCGCCGAACATCGCCAGCAGGAAGAATCGCGGTGCCCGTGAGATGAAGACTCCGAGGAGGTACTTCCACCGCGGGTACGGCGCCATCACGACGAGGAAGCGAATCGGGAAGAACGGTGCCGGCGTGAAGCCGGCGAAGAGGATGGCCGCGAAGGGCGCGCGCTCGAAGAGCTCGATGGTCTTGCGCACGAGTCGCTTCTCGGACACTGCCTGCAGGGCGGGCTTCTCGTAGAAGTACGAGCAGAACGAGTAGTTGATCGCCTCGGCCATGAGGGTGCCCACGATGGACACGAGGGTGACCACCCAGGCGGTGTAGAAGCTCCCGAAGTAGATGAGCACGGGCTCGTGGGGCAGGAGCCCCACCAGGAACTCGGAGGGGAAGGCGTAGAAGAACAGCACGACCAGGCTCTTGCTGTCCCTGACTTCCTTGAAGATCAGCCAGGTGGCGAGGAGCCCGAGGACCAACACGCCCTCCACCGCCACGATGAGCGTGCGTCGGCGCGCCACCGTGTCGGGTCGAGTCGCGGAGCGGGAGAGCGCCGTCCGCCCGGAGGGCGGTTCGGAACCAGGGTCTTTTCCGGACTTCAGGCTGTGCTCCGATGGAGCAGGTACGGTATGTGATCCAGGAACAGGTGTCTCGCGGGTCGCTCCGAGTTCGCCCGCGTGCTGGTGTAACACGCGGTGCACGTGTTGTGTGCCGTGAACTCCCGGAGCATCGCCTTGCGCGTAGGGAAATCCCGGATCACCAGACCACACGGCGACAGCGTGCCGTCGGGGTTGACCACCAGTGAGCGCTCCCCGGCGCGGCAGACGCCCTGGTCCTCTCGGCGGAAGAAGCGGACCATGCCGTCGAGGACCCAGTCCGACGTGAGCACGTGACCGTGGGCGGCCTTCATCTCGAGCAGACGGCGAATCACCGCCCTGAGCTCGTCGATCTCCTCCTCGGGCACCAGGAGGCTCATGTCGTCGGTGCGCATCCACGTGTAGGTGCTGAAGTTGATGTTCACCCCCCACCCCAGCGCGACGTCGGCCATCCTGGGCAGCTCGCGGTAGTTCCTGCTGGTGACCACGGCGGTGAGCACGACGCGGCGGCGGTCGTCGGGGCTCAGCTCGCCCACGAAGCTCTCGATCTTGCCGAAGAGCCCCGGGATGGCGCGCCATTCGTCGTGGCGCTCGTCCGGGAAGTCGAAGGAGATGAGGAACTCGTGCACGCCGGCTTCCTTCAGCCGCTGGAAGCGCCGTGGTGTGAGCAGCGCCCCGTTGGTGTTCACGAAGATCCGGAGCGCGGGAATCCCTTCGCGGAACAGGCGTACGATCTCCTCGAGCTCCTTGCGGATGAGGGGCTCCCCGCCGGACATGATCGCCACGATGGGCCGAATCGACCTGCAGACCTCGAGCAGCCGCTGAGGGGTGGCCAACTGCTCGCGGGGGATCGCCTTCCCCCGATGGCAGTGCTGGCAACGGGCATTGCAGTTGTACGTGAGCTCGAAGGAAGCGCAGTACGCGCGGTGCAGCAGGTAGTTCGCCGCGGCGCGACGCGCCAGTGCCAGCGGAACGCTCATGCCAGGCCGCCTCATCGTGGGGGGAAGCGAGGCGGGAGGATTGCCTACGCCGCTAGAAGTACGTCGGACATGGTCCGCGACGCAAGAAATCCCTCCGCACCTACGTCCGCTGGGACGCCACCGAGGGCGTGGCGCCCAGAAGGATGAGCGTCATCACCACCGCGGACGTGAGGCACCAGACGCACGTGGCGCCGATGACGAACGGCTCCAGGAAGGTCAGGTACGCCGAGAACGCGACGCCGCCCAGGGCCATGGCCCAGAGTGCCAGCCACGCCGAGTCCCGCCAGCGGCGGGGCCCCAGCATTCCCAGCGCCCACGCGACGAACATGGCCAGGTAGCCCGCCTGTCCCAGCATCCCCACCGGCACGCCGAGGAGCACGGCGTAGGAGCTCTGCTGCACCGTGTTGCAGTCGCCGACGGGACCACAGACCGCCATTGCGCCCGTCACTTCCACCATGGCCAGGTACGACGCCACCGCCATGCCCACTGCGGCGAGCACGGGCATCGTCCAGGAGGGAAGAACGAGCGCCGGGGGTGCGTTGCCGGCCACCGAGCGCAGCGAGGCGCCCATGGCCACCAGCATTCCCAGGAGGACCAGGACCGCGATGGCGTTGGCCGTCGGGTCCAGCTGGAAGCGGCCCCAGACACCCGGGGGGACCGCCTCGCCGGGAAGGGTGCCTATCCCGGTGGCCCGGGCGGACGGCGACGGGGTGGGCGGGGAAGCCTCTGTGGGGTCCGCACCCGTGGCGACGCCCTCGGCCGCGGACCGCGGCGGTGCCGTGGTGTCGGACGCCGGCGGTGCCGCCTCTGCCCCCGCGGCGACGGTGGGCTCGGTCTCCGCACCGGTTCGCGGATGGGGGGAGGTCCCGGCAGTCTCCCCCGCCGGCCTGGAGGCGGTGGTGTCCGCGGCCGCTGCGGGTCGCTTGGCGGGAGTGGGTGCGGCCGCCCGGGTCGACGGCTGTGCCTCGGTGGGCATCGTCACCTTGGCGGTGGCGGGCGCCTCCGTGGGCGCCTGGGCCGCGGCGGCCATGGTGTCCCGGGCGTTGGCGGCCGCCGTGTCCGTGGCAGCTGCGGTGTCCGCCGCCGCTCTTCCCGTCTCCCCCTGGGCTGGACGGTCCGTGAGCATCCCCTGGGCGGCCAGCGCCTGGCGCACCGCCGGCACCGGAGGCCAGTCGATGCCACCCGCGGCGAGACCCTGTTCGATGAGGACGGGGAAGCGCGTGGGGATCTCGAGGTCGCCCACCAGGACCTCCGATCCCACCACCAGCGTGGGCACCCCCTGGCGTGCCTCCGTCAGCCCGAAGTGGCCGACGACCGCCCGGTAGAGCCTCTGTCCGTGCGGCGTGGTCACATCCACGCCAGCCATGACCAGCGACGCGCCATACTTGGCCTGCAGGGGAGGGAGATCCTCGGTGATGATCTTGTGGCAGTGCGGACACGCGGGCGAGAAGAAGAGCACGGCGTGGACGACGCCCTGCCGAGGCGGGGCGCCGGCCAGGGGACTGGCCAGCAGAAGCGCAGCCACGAGCGCGCGAATCATCGGTCCTCGCCCCACACCGCGGGCACGAAGCCTACCTTCTCAAGGGCCCTTCGCGACCTTGACACCCTCGACGAAGAGGATCTTGTCGAATGTGCGGTTGAGCGTCTTGCTGGGGAAGTTCTTCATGGCCATGGCTCCGTTCCACGAGACGGTGGCGCCCTTCTCGACGCTCGTCTGCGGAGCCGCCAGCCAGAGCAGCGAATCGCCGGCCTTCACCTGCAGGTACGTGTAGCTTCCTGCATCCATCGTCTGCTGGACGACGCCGGAGGAAACGACGGGCTCCGCCGAGGGTGACGCGGGGGGCGGAGAGGTCGCCGCCGCGGCCGCTTCGCCGGGCGTCCTGAACGCGGTGGTGAAGTAGATCTTGTCGAAGGTGCGCTTCAGGGTCTTGCTGGTGAAGCCCGTCATGGTGATGGCATTCACCATGACCACCGTGTCGCCCACCGAGAGCTTCGTCAGGGGGCCCGCGGACCAGACGTCCTTACCGTCCGGTCCCGTCAGACGCGCGTACGTGTAGCCGCCCGCGTCCATGGTCTCGGCCACGACCGCGGGTTGAGACTGCGCAGCCTGCGCCGAGGAGATGGGGGGGTGCCCGGGGGGAAGAGCGCCCCCGGCCTGCTGGGCCTTGGCGGCGCTGCCGCTCTTTCCCGAGCAGGCGGCGGCACCCAGGGTCAGAATCATGGCAGCCTCGGGGAGGCGCCTCCACATACGACGCATCTGCTTGCTTCCTGTTGAGGTCGGAGGGATTCAACAAGGCTAACTACGCCCGTGCGCCGTGGGGAGCGGGACTGCCCCTCCTCGGCCGTAGGGTAATCCCCCACCGGGTCGGCACATCTCCCGACACCCGCCGCTCAAGCGCCCAGAGTCGCTGCCAGGCCGCACGCCACCGCCGCACCCAGCGCGGTGTTCACGAAGTTGAGCACGTCGTTGCGCTGGGCCCCGTCACCGGGCAGGGCGGCCCCGACGAGCGATTCGCCCATGGATCCCATGAGCGCCCCTGTCACGGCGGCGGCGGCGCCCGCCGGTGTGACCGCGGCGATGGAAATCGACACCAGCGCCACGACGACCGCCGCCGCCATGCCCGCCGCCGTCCCCTCGAGGGAGACGGCTCCCTCGGTACCCGCCGCGACCCGTCGGAGCGTGGTCGCGAGAACGTGCCGCCGTCCGAATGCCTGCCCGATCTCCGACGCCACGGTATCGAAGGCGGCCGTGGCGAAGGCGGCACACATGACCACGCGGAAGAGGGCTCCCTGGGCGGTGGAGACCGCAAGATATGCGCCCATGATCCCCACCAGGGTGTTGGCCACGGCGTTCCCCGCTCCGCGGCTTCCTCCCCGTGGGTGCGCGACGCCGAGGGACGCCTTGCGCTTCCATCCCACACGCGTCGCGCCGGCGGCCACCACGAAGAAGGCACCGAACACCACGAGCCCGCGCCACCCGGCGGCAGCGTAGAGGAGCGCGGTGAGGAGCCACCCGGCGACGGCTCCGGCCCAGGTCACCGCGCCCACCGCCCGGGCCGCCAGGGCGGGGAGCGCGGTGATGAGCATGCCCAGGAGCATGCCCTCCGCCAGGGCCGGAGCCATGGTCGGGACGATTCGGGGGTCGACGAGGGTCGCGAGCCAGAGAAGACCCCCGCCCGCGACGGCAACGGAGAGATTGTCGTCCCATCCGGTGTCCAGGGACTCCACCACGGCCGCACCGGCTGCGGCCTCGAGGCAGACGGCCCACAACACCAGGGAGCCCGGGCCGAAGAAGGTGGGCTCACCCACCAGGAACGATCGTCCCACCCAGGGACTCGGGAGGCCGAGCTGGGTCCAGCGGAGGAGGAGCGCCGCCGCCACCGTGCCCACCGCCGTGAAGGCCGCCAGACCCGTCCATCGCTTGCGAGGGTTCCAGGGCAGGGCCGGCCCTCCCAGCGCCAGACCCCCGAGGGTGGCGGCGGCATCCCCGAAGGCGAGGAGCCCGAACGCCGCCGCCGCCAGCTCCAGCCGGCGGGCGAAGACCAGGAACAGTGCGAGCACCGCCACGGGATACAGCAGCACGCCGGTGGAGAAGCCACGCCCCCGCTCGTGGTCGCGGAGGAAGGCGCCGTGGGTCACGCGGTGGACGAAGAAGGCGTTGAAGACGACCGCGGCCCCCGCCCCGGCCCACGCGAGCCAGGCGGGCATCCAACGCAGGGAGAGGGCGCACAGGCCCACCGCGGCGTGGACGAGCTTGCGGGGGAGCTCGGTGCGGAACGTCGCCCCGCGGCCGGTGCCGGACGTGGTCATGGAGGCCAAGCTACAACGTCGGCAACAGGTGCGCGCCGGCGGAGCCGACGGGCTTGCGGACGTGCCCGAGGGGGCGTGCCGGCGAACGTGCGGAAGGTCCGCCCCCGAGGGGGATTCCCCGGCCCGCGGCCGGGGGATCCTCCCCACGGCCGGGCCGGGGAACCGGTATGGCCTGACATCAAGACCTAGCTATATTCATATGTATTGCCTCCGGGCCGCCTCGGCTGCCTGGACGTCACCACCACCCGGCGGATTCTCCCGCCGGGGATCGGCCGCCGTTCCACCAGCGTGGCACGGCCCGTGCCTTGGACGGACACATGAGCAACAGCGCGAGAAAGCCGGGAACGACGAAGTACGGAAAGGGCAGGAACGGCGGGAATGGCCGGGCCGGCGGGAAGGAAGCCGGGCGGAGCGGCCGGTGGTTCCGTGCGGTGGAGGTCACCCTGTGGGTGTTGGTAATCGGTGCCGTCGCCTACCGTTTCGTGCCCGCCGCCGCCGCTCATCCCGTTGCCGAGAACGGCACGGCTCCCGACTTCACCGTGAAGACGCTGAACGGGGGCAAGCTCTCGCTCTCCGACCTGCGGGGCCACGTAGTGTTGGTGAACTTCTGGGCGACCTGGTGCCCGCCGTGCCGCCTGGAGATCCCCGGCTTCCAGCGCGTCTATCAGGACTACAAGGACAAGGGCTTCACCGTGGTGGGCCTGTCCACCGACGAGCAGGGCCCGGGCGTGGTGAACGCCTTCATCCGGCAGAACGGGATCACGTACCCGGTGGGGATGGCCACCGACGAGATGCGCCGGCTCTACGGCGGGGTGGACGCTCTGCCCGAGTCGTTCCTCCTGGACGAGAGCGGCCGCGTCCGGAAGAGGGTGGAGGGCATGTTCAACGAGAGCATACTGCGCCAGGACGTGGACCATCTTCTCGCCGAGGACGAGAAGTAGCGATGTCGACGGGGACGGCTTCACGATGAACGGCGACGCCGGCACGGTCTCCCTGGGGGTCGCCTTCGCCGCCGGGGTCGTCTCCTTCCTGTCGCCGTGCGTGCTTCCCATCGTGCCGAGCTACGTGTCGTTCGTCACCGGCCTCACCCTGGAGGAGCTCCAGGAGGGCGACGGCCGCGCCGCGCGCCGTCAGGCCGCCGTGCACTCCGCCCTCTTCATCCTGGGCTTCAGCGGGCTCTTCGTGGTGTTGGGCGCCACCGCCACGGCCATGGGCGGAGTGCTGGTGCACTACCTGCCGGTCCTCCAGCAGGTGGGCGGCGTGGTGGTGATCCTCTTCGGCGTCTACATGCTCGGTCTCCTGCGGATCCCGTCGCTCATGGAAGAGCGCCGGGTCCATCTCGCCTCCAAGCCGGCCGGCAAGATCGGATCGGTGGTGGCAGGGGCGGCCTTCGGCGCCGGGTGGACGCCGTGCATCGGTCCTGTGCTGGCCACCATCCTGTTGTACGCGGGCCTGGAGGCCACCGTCGTCCGGGGCACGCTGCTCCTGGCGGTCTACGCCCTGGGGCTCGGCCTCCCCTTCTTCGTGGCCGCCGTGACGTTGAACTGGTTTCTCTCCTCCACCCGCGGGCTGCGCCGCTGGCTGGGCGCGCTGGAGCGCGCCACCGGCGGGTTCCTCGTTCTGGTGGGCATCCTCATGATCACGGGCCGCTTCGCCGCGCTGTCCCGCTTCTTCGCGGGGTTCGGTCAGCTCGTGCACCTGGAGGGATCGTGAACGCGCAGCAGACCGTCCGGCTTCTGGTACCAGCCGGCCTCTTCATCGTCCTGGTGAGCTCGCCCAGGACACCCGCCGTCAACGCCGGGCAGAACGCTCCGGCCCCCGTGCTGAACGTCCCCAACCAGCCCGTGCCGGACGTGCCCCTGGATCAGCTCTACCACGAGATCGCGCCCAAGGGGGCGAAGGTCACCGTCGTGGAGTTCAGCGACTTCGGCTGTCCGTACTGCGGGCGGTTCGAGCGCGACGAGTTCCCCGTGCTCCGCAAGGAGTTCGTGGAGACCGGCAAGGTACGCTGGCGCTTCGTGCCCTTCGTGCTCGGGATCTTCCCGAACGGCTCGGAGGCCATGAGGTCGGCGACGTGCGTCGCGGAGCAGGGTGAGGCGGACTTCTGGAAGATGCACGATCAACTCTTCGCGCATCAGGACGAGTGGAAGTCCGCACGGTCCCCGGAACCCATCTTCCAGCGCTACGCCGTGGCGTCCGGTGCCGACGCGAAGAAATTCGCCGCGTGCTACGCGAGCACCCGGGCGCAAGACCGCGAGACCGCGGCGGATGCCCTCGCGGATCGCAGCGGGGTGCACTCCACGCCCACGTTCTTCGTGAACGGAAGGATGGTGGAAGGTGCGCTGCCCCTGGCCCAGTTCCGGGCGATCCTCGAGCAGCTCACCGGTTGAGAGCGGCGCCGGAGCGCACCTTCGCCAACAGCACCGTCTTCAGCTTCTCCGGTGCGGTCCGCCCCGGGTCCGAGAGGTAGACCTCGATGTGCCAGGGCTCCCGCCGGAGGCCCTCGTCGGCCAGGAGCCCCTCGATCTTCTCGAAGCTGGCGGGCTCCGTGGCGTAGGGCCCCACGTGCAGGACGCGGGCGAAGCGGGCGCCGTCCACCCGCGTCAGCTCGATCCGGCGCGCATGGGGGCTTCCCTCCAGCCTTCCCTTCCGCTTGGTGGTGACCGCCTCCACCACCGCCGCCACCTCCTCTTCCGTCACATCCTCCGGGACGCCGATGCGGAGGGTCCAGCCCCACTGGTCGGGGGCGGGGGGCCGTCCCTCTCGAAGAGAGCCGCCGGCCGCGCGCCACTCCCCCTCCAGCGGTCCCACCTTGAACACGGGCCGTCCGGCGGCCTTCCGGGAGAAGCGAAGCCCGTAGGCGACACCGTAGAGCGCTCCGACGGAGGCCGCGAAGCCGGGATCCGCGGGACTTCCCGCACCCTGGAGGGAGATCACCGTGCGGCCGGGGACGTCCGTCAGCTCGGGCTTCGCCCCTCCCTTCGTGAGCGCGGAGGGCGTCGGTAGCGCTTGCCTGGGTGTCATGGGGCTCGGATCAGGGGGTCTCCTCGGTGATCTCACGGGCGAGCTCGTCGCAGAAGTCGCTCAACCTGAGGAGCCCGACGGTCTCTTCGTCTCGGGTCACCAGCAGAGAGAGCGTGCGGTGCGCGAGGAACATGGGGATGGCGTCGGAGAGGGGAGCTCGCTCGTGGATGCTCACGGTGACAGGAGTGCAGACGTCTCCCACCGTGACGCTCCGGGCACGCTCACGGACGTCGAGGACCTCCCCGGTGAGAAGGTCGAGCATCCGCTTGGAGGTGTCCCGGAAGTCGTCTCCCGGGGCGGGGTCGTCCACCAGGTCCCGCGCCGCCCGTGCCTTCCGCTCCGGGAGGAGCGCCCGCAGGAAGGCGAAGTAGTGGAGCTTGCCGACGATCCGCCCCTCCCGGCCGCGCACGAGGATGGCGCGATGGGGCTGCCGTCCCGGCGGGACCTTCGCCTGTGATTCCCGGAGGACGAGGAGCGCGTCCACGATGGTCGCACCTTCGTCCACCACGGCATACTCCGACAGGGGCAGCATGATGTCGGCGACTGTCTTGGCCATGGCCGCCTCCGGTGCCGTCGATACCTGAATCGTGATAAAAATATCGAATTGGCGGGCCGTGGCCGCCAGGGGTACTTCCGTGCCAAGGGCTACGGGCGGACGGCGGCTCGTCGAGGAGGGCTCGAGGTGCTATCCCGGGAGCTTGTGGCACTCTCCGAGGAAATGCCGGGCCCGCGCCGGCGTGGCGATGGTCTTGAAGAACTGGGCGAAGTACGCCAGGGTCTCGTTGCGCACCCGCTCGTCGAGGTACGGGAAGGTCCGGTACAGCTCCTCGATGCGGGGCTGGGCCGCCCGGAAGGCGGCCAGGATGGCGTCCGTGTCCTGTCCGGGCCAGCACCAGCCCTGATAGTAACGCTGCCGGACGTTCGCGATGGGGAGGCCCGGGGCCGGCGTCGCGTAGGGTGCCTGCACCGCGCCCGAGAAGTCGAAGTCGTACGGCACGGACGCGACACGGCTCGCCACGAGGAGGGACGCCACGTTGTGGATCCGGGCGTCGGCCCAGTCGGTGTTGCCGATCATGTACTCGAAGACCGCCACCCTCGTGGATACGGCCGGGCTGAGCACGTTCGCGCGGATGATCTTGCCGTCGGGGATGTCCAGGAGCCGGCCCTGGACCCGGGCCGCCATCGCCGCGTCGCTCTCGATGAAGAACGCGAACCGCGTGAACAAGTCCTTCCCGTCGGAGCTGTCGTGGAACGATATGTGCGCAAGCCGGACCTTGAAGGACATGTCCGTGACCGTGGAGTAGACGCGGTAGAGCAGATACTCCCGTAGCACGTACTGCTCGTACGCCGTCAGATTGGGCTTGCACGGAACCACGAGCTTGAGCTTGTTCTGGCCCTGGAACACGGTCCCGTCGACCTTCGCCTTCTTCAAGTCCACGCGCAGCGGCGGGAAGGAGCAGTTGGCGGGATCGCGGCGGAAGTGGCCCCGGGTGCGCAGCCGGACGTCCAGCCTGACGCTGTCGCCTCCCTCCCGGTGCCAGACCAGGGTGCCGGGGTGCTCGGACGGCTTTCCCCGGCGATCGTGCTCGAGCGCTGAGAGGTCCGCCGTGAGCGTGAGCTTCAGCGGTTCGTCGTTGGAGAAGAGCGACGCGGGAGCGGCCTGAGGGGTCGCCGCGACAACCAGGGCGAGAAGGAGAGCGCTCACGACCCGAGGATAGGCCCCCGCGCCGCGTCGGACCAGGCTTTCATTCCCGGCTCCCGTGCGGTTAGACGCGCCCGGCGCCTTGCTCTACATTGGATGCACCATGACTCCCGTTCGCCCCCGCGAATCCCGCCCCAGCCTCTTCGCTCCTCCGAATCTCCCGAGGACCTGACCGGCGCCCGACACCGGGCGCACGACTCCCCACTTCGGTCCTTCGGGCTTCCCGCGACCCCGTGGAAGCCATCCTCTGGAGAGAACCATGCCCGAGATCAAAGTTGCAGCCGACCAGGTGTTCCCCATCCTGAAGGAGAACATCCTCGTAGACGGATTCCACGTCGTCATCGACCTCGAGAAGTCCCACGGTTCGGTCATCGTGGATGCCCTGGAGGGCAGGGAGATCCTCGACTGCTACGGCTACTTCGCCACCCTCCCCGTGGGGCACAACCACCCCAAGATGGAGGACGAGGGGTTCCGGAAGTCCCTCATGACCGCGGCGCTGTCGAACCCCGCCAACAGCGACATCTACTCCCGGCAGTATGCGGCCTTCGTGAAGATCTTCCGTGATCTCGCCGTGCCCGAGGGCTTCCGCTACCTGTTCTTCGTCGCGGGCGGGGCGTTGGCGGTGGAGAACGCCATGAAGACCGCCTTCGACTGGAAGGCCCAGAAGAACCGCGCGAAGGGCATCGAGGGCGGAGCGGACAAGGTCCTCCACTTCAAGGACGCCTTCCACGGCCGCACCGGCTACACGCTGTCGGTGACCAACACCGATCCCACCAAGACCCGTGACTACCCCCAGTTCGACTGGCCGCGGATCTCCAGCCCGTACATCGACTTCCCCATGGACGAGAAGGCGGTGGCCGCCAGGGAGGCGAAGGCGTGCGCCGAGATCGAGGCTGCCTTCGCCGCGGATCCCCACGGCATCGCGGCCATCGTCATCGAGCCCATCCAGTGCGAGGGCGGCGATCACCACTTCCGCCCCGAGTTCTTCGCGCGTCTGCGTGAGTACGCCGACGAGCACGAGGCGATGCTCATCTTCGACGAGGTACAGACCGGGGTGGGCGCCTCCGGCACCATGTGGGCCTACGAGCAGACCGGCGTCACCCCCGATATCCTGGCCTTCGGTAAGAAGACCCAGGTGTGCGGCATCATGTGCACCCGTCGGGTGGACGAGATCGAGAAGAACGTCTTCCACGTGTCCAGCCGCATCAACTCGACGTGGGGCGGCAACCTGGTGGACATGGTGCGCTCCGCGCGTTACCTGCAGATCATCCGGGAGGACGGTCTCGTGGAGAACGCCGCCCGGGTCGGCGCCGCGCTCAAGAAGGGCCTGGAGTCACTCGCCGCCGACTACCCCGTGGTCACCAACGTGCGCGGCAAGGGGCTCCTGCTGGCCATGGACCTCCCCGACGGCGACATGCGCGGGAAGGTCCATCAGGGGTGTTGGGAGCGGGGGCTCGCGGTGCTGGCCTGCGGCCCGCGCTCGGTGCGCTTCCGCCCACCTCTGGTGTTCACCGAGGCGCAGGCCGAGAAGGCGCTGGGGATCCTCCGGGAGGTGTTGGCGGAGGTGGCGTAGGGGGGCCACCCGTTCGGGGAGGCCCCCGGAGCCCAACGATCGGGTACCCGCGCCCGAAGGGCGTGGGTGGCGCCGACTTCACGCCTCCTACTCCCACTCGATGGTGCCCGGCGGCTTCGACGTGACGTCGAGGAGCAGGCCCGACACCCCGGGTAGCGCGAGGATCCTATCCCCGAGCTCGGACACGAGGGCGGGGGGAAGCTCCACCGGGGTGGCGGTCATGGCGCGGGCGGAGCGCACGGGACGCACCACCACGGTCTCGCCGCCGCCCGCGCCCGCGCTTCCCAGGGAGAGGGGAAGGAGCACGGTGGGGCACTGCCAGACGTCGTCGTAGAGGCCGTGGGCGCGCAGCCCTTCCATGACGATGTGGTCCGCCTCCCGCAGCACGTCCAGGCGCTTGCGCGTGGTGAACGCCCGGACGGGTCGTGCATCGACGGGGTGCTCCTCCGCCAGGTTCCAGACGCACCGGTTGATGCCCGGCACCTCCGAGGTGATGGCCGACACGGCGTCCAGCAGCGTCGCCCAGGACACCCCCCCCGAGAGGAGCACGGGATGCTCGTACGCCCTCAGGTCGGCCTTCACGCCCACCGAGCGGATGGGAAGCACCAGCGCCCGCAGGCCGTAGCGTCCCGCCATCTCCGCGACGGCGGGCTCGATGGTATCGAAGTCCTGGCGGTCGGCCTCGCCCTCGCTGCAGAGGAGACGCACCCCCAGGCCGGGACCGGGGAAGGGATGCCGCCAGAGGACGTCGCGGGGGATCCCCAGACGCCCGCCCAGCTCGCGCACCTCCACCTTGTACAGCTCGGCCAGCGGCTCGACGACCTTCCCGGCGCGTATCATATCCTCGACCACGGGCACCCGGTTGTGGTGGGTCTTGATGGTGTCGGCCCGGCGCGTACCTCCGGTCTCGATGGTGTCGGGATAGATGGTGCCCTGGGCCAGCAGGTGCGACGTGATGCCCAGACGCTCCGCCTCGTCCTGGAAGACCCGGATGAATGTGTCTCCGATGATGCGCCGCTTCCGTTCCGGATCCGACACGCCGGCCAGCGCCTCCAGAAACCGCTCGCTGGCGTCCACGAAGCGCAGGTGCCGGTCCAGACCGAGCATGGAGAAGGTGGTCAGGACCTGGGCGCTCTCGTCCTTGCGCATGAGGCCGTTGTCGATGTGCAGGAGGTGGACCCGATCGGGGCCCAGCGCCCGTCCCAGCACCACCGCCGCCACCGTGGAGTCCACGCCCCCGGACGCGAGCAGGAAGACGGATTCGTCGCCCACCTGGGCGCGGATCCGGCCGATCTCCTCCTCGAGGAAGCTCTGCATGTTCCAGGACGGCCGGCAGCCACAGATCCCGAAGACGTAGTTCGAGATCATGGCGTCGCCGTGCACGGTGTCGTCCACCTCCGGGTGGAACTGGAACCCGTAGCGACGCAGGCTGTCCGACGCGATGGCGGCGTAGCGATGCTCGGGCGAGCCCTCCCCCGTGAGCGTCATGCCGAGCTCCCGGAACTCCGGTCCCACCGAGGCCACCGAATCGAAGTGGCTCATGAAGACCTGCTCCACCGTCCCGAGCCCATTGAAGAGAGGGTGGTCTCCCTGGATGTGCAGGTCCGCCTTGCCCCACTCCCTGCCTCCGTGCAGCACCTCCCCGCCGTAGTGCTTGGCGATCTCCTGGTGCCCGAAGCAGAAGCCCAGGATGGGGATCTCCAGGTCGTAGATCGCCTTGGTGTAGGCCGAGTCCTCGCCCTGCGACGAGAGGCTGGGGCTCCCGGAGATCACGATGCCCCGGTACCCCTCGTAGGCTTCCACCGGGTCCTCGGGCTGGCGGATCTCCGCGCGCACGCCCAAGCGGCGGATCTTCGTCGCGATGAGGTGTGCGTACTGACCCCCGAAGTCGATGACGGCGATGGTGTCGTGATCCAAGAGGACCTTCCGGAAAGGAGTAGCCGCGTCGTGGTGGCGAAGTTGGCTTCCGGAAGGATCGTCGGGAAGGGGGGGACGATCGCTGGAGGGGATGTAGGGGGGTCGGTGGCGTCCCGAACGCCGTGTGCTGGGCCCCCGGTCCGGGATCTGCCGCTTCGCGGGCTCCCGTTGAAAGTCCGAAACGTTCCAATTTAGAGTCCGATCCCCCATTTTACGGAGTCGTCTCCAAGTGACTCCCGGGCCTGCCTGATCGCTTCTGCGGTCGACCCTCCTTTGCCCGACAGGAGGGTTTTTCATGGTCGAGATCCGGATTCACGGGCGGGGCGGGCAGGGTGGTGTCACCCTGGCCAAGCTCATCGCCACCTCACGGTTCCTACGGGGCATGTCGGTGCAGGCGTTCGGCCTGTACGCCGCCGAGCGCTCGGGCGCTCCCGTCCAGGCGTTCTGCCGCTTCGACGACAACCCCATCACCAACAGGAACCTCATCTACGAGCCCGACCACGTCGTGGTGCTCGACCCCACGCTGGTGGGGCCGGCGATCCTGGGGGGCCTGAAGCCCGGCGGTTGGATCCTCCTGAACACGCCCGAGGATCCGGAGCGTTTCGCCGGGGACTTCCCGGCGAACGTGGTGGCCACCGTGGACGCCACCGCCATCGCACGGGAGCACGGCCTGGGGACGCGCTCCGTTCCCATCGTGAACACGGCTCTGGCCGGTGCCGTGGCCCGTCTGCTGGAGTTCCCCCTGGCGGAGATGGTCCAGGCGGTGGAGGAGATGGGCTTCGGGGGTGCCAATGTGGCAGCGGCCACCGACGCCTACAGCGCCCTGGTGATCCGCAAGCCTGAGAGCCTTCCCGCTCCGTCGAGCAACGGCTCGGCACGTCCGGGCGCCAAGCCGGCCACCATCACGTTCCTCACCGGCGGCGGCGGCGAGCTTCCGCTGGTGAAGACCGGGCAGTGGGCCAGCGAGCAGCCCGCACGCCAGCAGTACGTGCCCCCGTGCAACCACGTGTGCCCGGCTGGCAACGACGTGCAGGGCTTCCTGCACGCGCTGGCCGACGACCGCGTGGACGACGCGCTGGAGATCCTTTTGAGGACGACGCCTTTGCCGGCCACCTGCGGGCGGGTGTGTCCCGCCCCATGCATGCAGTCGTGCAACCGCGTCGAGCTGGACGGGGCCGTGAACGTCCGCCAGCTGGAGCGCCTCGCCGGGGACCGGGGCAGGGTCGCTCTCGTTCCCTCCGAGCGCCGCGGCCAGCAGATCGCGGTGGTGGGCTCCGGTCCCGCCGGCCTCGCGGCTGCATATCACCTGGCCCTCTACGGCTACGGCGTGACCATGTACGAGGCGGGACCGTCGCTGGGCGGCCTCCTGCGCACGGGGATTCCCGAGTTCCGGCTTCCCCACGACGTCCTCGACCAGGAGGTCGAGCGCATCCTGGACCTCGGCGTGGAGTCCGTCACCGGCTTCTTCGTGAACCGCGAGAGACTCCTGACCCTGGCGCGGTCGCACGACGCCGTGCTGGTGGCCACCGGCCTCCAGGAGCTGCGCAGCCTCCGGCTGGGGGTGGGTGACTCCGACATGGTCATCCAGGGCATCGACTTCCTGGACCGCGTGCGCAGCGACGGCCACGACCTGCGCATGGACAACGAGGACATCGTGGTGGTGGGTGGGGGCAACACGGCCATGGACGCCGCCCGCTCGGCCCTCCGCCTGGGCGCGAGGTCCGTGCGGGTGGTGTACCGCCGCACCCGGAACGAGATGCCCGCCATCGCCGAGGAGATCGACGAGGCCCTGGAGGAGGGGGTCGTCATCGACTTCCTCACACAGCCGGTGTCCATCGAGCAGATGGCCCAGGCCGACGGCGACTGCGGGGAGGACCACCTGGTGTGCCGCCGGATGGAGCTCGGCGAGCCCGACGCCTCCGGCCGGCGCCGCCCGGTGGAGGTCCCCGGGTCCGACTACCAGGTGGGATGCCATCGCGTCATCCTCGCGCTGGGACAGTCGCCGGACGTGGCGGTCTTCCCCGAGGGCACCGAGGTGCGGGAGGGAGCCGAGCTGCTGGGCGTCCTGGAGACGCCGGTCTATGCCGTGGGCGACCTGGCCACCAACGACGGAACGGTGGCGGCGGCCATCGGCAGCGGCAGACGGGCGGCGCTGCACATCCACCAGACCCTCACCGGCGAGGTGGTGGTGGAGGACGCCCAGGCCCGGGTGCGCTCCGACGTGGACGTCTGGCACGACGAGGTCATCAAGAGCGACGCCCTGCGGATGCACCTCTTCGAGCGCCAGGGCGCCGTGGCGGGCACCGCCATCGCCCCCACGCGCCGGCGCACCACGTTCGACGAGATCCACGCGGGCCTCCCCGACACGTCGGAGGCCAAGCGCTGCCTCTCGTGTGGGGTATGCAACGAGTGCGACATCTGTGTGACGTACTGTCCCGAGGGCGTGCTCAAGCGCGTCGGCCACGACCTCGTATTCGATTACGCGTACTGCAAGGGGTGCGGCATCTGCGTCACCGAGTGCCCCCGCAACGTCGTGTTCATGAGCCAACTGTAGGACGAAGGGAGACCTCATATGCCTGTGGAGATCGTTACCGGGAACCACGCCGCCGGATACACGCTGGCGGTGGCCGGGGAGGCCAACCGGAACGCTCGCGGCGCGACGTGCGGGATCTATCCCATCACGCCTCAGACCGAGATCGTCGAGAAGGTCGCCGCGTTCCCCTTCAGCAAGGGGCGGGTGGTGCCGGTGGAGAGCGAGCACTCGGCCATGGGCGTGGTCATCGGTGCCTCGCTGGGCGGGGCCCGGGCCTTCACGGCCAGCTCGTCCAACGGCCTCGCCTACATGGTGGAGAACATCATGGTGGCGGGCTTCTACCGGCTGCCGGTGGTCATGGTGGCGGTCAACCGCACGCTGGGTCCGCCGTGGAACATCTGGTCGGACCAGGGCGACACGCTCATGCTCCGCGACTTCCCGTGGATCCAGCTCTACTGCTCGGACAACCAGGAGGTCTCGGACCTCACGCTGATGGCGTTCCGCCTGGCGGAGGACCACCGCATCCTGCTGCCGGTGCTGGTGAGCATGGATGCGTTCATCGTTTCCCACACCCAGGGAGAGACGAACCTGCCCAGCCAGGAGCAGGCCGACCAGTTCCTGCCGGAGCTCGACCTGCCCCAGCGCATGCGCCACGACGACCCCAAGACGCTGGGCGGGATGGTGTGGCCCGACACCACCACCACCCTGCGCATGGAGGCTCACGAGGCCATGCTCCGGGTGCCCGAGGTCTACGAGGAGTGCCGGCAGGCGTTCAGGGACGTGTTCGATCGTGATCCCGGGGCCCCGCTGGAGACGTTCCACACCGAGGACGCGGAGACCATCCTGGTGGCGTCGGCCACGGTGGCCACCACCGCTCGCGACGTCGTGAGACGCCGGCGGGCCGCCGGCGAGAAGGTCGGCCTGGTGAAGATGCGCATGTTCCGGCCCTTCCCCGAAGAGGCGCTGCGCACGGCGTGCGCGTCGGCCTCCCGGGTGGGGGTGCTCGACCGCGACTACGCCGCCGGGCTCGGGGGCGTCTGGTGGCAGGACACCCGGGCGGCCTTCCAGGGACACCGCGAGGATCTCGTCATCCAGGACTACCTGCTGGGGATCGGCGGTGGCGACGTCACGCCGGAGACCGTGGAGCGCGTGCTGGACGATCTCGGCACCCGTGAGAAGGCGGGACCGCCCGAGTGGGCGGACATCCGCAGAGAGGAGGTGGTGGCATGAGCACCGTCATGGAGGAGCGCGGCATGCCCGAGGGAACCGGTATCCTGACGTCGATCCCCCAGATCCCTCTCACCGAGGAGTGCGTGCTCCGGCCCGGGAACACGAACTGCGGCGGCTGCGGGATGAGCATCGGCCTCACCATGCTGGGGCGCGCCCTGGCGGAGGCGAGCGACACGGCCATGCTGGCCGTTCCCGCGTGCTGCGGGGCCGTGACCGCCGGCGCGTTCCCCACCACCAGCTACGGCGTGCCCACGGTGAACACCACGTTCGCGTCGGCTCCGGCGGTGGCGGCGGGGCTCGCGGCCGTGCGGGACATGAACGACGAGTCCGGACAGGTCATCGTGTGGGCGGGGGACGGCGGCACGTACGACATCGGCATGGCCAGCCTGTCCGCCGCCGCCGAGCGCAACGAGCGCATCATCTACATCTGCTACGACAACGAGATCTACGGGAACACCGGAGGCCAGCGCTCGTCGGCGACGCCTCCCGGGGCCCGCACCACCACCACGCCCGAGGGGAAGGCCGAGGAGAAGAAGGACATCATCGGCATCATGGCCGCCCATGGGATCCCGTACGCGGCGACGCTCTCCATGGCCCATCCGGCGGACTTCCGGAGGAAGCTCCAGACCGCCTTCGACACCGACGGCATGAGCTTCCTGCTCATCCACTCGCCGTGTCCCACGGGGTGGAAGTCCGAGCCCGCGGACTCGGTGGAGCTGGTGCGGCTGGCCGTGCGCTCGGGTCTCTTCCCCCTCTACGAGGTCTTCGACGGCAAGCGGTGGCGCATCAACGACGAGCCCGACGGCGCCGATCCGGTGGAGTACTTCAAGCGCCAGAAGCGCTTCAAGGTGGAGGACCTGGATCTGGAGACGACCCGGCGCGTGTGCGCCGAGCGCTTCGCGCGGCTGAAGAAGCTGGCGGAGGTGTTCCCGGGGTAGGGGAGGCTCACTCCTCCGGCGCCCACACCGGCACCTTGTAGCGCACCTGGTCCAGGCGATACAGCAGCTCTCCGCGGTGGACCATGGCTCCTTCCGTGAAGGGACGGGGCTCGATGATGCCTTCCACCCGCGGGCGCACCTCCACGCGGCGGTACGGCTCCACCTGTCCGACGAACTCGTAGGGCACCGGCGCCGCGTGCGGCGTCATCGTGATCACGCCGACCCGGGCCGGCGGCCTCGGTCGGCACATTCCCCCCGGACCGCGCCAGCCACCCGGGTTGGCGCCATGACGACTCGAGACGCATGGGGCTCCGTGGATGGGTCGACCGGGGTTCAACGGGCACGGGCCACGCCTATGCGGGATTCAGGGGATCCCCTCGGCCGGTGCCCGCGTTCTCCGCCTCGGTCTCCACGAAGCGGCGGACCCCCGGCTCTACGGGGGCCCTCAGCCTTTGTCCGCCTTCTCCGCCTCGGACCCGGTGATCACCCGGACCAGGCTCGCCAGACTCTCGTCCAACGCGATCTCGGCGAAGCCCAGGCGCAGGACGTACGCCGGATAGCGCTGTACCAGCGTCACGGGGATCCCGGGAAGGATCCCCAGGGACGCCAGCCGTGCGGCCTTGGGGTGGTCGGGATCGGTGAGGCACGACACGACACCCATACCGCCCTCCGGCAGCGTGGTCACGGGATGGGAGGGGCAGCAGGCGTGCTCGCATTTGTGCTGCGCCTGTACGGGCTCGCCGCCGGGGCACGACTGCTTCCACGGATTCAGCGCCTGGAGTCCGGCGCGCAGGATGAGGAGCACGCTGTTCATCGTTCGGGCTCCCCGGAGGCGGAAGCCCCCTCCAGCTTCTTTTTCAGGAACGCGATCCAGCGGGGAACGCCGGGGTTCTCGTACCCGCAGTTGGGACAGCGGATGAGCCCGCAGTCGGCGCCCAGGGGACACGCGCGGCAGGCGGGCTGGGCCCGGTCCTCCTCGAACTCGTGTCCGCAGAAGCCGCACGTCACCATCCGAATGCCCTCAGGCCGATGTTCAGGACAAAGCCCACGCCGAAGGCGAGGGGCGTGATGAGGGCGAACATCCCGACGGCGGTCTTCCAGCCGCGCTCCTTCAGCATCATGAGGAACTGCGCGATGCACGGCACGAAGAGCGTCAGCGTGACGGCGGCGACGGTGAGCTGGACGGGGTCCAGCAGCCCCTGGCGGTTGAGGTCGAAGAGGCCGGCGGCGCCGTAGTCCCGGCGGAAGAACCCGAAGAGGAAGACCGTGGCTGTCTGCGCGGGCAGTCCCAGGGCGCGGACCAGCGGGGTCAACCCGTCAACCACCACCTTGAAGAGGCCGGTAAGGTCCATGGCCCACAGGATCACGCTCGCCAGCAGGAAGAGCGGGAGCACCTCCAGGAAGTACCACTGCATGCGGCTGTACGTCTTCATCAGCACGTTGCCCACGCGCGGCCACCGCAGCGGCGGCAGCTCCATGTGGAACGGAGCCGACTCCCCGGGCAGCAACCTGGCCGACAGCCAACCCACGACGAGGAACGTGGCGATGAGCGCGAACGCCCACACGCCCAGGGCCAGCGGCTGTCCCGAGAGGATGGCGAGGATGACGCCGAGCTGGGCGGAGCAGGGGATGGCGAGAGCCAGCAGCAGCGTGGCGAGCACGCGCTCCCGTTTGGTCTCCAGCGTGCGCGTGACCATGGTGGCCATGGTGTCGCACGCGAAGCCCAGCACGATGGGGATCACCGCCCGGCCGGACAGCCCGATGCGCTTGAACAGGCGATCCACGAGCAGCGCCAGTCGGGGGAAGTACCCCGAGTCCTCCAACACCGAGAAGAAGAGGAAGAAAGTGCCCACCAGCGGCAGGATGATGGCCACCGCATAGCGGATTCCCAGGGTGATCATGCCGTACGGTCCCACGTACAGGTCGCGGAACCACGGCCAGGGCACGCCGGCGAAGAGGTGCTCGAAGAACGGGTTGAGGCGGTCGATGAAGATGGGCCGCTCGATGAGATTCACCAGCGTTCCGGCTCCGAACATGCCCACGAACTCGTAGAGCCCGATCCACAGCACGACGAGCAGGATGGGGATCCCGGTGAGGGGGCGGGCCATGAGTCTGCCGAGGCGATCGCTGAACCGCGGCTTGGGGGAGCGCACCTCCCAGAGGACGTCCTCGAGAAGCTTCCGGGCGACGTGTTGGCGCTCGAAAGCCACGCGGTACACGGCCGGTCCCCCCAGCGCCTCGGTCCCGTCGCGGGCGGCCTCCTCCGCCGCCTTTCCCCCGTCGGGCTCCATTTCCCGCACCCGCTCCACCCCTCCCGGATCACGCTGGAGGAAGAGCGAGGCTATGGCCGTACGGTTCACGGGATAGGCGCCGCGGAGCTGGTCGCGCACGTCCGAGATCGCCTGGCCCACACCGTTCTCGTAGTGCGGTGGCGACAGGGGTGGTGCCTTCAGCGCTTCCTCCACGGCGTCGGCGAGCAGGTCCAGGCCCTTCCCACGGATGGCCACCATGGGCACGACGGGGATGCCGAGTCGCTTCCTGAGGGTCTCGATCTGCACCGAGACGCCCAGCTCCTGGAGCTCGTCCATCATGTTCAGGACGAGGACCAGGGGCCTGCCGCAGTCCAGGAGCTGGAGCGTGAAGGGCAGCCCGCGAGGGAGGTTCTTGGCGTCCACCACGTGGACGAGGACATCCATGTCGCCGTCGAGGACGTAATCCTGGGTGACCCGCTCCTCCTCGGTCCCCGGAACCAGCGCGTAGGCTCCGGGCGTGTCGACGACCTCGACGTCCAGCGTTCCCATCCGCCCGTGGCCACGGCTCACCGCCACCGACGTGCCGGGGTAGTTGGACACCACAGCGTAGGCACCCGTCAGGCGGTTGAAGAGCACGCTCTTGCCGACGTTGGGGTTCCCCACGAGCCCGATGCGGACGCGTCCCTCCTCATGGGCCACCGAGACGGGCCCGTGGCAGGCGCATCCGTCTCCGGACGTGCGCGCCTCGGACGCGCGCGAGGTCCGGCGGGGCTTTCGGGCTTCGAGGGTCGACGTGGGAACGCTCAGCTGTGGTCCGCCTTCCTACCGCGGGGCGGGAGGAGACCGCGGCGTTGTGTTGAGAACGGTTCTCAACGCCCAATCTAAGGCCGAGGACGGGGGTTGGGGAGGGGGGGTGGGTCCCGTCGCGGCCCGTGGGGAAACGGCCCCCCGGTCATCCGGGAAGCTACCCACGCCCCTCGCGACCGAACGGCACGGAGCTTGTATCGGATCCGTCGCCGCGGCCTCGAGGGCAGCTTCCACCCGTGGATGTGCGTTCCTATACTTGTGCCGCCGACAATCCATCTGTTTCCGAAATACTCCGAGTCCTCCCACTCCGGAACCGCGGTGCCCCCGTGACGGAGATCTCCATGAAGAAGCCCGTGCTCGCCCTCACCGTCGCCACGCTGATGGCGCTTCCCGCTACCCTGGCCGCGCAGGGCGTCGGCGTCGGCGTGCGGGCTGGCACACTCGGTTTCGGCGTGGAGGCGGCACTGGGCCTGTCGAGCCACATCACGGTCCGTGGGGGCATGGGGGTGACGCCGCTGGTCGTCAAGAACCCGAGCTTCTGGCACCCGGGGCAGGATGTGAACGCGAAGCTCACGCTCCCCAAGAGCTGGTACAACATCGGCGTGGATCTGTATCCCACCGGCGGAGCCTTCCGCATCGGCGCCGGTATGCTCTTCAAGCCCGACGATCCGACGCTCACCGGAAGCCTGACGAACACGGGATCCATCGACATCGGTGGGACGACGTACACCGGTGCGCAGGTCCTGGACGTGACCGGTACGCTCCACTCCAAGACCAAGGCTCCCTACGTGCTCATCGGCTTCGGCCGGCACACCAAGAGCGGCATCGGCCTCTTCCTGGATCTGGGGGTCGCGTTCCTGGGGGATCCGGGGGTGACGTTCGAGGCGACCAAGGGGGATCCGACGGTGACGAACTCGGCGGCGTTCCAGCAGGCGCTGCGCGACGAGGAACAGAAGGTCCAGAAGGACATGGCCACCTACCTCAAGTTCTGGCCCATCGCCGACATCGGCATCAAGCTCGGCCTGGGGTGAGCCGCAAGGCGCCCCCTGGCTCCGTGTCGCGCCGACGCGAGATCGGCTTCCAGGCCACCGAGAGCTCCGGGAGGGTCTCGGGGATCCTCGAGATTCCCGAGGGCGCCCGGAGCCTCTACGTCTTCGGACATGGGGCGGGGGCGGGCATGCGCCACACCTTCATGGAGGCGGCCGCGGAAGGGCTTTCGCGCCGGGGCATCGCCACCCTCCGCTACGACTTTCCCTACATGGAGGCGGGACGCCGGGGCCCCAATCCCCAGCCGGTCCTGCTGAAGACCGTCCGCTCGGCGGTGGCCGAGGCGGCGCGCCTGGCGCCCGACCTTCCGCTCCTGGCCGGCGGCAAGTCCATGGGTGGGCGCATGACCTCCCTGGCGGCCGCGACGGATGCTCTGCCCGGGGTGCGGGGGCTGGTGTTCTTCGGCTTCCCGCTGCACGCCGCGGGGCGGCCCTCTGCGGAGCGCGGTGCGCACCTGGCCGACGTCCGTCTTCCCATGCTCTTCCTGCAGGGGACGCGGGACAAGCTCGCGGACCTGGAGCTCCTGCGGCCGCTGCTGCGGGACGTGCGCCCGTCGCCGGTGTTGCACGTGGTCGAGGGCGCCGACCACGGCTTCCACGTGCCGAAGCGCTCGGGGCGCACCGACGCGCAGGTGTTGGACGAGCTGTGCGAGGGGGTGGCGACGTGGACGGCGACGCTGGCCTGAACGGCTGACCCTGCGGGCGACCCCCCGGCTGCGTGCCCCGGACCCGGGTCGCGGCCATGCGGCGCGGGCTGCACCTCCCGGGATCGCGGGGGGTCGGCCGTGGAGTCGTGACGGGTCGGCCATGGCAGTGAGCCCTGTGGGCCTCCGTTGACCGCCGGCGGGACGCGCCGCACCGTGATCTGCGCCCCCGGGGGCGAGGACGTCCCCGCCCGGGCAGCATCCCACGAACCGGAGGTACGCCGTGAGCATCTCCCGCCGCACCGTCGTGAAGCTCGGCCTGGGTGCCGGCGCGGCACCCCTCCTGGCGCGGGTCCCCCTGCTGGCGCAGGAGAGGCCCGCGGCGCAGGTGCCCGGGGGCGCCCTCGGCGGGCCCGGCGCGGTGGTGACCCCGTCCGTTGCCCTGCGGGCGCGCCCCCTTCCGCTGTCCGCCGTGCGCATCCTCGGCGGCCCACTGGGCCATGCCCAGGAGCTGGACGCCACTTACCTGCTTTCGCTGGACCCCGACCGCATGCTGGCGTACTTCCGCGAGCGGGCGGGACTGAAGCCCAAGGCGGAGCCGTACGGTGGCTGGGACGGGGGCGGCCGTAACCTCACGGGGCACATCGCCGGCCATCACCTCTCGGCGGCGAGCCTCATGTACGCCGCCCGGGGCGACCGCCGCTTCAAGGATCGGGCGGACTACATGGTCCGCGAGCTGAAGGAGGTCCAGGACACCAACGGCGACGGCTACCTGTGCGCTCTGGAGAACGGCCGCCGATGCTTCGGCGAGCTGGCGAAGGGTGAGATCCGCTCGGCTCCCTTCGACCTCAACGGCGAGTGGTCACCCTGGTACACGCTGCACAAGATGTTCGCCGGCCTCAGGGACGCGTACCGGTTCACGGGAAACCGGACGGCGCTGGACGTGGAGATCGCCTTCGGCGGATGGGCGGAGAAGACCCTGTCGGGACTCGACGACGCGCAGATCCAGCACATGCTGGGCACGGAGTTCGGCGGCATGAACGAGGCCATGGTGGACCTGTACAGGGACACCGGCGACAGGCGCTGGCTCGCCATGTCGTACAAGTTCGAGCACCTGGCCTTCATCGAGCCGCTGCAGCGCCACCGGGACGAGCTGGGGGGCAAGCACGGCAACACGCAGATCCCCAAGATCATGGGGTCGGTGGAGCGCTACGCCCTCACCGGGGACCCCAAGGACCTCATGGCCGCCGCGTTCTTCTGGGACGCGGTGGTGCAACACCACAGCTACGCCACCGGAGGCCACGGCACCGACGAGTACTTCAGGCCGGCCGACGAGCTCAGCGACGGCGTGGACGGGCGCACCTGCGAGTCGTGCAACGTCTACAACATGCTCAAGGTCACCCGCCGGCTCTTCGCGCTGGACCCCGACCCGCACTACGCGGACTTCCAGGAGCGCGCCCTCTTCAACCACGTCATGGCGTCCATCGACCCCAACGACGGGCGCATGTGCTACATGGTGCCCGTGGGAAGGGGCGTCACCCACGAATATCAGGATATGCTGCACAGCTTCACGTGCTGCGTGGGAACCGGCATGGAGAACCATGCGCTCCACGGCGACGGCATCTACAGCGAGGCCGGGGATCGGCTGTGGGTGAACCTGTACGCGCCCTCCACCGCCGAGTGGGAGAGCGCAGGCGTGTCGTTGGCCATGGAGACGGACTTTCCCGAGGGCGAGTCCGCGAGGCTGACCGTGAAGGTCCGTGAGCCGAGGGAGTTCACGCTGGCGCTTCGCCGTCCGTACTGGGCGGGGGACGGCTTCGCCGTGCGGCTCAACGGTACCGCCATGGGGGCCGCGGATGCCGCGGTGGAACAGGAGACCGGACCCGGCGGGCTGTACGCCGATCCGAAGCCCGTGAGCACATGGTTCGAGATCCGACGCACGTGGCGAAGCGGTGATGTGGTGGCGCTGACGCTCCCCATGTCGCTGCACACCGAGCCCTTGCCGGACAACCCGGGCCGGATGGCCCTCATGTACGGTCCGCTCACGCTGGCGGGGGATCTGGGCCCCGAGCCGGTGCGCCGGCGCGGCGGGCCCCGCCCCACACCTCCGGTGGTGCCGGTGTTCGTGACCGCCGACGCTGACCTTACCGCCTGGCTGAAGCCGGTCTCGGGGAGGCCCGGGTGGTTCCGCAGCGACGCCGTTGGTCGGGAGCCCAACGCCGAGGGCCGCCTCCACGACGTGGACTTCACGCCCTTCTATCGCCTGCCCGAGCGCACGTACGGGATCTACTGGGACGTCTTCACGCCCGCGGAGTGGGAGAAGCTGAAGGAGGGGTACGCCCGGGAGGCCGAGCGTCAGCGCCGGCTGGAGGCCGCGACGGTGGCGTACGTGCAGGCCGGCGAGATCATGTTCGAGCGGCGCTTCGACTATCAGGGCGCCAAGGACTCGGCACCGCGGCGGGTCATGGGACGCCCGGGGCGGAGCGGGAAGAGCTGGTTCTCCTACGACCTCGGTGTGGATCCCGCCCATCCCATGGCCTTGGTGGTGACGTACTTCAGCGAGGATCGGCGGGCGACCCCGGCCTCCTTCGACATCCTGGTGGACGGGGTGAAGGTCGCCTCGCAGGACGTGACTCGGACCGAGCCGCGCCGCTTCTACGACGTCGAGTACGCCGTCCCGGCGGAGCTGGTGCGCGGCAAGGAGCTCGTGACGGTGCGCTTCCAGGCTCACCAGGGAAGCCAGATCGCCACGGTCTTCGGGGTGCGGATGATCCGGGGGGACGCGAAGCGGTAAGACGCGGACGGGCCGCGCCGGGATCACCCTGATCGGACGGACGGTCGCGGCGTCGAAGACACGGGCAGGCCGAGCTTGCGCAGGAGCGCCTGGAAGCGCGGGTCTCCGCGCATGTAGTCGAAGATGGGATCGACGGCCAGAGAGGGCATGTTCGGGTCGTGTGCCTCGTACGCCTTCTCCAGATAGTCGAGGGCACGCTCTTCGTCGCCGGCGCGAGTGTACAGGGTTCCGATCTGCCAGGGCGTGACGAAGCGCGTCTTCGACTCGGCCTCGAGGGTCTCGGCGGCGGCCCGCAGGGCACCCTGGTACCCGCCGCTCTCGTATCCCCTCTGCAGCGCGGCCACGGCAGCGGTATCGCCCTTCGCCGTGTACGACTCGCGCCAGATCCTCAGGGCGTCGTCGTACCGACCCACCATGTGATAGGCCGAGCGGATCGTGCTGTGGGTCATGTCGTCGTCCGGCCACTGGCGCAGGGTCTCCTCGCACACGTCGACAGCGTCCTGGTATCGGTGGGCGTACATGAGGTCCATGGCGTATAGGCCACGGATCAGCGGATTGAGCGGATCCAGCTCGCGGGCGCGGCGGATCTGGTCCATGGCCGCTTCGGGGCGCTCCATGTAGTACAGGTACCACGAGTAGTAGGCCCTCGTCACGGCGTCGTTGGGGTCGAGCCGGAGGGTCCGCTCGAACTCGGCGCCCCCGGCCTCCCAGTCCCATTCCTGCCACACCCTGAGGCTCGCGAGCATGAAGTGTACCCTCGCGTCCGAGTCGTCCAGAGCGATGGCCTTCCTGGCAGCGGCCTCCGCTCTGGGCATGGCCTCTGCGTGGGAGGCGTAGCCGCCCTGCATGCGGACCGCCCACACCAATGCGATACCTGCGTAAGCTGCCGCGCTCTTCGGATCACGCTCCAGGGCGAGCTGGAAGTAATGGAAGGCGTGGTCGACGCTTTCGCGGTCGAGCTTCTGAAAGAGGAACCAGCCCTGGAGGACCGCCTCGTAGACCTGAGGATCCACCGGGCTCGCCGTGGCCAGCCGGGCGTTCTCCGCGGGCGTCATCGCCAGGCGGATCTTCGTCGCCACGGCCCGGGTCACCTCCTGGTAGATGGAGACCACGTCCCGCACCGGGCGGTTGAACGACTGCGACCACAGGGCCGCTTCCGAGGAGCCGTCGATGAGGCGCACGGTGACGCCGACGCTGTCGCCCGAGTGGAAGAGGAGCGAGCTCTCGATGAGGGCGCCCGCGTCGAGGTCCCGGGCGATGTCGCGGGGCCGCTCGTCGGTGTTGCGATATCGCGCGACCGACGTTCGGCCGAGGGTGACAGCGCCGGCCTGGGTCAGCCCCTGGATGAGCTCCTCCTGGATCCCCTGCGCCAGATAGTCTTGCCCCGGATCGTTCGTGAGGTTCACAACGGGCAGGACGGCCAGCCGATGGAGGCGCGTCGCGTGCCTCGTCGAAATCCACCACCCGCCGTACGCCAGCGCCGCCAACCCCGCGGCGGTGGCCAGCCAGAAGCGCGCTCGCCTGACGCGTCGCCGTCGGACGTGGGCCTCCAGGGCCGATGTCGTCACCGCTCGATCGAGGGCGCTCGTCAGGGCCTGTGCCGAGGGGTAACGCTGGACGGGCTCGCGGGCGAGCGCCCTGCGCAACACCTCGTTGAGAGTGGCAGGCACCGCGGGGCGGACCTCGCTCACCGTGGGTACCTCGTCCACCACCTTGCGCGCCAGGACCGCCGGCGCGCTTCCGCCTCCGTAGGGAGTCCTTCCGGTGAGCATCTCGAAGAGGACGCAGCCGAGGCTGTAGACGTCGCTGCGCGCGTCCAGGTCGCTCTCTCCCGTCGCCTGCTCCGGGCTCATGTAGGCGACGGTACCCACCACGAATCCCGTCTCGGTGAGCCGGGTGCCCCCCGCATGGCTGACAGCCCGGGCGATACCAAAGTCGCTCACCACCGCGTGGCCGGCCTCGAGGAGGATGTTCTCCGGCTTGATGTCCCGGTGGACGAGGCCGCGGGCATGGGCGTGGTCGAGGGCATCCCCCACCTCCTTCGAGATGCGGATGGCCTCGTCGACGGGAAGGGGGCCCTCACGCTGGAGGCGTTCGCGGAGCGACTCGCCCTCGACGAACGGCATCACGTAGTAGAGCAGGCCGTCCGCGTTCCCCGAATCGTGAAGAGGCAGGATGTTGGGGTGAGCCAGACGCGCGACGGTCTCGATCTCCCGGAGGAACCGCTCGGCGCCCACCGCGGCTCCGATCTCCGGGCGCAGCACCTTGATGGCGACCTGCCGTCGGTGCTTCAGGTCCTCGGCGAGGAACACGGTGGCCATGCCGCCGCGACCCAGCTCATGGTCCAGGCGGTACCGGCCCGACAGGCCATGGCTCAGTTGATCGAGCACGTCCACCGTGCGCCTCCCTCCTGCCTCAGCCGCCTCCCAGCACCTTGTTCGCCTCAGCCTCCACCGCATCCAGCTCCTTGCGCAGCTCGTCGTACCGATCGATGGCGTCCTGACCGATCTTCTGGTCGGCGCGGATGGTCATTCCCCGCAGGTAGCCGATCTGGCTCTCCAGCCCCGGCTTGCTGTAGCGAATGGGAGGCGTCAGCAGCTTGTCAGCGACGGGCTGCAGGCGTCGCTTCGTGGCGGCGTTGCCGGAGGACATCGCGGTCTGCACGCGCTCCACGAGAGCGCGGACCTCCTTCACCATGGCGTCCATGCGCCTGTTGTGCTCGTACTGATCCACCAGGTCGTCCACCGAGACGCCGCCCCGCTCGACCCTGGGATCGATGAGCACGCTGAACGGCTGCGTCCAGGAGGCACCGTCCACCGTGAGACGCGCCTGGTAGCGCCCCGGCGGCACGGTGATGCCGTCGGAGTCGCGCACGTTCCACACCATGCGGTTGAAGCCGACGTCGGTGGTCACCGTGGGGGGCGGTGGGCCACGCCGTCCGAAGAAGCCGCCTCCACCACCACGGCCGCGCCGCGGCCGGGGGCGGGTCGCGCTGCTGTACGAGCTCACCGGGTTGCCGCCGGCGTCCAGGATCTCGACGGTCACCGCGCCGGACGGCGCCTTGGGCAGGTAGTAGTCGATCATGGGGCCGAGGAGCTCGGGCTTCACGTTCGTCCGGTACCCGTCCCGGGGAGCGTACAGGTGTACGGCGTCGGTGCTGGTCTGCGGCGTGATCTGATTGAGGGAGCTGATGTCGTCCATCGCCCAGATGGAGCGGCCCTGGGTGGCGATGAAGAGGTCGTTCCCCCGCACCTGGATGTCGTTGATGGGCACCTGGGGCATGTTGAGGTCGAAGGGCTGCCAGTGGCCGCCGTTGTCGAAGGAGATGTACATGCCGAACTCGGTGCCGGCGTAGAGCAGCCCCTCGCGGCCGGGATCCTCACGCACCACGCGGGTGGGCGTGTCCTTCGGGATGCCGTTGGTGCCGTCGGTGAGGCGCTTCCACGTCTTGCCGTAGTCGTTGGTCAGGTAGATGTACGGCGCGTAGTCCCCCAGCAGATACCGGTACACTGCGTAGTAGGCCGACCCGGGGCGGTGCGGCGACACGTCGATGAACGCCACGCGCCCTCCCGGGGGCAGGTCCTTCGGCGTGATGTCCTGCCAGGTAGCGCCGTCGTCGCGTGTGATGTGGAAGGGGCCGTCGTTGGAGCCCACCCAGATGACGCCCGCCTGGTGCGGCGACTCGGCGATGGCGTACAGGGTGCTGTAGAACTCCTCGCCGGTGACGTCCCGGGTGATGGGACCGCCGCTCACCCCCTGGGTGCCCGCGGGATGGGCCGTCAGGTCGGGAGAGATCCGCTCCCAGTGCACGCCCATGTCCTCGGTGCGGTGCAGGTACTGCGACCCGTAGTAGACGATGTTCGGGTTCCAGGGCGACGTCTCCATGGGCGAGACGCGCTGGAACCGGTAGATGAGGTCGCTGGCGGGGTTGCCGTAGAGCGACTGCGCTCCGATCCAGTACTGCTTGGACTGGCCGGTGTTGAGGTCCATGACCTCGAACTGCCCCTTGCACGAGCCGTAGACGATGTTCGGCTTGGACGGATGCGGCACCACCGGGCCGGTCTCGCACCCCGGGCCGGGCCACTCGTCCACGTTCTCCACCCCGCCCTCGGCCACGCTGGAGATGATGTGGGTGCCGTCGTCCTGCTGTGCCCCGTAGAGGCGCATGGGGAAGCGGTGGTCGATGTGGAGCCCGTAGATCTCCGCGGTGGGCTGGTTCATCTGCGTGGACCACGTCCTGCCGCCGTCGAAGGAGACGTTGGCCCCTCCGTCATTGGCCTCGATCATCGTGTTGCCGTCGTGCGGGTTGATCCAGATGTCGTGGTTGTCGCCGTGGGGCGTGCGCAGCACGGTGAGCGTCTTGCCGCCGTCGGTGGTCTTGTAGAAGGTCTCGGCACCCATGTACGCGACGTCGGCGTTGCTGGGGTCGGCGCCCAGGGCCGTGTAGTAGAACGGGCGCGTGATGATGCCCGGCGTGGTGTTGACGAGGGTCCAGCTCTCGCCGGCGTCGTCCGAGCGGTACAGACCGTCCCCCGGCTTGGCCTCCACCAGGGCATAGATGCGCTGCGGGTCCGCCGCGGTCACCGCCAGGTTCGCCTTGCCGATGAGGCCGTGGGGAAGCCCGTTCATCATCTTCTGGAAGTGCTCGCCCCCGTCGGTGCTCTTGTAGAAGCCGCCCTCGTGGGAGCCGCTGATGATGGTCCACGGCTT
>Ga0315535_1000342_pt1 | contig 32648 bp, 33 predicted proteins | sample SalMarSW160220MG_2_FD_203092 | JGI IMG/M metagenome (GOLD analysis project Ga0315535, IMG submission 203092) | Salt marsh sediment microbial communities from the Plum Island Ecosystem LTER, Massachusetts, United States - Salt Marsh Sediment SW1602-20 ... | reverse complement strand
CGCCCAGCCGCTCGAAGTCGGCGGCCAGGATCGACGGCGCCAGACGGACGTCGCTCACGACGCGGAGTATAGCAGCCGGCTCGCTTCCGCCGGGACCGCCGGGCACGGGCCACGCCCAGCCGGACGGGACGGGGCCGGGGGCGGACGGACGCTCAGGCGACCGTTCCGACCGGCTCGAGCACCGCCCGGATGCTCTTCTCCAGGATGGCCAGGCCCTCCTCGATCTCGTCGTCGGAGAGAGTGAGCGGCGGCAGCAAGCGGATGACGTTGCCGTAGGTCCCCGTCGACAGCAGCACCAGGCCGGCGTCGCGGGCGTGCGCCACCACCGCCGCCACCACGGCGGGGTTCGGCTCCTTGCCGCCCGCCTCGACGAACTCGACGCCGATCATGGCGCCACGGCCTCGCACCTCACCGATCTGCGGGAACTCGCGCTGCAGCTTATCCAGACGTTGCCTGGCCCGCTCGCCGATGACGTTGGCGCGCTCGATCAGCCCTTCCTCCTCCAGCACGTCGAGCGTCGCCAGGGCGGCGGCGCAGCTGATGGGGTTGCCGCCGAAGGTGGAGCCCAGCATGCCCTCGCCGATGGCGTCCATGATGCTGGCCTTGCCGATCACCGCGGAGAGCGGGAAGCCGGAGGACAGCGCCTTGGCGCTGGTGACCAGATCGGGCTCGAGGCCGAACGCGTCGACGGCCCACAGGTGGCCGGTGCGGCCGATCCCCGCCTGCACCTCGTCGTCGATCCACAGCGCCCCGATCTCGTCGGCGTAGGCGCGCAGGCCCGCCAGGAAGCTACGCGGTGCCGGGATGAAGCCGCCCTCGCCGGCGACCGGCTCGATGATGAAGGCCGCCACCTCGTGCTCGCCGATGGTGGTCTCGACCTGCTCCCGCAGGGCGTGCAAGGTGCGCTCGCCCACCTCCTCGGGATCATCGAGCCCCCAGGGGTTGCGGTAGGCGTAGGGGTAGGCGGCGCGGTACACCTCGGACGCCCGCGGCGCGAAGCGGGCCTTGTACGGCGTCGCCTTGGCCGTCAGCGACATGGCCATGTAGGTGCGTCCATGGAAGGCGTGAGTGAACGCCACGATGCCGGCGCGGCCGGTGTAGGCGCGGGCGATCTTCACGGCGTTCTCCACCGCCTCGGCACCGGAGTTGACCAGGAAGGTCTTCTTCGGGCTGTCGCCGGGCGCAAGCGCGTTGAGGCGCTCGGCGAGAGCGATGTAGCTCTCGTGCATCGCCACCGCGAAGCACAGGTGCTGGAAGGTCTCGGCCTGCTGCGTGGCGGCCGCGATCACCCGGGGGTGGGAGTGCCCCACGTTCATGACGGCGATGCCCACCGAGAAGTCGAGGTAGCGCTTGCCGTCGGCGTCCCACAGGTAGCTGCCCTTAGCGCGCACGGGGTAGAAGGGGTGGGTGCTGTAGGCGGCAGGCGCGACAGCGGCGCGTCGGCGCTGGGCGAGGCTGGCGTTGCTCATGGGCGTCCTCCCTCGGGTGCCGTTGCATCGTAAGCGAGCGGCATACGCTGCTTATGATGCGAAGGCGATTGTGAGGCACGGCGTAGCTATCCAAAGCACGCGGTGCATATCTCTGCTGCATGGTATCACCGCCCTGGAGGTCCGTGAACCCCCGTGACCGCCTCGCCCGCCCCCGCGGCCCGGCGGGCGGCGGCAGCAACGACGGCGCGTGCGCGATGCCCTTGCTGCCGACCCCTGCGCCGTAGCATGGCGCATGTCGGTGCATCGCGCGGGAGCCTCATGAGCACCGTGTCCGCCGCCGTGCGCGTGCTCGAGCCTGCCATGAGGCCGACCGCCGAGCGCTGGGCTCAGCGGCTCGGGCTGCCGCTGGAGTCGGAGGCGTCGCAGATGTCGCAGGCCGACGTGGCCCTGGAGGTGGGTGCCGCGGGCCTGGCCCTCCGACCGGCGGACGGGTCACCGGTGAGGGTGGTCCCGGGCGCCATCCTGGTGCGGCCCAAGGGGGGTCGCGACAACCTCCTGAGGGCGGTGGGGCCGCTGACGCCGAACGCCGCCGTGGCGGACGCCACCGCCGGCCTGGGCGTCGACGGCTGGCGGCTGGCGGCACGCGGAGCCGAGGTGACCATGATTGAGCGGGTGCCGCTCATCGCCGCCCTGTTGGAGGACGCGCTGGCGCGCGCACGGGAGGGCCGCGAGGGGGAGGAGGCGCGCCGTGCGGGCGAGCGCGTCCGCCTGCTGGTGGGCGACGCCTGCGAGCTGCTGGCGGGTCTGAGGCCAGCGCCCGCGGTGGTCCTCATCGACCCGATGTACCCGCCGTCGGCCAAGCGAGCGTTGCCCAAGAAGGGCATGGCTCTCTTCCGCGATCTGGTCGGCGGCGACGAGGACGCTCCGGAGCTGCTGGCGGCCGCACTGGAGGTCGCCACGGCGCGGGTGGTGGTGAAGCGGCCCAGACGGGCGCCCGGCCTGGGGGAGGGGACGGGCTTGCCGCGCCCGAGCGGCAGCGTGCTGGGTACCACGACGCGCTACGACCTCTACGCTCCACGCGGGCGGGCCTCCTAGACTGGGGGCCGTGTGCGCTCGGCTGGGCGCCGGAGAGCGAGGTTGCCATGACGTCACCGGAACGTGTCGCGGTGCTGGGGGCCGGCACCATGGGCGGCGGCATCGCCACGCTTCTGTTGCAGAGTGGCCTGCAGGTCATCGTCTATGACGTCTCGGAGGACGCCCGTCGAGGCGCGGCCTCCAGGATCGCCAAGCGCAACGAGGCGGAGGCCGTGGAGCGCCGGCTCAGGCTCACCGGCGACCTCACGGAGGCCGTGCGGCTGGCCGACTTCGTGATCGAGGCCGCACCCGAGCGGCTGGAGCTGAAGCGACAGCTGTTCGCCGAGGTCGACCGCCTGGCGCCACCCGCCGCGGTGCTCGCCAGCAACACCAGCGAGCTGTCGGTGACCGCTATCGCTGCGGCCACGAGCCGTGCCGACCGGGTCATCGGCATGCACTGGTTCAACCCGCCCGAGCGCATGGCGCTGATCGAGATCGTCCGTGCGCTGCAGACGAGCGACGGCACCCTGGAGGCGACCAGGGCCCTCGCCGAGCGCTGCGGCAAGACCAGCGTGACGGTGGCCGATCGCCAGGGCTTCGTGACCACCCGGGCGGTTGCGACGCTGCTGCTGGAGGGGGTCCGAATGCTGGAAGAGGGCGTGGCGGGGCGGGACGACATCGACACCGCCGTGAGGCTTGGCCTCAACCATCCCATGGGGCCCTTGGAGCTGGCGGACTACATCGGCCTGGACACCGTGCTGTTGATCGCGGAGTCGATGGAGGCGGCGCTTGGCAGCCGCTTCCGCCCGCCGCAGACGCTGCGAAAGCTGGTGGAGGCGGGTCACCTGGGCCGCAAGAGCGGGCGCGGCTTCTACGACTACCCCGAGGGGTGATGCCCGCCGGCCGGCTGGCGCCTGCGAGGGAGGGCAGCAACGACAATCGCCCCCCGCTGGCGGGAGGCGATATGGCTGGCCCACAGGGATTCGAACCCCGACCGACCGGACCAAAACCGGTTGTCCTGCCATTAGACGATGGGCCAAGACGGACAGCCAGAGTCTATCCGTGACCCTGCCGGGTGTCAAGCTTGAATGCGTTAGAGAGATGCGTCGTGGACGGGGTTTTGCCAAAGTCGCGAGGCTGCGGCGGCCGGTGCGGGCAAGAGAATGGCTGGCCCACAGGGATTCGAACCCCGACCGACCGGACCAGAACCGGTTGTCCTGCCATTAGACGATGGGCCAGCAAGACAAGCCCGAGTGTATGGAACGCCGGAGCCCCCGTCAAGGGCAGGTGAGCCCGGGCGCTGACGCCCGCCGCTGGGGGCTGCGAGCCGCCTCGGGCCGTGGGCGGCGCCCCCGGACGCGAAGCGGCGGGGTGCGTTATACTCAGCCGGCTCCGAGTTCGGGCGGAGGGCCGGTCGCGCGGCGCCGCCCGCCGGCGCAGATCCTGGAGAGGTGCCGGAGTGGTTGAACGGGACGGTCTCGAAAACCGTTGTGTGGCCTTGCTGCACCGTGGGTTCGAATCCCACCCTCTCCGCCATCCGGCCGCTCCCCGTGGGAGCGGCCGTTCTTCTAGCTTCCGCAGGAGGGCGCCATGCCGGTCACCGTGATCGACCACCCCTTGATCCAACACAAGCTATCCGTCTTGCGCGACCGCGAGACCACGGTGCGCGACTTCCGCGCGCTGTGCACCGAGATCTCGATGCTGATGGCCTTCGAAGCAATGCGTGACCTACCGCTCGAGGATGCGGTGGTCGCGACGCCGGTGGCGCCCGCCCGGGTGAAGCGGCTGTCTGGGAAGAAGCTTGCCCTGGTAGGCATCTTGCGGGCCGGGCTGGTGATGGTCGACGGCATCCTGGGGCTGGTGCCCGGCGCCCGCGTGGGCCACATCGGCCTCTACCGCGACCCCGAGACGCTCAAGCCGGTGGAGTACTACTGCAAGCTACCCGGGGACATCGCCGAACGGAGCGTGTTCCTCCTCGACCCCATGCTCGCCACCGGCGGCAGCGCCGCCAAGGCCATCGAGGTGCTCGAAGCGCACGGCGCCCGGAGCATCAAGCTGCTGTGCATCATCGGGGCGCCCGAAGGCATCGCCGCGGTGAGCGAGGTCTACCCCGAGTTGGAGATCATCCTGGCTGCTCGCGACGAGCGCCTCAACGATCACGGCTACATCGTTCCGGGGCTGGGCGACGCGGGCGACCGCATCTACGGCACGAAGTGAGCGGAGCCTGCGTCGCGGACGCCTCGTCGGCCCCGCGCCGCGGTCCTAGAATGGTTTTGTGACCCAGACGTTCGTCGCCTTCGTGCCCGGCGCTCTGCTGGCGTTCGTCACCGCGCTCGCTGCGGTGGGTCTGTTCGTGCCGCGCCTGCGCCGCTTCGCGCTGCGTATCCACGCCGTGCAGGAAGGGGGCGGGCCGCACGGGCGCGGCCGCCGCAATCACGTGGGAGCGGTGCCGAACATCGGGGGCATCGCCATCCTCGGTGGCTTCCTGCTCGCGTTGCTGGTCGGCAGCGTGGTGGCACCGGCCCTCATCGACCCGTATCGGGTGCAGCTGCTGGCCATCGCGCTCGGTGCGGCGCTGATGGCCCTGGTGGGCTTCATCGACGACATGTGGGAGGTACCCGTCGCCATGCGCCTGGCGTCGCAGGCGGTGGCGGCCGGCATCCTGGTGGTGAACGGCGTCGACATCGGCTTCGTCACCAACTACTTCGGCCCCGGCCACTACCTGTTCATCCCCGATCTCGCGAGCGTGCTGGTGACGCTGGTGTGGGTAGTGGGCTTCACCAACGCCTTCAACTTCATCGACGGCATCGACGGCCTGTCCTCGGGGATCGCCGCCATCTCCAGCATGAGCCTGCTGGCCGTCGCCATGCAGTTCGCCGACCGTGGCGCCGCGGTGCTGCTGCTGGCTTCCCTGGCCGGCGCGGCGCTCGGCTTCCTGCGCCACAACTTCAGCCCCGCGAAGATCATCATGGGGGACTCCGGCGCCTACCTGCTCGGCTACGTGCTGGCCGCGGTGAGCGTCCTGGGCGCGTTGAAGGTGACCGCCGTCGTGACGGTGGTGGCTCCCATCCTGGTGCTGGCGCTGCCGGTGGTCAACATCACGCAGGTCACCGTCAGGCGCCTGCGCCGGGGCAGCAGTCCGGCCGAGGCGGCCAACGACCACATCCACGACCTGCTGCGCGAGCGCTCCGGCTCCAACCGGACCACGGTGATCGCCCTGTGGGTCGCGACCCTCGGGCTGGGGCTGGTCGGCATGATGCTCTCCGACACGCCGCCGGTCCTGACCTTCGTGACGCTGCTGCTGACGGTGGTGATGATCGCCGGCGTCTCCATGCTGCGGCTGGCCGAGGTGAGGCGCGAGCGCCAGGAGCCGGCCGCGTGAGCGAGGCGGCTCCCGCCGGCCGCGTGAGCGAGGCGGCTCCCGCCGGCCGCGTGAGCGAGGCGGCTCCCGCCGGCCGCGTGAGCGAGGCGGGTGCGGCCGCGCGCGTGTGCGTGGCGTTCGGCACCCGCCCCGAGGCGCACAAGATGGCGCCCGTCGTCCGCGCGCTCACGGCGTCGGCGACGCTCGAGCCGCTGACCCTGGTAACCGGCCAGCACCGCGAGCAGCTGGCCGACGCGCTCCGCATCTTCGGCGTGGCTCCGGATGCCGACCTGGCCGTGATGACCGAGCGGCAGACGTTGCCGCAGCTCGTCGCCCGCATCGTGCCGGCCGCTTCGGCGAGGCTCCGCGAGCTGGCTTGCGACTACGTGCTGGTCCACGGCGATACGCTCACGACCTTCGCCGTTGCGCTGGCGGCATTCTACGAGGGCCTGCCGGTCGCCCACGTGGAGGCGGGGCTACGCTCATTCGACCTCGCCCAGCCCTTCCCGGAGGAGGCCAACCGGCGCCTGACCGACGTGCTCACCGATCTCGACCTGCCTCCGACCGAGCGGGCGCGGCGCAATCTGCTCGCCGAAGGCAAGCCGGCGGATGCCATGGTGGTCACCGGCAACACCGCGGTCGACGCCGTCGAGCTGGCGCTGCCGAAGGCGGCGCTGCCGCGCGAGCTGCCTCCCGGGCCGGTGGTCACCGTCACGATGCACCGGCGGGAGAACCTGCCGGTCATGCGCCAGCTCGCCGAGGCCCTGGCGCGCGTGGCGCGCGCCTACCCGGACCACACCTTCGTGTACCCGGTGCACCTCAACCCGGCCGTGCAGGAGGCCGTCGTCCCGGCGCTGGGGAACGAGCCGAACGTCTGGCTCGAGCCACCGTGGGACTTCCTCGGCATGCTGGCTCTGTTGCGGCGCAGCGTGCTCGCCGTCACCGACTCCGGCGGGATCCAGGAGGAGGGCGCGGCGCTGGGCGTTCCGGTGGCGGTCCTGCGGAACGTCACCGAGCGGCCCGAAGGGCTCGACACGGGTGCGCTGACGTTGCTGGGGAACGACCCGTCGACCGTGGAGCCGGCCCTGGTGAGCCTGCTCGGCGACGCCTCGGCCCTGGCCGCCATGCGCGCCGCGCCGAACCCCTACGGCGACGGGCACGCAAGTGGGCGGGTCGCGGCCGCCGTCGCGTGGCGGCTCGGTCTGGGCGAGCGCCCGCCCGACTGGAGAGCGGCAGCCAGGCCGGCCGAGCGCGCGGTGGCGGCGCGCGAGGTCCAAGGACGTGGTTGAGGCGCCGCCGCCGTCGCCCTGGCCGGCCCGTCGCCACGGCTTGCGCTTCGGCCGGCCGGTTCCCGGCGCCCAGCGGTCCAAGGACGGCTGGTGGCTCGCGTGGCGCGGCGCCGCGGTCATGGGCGTGGTCAACGTGACCCCGGACAGCTTCAGCGACGGCGGCCGCTGGGCCGGCCCGGAGGAAGCCGTCGAGGCGGGGCTGCGCCAGGCGCAAGCTGGCGCTCTCTTCGTGGACGTCGGCGGCGAGTCCAGCCGTCCCGGCGCCGAAGGCGTGCCGGAAGCCGAGGAGCTGCGGCGGGTCCTGCCCGTGATCGAGGGCCTCTCGGGGCACGGCGTCCGCGTGAGCGTCGACACCGTCAAGCCGGCGGTGGCGGAAGCCGCGGTTGCGGCCGGCGCTTGCCTGGTCAACGACATCCGCGGACTGAACGATCCGGCCATGCGCCGGGTGTGCGGCGACGCCGGGGTTCCGGCCGTCGTGATGCACATGCAGGGCGAGCCACGCAGCATGCAGCGCGCCCCGCGCTACCGTGACGTGGTGGGGGAGGTGGAGGCCTTCCTGCTGGAACGCGTGGAGCTGGCGCTGGCGGACGGTGTGCCTGGGGTGATGCTCGATCCGGGCATCGGCTTCGGCAAGCGCCTGGAGCACAACTTGGCGCTTCTGGCGGCGACGGCTCGCCTGGCGGGGCACGGTCTGCCGCTCCTGGTGGGCGCCTCCCGCAAGAGCCTCATCCAGGATTTGGTGGGGAAGGTGCCGCCGCAGGCACGGCTGCCGGGCACCCTGGCCCTCCACCTGCGCGCCGCGCAGCTCGGCGCTGCCATGCTGCGTGCGCACGACGTGGCAGAACACGCTCAGGCGCTGGGCGTGCTGGCCGCGGTGAGCGGCGCCGAGCGTCGGGCGGAGGAGACGGGTGGATAGGATCGTCCTCGAGGGCCTCGAGTTCCACGGCTACCACGGCGTCTTCGAGGAGGAATCGAAGATGGGGGCGCGCTTCGTGGTGGACGTGGAGCTCAGCCTCAGCCTGCCCGAACGCGACAGCCTCAGGCAGACGGTGGACTACAGCCGGGTCTACGCGCTGGTGAGGCGCGAGGTGACCGAGAAGCGCTACAAGCTCATTGAGGCGCTGGCGGCCCAGATCGCTGGCGCCTTGCTGGCGTCGGAGACGCGCGTCGAGAGCGTGGTGGTGAGGGTGCACAAGCCCCACGCGCCGCTTCCCGGCGTGGTGCGCGACGTCTACGCCGAGGTGCGTCGCGAGCGTGCCTGAAGCGCCGGGGGTGCGCGCGCTCGTCGCTCTCGGCAGCAACCTCGACGACCCGCTCGGACAGCTGCGCCGTGCGGCCGATGCGCTCGGCAGGCTGGCCGTCGCGTGCCGCTGGTCGTCGATCTATCGCACCGCGCCGGTGGGAGGGCCCGCCGGCCAACCGGACTACCTCAACGCCGTGGCGCAGCTGGTGCTGGTGCCTGCCTCGGCGGAGCCGCGCGCGCTGCTGGCGGCCCTGCTCGCCGTGGAGCGCCGGCAGGGTCGCAGGCGAGACGTCGCCTGGGGTCCGCGTACGCTCGACCTCGATCTGCTCGACGTCGCCGGGACCCTGGTGGACGAGCCCGGGCTGCAGCTTCCGCACCCCAGGATGATGGCGCGCGGTTTCGTGCTGGCGCCGCTGTGCGAGCTGCTGCCCGAGTGGCGCCACCCGGTGACCGGCGAGCGGGCCTGCGAGGCGCTGGCGCGCGTCGGACACGCGGGCGTCCACCGCACCCGGCTGCCTTGGCGTGCGGGGTAGACTGAGCGCCCGATGCGCCTGTTCGCCATCGCCGACCCCCACCTCTCCCGCGCAGATCCCAAGCCGATGAGCATCTTCGGTCCGGGCTGGGAGGGCCACCCGGAGGCCTTCTTCGAAGGCTGGCGCAGCGTGGTGGGTGAGGACGACCTGGTGCTCGTCCCAGGCGACCTGTCGTGGGCGATGCGCCTCGAGGACGCCCTGGTCGATCTCGGCGACATCGCCGGCCTGCCGGGACGCAAGGTGATCCTGCGTGGCAACCACGACTACTGGTGGCCGTCCATCTCCAAGCTGCGGCGCGCTCTGCCCGAGGGGATGTACGCACTTCAGAACGACGCGCTGGCGATCGATGGCGTCGTGGTCGCCGGCACCCGCGGATGGATCTGCCCGGGTGGCCGCGAGTTCACCGAGCAGGACGACAGGATCTACCGCCGCGAAAGCGAGCGCCTGGCCCTGTCGCTGAAGGCGGCGGAGCGGCTGGAGGGCACCTTCCACGTGGTCATGCTCCACTTCCCTCCCACCAACGCTCGCCTCGAGCCCTCGGTCTTCACCGCGCTGATCGAGCGGGCCGCACCGGACGCCCTCGTCTTTGGGCACGTGCACGGCGACAACGAAGGCGTGCTCAAGCAACTGGGCGGCATCGAGGTGCACTTCGTGGCGGCCGATGCCGTCGGCTTCGTGCCGCGCCTGATCCGCGACTTCGGCGCGCGCCCCGCGGCCGCCGCGACTTCGGCGCGCGCTCGCGCGCGCGACTGATCCGGTGCGCTCCACAGGTGGCCGCCGCGACGGGCGCGTCGATGCCGAGTCGGTGCGGGTTCAGGCGCTGGCTTCGTGCTCAGGCGTGGGCCCGCCCAGGGTCGCCGGGAGCGGGTGGGCTTCGGTATCGCCGCTGAGGCGACGGTAGTGCGTGATCTGCCGTTGCCCCTTCTCCCAGGTCAGGCACACCACCTCGGCCCCGAGCTGGCTGGGGAACTCGACCTGGCCCTCGCGTACGTCGCGGATCTTGACGCCGAGGCGATCGAGGGACGCCTTGCTGCCGTGGATCACCTGCAGAAGGAAGCCGATCTCGGCCGTGGCGTTGACGGCCTCGAGGGTCTGCGGCGCCAGCTCGGCCAGCCGCTCGCGCAGGCGGGCGACGTCTGCCGCGGCCGCCTGCAGCTCGCCCAGGTGCTCGTCCACCACGGGGAGGAGCCGCGTAGCTTCGGTGAGGGTGAACAGGCGGTACATGGTCTCCTCCTCTCGGAGCCTCATGCTACGGGGCGACAGCGCGGTCGTCTGTCATCATTCATACAAAACCTGAGCGCGGCGCACTAAAGTCTGATGTCCCGAACGTGAGGCACGGCCGTCGCAGGGCCGACGGCGGCGGCCGGAGGCGCGACGGACGTGCCGGCACGAGCCGGCGGGCAGGCGGGTCACCGCGGGCCCGCCGCGTCCCTCTGGTAGACTTTGCCCTGCGCCCGCGCGGCGCCGGCGACCGCCTCCCGTGCGGAGGGGTCGCGCCATTCGGAGGTGGCATGCCGGAACCAGGCGTCCTCGTGGTCAACGCTGGGAGCTCCAGCCTCAAGGTCAAACTGTTCCCCGCAGGGGACGCCGTTCTGGTGGAGCGCATCGGCGGCGACAGCCGGCTGGTAGCGAGCTTCGGGATCGACGAGGAGCGCCGGGTCGCCCACCACGACGAGGCGCTGCGGCTGGTCCTGGAGCGGCTCGGACAGCGCCTGCCGGCCGGCGGCATCCGGGCGGTCGGTCATCGCGTGGTCCACGGCGGCGTGCACTACTCCCGTCCGGTGGCGATCGACGACGCCGTGGAGGCGATCATCGAGGAGCTTTCGGCCCTGGCACCGCTGCACAACCCGGCCAACCTGGAAGGGATCCGCGCCGCCCGCGGGCTGCTTCCGGAGGTTCCCCAGGTGGCCGTGTTCGACACCGCCTTCCACGCCGGCATGCCGCGCCGGGCCTTCCTGTTCGGTCTGCCCATGCGGCTCTACCGTGAGGAGCGGGTGCGGCGCTACGGCTTCCATGGCACCAGCCACGCCTATGTGAGCCGGCGCGCCGCGACGCTGCTGGGCCGGCCGCTGGAAGCGCTCAAGCTCGTCACCCTCCACCTGGGGAACGGAGCGAGCGCCGCGGCCGTGGCCGGGGGGCGGAGCGTCGACACCAGCATGGGATTCACGCCGATGGACGGCCTGCTGATGGGCACGCGCAGCGGCGACATCGATCCCGGGGTGCTGCTGCACCTGCTGCGCGGCGGCCTGAGCGTCGACGATCTCGACCGCATCCTCAACCGCGAGTCGGGCCTGCTCGGCCTCTCCGGGGTGTCGAACGACATGCGTGACGTGCGCCATGCCGCGGAGGCGGGCCAGCCCGACGCGGCGGCGGCCCTGGAGGTGTTCGCGTACCGCATCGCCAAGACCGTTGGTGCGTATGCCGCGGCCATGGGGGGCCTCGATGCGGTGGTTTTCACCGGCGGCATCGGCGAGAACGACGCCCGCATCCGAGCGGAGAGCATGGCCGGGCTGGGGTTCCTGGGCCTGCGGCTCGACGACGAACGCAACCGCCGGAACGACGCCCACATCGGTGCCGAGGGCGCGGCGGTGGAGGTGCTGGTGGTGCCGACGGACGAGGAGCGGATGATCGCCGACGCCACGGCCGAGACCGCCGGCCTGGCGGCGAGGCCGCCGCGGGCAACGGAGGAGGCGCGATGAAGACGCTGGGCCTCGACCTGGGCGGCACCAAGATCGCGGCGGCGGTGGTGGATGAGGGCAGGATCCTGGCGTCCGAGCGGGTCGAGACGCCGCAGACGGGCTTCGACGACGTTGCCGCCGCGCTCGAGCGGGCCGCCCGGTCGCTGTTGGAGCGCGGCTACGACGACATCCGTGCCGTTGGCGTGGGGTCGCCCGGGCCCCTGGACTACCGCGAGGGGAAGGTGCTCTTCGCCCCCAACATCGCCGGCATGGAGGACGCACCCATCGTCTCGTCTCTGGAGGAGCGGCTGGGGCGCCGCATCGTCCTCGAGAACGACGCCAATGCCGCCGGCCTGGCCGAACACCTCTACGGTGCGGCCCGCGACCTGCAATCGAGTCTCTACCTCACCATCTCCACAGGCATCGGTGGCGGCCTGTTCATCGGCGACCGCGTCATCCGCGGCGCGCACGGGCTCGCCGGCGAGGTGGGCCACATGACGGTGCTGCTGGGCGGGCCGATCGGCGGCGACGGCATCCTCGGCAGCCTCGAGGCCATAGCCGCGGGCCGTTCCATCTCTCGCGACGCATCCTACGGGTACGGGCGGGAGCTGACCACCCGGGAGGTGTTCGAGCGAGCCCAGGCAGGCGAGGCCAAGGCCCTGGCCATCGTCGACAACGCCGCGCGCTTCACCGGCATCGGGATCGCCAACCTTCAGAAGATCTTCGATCCCGAGGGGTTCGTGATCGGTGGCGGCATGACCGAGGCGGGAGACTTCTACCTGAGCCGCATCCGAGCGGTCGCCGCCGAGTACCTCAGGGGGTACCCGGATGCCGACATCCGCGTGGCCAGGCTGGGCACCGACGCCGGCGTGATCGGGGCGGCCGCGGTCGCGGCGCAATCGCTCGACTGAGGTCTGGCGGGGCTGGCGTGGGCGCTCAACCGCCGGCGGCGCGGCTGAGCCGGGTCACGTCGGTGACGGCCACGCGGCCGCTGGCGAGCAGCTCGCCTCGAACGTAGACGAGGCCGTCAGGAACGGTGTGGACGCCCGTCAGGGTGAGGTGGCCGCCCCCCACCAGGTCCGCTTCCACCAGGCCGTTTCCCAGCGGCCGGAGGTGCGCCGTGAACGCCGTCGGCGGCGGCGAGGTGCGGGGGCAGCAGGCGGTCAGCAGGGCAGCCAGCAGCGGAGCCGCGATCAGCGGAGCGAGGGAGCGCACGGCTCAGCCTACACGCGCTGGCGCGGACGTCACCAGCCTTGGGCCCGAGGCGCGCCGGCGTGCGCATCGTCGCCGCCCTCGGCGCCGTCGGCGTCCGTGTGGTCGTCTCGTGCGAAGTCGGGGTTGGCGCGCACCGGCGACGCCGGCTCGCGACGGCGAGCGTCGACCTGTAGCCGGCCGAAGCGCGGGTCGTCGGCGCGCTCCTTCCACACGCGCGGCCTGGCCGGGACACCCAGCCCCACCACGTGCGGGTCCAGGTCGTGGGTTGCGAGCGCCATGGCGCCGAGCATGCTGTCGTCGGACAGCACCGTGCCGGCCAAGACCGTGGCGTGGTAGCCGACGCGCACGCCGCGGCCGATGACGGTGCGCCTGAGGCTGACGTCCGGCTGCTCGAGGATGGAGTGCGTGTGCGAGTAGACGTTGACGTGGTCGCTGAGGCTGGCGCCGTCGTGGAGCTCCACGCCGCCGATGTCGTCGATGAAGACGTGACGGTGCAAGACCACGTCGTCGCCCGCCTCGATGTTGTAGCCGACCGAGACCTCGACATTCTGGAAGATCTTGAGGTTGCGGCCGGCACGCGCGAAGACGCGCCGCGCCAACATCTCGCGCAGCGCCACGCCGCTGGCCACCGCTTGTCCCAGAGGCGTCCCGTCGATACCCTGCCACAGCCATAGCAGCGGCTTCACCCGCGCGAACCGGGCCTGGTCGGTGGCGGCATAGTGCTCGGCTTCGAAGGTGACGTTGCGCGGGTCGAGCGCGAACGCGGCCATCGGCGCGCGCTCGCTCAGATCGCGGAACGACATGCCGTACCGGAGCGGCGCAAGCGTCTCGCGCGCCACCACGTTGCGGTCCTCGCCGGGATCGTCGAGGCGCTCGGCCAGCTCGCCGACGAAGTCTCGCAGCTGACGCTGTGCGTCCGGATGTAGAGGGCGCTCGAGCAACCAGGGCATCGCACCAACCTTAGCCGCGAGGCCGGGCCGGGCCGTGTGTGGCTGGCTACCTGGCGGCGGCGGGCCGGCCCGCCAGCGGGGTCGCGACGTCAACCCGGCCGCACGCCCGTGATGCGCCCCGCGCTGGAGGCCTGCAACGCCACGCGCCGGCCGAGCGCGTCCGCGGCGCGCCGCGCCAGCTCCGAGGGCACCGTGCCGTCGCTGGCGTCGTGGACCAGCACGGGTCGGGCCTCCAGAGCGACGGCGCGGCGCGCGGCGAGCCGGCGCCACACGGCCTGGTACGACCAGTCACGCTGGTAGGTGTGCTTCAAGGCGAGCAGCGCCGGCCGGCCGCGGACGGCGATCTCGCCGCCCTCCTCGGCACGCCTGACACGTAACGCCGCCGGCAGACTGCGGGTGGCGGCGTAGAAGTCGTCGATGACCTCGTCGAGCAAGAAGTGCTGGGCGATGAGCGCCTCGGCGGCAGGTGCCGCCTCTTCGACATCGTCCTCGTCGGGATCCTCGGGGTCGACGGCGGCGAACAGCCGGTTCAGACGCCGGGGAAGGTTGTTCAGTCGGTAGAAGCGCTCCTCGACGGCGCTAGGCACCACCACCATGGCGGCGACGGGCAGACCTTCGCGCGAGAGGGCGGCGAGCGCCGCCAGCTCCGGGCATGCCGCGGTCGCCTCGGGCGGGAGCTCGGCAAGCGCCTGAGGCCGTGCGGTTGGACGGGTGTCCTGCATGCCTCACTATACGGACCGCAGCGCTCCGCGCCGGTCGTTCGGCCGTCGGCCCGACCATGAAGTAAGCCCCATCGGGACGGGCCTTGCGGCTCATCGGCCGTTCATGGCTCGTGGTAGGCTGACGCCGTGATCTTCGGCTTCCGGAGGCCCGAGGACCCGCGCGCGCGCGCACTGCAGCGCAACCGGCTGAGGCTGATCTCCGTGGGGGCCCTGTTGGTCGTGGTCACGGTCTTCGCTGCGATCTCGGTCCGCGACTACTTCACCGTCAAGGAGGTCACGCTCCCCAACGTGGTGGGCATGCCCTACGGGGCAGCGGCCGACACCCTGCGCGCCGCGGGGTTGCAGGTGAGCACCTACGTCGACGACCTCCCCGGCGCGTCGCTCCACGCGGTGACCGCCCAGGCCCCCGATGGGGGCAGCGTGGTCCGTGAGGGCAGGGTGATCCACCTGGGCGTCAACAACCCGCCAGCCGAGGCCAAGGTGCCCGCCTTGGTCGGCATGAGCGAGGACCGGGCGCTGGCCCGGGCGGCGGAGCTGAACATGCCGGTGACGTCGATCGACTACTCTCACGACGCCCACGGCGCCGGCACCGTGCTGGCGCAAACGCCGCCTGCCGGGAAGCTGTTCGGGGCCAACGGGGAGCTCGCCCTGACGGTCAGCAGCGGGCCAGCCAGGACGGCCCTGACGGTTCCCGATCTCACCGGCCTGCCCTACCAGGACGCGGTCGCCAAGCTCAAAGCGATAGGCTTCACCGAGGTCGAGGCGCTTCCCGGCGGATTGAACTTCGACAGGGTCGGGGCGGTCACCAGCACGCAACCGGCCGCCGGCCGCAAGGTGCCGGCCGGCACCCCGGTGGCGGTCTTCTACGCCCTCTCGGGCCGCCGCATCGTGAAGGTCCCCGAGGTCAAGGGGATGCCGCTGTGGCGGGCGCAACTGGCGCTGGAAGCGGCGCAGCTCAGCGTCGGCCAGGTGAGCTACGTGCACAAGGGCGACGCGCCCGACGGAGTGCTCAAGACCGAACCGTCGGGCTACACCCTCCCCGGCACGCCGATCGCGCTGACGTACAACGGCACGCAGGGCCTCACCGGCGCGCCGTCGAGCAGCCCGGGCAGCGCCACCGGCGGTGGCGCTGCGCCGCTCGCCCCGCCGGCCGGAAGCGGCGGCACCCAGGCGTCGGGCAGCAGGATCGTGCCCTTCGCCTTCGACCCCAAGACCATGGGCATGAAGCGGTTGATGACGAGCGCCTACCAGCTCAAGCTGGTGGTGCAGGACAGCGAGGGGGAGCGCACCGTGCTCGACCGGGCCATGAAGCCAGGCGAGGCGATCTCGATGTCCGTCACCGTTCACGGCGCCAGCCCGCTGCTACAGACCTACATCGACGGCGTGTTCTTCCAGGCGTGGCGACCCTGACCCGGCGACGGGACGCCTGAGAGCACCCTGGCGCGGGCGGGCGGGCGCTCCCGGCGGCGGGCGCGCAGAGCGTCGCGAGAGCCGTGTGGTAGTGCGAATTGTCGCTGCGGCGCGAGGTTCGGGCCGGAACACTGGGTCCTGTATACTTCGCTCGTAACGGACGAGACGTGGACGGAGGAGGTTGTCCGTGAGCCAACCCGAGATATCCCCGCTGGCGAGGCGGCTGGCCGAAGAGAACAACGTCGACTGGCACGGCCTGCATGGGAGCGGTGCGGGGGGCAAGGTCGTCGAGCGCGACGTGCTCGAGTTCCTGGCCAGGGTGATGGCGGGCGAGGAGGATCTCGACCCCACGCCGGAGCCGGTGCCCGAAGGGATGGAGGCCTGGCCGGACGAGGACGTGCGCTCCTTCCAGGAGGAGGTTCGCGCGTCGCGCCGTGACGCCGGGCTAGACGAGATCCAGCAGGAGCTGTCCGCGGCCGACCGGCTGGGCGACGACATCGCCGGCGGGTACGCTGGTGCGCTGGCCGAGGAAGACGAGCTCGATGTGGACAGCGCCCCCGAGATCGAGGAGCCCGAGTCCGACGCGATCGGGGCCGACGCCGCGAGCGACGACATCAGCGAGGACATCTTCCTCTTCGGTGACGAGGGAGAGGATCAGGACCAGCCGCCGCCGGCCGCCGCCGATGGCGGGGCCGTGGCGGGCTGGCCGCAAGAGACGGGCGCCGAGGCGGACGACGAGCTGCTGGTGGCCGGTGAGGAGACCTTCGACGTCGCCGCCGAGGACGAGGACGAGCACCCCAGCGACGGGTATGCCGTGGAGGCGGGCGACCTGCCCGATGTCTTCGGCGTGACCGAAGAGGCCGAGGACGCGGCGCAAGGCGCCGCCGGCGGCGCGCTGTTCGCCGACGACGCCGAGGTGGAAGAGCCTGCCGACACGCTCGACATGCCTCCGATCGGCGACGTAGGCGGGTCGCAACCGGCGGCCGACGCAGGCGCGGGAGACGCGCCGTTCGCCTTCGGCGGGCCGGCCGAGGAGGCGACCGGGGGGGCGTGGCCGGGCGACGCCTGGGACGAGTCCGAGGCGCCCGGTTTCGGGGCTGGCGACGGCGCCGAGGCTGCCGGCGCCTGGGGCGTGGAGGCCGGCGAGGCCGAGTCGCCCCGCGAGCCGCTCGCCGAGGAAGGATGGGCGGCCTCCGAGACGTTCACGCCGCCGGCTGCCGGAGGCGTGGAGGAGGACACGGTGCCGCCGACCGAGCCCGCCGAGCCGCCACCCGATGACGCCAGGCCTTCCGCGGTCGATGTCGACGACGCGCTGGCCCCGGGTGCCGTCGGCGTCGCCGGTGCCGCCGCCGTGGCGGGGCCGGGCGACTTGCCGCTGGTCAGCTACGGCGCCTTGCTGCGGCGCCATCTCGACGTCACCGCGCTAGCCAGCGCTCAGCTCGCGGTCAGCCTCGAGCTGGGTGACAACGAGCCGCTGTCGCCGGCACCCTTCCTTCTGCGCGCGGCCGCCAAGGCCGCCGCCGAGGGCGGCTGGGGCGACGGCACGGTGGCGATGGTGGGGTTCGCTCCGGACGCGGGACTGCGCCTGCGTCGCATCGACGATGCCGCGCAGCGGCCCTTCGTGGAGCTGGCACGGCTGCTGGCTTCGCATGGGCTCGAGGACGGCGACGAGCCGACAGCGGCCGCCCTGAGCGTCGCCGACATGTCTGCGCTCGATGTGGACGAGGCCGTGCTCGCTGTCGGGGGACCGCTCCTCACGCTGGGGCGGATCCTCTACGACAACCAGCGGGGAAGCTACCGCAGCACCCTGTCGCTGGCGGGCGAGATCCCCGCCGAGCGCGGTGCCAGGCTTCTGGCGCGAGTTGCCGAGCTGCTCGACGCGCCCGTGCGGCTGCTGGTCTGAGCGGCCGCCGGCGGGTCAGCCGGCCGCCGCGTCCGGCAGCAGCCACCACAGCACAAGGTAGGCGAGGCCGGTCACGCCGATCGAGGGAAGCAGCGACACCGCGAAGATGACCCGTACCAGGGTAGGCGAGGCGTCGACGTAGCTGGCGATGCCGCCGCAGACGCCGGCGAGCAGACGCTCATCGCGCGAGCGTCGCAAGCTGGCGGCGGTGTCCGGGCGGCGGGCCCGGCGCTGGTCGTGGAGCAGGCCGTCGCGGGGCCGGTCGCGCACAGGAGAAGGGTCGGGCACGGGAGCAGGGTCGGGCACCGAGCTCACCGATCCGCCTGCGAGAGGTCGGGGATGGCGGGCGCCAGCCGTGGGTCGCGCAGCGCGGCATGAACCCGCGCCTCGAGCTCTCGCACGTCGACGCCGTGATAGCGGTCGGGCACGAGCGCCAGATGCTTCAGCGCCTTGGCGTAGTTGCGACGGCCGCCGCGCGCGCTCTTCAACACGCGCGCCTTGTGAAGCGCCGCGGCCAGCAGGATCACGCCGCCCAGGAAGTGCTTCTCGACCCCATGGCTGGCCAGCCAGGCGCCTTCCAGGGCCTCGTGAGCGTCCCAGAACTCGCCCGCGTCGAACAGCGTCGCGCCGCGCGCCCAGGTCGCGTCCGTCGTAGTCACGGCACCAGTATAGGGCGTGGCAGGCGCCGGCCGCTGGCCGGCCCCGGCGCGGTGCGGTAGGCTTGAGTGTGAGCAACAGCCAACGTCCAGGCCGCTCCTCCCGCCCCTCCAGGCTGGTGGTGGGCGTCACCGGTGCCAGCGGGCTCATCTACGCGCTCGACCTCCTGACCGCGCTGAGGGGCACCGGCGTGGAGACGCACCTGATCGTCAGCGCGGGGGCCAAGCAGGTGGCGCCCACGGAGCTCGCGGGAGGTACGCGCGAGCTGGAGGCGCTTGCCGATCGCGTCCACAAAGACACCGACCTCGGAGCGGGCATCGCCTCGGGCAGCTATCCGACGCGTGGCATGGTGATCGTGCCATGCAGTGCCGGCACGCTCGCGAAGGTGGCCGCCGGCTTCGGCGACAGCCTGGTGGCGCGGGCGGCGCACGTGACCCTCAAGGAGCGGCGCCCGCTGCTGCTGGTGGTGCGCGAGTCCCCGTACTCGCGCCCCATGATCCAGAACATGCTCGCCGCCACCGACGCGGGTGCCGTGGTGCTCCCCGCCTCGCCGGGCTTCTACCAGCGTCCCGAGACCATCCTCGACCTCGTCGGTGGCATCACCGCTCGCGTGCTCGACCACCTCGACATCGCGAACGACCGCTCGCCGCGCTGGAAGGACGGCGGTGGCTGACGGGCGGGTGGCCGGGCTGGTGGCCGCGGCCGGCCTCGGCACACGCCTGGCGGCAGGGCCCAAGGCGTTCGTTCGCGTGGGCGACCGCAGCCTGCTGCAGTGGGCGGTGGCCGGGCTCGAGCCGGTGGTCGACGAGGTCGTCGTGGCCGTCGGCGTCGACGACGTGGCGCGCGCCCGCGCGCAGGTGCCGGCCGCCAGGGTGGTGGCGGGCGGGCCGACGCGGCAGGCGACGGTGGCGCTGCTGCTGTCGGAGACTCACGCCGCCCATGTGCTGGTCCACGATGCCGCGCGCCCCTTCCTTCCGCCGGCCGTCGCACGCCGGGTGCTGGCGGCGGCGCGCGAGGCGGGCGCCGCCACCGCAGCCCTGCCCGTCGCCGACACCATCGTCGACGCCGAGACCGGAGAGACGCTCACGCGCGAGCGGCTGCGCGCGGTACAGACGCCCCAGGGCTTCGAGCGGGCGCTGCTCGTCTCGGCCCACGAGCGCGCTGCGGAGGAGGGAGTCGCGGCCACGGACGACGCCGCCCTCGTCCGGCGCCTGGGTCGCGCGGTGCGGCTCGTCGAGGGGAGCCCGCTGCTCCACAAGATCACCACACCCGAGGACCTCCGCCTGGCGAGCGCGCTGGAAGCGCTGTGGCTGGAGCAGCGCTCGCACGAGGAGGGGCGCCGGTGAGCTCGCCGGCGGCCACGGAGGAGCTGGCCCGCGCCAAGGTGAACCTGGGGCTGTCGGTGCTCGCTCGCCGCGGCGACGGCTACCACGAGATCGACACGGTCATGGCCCGGGTGGCGCTGCACGACAGCCTCGTCCTCGTCCTCGAAGGCGGCGAGGTGCGGCTGCTGCTGGAGGGCGGCGACCTGCCGGGCACTCTCCCCACGGGCGAGGACAACCTGATCGTACGGGCGGCGCGCGCCTACCTCCGAGCGGCGAACCTCCGCGCCGGCGTGACGGTGCGCCTCAGCAAGCGCATCCCGGTAGCCGCCGGGCTAGGAGGCGGCTCGTCCGATGCGGCCGCCACCCTGCGGGGGCTGGCCCGCCTGCTTCCCGCGGAGGTGGACCTGGCGGCGCTCGCCTCGACCCTCGGCTCGGACGTCCCGTTCTTCCTGACCGACCTGCCGGCGGCCCTCGCCCGGGGCCGCGGCGAGCGGCTCGAGCCGCTGACGGTCCCGCCGCTTGAGCTGGTGCTGGCCTTCCCCGGCGTGCCGGTCAGCGCGACCGATGCCTACGCGGCGCTGCAGAGCTTCACCCCACGGCTCAAGCCGGACGCGCTGCTGGCGCGCCTCGCCCAAGGCGGCGAGCCCGGGCTCGTCAACGCCCTGCAGCCGGGCGTGGTTCGGGCGCATCCGGTCATCCGCCAGGTGGTCCGGGCGCTGCGGTCCGAGGGGCTGCGAGGCGCGCTGATGTCGGGCAGTGGGTCGTGCTGTCTGGCGCTGGCCCGGAATCGCGCGGCGGCCGAGGATGCCGCCGCCCGGCTCGGCTCGGCGCACCCGGACTGGACCGTCCTCGCCACCCGCACCGGCTGACGCCGGCTCGGCGCCGTCGGCCCCGCGTCGGCGCGATCAGCGCCGCCGGCGCTCGAACTCCTTCTGCCGCTCGAGATCGTCCTGAACCAGGCTGTCTTCGCCCGCCAGCGACTCGACGTGGTGTCGCAGCTCGTGGGTGAGGGTGTCCCACAGCTCCCCCTCCCAATCGAACTCGGGGTCGCCCTCGGCGAGCGCCGCGAAGGAGCCGTAGTAGAGGGCGATGTGCCGTCCCAGCCCCGCCTGGCCGCCCAGGAAGTCGGGCGAGCCGGGGTCGAGATACTCACCCAGGCGGTAGACGTCCTGGTAGTCGCTCTCCGGCCGCGCCTGCTCCAAGACGTGCACCCCCTGCAGCCCCTGCAGGAACTCCTCCGGGATGTCCTTGACCATGCTCTCCACGGCGTCCTGGAAGGCGTCGAAGGTCATGCTCCAGTGTACGGCGCACGGCCGCGCGCCAGGTGCCTCAGAGGGCTCCGGGAGCGTCCTCGGCGGCCAGCGGCAGGGCGCGCTGCCGGCCGACGCTGTCGTACGCCGCCAGCACCAGCCGCACTGCCTCGCGCCCGTCCTCGCCGCTGCAGATCACCGGGCCCTCGCCGCGCGACGCCGAGAGGAAGGCGGCGACGTGGCGGCTGTGCGGGCCCGCGCCGGCGAAGTCGTAGCTGGTGACGTCGGTCTGCCCCCAGGTGGTGCCGGGAGAGGCGCGGTAGCTGTGGCGCAGCACCTCCGGCGAGAAGCGGTTGGTGTACTCCAGGGCGCCCTCGGTGCCGTACAACCAGAAGCCCTGCTCCCAGCCGGTGGCCGTCCAGGCCGTCTCCACGGTGCCCAGGGCGCCGTCCTCGAAGCGCAGCGAGACCACGGCGGTGTCCTCGACCTCCACGTCGTACATCAGACTGGCGGCGCGGGCGTAGACGTCGGCCACCCGGCCTCCGAAGTAGCGCGCCAGGTCCATCAGATGGCAGCCGTTGTCGAGCAGGGTGCCGCCGCCTGCCGAGGCGCGCGTGCGGAACGACGGCCGCACGCCCAGGCCCGCCCAGTCGTGGGCCTGGCGCAAGCGCAGGTACGTCACGCGCCCGATGGCACCCGCCGCCAGCAGCTCCTTGGCCTTGCGCGCGGGTCCACCCGAACGCAGCTGATGGTTCACCTGCAACACCACGCCGGCCCCGGCGCAGGCGGCGATCATCTCGTCGGCGAGACTCAACGAGAGCGCGATGGGCTTCTCCACCAGCACGTGGACGCCGGCGGCGGCGGCCGCCAGGGTGGCCGGGTGGTGGACGGCGGTTGGGGCGGCGATGCTGACCACGTCGAAGCCGCCGTCGCGGAACATGGCCGCGAAGTCGAGGTAGCGTCTGGCGACGCCCCAGGCGCGGCCGCGCTGCTCGAGCGCGGCTTCGTCGGTGTCGCAGATCGCCACCACCTCGGCGCCGGCCGCGCGGTAACCGTCCACGTGACGCTGCGAGATGGCGCCGGTACCGATGACGGCGGCGCGGGTGGCGCGGGAACCGCCCGTGCCGCTCGCCGCTGGCAGGGGAGCTGCGCGCGACGGCATCAGCCGACGTGCTCCTTGCCGGGGTTGGGGACGGGCTCCAGTGCCTCCACCTGGATAGGCCGACCGAGGTCCTGCCGCACCCGACGCCCGGCGTAGGCCGCCGCGTTGGCGAGGATGCGGCGCACGTGCCGGTTGCGATAGGTGGGGTAGGCCTCGTGTCCCGGACGGAAGTAGATCACCCGGCCGTGGCCGCGCCGCCAGCTGCATAGGCTGCGGAAGACCTCCCCGCCCTGGAACCAGGAGAGCATCAGCAGCTCGTCGGGCTCGGGGACGTCGAAGCGCTCGCCGTACATCTCCTCCTGCTCCAGCTCGAAGTGCTCGGGGATGCCGTCGAGGAGCGGGTGCGACGGCTGCAGGCTCCACAGCCGCTCCTTCTCGTCGGCCTCGCGCCAGCGCAACCAGCCGCTGGTGCCCAGCACCCGCGTGAACACCTTGGAGACGTGACCCGAGTGCAGCACCACGAGCCCCATGCCGCCCAGGACCGCCCGGTGCACCCGCTCGACCACCGCGTCGCTGACCTCGGCGTGGGCCTTGTGCCCCCACCAGAAGAGCACGTCGGTCGCGTCGATCACGGCTTGTGTGAGGCCGTGCTCGGGCTCGCGCAGGGTGGCGGTGCGCACGTCGGCGTCGAGCCGCTCGGAGACGGCCGAGCTCACCTCGGCGTGGATGCCGTCGGGATAGACGGCGCGCACGAGATCGCTCTCGCGCTCGTGCAGGAACTCGTTGAAGATGGTGACGGCGAGTCGGCTCATGGATGCCTCCGTTGCCCAGGCGCACCGCGGCGCCAACCCGAGAAGCATACGTCCCGCGGCCGCGGGCGCGTCAAGAGGCGGCGCCGGTGCTCCCTCCGGTTGCGGCTCAGATGCTCTCGGACTCGGCGGGGATGCGCCGCGCGACGCTCCCCACGGTGAGGCCCTGCACCAGGATGGAGAACACCACCACGGCATAGGTCATGGACACGATGAGATCGCGCTGCGGGCCCTCCGGCAGTGACAAGGCCAGTGCCACCGAGATCCCGCCCCGCAGCCCGCCCCACACCATGGTGCGCACCGTCCACGGCGGGAATCGCCAGCGCACCCGCAGCGCCGTGATGGCCGCTCCGGCGCTGACCAGGCGTGCCAGCAGCACCAACGGGATGGCCAGGAACGCGACCTCCCAGGGGTAGCCAGGCGCCAGCACCACCACTTCCAGGCCGATCAGCACGAACAGGACCGCGTTGAGGATCTCGTCGATCAGCTCCCAGAAGGTGTCCAGATGCTCTCGCGTGGTGGCGCTCATCGCCAGCATGCGGCCGCGGTTGCCGATGAACAGGCCGGCGACCACCATCGCCAGCGGTCCGGACACGTGGGCGGCCTCCGCCACGGCGTAGCCGCCCGCCACCAGCGCCAACGTGAGCAGCACCTCGACGGTGTAGTTGTCCACCGCACGGAGCAGGAAGAAGGTGGCGACCCCGAGCACGAAGCCGAGCGTCAGGCCGCCGAGCGCCTCGCGAACGAAGAAAGCGAAGGTACCGGCGGTAGCGCCGTGACCTGCTCCGGCCGTGGCGATGTTGACCGCGGCGAGGAACACCACCACGCCCACGCCGTCGTTGAACAGGCTCTCGCCCACCACCAGCGTCTCGACGTCGTGGCGTACCCCCGTGCGCCGTAGGATCCCCAGCACCGCGATCGGGTCGGTCGGTGAGATCAGCGCACCGAAGACGAGCGCCCAGGTGAGCGGCAGGTGGCGCCCGAGCAGGTCCACGCCGACGTAGATCAGGCTTCCGACCACCGCGGTGGAGAGCACCACGCCCACGGTGGCGAGCACCAGGATGGGCCAACCCTGGCGGCTGAGGTCCTCGAGGTTGACGTGGAGCGAGCCCGCGAACAGCAGGAAGCTGAGCAGGCCCTGCAGCAGCAGCGAGCCGAAGCTCAGCGAGGACAGGAACTGGTCGGCCCAGTGCCTCAGGCCAGGCCCCCCGAACAGCAGCAGTCCCAGCGAGGTGAGCAGCGCCACCAGCGTCACGCCGATGGGCGTGGGCAACCGGATCCAGCGCTCGTTGAGGAAGCCGAACAGCGCGGTGACGGTGAGAACCAGCGCGAAGGACTGGAAGAAGCCCATGCATGGCGATTGTACGGGCCCGTCGCCCGCCCCGATCGGCCGCGTGCCCTGGTGCGGGCGGCCGGAGGCGGCCGGGGTGCCGGCGAATCCGCTCCCGTGCGCCGTTCGGCCGGGCGGGCTCGGTAGAGTTGTACCAACAACAGCTCATACAACTCATGTCCTCATCACGTCCGGTTAATCTGTCGACAGTTTTCATGTCGCGTGGCGCGAGCCGCCTGCCGAGGCGGCCGCCGGGAGGGCGAGCGAGGGTGGACAAGCTCTCGGGCCTGACGGACTGGCCCAGTATCACGGAGCAGGCGTACCGCCGTGTGCGCGGCGTGCTCCTCGAGGGCGCGTACCTCCCCGGAGCGCGGCTCAGCGAGGTCGCCCTGGCGGCGCGCCTGGAGGTGAGCCGCGGCCCCGTGCGGGAGGCGCTCGAGCGGCTGGCCCAGGAAGGCCTGGTGGTGCGGGTGCCGCGTCGCGGAACCTACGTGCGGCGCTACGACCGCGCGGAGGTGCGCGAGCTGATGGAGCTGCGCCGTGTGCTCGATACGGCCGCCGTGCGGCTCGCGATCGTGCGCGCCGACGACGACGCGCTGAGCCGGGTCCACGCGCTACAGGATGCCGCCGAGGCGGTCATCGCTCGTGGCAGCGGCTACCCTCCCGACAAGGACTTCCACCAGGCCGTGGTGCGGCTCGCCCGGAACCGCGAGCTGGAGCGCTCGGCCGGGCTGGTCTACGACCAACTGCGCCTGGCGCGCTCGCTTTCCGCGCAGGGCTCGCGCGCCCGCGCGGCCTGGCGCGAGCATGCGGCGATCCTGCGCGCGCTGCTGGCCCGCGACGCCGCCGCCGCCGAGGAGGCGGTGGCAGCGCACCTGCAGGCCGCAGAGGCGGCCATCCTGGAGCTCGCGGCCGACGCGGGCGCCCGAGACGACGGGCAGACACGGGGGGTTCCCCCCGGCGTGCCGACTTAGGAGGTAGTCATGAGAATCCGCTCGATCGGTCCGTTGGTGGCGACGCTGTTGCTGGCCTTGCTGGGCAGCGCGTTCGCCTTCTCGCCCAGCAACGTGGAGTGCATCGCGCCCGCCGACCCGGGCGGCGGCTGGGACTTCACCTGCCGCTCGGTCGGCAAGATCCTCTATGACCTGAAGATGGTGCCACAGCCTGTCAAGGTCACCAACATGGCCGGCGGCGGGGGCGGCGTGGCCTACGGCTACGTGGTCAGCAAACGCGACAGCGACGCGAACCTGCTGATCGCGGCCAGCACCGCCACCACCACGCGCCTGGCGCAGAACCAGTTCGCCGGCCTCAGCGAGAAGCAAGTGCGCTGGGTGGGCGCCATCGGGGCCGACTTCGGCGTCATCGCCGTTGCCAAGGACGCGCCCTACCAGACCCTCAAGGACCTGATCGACGCCGTGGAGGCCGATCCCAGCTCCGTGGCGTTCGGCGGCGGCAGCGCGGTCGGCGGGTGGGACCACCTCAAGGTGCTGCTCCTGATGAAGGCCGCCGGGATGCAGGGCGTCAAGAACGTCAAGTACATCTCCTTCAACAGCGGGGGCAACGCCCTCACGCAGCTCCTCGGTCACCACGTGCAGGCCGTGACCGGTGACATCTCCGAGCTCAAGGGGCAGATCGAGGCGGGTGCGGTGCGGCCGCTGGCCATCCTCTCCGACGCGCGTCTCCCCGGGCTCGACATTCCCACCGCCAAGGAGCAGGGGTACGACGTGGTAGGCGCCAACTGGCGCGGCTTCTACGTGCCCGGCAAGGTCAGCGACGATGCCTTCAGCTTCTGGCAGGACACCCTCGACAAGCTCTACGCGTCCGCCGAGTGGAAGGCGGCCATGGAGAGCAACGGCCTGGCGCCCTTCCACATGAGCGGAACGGCGTTCAACGACTTCGTGAACAAGCAGATCAGTGACCTCCGCGACCTTTCGAAGGAGATCGGGCTGCTGTAGCGGACTCCGGGTGGCCCGCCCGACCGCGGGCGGGCCACCCGGCATCCGCACGCGGAGGGGCCGTGCCCGGCCCCACCCGGTCCGACCACGTCCATGACCGACCGCATCACCGGCATCACGCTGCTGGTTCTGGCTGCCGCCTTCGGGCTGCACGCCCGCAGCTTCAATACCAACTTCCTCACCGACCCGCTCGGACCGAAGGCGTGGCCGATGATGCTGGCGGGCTTCCTCGCGGTCCTCAGCATCTACCTGATCGTTCGGCCGCAACACGGCACCGAGTGGCCCAACCGGGTCGTCCTGCTGCGCCAGCTGGTTCTGGTCGCCGCACTCGTCGGCTACGCCCTGCTGCTCGACCCCATCGGCTTCGTCGCCGCCACCGTCCTCATCGTCGGCTTCATGGCCGTGCTCATGGGGGCGAAGTGGTGGCAGGCGGGCCTGACCGGCGTGCTGAGCAGCGTGGCGCTCTATCTTCTGTTCAACACGGTGCTGGGTCTGCCGCTGCCGACCGGCGCCCTGTTCGGAGGCTAGCGTGGAGACCCTGCACCTCCTCGGCCAAGGCTTCGGCGTGGCGTTCCAGCCCCTCAACGTGGGCCTGGCTCTGCTGGGCGCCTTCGCCGGCACCATCGTCGGAGCGCTCCCGGGGCTGGGGCCCGCCAACGGCGTAGCCATCCTCATCCCGGTGAGCTTCACCCTTGGCCTTCGGCCCGAGTCCGCCCTCATCCTGCTCGCCAGCGTCTACTACGGCGCCATGTACGGCGGCCGCATCTCCAGCATCCTGCTCAACATCCCCGGCGACGAGCCCGCCGTGATGACCACGCTCGACGGCTACCCGATGGCCAAGCAGGGGCGCGGAGGCTCGGCGCTGGCCATCTCGGCGGTGGCGTCGTTCGTGGGCGCCACGCTGGCCACCGTCGGCCTGATGCTGTTCGCGCCGGTGCTGGCCAAGCTGGCCATCCGCTTCGGGCCGGCCGAGTACTTCGCGCTCTACGTGATGGCCTTCTCGACGCTCTCGAGCCTCACCGGCAAGAACCCGGTGAAGACGCTGATCGGCGCGGCCCTCGGACTCATGCTGGCGACGGTGGGCCTCGACTCGGCCACCAACATCCCGCGCTACACCTTCGGACAGATGAAGTTCTTCGAGGGGATCGACTTCATCGTGGCCATCGTAGGGCTGTTCGCCATCAGCGAGGCCCTGGTGTTCCTGGAGACGCTGCACGCCGGCCAGTTCGTCCGCTACCAGGTCGGCAGGGTCTCCGCGCGGGTGCGCGACATCGCGCGCTCGCTCATGACCATGGTCCGTGGCAGCATCGTCGGCTTCATCTCCGGGGTGCTTCCGGGCGCCGGGGCCTCGCTCGGCAGCTTCGTCGCCTACACCCTGGAGAAACGCCTGGTCGACCGCCACAACACCTTCGGGACCGGCGACCCTCGCGGCGTGGCCGCGCCCGAGGCCGGCAACAACGCCGCCGCCGGCGGCGCGCTGGTCCCCATGCTCACCCTGGGCGTGCCGGGCAGCGGCACCACCGCGGTGCTGCTGGCGATGCTGATGTCGCTGAACATCACCCCGGGACCGCTGCTGTTCACGCAGCACCCCGAGGTGGTGTGGGGCCTCATCGCCTCGCTCTACTTCGGCAACGTCGTGCTGCTGGTGCTCAACCTGCCGCTCGTCGGCATCTTCGTGCGCCTGCTGAGCGTGCCCGGCTGGATCCTGATGCCCGTCGTGACCATGGTCGGCTTCCTGGGCGTGTACTCGATCAGCCACAGCGTCTTCGACATCTTCCTGATGATCGGCTTCGGCGTGGGCGGCTACCTGCTGCGCAAGCTCGACATCCCGCTGGTGCCCGTGATCCTCGGGTTGCTGCTCGGCGACGACATGGAGGTCAACCTCCGGCGTGCCCTCAACCTCGGCAACGGCGACTGGCTGACGCTCTGGCACAGCCCGCTCTCCATCATCCTGTGGGTGCTGGCCGGCCTCGGCCTGGTGCTGCCGCTGCTCTTCCTGCGGCGGCCGCAACGCGTGGCGGACGACGAGCCGGACGACGGGCCGGAGGGGACGACCGAGTAGGCCGCGTGCCGCCCGGAGGCCGCTGCGGGCCGCGGCGTGCCCCCGTGCCCGCCGCAACGACGTCTGCGGCGCGCGCATGCCTGGCGACGCCGGCGCCCGCCCTCAGTCCGTGACCGCGCCCGTCGAGGCGCTGGACACCTGCGCCGCATACTTCGCCAGCACGCCCGTGGCGTAGCGCGGCGCGGCCGGCGTCCAGGCGTCCCGGCGGCGCTGCAGCTCGGCGTCCTCGAGCTCCACCTGGACCAGGTTGTGGTCGGCGTCGATGGTGACGGTGTCGCCCTCACGGAGCAGGCCGATGGGCCCGCCGACCGCGGCCTCGGGCGCCACGTGCCCGACCACCAGGCCGTAGGTGCCGCCCGAGAAGCGGCCGTCGGTGATGAGGCCGACCGAGTCCCCCAGGCCCTTGCCAATGATGGCGCTGGTGGGGGAGAGCATCTCGCGCATGCCGGGCCCCCCGCGGGGGCCCTCGTTGCGGATCACGATCACGTCGCCGGGGTTGATCCGGTCGCCCAGGATGGCGTCCAGGCACGCCTCCTCGCTCTCGAACAGGCGCGCCGGGCCCTGGATGCGGCGCGTCTTCAGGCCGGTGGTCTTCGCCACCGCCCCCTCGGGGGCGAGGTTGCCGCGCAAGATGTTGAGGTGACCGTGGGGGTAGATGGGCTGGCCGATGGGGCGCACCACGTCCTGCCCCGCCGGCGGCGCGCTGGGCGCCGACGCCAGGTTCTCGGCCACGGTCCGGCCGGTGACGGTCATGCAGTCGCCGTGCAGCAGCCCGGCATCGAGCAGCATCCGCATCACCAGCGGGATGCCTCCGACGCGGTGGAGATCGGTGGCGACGTAGTGGCCGGAGGGCTTGAGGTCGCAGAGCACCGGCGTGGACTGCCGAAGTCGCTCGAAGTCGTCGAGCGTCAGCTCCACCTCGGCGGCGTGCGCGATGGCCAGCAGATGCAACACCGCGTTGGTGCTGCCGCCCACGGCCATGACCACGCGGATGGCGTTCTCGAACGCGTCCCGGGTCATGATCTGGCGCGGCAGCAACTGATCCTCCACCCGCTCGAGCAGCACGCGCGCGCTGTCGGCCGCGCTGGCGCGCTTCTCGTCGTCCTCGGCGGCCATGGTGCTCGAGCCGGGCAGGCTCATGCCCATCGCCTCGATGGCCGACGACATGGTGTTGGCGGTGTACATGCCGCCGCACGAGCCGTTCCCGGGGCAGGCGTTCCGCTCGATGGCCGTGAACGTCTCCAAGGGGATGCGGCCGGCGGAGTACTGCCCCACCGCCTCGAAGACGCTGACGATGGTCAGGTCCTCGCCGGCGTGGTGCCCGGGCCGGATGGTGCCGCCGTAGACGAAGACGCTGGGAATGTCGAGGCGGGCGATGGCGATCAGGGCGCCGGGCATGTTCTTGTCGCAGCCGCCCACCGCCAGCAGCCCGTCCATGCTCTGGGCGCGACACACCGTCTCGATGCTGTCGGCGATGACCTCGCGCGACACCAGGCTGAGCTTCATGCCCTCCGTGCCCATGGAGATGCCGTCGGACACGGTGATGGTGCCGAACGTCTGAGGCATTCCGCCTGCCGCACGGGCGGCGCTCTCGGCGGCTGCCGAGAGGTCGCCGAGGCCGGCGTTGCAGGGAGTGATGGTGCTGTGGCCATTGGCGATGGCGACGATGGGCTTGCCGAAGTCGTCGTCGCCGAAGCCCACTGCGCGCATCATGGCGCGGTTCGGCGCCCGCTGTACGCCGTCCGTGATCAGCGCGCTGCGCCGGTTGCGTTTGCCCGAGGCTGCCTCGGGCGTACGGGTGTCCTTCACGGTCTGCGCCATGCCTCGCCTCCTGGATGGCGCATTGTAACCATCAACGCCGGCCGCGCCACGCTCGGCGGCGGCCGAGGGACCCTCCGCGCGGGCTGGCCGCGGGCCGGTCCCAAGGCGCCGGGTCGTTGCTAGTCGTCCTCCAGGGTGATGTCGAAGATGCCCTGGTCGAAGGTGTTGTAGCCGCGGTAGTCGAGCAGCTGGTAGAGCCTGGCTCGCGTCTGCATCCCGTCCAGCAGCGCCGTCTGGCTGCCCTCGTCGCGAAGGCGTTGCAGGCCTTCCTCCACCGCCGCCATGGCCAGCCTGAGGGTCGTCACCGGATAGATGACCATCTGGTAGCCCAGCGCCTCGAGCTCGTCGGCGGCGAGCAGCGGCGACTTGCCGAACTCTGTCATGTTGGCCAGCAGGGGCACCTCGAGCGCGTCACGGAAGGCGGCGAACTCGTCGGCGGAGGTGAGCGCCTCGGGGAAGATCGCGTCGGCGCCGGCCTCGACGTAGTCCCGGGCGCGTGCGATGGCGGCGTCCAGCCCCTCCACCGCCCGGGCGTCCGTGCGCGCGACGATGAGCAAGGCGTCGTCGCGCCTGGCCTCGGCCGCCGCACCCACCCGCCGCACCATGGTGGCGCCGTCGACGAGCCGCTTGTGGTCGAGGTGGCCGCAACGCTTGGGGTTCTCCTGATCCTCCAGATGGAGCGCCGCGACCCCGGCGTCCTCGAGCTCCTGCACGGTGCGGGCCACGTTGACGGGCTCGCCGAAGCCGGTGTCGGCGTCGATCAGGGCGGGCAGGTCGGTGACGCGGGCGATCCTGCGGCCACGCTCGGCCACCTCCTCGAGGCTGGTGAGGCCGATGTCGGGCAGCGCCAGGTCCGCGGCGACGACGGCGCCGGAGATGTAGATCCCGTCCCAGCCCTGCTCCCCGATCAGGCGCGCGACCAGCGGCGAGAAGGCGCCGGGGAGGCGCAGCAGCCTGCCGCTGGCGAGCTTGGCGCGCAGCGCCTGCCGCTTGTCGTGGGCGCTGGTGTGGCTGTAGAGCATCAGAAGATCCCGCGGCTGTCGCGACGCGCCCGCGGCAGGGTGTCCGGCTCGGCCACCGGCGTGAGCCCGGCCAGCGCTTCGGCGGACAGCGAAGGGAGGTCGTCGGTCAGCTCCAGGAAGCGGTCCTGCTCACTCGCTGGGATCACCCCGGCCGACAGCGAGCGGAACTTGGCCCGGTAGGCGTCGCGCCCGAACGGGCGACGGCCGTTGGGGTGGGCGTCTGCAACGGCCAGCTCGGCGCTGATGGTCTCGCCGTTGCCGAGGCGGACCTCCACGCGCGCACCGAACGCCTTGGCGGCCGGGTCGGCGGCATGGTAGCGCTCGGTCCACTCGGGCTCCTCGACGGTGCGGATCTTGCGCCAGAGCCGCACGGTGTCCGGCCGCCCGGCACGCTCCGGCGCGTAGCTGTCCCGATGGTGCCAGCTGCCATCCTGCAGCGCCACGGCGAAGATGTACATGACGCTGTGGTCGAGGGTCTCGCGGCTGGCGCCGGGGTCGTACTTCTCGGGGTCCTGCGAGCCGCTGCCGATGACGACGTGGGTGTGGTGCGAGGTGTGGATCACCACCTCCTCGATCCTGTCCGTGTCCGGGATGCGCGGGCGCAGCTCGAAGGCGAGGTCGATGAGCGCCTGCGCCTGGTACTCGGCGGAGTGCTCCTTGGTGTAGGACCGCAGGATGGCGCGCTTGGGCTCGCCCGGCTCGGGCAGGCGCATCTGGTAGCGGGCGTCCTCGCCGTCCAGCACGCGGGCGATCAGGCTGTCTCGGCCCTCGTAGATCGGCGCCGGCGAGTGCTCGCCGCGCATGGCCCGATCGACCGCCAGGATGGCGAGCAGGCCCGAGTAGCCGGGCACGTACGCCTTCCAGCTGGAGATCTCCCCCTTGCGCGACTGGCGAGTGGTCACGCTGGTATGCACCGCCTGGTTGATCGCCTGCGTGAGGGTGGCGACGTCCAGGCCCAGCAGCGCGCCCAGGCCGGCGGTGGTGGCAGGGCACAGGTGCGCCATGTGGTCGATGGCGTGCTCGTGGAGCGAGATGGCGTCGACCAGCGCGATGTGCACCTCGTAGGCGGCGGCGATGGCGCGCGTCAGGGCGCGGCCGTCGGCGCGCGTCTGCTGGGCGACGGCCAGCAGCGGCTGGATGCTGTCGCCGGGGTGGGCGTAGTCCACCGCCAGGTAGGTGTCGTGGAAGTCGAGCTCGCGGACCGCGGTGGCGTTGGCCCAGGCCGCCCACTCCGCGTCGACGGTGGTGCGGCTCGGCAAGCCGAAGAGGGTGGCGCCGTCCGGGCGCGGGTGCGCCAGCGCCTGGCTGCGGGCGTTGGCGACCGGCTCCCGCTCGAGCGCCGCCAGCGCGACGGCGGCGTTGTCGATGACGCGATTGACCACCATGGCCTCGACGTCGGCGTCCAGCGCTACCGGATCGGCGGCGACGGCGGCGAGCCGGCGGGCGAGCTGGGCGTCCGGCGCCAGGCGCGCGCCTGGCGCGGCGACGGTGACAGGAAACGTGAGCA
>Ga0315535_1000341_pt1 | contig 32721 bp, 31 predicted proteins | sample SalMarSW160220MG_2_FD_203092 | JGI IMG/M metagenome (GOLD analysis project Ga0315535, IMG submission 203092) | Salt marsh sediment microbial communities from the Plum Island Ecosystem LTER, Massachusetts, United States - Salt Marsh Sediment SW1602-20 ... | reverse complement strand
CTTAACAAGAACCCTAACAGCAAAAGAAAAATCCTGACTGCAACCCCACTCTTGACGCTACTTGTTGCAGCGTTGGCTGTTTCCCTTTTTGTTAATCTAGCCGCTGCAAATCCTATAGCGTATTCTATACCAGGTCCTACTGTAGAAGTGACTGCGCTGAATACAGACACGCTTACCTTAACGTTTTCAGTACGAAAAGCAATCGGATGGTGGACAACTCATGAATATTACACTTATTCCATTTCTTCAGTTGCCGTTTGGGTTGATGGAAAACTCTGGAGTCAGCATGAGTGGGGGACAAGCCCTATTTCTGTGTCTCTTGAAGGGCTAAGTGACGGCTGGCACACTGTGAAAGTCACTGGAACAGCCGTCATGGCGTATAAAGGCAAGAGTTATGACTCGAAGAGTTCTTCTAGAGTGATCGAGTTCCAAGTCGATACCCCTCCGCCAAGCGTCCAAGTCCAATCAGCGAAGAGCACAGCTGTCAACAAGGGTGATTTCCAGATTGTCCTTCGAGTGGTTGGGCGTACGTTGTCGTGGGTACGCTACAGTTTAGATGGAAAAGAAAACGTGACAGTTAATCCAGAAGTCTTGGTTTCGAATTTCTTGACTCCACACATTAAAGCTTGGGCTGGAAACCTAACGTTAGTGGGTTTGTCCAGCGGTTCTCACGGTCTCGTTGTTTATGCAAAAGATCAGAGTGGCAACACTGGAGCCGCAATCACCAAAGAGTTCACAGTTGTTGAAGAAGCCCAAGCACCAGCCCAACCAACAGAGCCTTTGCAGACAACTTTATTATTGACTGTTTCTGGAGTACCTTTGGCTATTATTGTGATGGGTTTACTGCTCTACCTCAAAAAACGTAAACGTTAAGACTTCTGAGGGTGTTGAATTTTATTACATTGTTTTTGATGTTTTGTAAAAAGAGGGTAGGAGTAAGTATACGTAAGCAAGAGCGTAAAAGCCAGCAGGTTAGCATGTACGAGAGATATTTGCTGCCTATTTGGCTCCTAATAGAGATTCTTTGCAGAAACCTATAGGGTGTAGGTCCCTATTGACGCCGAAACCGCTTCAGGAAATTCAACCCGTGTTTACGCCTTTAAATAAGGGGGGTATAGACAAAAAATCTCAACAGAGAGCAACAGTTTCAGACCACTCCGAAACTGAATTTAGCTTCAGCTGGAGTTGAATCTATCAAACGTTGTTAGAGTGCTCATAGACCCGCAAGATGGACACTTATGCAAGACCCCGAACCAGCTTTTCCTGCAGTTGTCGCAATACGTCACTATGCGTTGGTAAGTGAAAAACTCCAAATAGCCATGCGCAACCAGATGCTCAGTTAATTTTATCAGGTCTTCTGGCTTGTACACGGCATCGCCCAACTCTATTATGCTCAAACCGCCTCCAGCGTTCAAGCCTTCAAGCTTCTGCTCAATTTCCAACGCTTCAGAGGAAATAGTTGGAAACTCAACGCCTTGGAGACTCAACCGTCTAGTAGTCGAATAGAACGGCTTATCTCTCGTTCCCGAAAACTTCACCTTAGCAACTCCATACTTCTCAACATCTAATTGCGCCAGTCGCACCGAAGCCTCAAAGCTACGCAACACCGCAGTGAACAAACGTTTGCTATGCATTCTGCTGAATTTACGCTTGAAAACTAACAAGTTCTTAACCAGCTCCTCCGCGAACTTGACGCTCTCCTCAGCGCTTACGCTTTTCTCGCAGAACGCTTCCACCGCTTCCCTGAAACCTGCAAGATTTATTATGCGCGAACAGTTCTCAAGCCTAAAATAAGTATCACCGTTAGAACGCTGAGTTATGAATGGAAGCGCCGCTTTCCCGTGCTTATTAAGCCCACGATATTTAATTCGCAAAGCACGCGAAGCCAACTCGCAACGTTCCTTCAAAAGTTCAAAAAACTTATTCGCGTCTCTCTCGCTCTCATAAGCAATTCGAGGCAGATTAATCGTTACCACCCCAAGACAGCCTGTTCTCAACGTGTCTGTTTCCCAGTCACCAGTTAAATCAGCCTCAAGCTTGCATCCTGAAGAAGAAAAAACCGCGTTTTTCTCACCCTTTTGCAGATTATTGGCGAAGTATACGAGTCCTCTATCAGCCGCCAAACCGTGAGCCTTCAAAAGAAGAGACCTGGCGCTTTCATCTGCAAACATGCCTTTGCTGATTTTAAGAACAAGCTTTGGGTTAAGCAACGGTTTCGGATTGCTCTCCTCCGCGAACACAGCAAGCACAAGCGACGCCAACAACCGGCTTTCCTCAGCGAAGTCGCCGTACTTGCCGCACGTTTTTCCCTGAGGACCAACCGCTGCTTTATCCGCCACGAATTTAGGAATTGAAAGCTCCAGCCCCAAAGCCGCATCCGAATGCTGATTCACATTCAAAATGAACAATCGCAGAATCTCCTTTACCGCCGCAACGTCAACGCCTTTCACGAAGGGAGCAAGAAAAACATTGAAGTAATCACACGTCTGCGTTTCATCAATTTCCCTGCTGGCACTTAAAAGAACATTAAAGACAATCGACAACGCAGATTCAAAACTTTCAGGAGGCTCCAATGAAAGCTGAAGCGAACTAGGCCGCTTGAGACCATGCTGAAAGAAAAAACGCAAATCATGCATTACTTCGGTCGGCTTCAAAACCCACGTTCCCAAACCCTTCACGTGAATGGCACCAGAAACATGAGCGTCAGCGATATCTCTCGGAAAAACGTTCAAAAGCGTGTATTCTCCTAATACTGTTTTTCCCGCTTTCGAAAGGATGGCAGCTGAATCTCGAGCACGATTCTTGGCTTCGATTAAAGTGGTCACTTCATAAACTGGCATACCCAACCGCGTAAGCTTATGACGATAATCCTCAAACCCCTTCTCAACCAAAATAGCATTCACAACCTCCCGGACCAACGGCGCCGTCAAATACTTCGCTTTCGACTTACGTAAACGCTTTTCCGCTTCCTTAGCCGCCTTCTTCGCAAGCTCAGGCGGCACCTTAGCCTCTTTAATAAGCGAGTTAGTTATCTTGTTCGCGTCAAACCCTTCCAGCGTAAACTGCGACGTGCGAACGAGCATGTCTTTAGGCTTGAAGGCTTTCTTCTCAACGCGGTCTGCCACGTCAAGCACCATTTTGCCCAAATCAGTCAAGACATACTTTTTAGTCTCAGCGTCGGCTTCAAGCAAATCTGCTTTAAGCAGAAACTTAAGGTGGTAAGCGAATCGTCCAGCGTCCCTGCTGGGGTTCATCTTCAAAGAGTTCATCAGCTCAGTGTAGGAGAGGTCACCTTTCTCGAAGACCAGGTTCAGAATTTGCAACCTGAGAGGTGAAGAGACGGCTTTCAAAACTTTTACGCCGCGTGCACGACGCGGAAGATTTACCACTATGCTTTCCCCTCTCAAATTGCAGTACCTAATAAGCAAGCAAGAGTTTAAAGGTTAACTATTGCGGTGCCGCAAGCCATCAGAAACGTTTCAGATTGAAAACAACAACTATTTATTAAGACAGTGTCATGCAATAGTTAGCTTGTAACGGGGTTTAAAACCATGAAAGCAATGATAATTCAATTTACCTTCGGAGTTGCAGCTTTCGACGAGCAGGGCAACTTAGCGGATAAGGTGTTGTTTCCGAAAAAGCCGCAGGAAGCAGCCAAAAGCATACTGAAAATCGAGTCGGGAAAAATCTCCGAAATCACATCCTTGATTACAGCACTTCAGGACGCGAGTTACGACACTTTCATTTTCGAGAACGCAGCCATAGCCGACGAAGTGCAGCGAAAGCTGAAAGTTAACGTTGAAGTCGCAAAAACGTCTGAGGCTGAAGCTCTCCGCGGTCGCATGAAGCAGATCGCGGTCGAAACTGGTTTTGCTAAAGACACGAAGGAGCTTGGCGTCTGGAACCGCAACGTAAGCATGGAACTCGCCAAACTACGCGTTAAAGGCGCTGCCGAAAAAAGGGATTTGGTTATCGCTCAGGCAATTCAGACGCTTGACGACTTGGACAGAACAGTGAACTTGTTCATGGGTCGCCTCAGGGAATGGTACGGCGTTCACTTTCCAGAGTTGGACCGACTAATCGAGAAGCATGAGACTTATGCACGACTCGTCATGAATTTGGGGTATAAAGATAACTTTTCGTTTGAGGCTCTCGAGAAAGAGGGTCTTCCTAAAGAACGGGCTGAGAACACCGCAAATGTAGCTGAAAAGTCTATGGGCGCAGACATGACAGAGCAAGACCTTGCGGAGATTCAAGCCTTGAGCAAAAACGTGCTGGCGCTGTACGAGCTGCGAAAAAACATGGAAGCCTACGTGGACAAGACCATGGAGGAAGTGGCGCCCAACACCAGAGCAGTAGCTGGCGCGCTCCTAGGCGCACGATTAATCGCTATCGCAGGCAGCCTGCAGAATCTTGCCATGAGACCTGCCAGCACAATTCAGGTTTTGGGTGCGGAGAAAGCCTTATTCCGTTCATTAAAGACGGGAGCGAGACCGCCCAAGCACGGTTTGATCTTCCAGCACGCGTTGCTGCATGACGCTAAAAGGTGGCAGAGAGGCAAAATCGCCAGAGTCTTGGCTGGAAAATTGGCTATCGCCGCGCGGATTGACGCTTTCGAAGGCAAATATACTGGTGAAGCTTTGAAGGCTGATATCGACAAGCGGCTGGCGGAGATTCGCGAGAAGTACAAGGAGCCGCCGCCACCGAAAGAAAAGCCGATGCGACCTGAACGACGAGAACGGCGCGAGCAGAGACCGAGAGGGCAGGACCAGCGACGACGCGACAAGAAGTGGAGAAAGAACAGGCGTGCACGTTAAGGTTAAGCCTCACCCACAGTTCCCAGAAGTCTACCAAGCTTTTCTTGAGGACTGTGCGCAGCGGTTAGCCACGCGAAACCTGACTCCGGGCAGAACTGTTTACGGAGAGAAACTCATCCGGTTCAAGAAAGTGGAGTACCGCGTTTGGGACGCTTTCAGAAGCAAATTGGCAGCCGCAATAATCAAGGGCGTGCAAACAGTGCCCATAACGTTGGGCAGTCGCGTTCTTTACTTGGGCGCTGCGTCTGGAACCACACCGAGCCACGTTTCAGATATTGTGGGCGAAGAAGGTCACGTTTACTGCGTGGAATTCGCTTCGCGGTCAATAAGAGACCTGGTTAACAACGTGGCTGCGTACAGACTTAACATGTCGCCGTTTCTTGAAGACGCACGGTTTCCAGAAAAATACGCCATGTTTATTCCGGAAAAGGTGGATTGTGTTTACTGTGATGTAGCGCAGCCTGAGCAGGCTAAGATTTTGGCGGATAACGCTGATGTTTTTCTTAAGCCGTCTGGGTGGGCTATGTTGGCTGTGAAGGCTCAAAGCATTGATGTGACGAAGGATCCAGCGGAAGTTTATCGGCGGGAAGCTAAGGTCTTGAAGAGAAGAGGTTTCGACGTTGAGGAAATTGTGGGTTTGGAGCCTTATGATAAGGCGCATGCCATGGTAGTGGCTCAGCGTCTTTGATTTGAATGTTGATGTTGTGGCGGGTTTACTCATTAGAGATTTTGTGTTTAGTCGTATTTTTTAAGTTTGAGCATTTTCCTGTAGTTTTTGAGGTCTTTTGAAACGTTTTTGAGGAGATGTATTTCTTGCATTGTTTTTTTGAATTTTGTCATTTCTTGGTTGACTTCTTGTTGCAGGTTTTCTTGTGCCATTGGTGTTTCAGCCTGTTGTTTGTGTGATTTGTGGTGAGGGCGTTTGTCATTGTTTGTTGGCTATCCAAGAGCCAATCCGTCATCGAGGAGAAAGGAGAAGGCTTCGAGAACGGAAAAATTCTGTTGGCTGCTTGGTGTTGCCTTCAACCTCAATTCACCCTCACGTCATAAGACTTAAGATACTATACACATATAAGGATTATGAATTAAGACTAAACAAAAAACACGCTTAACCTATAGCTAAAACGCCTTCCAAAATCTTCTTCTCAGGAATCTCCAGCTGCTTAGACAACCACATCTTCAAAAGCGCTGTCAGCTTTGGAAGTTCGCCGCTGTACGTTATGATCTGATTGCCTTTAAGCGCATCAGCTTGGAAGGTTTTCTCTGCATCCTTGTACATGAATGATAACGTTTGAGCCTGAAAAGCCAGTGTTTGAAAGTCTTCCCATTGTTTGCATCGCAGAATTACTGGTGGACCATGCACTACGCTGGCTTGCACAACTTCGGTTTTCTGTTCAGGAGTCAAAACAGGGGTTTCTCGAGGCGAAGCAGACAGGTAGTTCACCAAGCCGTTTATTTCGTTTTGTAAGCCGCTTATTCTTTGTTCCACTTTTTCCACTTTGCAGCTTAATTCGCCTGTTTCGCCCAGTGATTCGGTAACTGTGCCTAACTCGCTTATCAGCCTGTCTAAGTCTTTCTCGTGTTCCTTGAGAACGTTGACTATGAAATCCAATGCTTCTAGCGCTTCGTCTTTTGACTGTGGCTTCCTCGACATCGATTACATCCCTAGTTTTCAGTTTATTCAATACAACCTAGCAGTAATAAACGTAGCGAATCCTCAAAACATATCCCTGTGACGACATAGCTATACTTATTAAAAATAAAGGCTACAAATGGAGATTTCAGCCGCATAAACTTTCCTCTTTTTTCTTTTTCGATTTCCGACATTTTTCTTGCCTTTTTGTTCAACACAAAAACAGAACGAAAAGACGCGAAACTGTTGCGATTTTTTGTCTATACCCCCTTATTTAAAGTGTAAATAGTGCTAAGAAGAAGCTGCGGTGACAGAGTTTTGCTACTTTGCGTTTGGTTTCGGCGTTGGACGCAGTTTGATGGACAGTTAGAGGTTGATTAGATTATGTTTTATATATAACTTGTTTTGAAACAGTTGCTTCTGGGAGAGTGACTTGCCACGCGAATTCTTGCGAACAAAATGAAAGGGTATATGCTTCTGTTCTTTTTAGTGACTGTTTGTTTGTCTACCGTTTTGCTTTCTGTCTCTTCAACCGCTGTTTCGTCAGGATGGAGCCGCATATATCGAGGAGGTCCATACGACTCTTGGTTCCCGTACTCTGTAATTCAAACCAGTGATGGCGGATACGCCATGGCGGTTTTTGCCAATGTGCACTACGTTGATGACGTAGGGTATCAGGGTCACTTCACGACTAGATATGAACTTTACCTAATCAAACTTGACTCGGCTGGCAACGTGCAGTGGAAACAAACATTTGTGAAGAGTGACGACCCGAACTCGGAATTCTACTCCTTTTCGCCAAGTGACAGTTGCACTTTGATTCAAACAGCAGGTGGAGATTACGTCATGAATACAGGACTTTGGCTTATCAAAGTGAACTCGCAGGGTCAACTGCTCTGGATTAAGTCCAACTGGCAAGATGAGGAGTCCTCGTATTATTCTTACGATCTACATTCAATGGTCCTTACGAGTGATGGCAGGTCAAACCACAACCTACACTTCTCTGTCTTCAACCTATGAGTCATGGCTTGTCAAGACAGATTCTCAGGGTAACCAGCAGTGGACAAAACAATATTCTGGACCCAACGCCGCAGGAGCGGAATATCGGGTGATTCAAACAAGCGACAGCGGATTCGCCTTAGCCACCTCAGAGTTGAGGGATTTTGACTTCACAGTTTTTCAATTAATTAAAACGGATTCTTCTGGAGAAGTACAGTGGCGAAATACTTACGGTCAAAACAAAGACCCTGATGTTACGTGGTACGTCGACAGATACGTTAATGATCCATGCGCCGTGGTCCAGCTTAACGACGGCGGATTCGCCGTTGCCGGTACGATGACAGAGATTATCGAAAATGGTCCGATAAGCCATAATCTGGGACTCTTAAGAGTTGATTCCACAGGAAATGAACTTTGGACTAAAATGTACAATGCCAAAGAAAACATGGGCACGTTGAGTACAGATTGGGCGTACTCCATGACTCGAACCAGCGACGGAGGATACGTAATAGTCGGAACTACGGTGAGCAGCTGGGACGCAAGTCACATTGACGCTTTCTTCGTTAAAACAGAAAGCCTTGAGCAGCCGCCTGAACCTTCACCGCCGCCTCAACTTCTATCGGTAAGCGACGTATCCGGCTCAGTGAAAGTGCAGTCACCCGGACAAGGAGACACTTGGGTACAAGCAAACAGTAATGCCTCGCTGTTGCAAGGAAGCAAAATCAAAACCGAAGAAAATGGCGGCACACTCAAATTAGGCGACACAACCACGCTTGAAATACAGCCTAACACACTTATTGAAATTCAGGAACTAACGGAAAACAGCAGCACTTTACTCCTTCAAGAAGGCGAATTCACCGCAGACGTAGAAGGCTTGCCAGCTGGCGGTTCCTTGAGAGTTGACATGTCGCAGGCAACCGCCAGAATTACAGGAACCGTATTCACGGTGACAGAGACGGGCACGGAATCCACGCTCAGCGTCAAAGAAGGCTCGGTTGCATTCACATCAAAAGTTGACGGAGAAACCATTAACGTCGCGGCAGGCGAGAAAGTCACCGCCACGGTTGAGGGGTTAGGGTCAACACTCACTGAAACAGGAGCAGCAGATGCTTACACGTTTATAATCATAGCCTTAGTCGCCGTAATCGTCATAATCATGACCATTCTGGTAATCAGAAGACGCTCAAAGAAGCCGCAATCAGCATAAACGCTTATCCTTTTTCTAGAAATCAGTCGAAAGGGAGACAGAAACGCGTTGTCATCGTGGGTTCCAAACACACCAGATAGCCTTTTCAGCGCACGCCAACACGCATGGCGCTTTGCCGCTTTCAGGCTTGCACGCGGAGCACGCGTACTTGATATTTTTGCGCTGCTTTTCAGTCACCGCCGCCACCGTCTTGTCATCCAAATCAATAAACATGGATACGAGTTCCAAGGCGGATTGAGGACACACTTCCACGCATTCGCCGCAGCCCGTGCACTTGTCGGCGTCAATAACAACGTAGTATTCGCCTGACCCGTCAGTGTAGCCATAATGCGTGATAATAGCTCTTCCCTCTCAGCTTTTCTGCTCTTTCTCATACAACGCCTTGCCGAATAACGCCGCGCCTATTGCCCCGGCTATCATGGGATCTAACCCGTTTTCCCGCCAGTCAGGCATTGGCAGGCATTTGACGCCAAGCTGCGTTTCTATTCTTGAGACGATGCCGATGTTTTTCGACTGTCCGCCAGTGATGACGAATTCTCTTTCCAGTCCTACCCGTTTGATGAGGTTGCCCATTCGGATAGCCATCGCGTGCGTGTAGGCAGCCAGCACCTTTTCTTTGGACCAGCCTTTCCGCAGCAGCCCCATGGCTTCGGTTTTCGCAAAAGCCACGCAGGTGCAACTCACTGGTGGAGGCTCCTCCTCAACTTTTAACGAGACCTCGCCGATTTTCTCAATCGGAATTTTTAGCAGGTCAGCGAAGACTTCCATGCCCCTTCCCGTGCCAGCGGCGCACTTGTCGTTCATCAGAAAAGATGTGACCCTGCCCGTTGCGTCGCAGCGAATCGCTTTTATGTCTTGACCGCCAACGTCCAGCACTGTTCTGACGCTGGGTCCCCAGATGTAGTTCGCGCCTTTTGCGTGGCACGCGATTTCCGTGATAGCCTTGTTAGCCATGGGCACGTTCACTCGCCCGTAGCCTGTGCCAACAATGTACTTGAAATCTTCGAGCCTGAGGCCTGTGCCTTCCATAGCCCAATTCAAAGCTTTTTTGGCGCTGTCAGGGCTGTTTGACCCAGTGCGCATCACGCCCCACGAGTAGACTTCGCCGTCAATCATTACAGCTGCCTTAGAGCCAACAGAGCCAACGTCAACGCCTGCGGTGATTATGTCCTTGTTTTTCCACTTCTTTTCAGAAAAGACCCTGTGGTATTCTTGCCAACGCCAATATTCCACATCGTCTTTCTTCGGGGTTTCACTCATTCTTTACACCTTTTAACGCGTTTTTCGGCGACGAGAGCCGCACCCAAAGCGCCGGCGTACTCTGGGAACTCAGGTATTAACACATCAATACCTAACTTCCTTTTTAACGATGCGACAAAACCAACATCTTTTGCGACCCCACCCACCAGAACAACATCAGGATTTACCCCCAGCCTATACACCATTGACGAGACACGGTCAGCCATGGCGTCAAATATTGCCCTTGCAATTTCAGGTTTTGATTCTTGCCGGTGAATCAAAGTCACAACGTCTGACTCGCCAAAGATAACGCAGCTAGCGTTAATCGGGCTTGCCCGTTCCGCCTTAAGCGAAAGCGGACCCATATCCTCTAGCTTCACTTCTAAAGCTCTTGCCATGGCTTCAATGAACGCCCCAGCGCCCGCTGCGCACCGCTCATTGACGATGAAGTCCATCATTATGCCGTTATCGTCGCATTTAACGGCTCTTGCTTCTTCCGCGCCGACATCAATTATGGTTCTGGCGTTGGGAAAGAGGTGGACTCCTGCCCGTGCGTCAGCGCCCATCATGCTTATGGTGCTGTTGGAGTATGGTGCCATGTTCATACCTGACCCTGTAGCAGTAACGTGGTTCACATCAGACAAGGATAACTTAGCTTTTTTTAACGCTTCGTCAACAGCCTGCTCCGCAGCCTTCGTAGGGTCAAATCCAGAAAACGCTTTACCTCGAGAGACCACCTCGCCGTCTTTCAATATGACGGCTTTCACGGTTTGAGTCCCTAAATCTATTCCAGCTGTTATCATCAACAACACCTCTATATGTCAATCCTCGCCGAAAGCATCTCTAAGAACGCTTCAACTCTAGTTTTCAATTGACCCACATCTTCCCGCGTGTACTCCGTATCCAAGTAGTAAACGGGAACACCGAGGCGGTCCAAAACCTTTTTGACCCGCGTGTACTCCATGGCATAGAGCATGCACCCACGAACCACATAGTAGATTACGCCCTGAATGTTCCAATCCTTAATCTTGGTCAACATCCAGTTAATTCGGTCCTCGTTTCCGTCTTTAGAAGTGAAACAGGGACACGTGGACGCCATCAGGTACCTCTCATCAATGGCATCAAGCATGTCATCCATCGACCACTCATCCACACCCACAGGGTCATACAGAATCCTCTCACTTGAGCAGAGTTCATCAGCGACAAGGACACCTTTAGGCGTACCTTCCTCAATCAACGTGGGAAGTTTCCAGTTGTCGGGCCAAATCATCGGCGTGCCAGTAACCATAACCCGCGGCGTGTCTGGAGGACAAGCCCAATCTTTCTTGCGCACTCTCTCTTCAAGCTCGTCACACAGCGCTTCTGTCTTCTCGGTCCACCGTTTTATGTCATCCCACATGTAAGTTTGATTAACCAGCATGGCGTCTCTGCCCATGATGACTGGCGCGCCTTTTCTCAGTTCCTGCAGCCTGCGGAAAGCCTTGGTCGCCTTCTGAGTAAGCTGTATCGCTGATTTCAACTGTTTGCGCTTGATTTTGTTGCCTGTTAACGCTTCAATCTGACCTTTCACAGCCTTAATTTCCTCATTCCATAAACGCAATGACTGCGCGGAATCTTTAACCCGTGGAAGAGCCATCGCCCAAACAGGCTTGTAATCGCTCAAGATTTCACCGAGTTTTGTCATTCCATCACACGTTAACACGCTTATCAAAGCGTCACTTAACTCAAGATAAGGAGATAACCCAATCATTTTTGCGCCTATTGTTGACCGCACCACAGGGCAGACTTCAACGGGCACAACCCGGTCTCCAAGCTTCGAGGCATCATACCAACCCGAGTTCACACGAACAGGGATAGCATCCGCAGCCAAAATCAACTCCAACGGGGCAAACAGACACGTATAACCAATGACTTTTTTGCCTTCTTCCTTTGCCGCACGAATTTCCTTTTCACGCATTCCAAACAAATCAGCAATCTCATCAAAGTACCGCATCGCTTCAGGCCGATTTGGGTCTGTCTTTTTCATTCTGGCTATGTTTTCCGCTATTATTCTTTGAGAAGCGGCTGTGATGGTGTTCCTCAACTCTTCAATTTCTTTTTGAGGGAGTTCCGGCATGTACTTTTTTTCTTCAGTTTTTTCGGTCATTCAATTCTCACTCATTTGTTGATGGTTCCAACCAGTTTCGAGACTTGAAGATAGTTTTCTTTCCCAAATTCACCTTTAAACATTCCTCGTAGGGACACATTTCAACGCATCGTAAGCACAATACGCACATGGAAGTCATGATTTTTCCGCCCTTCTGCTCGTACACATCAGTGACTTGCACCGGACATACTCTCTTGCAAATACCGCATTTTGTACATTTCTCTTCATCCTTATCTAAATGCAGGATCGGAGCCCACTTGAAACCCCTAAACCTATTCACGATGGCAAGAGATATGCCTGTAGGGCAGAACCTGCACCAAAAACGCCTAACCTTAAACGAAGCCACCAATGTGAACACAACAAAGAACAACACGGCGGGTACAAGAAAAGCCGTTTCAGAAGAATAGTACATTATTGGACGGACATAAGGAAAACTTAGACTATACTCTGTAAGCCCAAAATGCGTGAAAACCCAACTTAATGGCCCCAACTCGGTGAAGCCTAAAGGTCCGCCGCTCCACGGAACAATCAGCGGCTCGACGGGACCAAGCAAAACAGTATAAGCAGTGAAAGGTCCGTGAAAGTATAATATAAAAGCCGACAGCAGCCAGTATGGGGGTCCGATAAGAGGTCCGATGATAAAGGGCAAAATCACAAAGAAAACCATAATCGGATAGCGAAGAACGTTAAGGATCCCGTTTGCCCTTTCAGGGAGATTCCAGTAGTCTATTTTGAGAGCTTTCCGAATTATGGTGATTATATCCATGTAAAAGCCGAAGGGACACGCCCAACCGCAGAATGCTTTGCCAAGGAAAAGCGTGGCAACGAAAATTATAATCAAGACAGCCAGCAGCCAAATCGGGAACAGAAATGAGAAGTAAATCACAAACAGAGACACGAACCCAATGAAGAGTCTGAGAGAGGTTACCCTCCTTGTCTTGTTTCTTGTCCATATGAGAATAACCAGTATTCCTGCTAACGCTGCGCCTATAGCTGCTATCCAGCCAAATGCGTCCCCCACGATATCTATTACCATCGCTGTTCGCCTTCTTTCATAAGTTTAATTGGTGTGTTTCTGAACTTAACGCAGCTACCAAGAAATTAACATTTGCGCTAAAATCTGAGAGAAAAATCCATCCGCGAGGCAATCTATTGTTAACCGCTTTTAATTGCAAATTTTGAACCGGTAGCAGCAACAACATGTCTAAATTCTCATGCTTTTTAGATATGCAAATAGAAGGTTGAGCATTTAAAGGTTACACCAGTAACACTCATTGACGCGGTAACAGCACAAAAAGATGACAGCGGAAAAAAAGAGACTTTTGCTATGGCGGATTTACCACTCTGGTATTCCACTCTGCCAGATAAGCCAGATGCGCACTGTCGCTTGGATAAGCCTCTGCAGGAAAATACGCTGTATCCGTCAACGGGTATGGAAAACCGCTCATGCTAAGGAAGGGCATTGGGTCCACTGTGAAGTCAAATCCATAGCCCCAATTTCCATACTCGTCTTTGAACCAAAGGGCAACATAGAAGAAGAGGTCTCTCTCCATGCCTTCTGGAACCGCCGTTAAATTGGTTGTGGGGAATTGTAGGAGGACTTCGTCGCCTTGCTTTCCGATTACAGACATATCATCCGCTTCACGCAGCAGTTCACTCACGTCGCCGTACTTTGTAAAGTTCCCTGAAGCAGCGGATGTTGTGCTGAAATACTGGTGAAGATCCGCGATTGGGTCAATTCTCTGTATCGTAATGTTTTCTTGCGAGGACGTGTCGATTCCGATGTAGTCGAATGTTACGTTCCAGAAATTGCTTATTCTAAGTGAATAATCGTCTGTGGGAAACAGCCCTGTCAGGTCAACAACGAAAGTTCGAGCTACTTCCGGTGCTATTGGGAACTGCCTGTCTTCTTGAACACGCGCCCAGTCCCCAGTGGCGTTTTTAACTTCCATGTAGGATGCCGGTGTGATCTGAGTCCCAGCTGGCACATCGGGCGCGAAAAACTTGTCTATCCAGTTGTTATAGTCGTCAGCCGACCCCCAGTCAACCATTCCTCTGACAACCAGTTTGATTTGTTGGGCACCTGATAAATCGCCCAAATCTAAAGTTAGTGTGTTCCACTGGGTTTCGTTCCATTCTGGACTCTGGATTCCGTGGATTCCCGGTGTGAACACGTCGTCTACTGCCGATATCTGAGGCAGAACATTTTCTCCTTTTTCGTTAACGGCGGAAACGGGAGTCAACAGATTCTTACTTACGGTGTAAATATTGCCCATATAATCGGGGTCAAGATACTGCTCAACCATAGTTGAATAAACATTCACGTCTGCTGGGTGATCAACCACCATCAGGTAGGCTGCGTCTAAGTAGAAGATTTCGTTCCATCTTTGGGTCAGTTTCAAGTCATAGTAGTCATAGCTGGTGCCAGCCTGGGGTTGTAATTCCCAGTTAGCTAATGGGATATAGTCCCAAGGATTGTTTCTCCAATACACAATAGGCCACTCAGGATCGTTAGTAACGTAATTGATGTAGCCAAGCCAACCGTGGTTTGAAACCTCTGTAACATAATCATAGCTGTTTCCATTCCAAACATACAACGCAGGACAAGAAGACTCGCCACCTGTAAAAGACGCGGTAATCGACTTTGCGTCGCTTAAACTTATTACCCTCGTGGGATTGGTTGAGCCGTCTTCCCATCTGATGAACAAGTTTGTGCCTGTTGGGTCAGATGGTTCAATCCAAATAGTATGCATTCCCGCGCTGAAAAGCGCCGTATATGGGGTGGTGAAGCCTTGTCCGTCCACCGTGAATTCAGCGTTGCCCGATGGGGATATATAGACGGACAAAGTGTGGAGGCCTGAAGGCACCACCTTATAGTTTAGTATTAAATAATCACTGGGTGTAGATACTTTTATGGAATAGGTTCCCTCGCTTGAAGGAGTCCAACTAAATCGCACAGTTATCGTCAAACGTGAAGGCACCGTAACATCCTTTGTTTCAATAAGTGTGCTTCCAACATACAGGCTTATAGAAGTGCTCTGAGGTGAACTTCCAGAATTTTTCGCCTCAACAGAGATAGCCGCTGCAACTCCGGGCCAACCTTCCAGTGGATTAACCTTAAACGAAGATAACTTGACGCTGGTTGGCTCTTCGCCACCTCCATCTGGGGGCGGTGGTGCGGCGGCTATAACCGTGAATAAGCCTATTAAATCCTCTATCGTAACGGAATGGATGCCCTCAGCTGCACTATCAACCGTAAATTCCAAAATTACACTCTCTGCACCCGGAAGCTGAACCGTTTTGTTCTCAAATAACGCATCATCGACTAACAGGTTCACTGAATAACTGCCCGCTTCTTCTCCAAGGTTGGTAACGTTGACTGAAATCGTTACGGTCTGGCCGATTTCAACCTCACTTGGGCTGACAATCAAGTCGCTCAATACGAACGCGGCAGCTTTAGGTCTCTCAAAAGTTGACTGTACATAAAAGTAGCCTCCAACTGCGAAAGCGACTATTATTAAATCAACAATGAGAATTGCTTTAAGCTTAGTTATGGCTTGACGATTTAACATTAAATCATCTTCCTTTTTCAACGTGCAGCCATATATAGTTATTGCTATTGTGACACTCGGAGCAATAATATCTGTTGCAATTCAAGTTCCAGAATGTTCAATGCCAAGTTTTCAAAAGGCGGCTAAAAAGCAGCGCTTCACCATGCTAGAAGCTGGCAACTCCTTTCTTTTCTGAAAAATCGTACCATTTCCAAAGTTTATCCGCAAGATCTTTTGAATATCTATAAGTAAGTAGTAAATTCTTGAAGGTGTGCTTTGCTTTCTTGTCCGACAGAGGTTCACGCTTCAATTTGAGGATAAAACGAAAATAAACGTTCTGCATTCTGAATCACTTTTGTAGATATGTACAACGCAGATACACATAGGCACAAAATGCCGACGTTACAGAGAGCCCAGACCGAGCAGAACACAGCCGTCCCGAAAAAAACATTTTAGATAAAAAAATTTATTGCGGGGTTCGGCAGAGACCATCCAGCACCGAAAGCATCGTAGGCACTTCAAATACGATGTCCGTGAAAGTCAAAACACCAGCAAGCTTACCATCATCCATAACCGGCAAAGTCTTCACTTTCTTTTGCGCCATAAGCCTAGCAGCCTCCTCAACCGTAGCTGAACCACTGATGGTTACCAGCGGTGAAGACATGATTTGCCTAGCCGTCAAAGCTCTTGGTGCCAAACACTGAACCACCACCTTCGACAAGACATCACGAGTTGTTACGATGCCCACTGGTCTTTCGCTTTGAACAACTATAACTGAGCTTATGTCAAACTTGCTTAGGGTAGCCACAACTTCCTGAACAGGTGTATCTGGACGAACCACCTGAACATTTTTCGACATAATATCTCGAACAGTAACCAAACTCGCCAACAAAAACTCCTCCATAACAAATGTACACTAACGTTTCTAGCAATTTATCTGTTTTGCTTTCTCACCACGTATGCGTTTAAAGGTGGGAACTGTATAGGCACTCTGTAAAAGAGGGTAACTTTTGAGCAACGACCAATCTCCTGTGGAAAAGTTCCGCAGCAGCCTTGAAACAGCGGAGACCTACGCTGAAGTCTGGCAAACCGTCAAGGACACAGTGGAATTTTCGTTGCAAAAACGCAGAGGCAGCATGATGCTTTTTTTGGACGACTTGCCCCTTCAATTAGGCGCATATCACCCTCTTGGAACAAATAACATCGTCTTAAACAGAGCTTTAGTGGAAATCGTTGAGTCGTCAATCAGCGCTCAACGCGTAGTAAACGCTTTAGTATACAATCTTCTACTGCACGAGTATTTGCATGCACTGGGTGAATTGTCAGAAACCAAAGTAAGACGCAAAGTCGCTGAAGTTGCAAGAAAATGTTTCGGCGAAAAGCACGTTGCAACAGTGATTGCCCGTAAAACTCCGTGGGTTCTGCTTCAGAGCATTCCGCTCCGCGCCATCAATGCACCTAAGCGTGTCATGCAAATCGTAAGAGACTTCGAAAAAACGGGAAAATACATAGTTTAAGCCTTAAAGAGGCTAGACCGCTTTCAAGCAAGTCTGCAATATTGAATAGCTGGAGAACGGGAGGAATAGGCAAACTATATAATTGCAAGATAACATCTCTCCGTTGTCGCCAGGTGCATAAGCTCAATGGAATGCCCAACGAAATCGCCGAAGCCGAAAATAACACTCAAAACAGTGCTGTTTCCACTGATAGGGGTAGCTGCATTTTTCTTGTATGTCTACATTTTTCAAGTAGACATCGTGGGCATAATCGCCACAGCCGCACGTGCAGACCCTATTCTCTACGCATTAGCCATAGGGCTCAGTTTGGTTGAGGTGCTCTTCTTCTCAGCGTCATGGCGCGTTTTGGCGAACTTTCTAAAAATCAGACTTTCCTTAATCAGGTCCTACCTTTTTGTTTGGTACGGGATATTCGTGGACACTATAATCCCAGCTGAATCTGTCAGCGGAGAAGCCTTGCGAGTGTACTTAATAACGAAAGAGCAGGGTGAACAAACGTGTGGGCGGGCGGTGGCTTCCCTTGTCACGCACAGGCTCTTAGGTATGACCATGAACGTCGCAGTCTTAATCGCGGGTATGGTGCTGCTTTTCACTGAGAAAGAGATTAACCCGTTAATTTTTAATTTAGTCTTGTTCCTGACAGGTGGCATCACTCTTACGCTTCTTCTGTTAATGCTGTTTTCATTCAAAGAAAAATGGAGCCTGAAAGTAATCGATTGGTTAGTGCGTACTGGAAAATTCATAAGCCGAGGGAAATGGCATTTGCAACTGACAAAAATTAAAGAAGACGCGTCCAGAATAGCACTGAGCTTTCACGATTCAATGAAGGAGTTCAAGCGCAGCCCTAAGGCGCTTGCTTTTTCACTTTTCTATCTTTCGATAACGTGGGTTTTCAGTTTAAGCATACCGTACCTTGTCTTCATGGCTCTCAGGTTCCCAGTGTCTTGGAGCGTGATTCTCATAACCTCAGCTATCGTTCTAGCTGTCAAATCCGTTCCTGTGGGTGTGCCTTTTGAGGTGGGGCTTCCAGAAATAACAATGACTACCCTCTACACTTCACTTCTTGGACTGCAGTACGCGGGAATATGCGCCACAGCAACCATCCTAACAAGGCTTATTACGCTCTGGTTCCGTTTCTTCGTGGGGTTCCTAGCGCAGCAATGGATTGAACTGAAACCAGTTATAACTCCTTCAAAAAGCTTGCCAGTGGAAAAAGCCTAAAATCACCCTTCCAACTTCTCTCTTCTATGATAGGCATGGAGATAACAATCGAAGACGCATCCATAAGCCGTCTGGACAAGCTCTACGAAATAGAAAAACAATGCTTTGAACAGGAAGCGTTCACAAAACAACAATTAGCCTACCTGTTAACCGATTACAATACCCTTGGATTAACGGCACTATTGAACGGCGAAATAACTGGCTTCGCAATAGCCCGAGTGGACATTGGAAGAAACGGGCAGTTCGGGCACATAGTAACAGTGGATGTGGCACCTGCCTATCGACGCAAAGGAATAGCCCAGAAACTGCTTCACGAAATTGAAACCTCATTCAAAGAAAGAGGCTTCAAAGAATGCCGCTTAGAAGTTCGGGAAGACAATGTTACCGCGCTGAACCTTTACCAAAAGCTCGGATACAATAAAGTAGGCAAACTTAGGAGATATTACGGCAACGCCAACGGGTTATACCTTAAAAAAACGTTGAAATAACAGTCTTGGTTCGTTACCTTCATCTTTAAGAGGGCGTTTTTGTGAAGTTTGGCTGTGTCATCATCAAAAAATCGCTTCCTAAGCTTGGTTTGAAACGTTTGATTTACGTTTTAGGAAATAACGTTTAAAAATGTTGATGTGACTAGACATTGTTGGTGGGGGAGAAATGGGAGATTCAAAGCGGCGAAAGCTCAAGGAACAAACTCTCGTCCGAACCATTGTTGTTTTAATACGCAACACCACATGGAGGTGCGGCAAAGTCGAAAAGTCTATTGTTCAGCACCTTTACAGGCGGCACAGAATTTTTGGCAAGCCAGGAGCGTCTGTCCGCGATATTATGCAAAATTTGAACTTTGCTGGCGAGAAAAAAGATGAGTGCATAGACGCGCTCAAGCGTTTGGAAAAAAGACATATAGTGAAAATAATGCCTTTGTAAAAGCGTGGCTATTCAACGAGTTCTTTAGCGCTGTCAATCCATTTGTTAACGATTTTCGGGGAAATTTTCAGTTTCTTCGCGACGGTTTTTGCTGAGGCTTTGGTTAGGTCATCGGCACTGTTTATTCCTAAAGCCTTTAGTTGTGTGGCTCTTTTTTCGCCTATGCCTTTCACCTGCGTGAGCTCTGCTGTCGGCGCCTCTTGCATTGCGGGTTTTTCCATTGGAGCTTCAGCTTTTTCTTCTTTAAGAGTTTCCATTGTTGCTGCTGGCTGCGTTTCAGGCATTGCTGCTTGAGGAGTTGGCATGGCTGGCTGGCAAGCTTGTGCCTTAGTTTTTGGTTTTTGAGTGTAGCCTAAGCCGATTGAAAAGAGTCCAAGCACGACAGTTGCGACGACCCAGACGCTTTTTTCTGTTGTGTCCTTACCTATTGAAGTGACAAAAGGCACTACTGTTATGATTAAGAGAACTGCTCCTAACACGTACAATACATAGTCTAAACGCATGTCTATCCCTGCCTCTTCTATTTCTAGAGACCTCTTAAATAATTTTCTCCTTTTTGGAAAGCTATGCTAAAAATGTGGCTTATCACAGCTTATTTTAAAAGTTTATCTTCAGAAGGAGGCTGCTTTATTAACTCGTGTTTCATAAGAAGCTCTGTTGACTGCCGCGCATTCTGAATTATTGCTGAAGCCCGCTCGTACAGCTCTTGTCGACTAGGCTTCACCCTTGCTACACCCTGTTCGATTGACTTGAGGGCGCAAGCGACCGCCTCTCTCGGGAAAACCTCCCACTCATCCATCCTCGGCAGAATATCTCGTTCGTGCATGCCCCTTTCCTCGGCAAACCGTGCCAGTTCCTGAGCCGCTGCGATGCACATGTCATCAGTAACCGTTTTTGCTTTCACATCTAACACTCCGCGAAATATAGCTGGAAACCCCAAGCTGTTGTTAACTTGATTGGGAAAATCGCTTCTGCCGGTCGCCACAATCCGCGCACCTGCGGCTTCTGCCGCCCAAGGCCAAATTTCAGGTATAGGATTGGCGCATGCAAAGAGCACGGCGCTATCCGCCATTGTTTTGATCCACTCTTTTTTTATGGTGCCTGGGCCTGGTTTTGACGCGGCAACTACGGCGTCTGCGCCTTTGAAGGCTTCTGATATGGGACCTGTTCGTCCTTCAGCGTTAGTTTTCATGGTTAAGTCGTATTTCCACGGGTCTTCTTCTCGGTTTATGTCCGTCCTGTTTGGGTGAATCACGCCTTTAGTGTCAACCATTGTTATGTTGCCGGGTTTGACGCCCCAACGAATCAGCACGTACGCCGTGCGTATGTTAGCCGATCCAGAACCCACAAGGGTTATGAGACTTTCGTGTGGTTTCTTGCCCACAATTTTGAAAGAGTTGATCAAGCCTGCCAAAATGACGGTGGCTGTTCCCTGCTGGTCGTCATGCCAGACGGGGATTTGCAGTCGCTCGCGAGTTTTCTCCAGAACGCTAAAACATTTTGGTTTCTCTATATCTTCCAAGTTTATGCCGCCGAAAGACGGCTCAAGAAGCTCGCAGACGCGAACTATCTCCTCGGGGTCTTTGGTTTTCAGGCAAATCGGGAACGCGTCAACGCCGCCTAAGTACTTGAACAAGAGCGCTTTTCCTTCCATCACGGGCATGGCGGCTTCGGGTCCGATGTCGCCTAAGCCGAGGACACGTGTGCCGTCCGTAACGACCGCGACGTAGTTCCAGCGGTTTGTAAGCTCGAAAGACTTGTCTGGGTTCGCCTGAATCTCTCTGCAGGGCGCTGCGACGCCTGGAGTGTACCATACTGCGAAGTCGTCGGTGTTCCGTATGGCGCATTTAGGCATGACCTGGACCTTGCCCTCATAGAACCGGTGCATGCCAGGCGCTATCAACGCGGGTTTTTTTGCTTTAGCCAACAGCTCTTCCACGCTGGGTTTTCTTTCTTCCTTCTTTGAAGCCAAATGAGCTTTCTCCTTCTGAATAACAAGTGTCTAAGGACTTTTGGTTTTAAGTTTTTTCAACCTTACGGCTAAATTCAGAAAAATGAAAAAAGTTGCGGGAATAAAAAAGCGAAAAAGGTTTTTCTACGCTTGGAAGCTAGTATCGCGGTCTGTAACCGCCGCCGCCACCGCGCCTGTCCCTGCCGCCGTATCCGCCACCGCCGCGTCTACCGCCGTAACCGCCGCCACCGCGCCTGAATGGTCTTCGTTCTTGCTCGTATGTCTTGCTGGATACGTTGTTCTCAGTGTTCACTTCGCCTTCAAATGGCTCTTCTGCGGGCGCCATTTTTCCGTATTTGCCTATGTTTAGGCGCATGTTGCCTTTGAACAGTGTCACGTAGCCGTTTTCTATGCGCAGTGTGTCTTCTTCATTCACTTTTTCAATGTTGTCGTCCCAGAGGGTTAAGTAGATGCTGCCTGTCTCGTCGCCTACAAGCGCGTCGCAGACTTTGTGTGCAGATCCGTCTCTTCCCATAGGGATGTCGCGAATTTCGCTTTTTGAAACCACTTTTGCCGTCACGTTAACTGCTCTTGATTGCGGGGTTAACTCGCCGACTTTGGCTTCTACGGGTTCTCTTTTGTTTTCGAAAAAGCCTTCAACAGCCAAACTAATTCAACACCTATTTCATTAAACTAACACAGTGTAGAATATCTGCAACACTTAAGGCTTTTGGTAGGACTTTGACCTGCCAGCGTTATGTCGTTTTCTTTGCGGTTACTTTTTTTCTGCGTTTCAGCAGTAAATATGCAGCGGCGACCGCAATTGTCAGAGTCACTGCCACACCTGCAACCCAGACTGTCGGAAAAAGCGCAATGTTAAAGTAAATAGTGCTTGAAGTGCCGGTGTTTCCAACCGTGTCTTTGGCGTAAAATGTTATGTTATGCGAGCCGTCCTGCAGCACAGCCAAAGTGACGTTTCCCGTGACAGTGATGTTATCTTGCCCGTCTAGGCTGTAGCCCAGCCACGAAAAAGGCTCAGAAACAACGACAACTGACCGAATATCACTTCCGTCATAAGTTTTGTTCTCGGGAGAAAAAACCGAAACGGTAGGCGGAAGCGTATCCACAGAAAACTGAATCGGGCTAGAGGAAGCCGTGTTCCCAAAAGTGTCATTAGCGTAAACATGCAAGCGGTGCTGTCCCTCGGACAAACCAGTCAACACGGTGTCGCCACTGACTGTAACATTGACTTGATCATCTAAGCTGTAGCCAATCCAACTCGTGGGCTTATTCACGCTGAGAATCATGGAAACGTTGTTGTTGGCGTACGTTCTATTCTCCGGAGCCAAAACCTGCAACGTCGGAGGAACCGTTCCATAACCAAACGGCGTATATGCCTCGTTCGCATTTAGCCAATTTTCTCCGTTAAACCCGCCGATAGCGTACAGAACATCATCCACAACCGCCAGCGCTAAGTTGCGCCGCGCAGTAAGCATAGAAGCACCGGGACTCCAAGCTTTATTCTCAATGTCATAAACGTTAACAGCGCTGGTGCTGTACCCAACTTCATTGAATCCGCCGACAACGTAAATCCTCTTGGGCGCTGTCACGCCGCTGGTGGCTGCCGCAGCTGCGTAGCTCCTTACAGTAGAAAGGTCGGTGCCGACGCTCCACGTGTCATTTTGAACGTCGTAAACTTTGTTGGAACCAACGGTCTCAAGATTGGTCCAGCTCTCCAAAAACTGCCGAGTCCCGCCCATCACGTATATTTTGCCATCGACAACCGCGGACGCGTAACCGAAAACGGGAATAGGCATTGACGCCGCCGTAGTCCACGTGTCCGTTGCCGGATCATAAACCTCAGTTACGTCTAGCTCGTGATTCAGGGAGCCCTCCCAGTATTCTTTCCCGCCAATCAGGTAGATTGAGCCATTCACGACACTTGCGCATAAGTCAGCCCTAGGCGTAGGCATAGCCGCCTTAGTTTCCCATGTGTCCGTTGCAGGGTCGTAAACTTCGTTTTTGCCCGTGAAACCTGAGGCGTCGCTGGTGCCCGTTGTTCCCCCAATCACGTATATCTTGCTTTGAAACGCGGCAATAGCGAATCCGCTTCTGGCGGTCGGCATCGGCTCCTTAGTTTTCCATGTATCCATAATGGGGTCATATTCCTCATTCACAGTTAAGTTGGTGTCATTGTTTAAGCCGCCGATAGAGTAAATTTTTCCGTTCACCACGGCGACTCCAAGTCCTTCCCGAGCGGTAGGCATAGGTTTCTTTGCTGTCCACTCATTTTCTGCTGCGCCGCCGATGCTAAACTGGAAAGTGGATAGAACTATTGAAAGAAGCAATGTTACTGTTACAACGCGGATTAGCTTCTTGTTCATTAGCGAAGAGTCACCTGTTTTCCCGTTTTATTAAAGTGCGCTTTACCCTTATATGGTTGCATGTTTTTCGTCTAATTCGCCGCGTAAACTCCTTGCCTGAGAGATGGAGCTGCACGGCAAGTATACAGGAACGTGTAAACAAAGAAAATAACAGGCGAAGCATGCTGGATGTTTATGTACAGGACTGGCGTCGCCAACTTGCCGCTTCACGGAGGCAAAGCACCCGCTTGGCTGATGGGGCGCATGCGCAAACTGGCCAAAGAAATAGCTGACATTATGATTGACGAGCACGGTGCAGACGTTTTCTTAACGCGTGTTTCTGACCCTTACTGGTTTCAAGCGTTAGGCTGCGTTCTGGCTTATGACTGGCACAGTTCAGGCGTGACCACCGTGCTTACGGGCGTTCTTAAACAAGCCTTGTCGCCTGAGGAGCATGGCGTGGCTGTTTGCGGTGGAAAAGGCAGAACTTCACGGAAAACACCCAGCGAAATCGCCAGCGTAGGCGAAACTTTCGGCTTCTCAGAAGACCGCATCCAAGCACTCACGTACACGAGCAAGATGGCCGCAAAGGTTGATAACGCCGCCATCCAAGCGGGCTACCATCTTTACCATCACGCGTTCCTTTTGACCGAAGAAGGGAAGTGGGCTGTAATCCAGCAGGGCATGAGCGCGGAAGACCGCACAGCACGCCGCTATCACTGGTTATCAGACAACACTGCCAGCCTCATCGTGGAACCGCACAACGCCATAGTCGGCGAGGCGAAACGTGAAAAAGCCCTGAACATGACCGCTGAAACAAGTGAAGGCTCCCGCAAAGCTTCAGTGGACATAGCGAAGGAACCTGCAGCGAAAGTTATGCGGCTGTTTGAGGCGACTAGGCCGTTGCATCAGAAATCGCTGCTAAACTGGCTTCCAAAGGCAAAGGCTGACACGTGGCAGCAATCCATTGAGGCGCTTGACATGCCGAGACACATAAGCTGGACTACCATGAAGCGGGTTTACGAGTTCCAGCCGAGGAACTACGAGGAGCTTCTAAGCGTGAAAGGCGTTGGTCCAGCTACGGTGCGCGGTTTAGCCTTGGTAGCAGAGCTGATTTACGGCGAAAAACCAAGCTGGAACGACCCTGTAAAGTTTAGCTTCGCTTACGGAGGCAAGGACGGCGTGCCGTTCCCTGTTGACCGCAAAGCTATGGATGAGTCTATTCAGGTGCTGCGGCAAGCAGTGGAGGCGGCGAAGGTTGGCGAAAAAGAGAAACTGCGGTCGCTGCAGAGGCTTAGACGGTTTGTTCCTGAAAACGCAAACTCTTAAGTGTAAAAGGGCATAACACTGATTTTTGAGGATGACTTCTTGGAACAAAAAAGCAGCACAAGATTCAAAATATCAGGAGTTTGTGGCATCTTGACACCTATCATCGCGTTTACGTGTATTTTCTTGGCGATTGGCTCTGCTTCAGAGTTCAGTTGGGTGGACAACGCGTTAAGCGATTTGGGCGTGATGTCTGGCGTCACGTCAGTGCTTTTCAACTGGGGTTTGATTGTCAGCGGAGTTTTGGGTTTCTTCTTTGCGATAAGCCTGTTCAGGGCGATGAGGCTTTTTGAAATTTTCTCTTCTGACGGCAAGCTACATCTCTTGTTCTATAAGGGTTTAAGTGGAGCTTTGTTTTTTTCTTTGGCTTGTTTGGCGCTTATTGCCATAGGCGTTTTTCCCGAAACCGTTAGGTACGTGCACACTTACGCTTCGGTGGCGTTTTTCGTGCTGCTGATTATCGCTTTGGGGCGTTTGGGCACCAGCTTTTGGCAAGTGAAGCAGAAGTCGTGGTCGGTGTTCACGCTGCTGTTGGGCGTGGTTGCGGCTATCCCTTGGCTACTGCTGATTTTGGTTCGCTACGTTTCGGGAGTGGCTATTCCCGAATTTATCTCGGCTGTTGCAGGCGGATTGTGGGCGACGGTTTTCGGCTTCAAGATGCTGAAAATGACGTCACACGCAAAAGTTTCATAGTGTTGCAGGCTTATGAGTTTGTGAAAATTCTGTTCCGCGGCTCACTTCGAAGCACTTCGAAAGACAGCGTCAATGTAAATTTGGGCGCAACAATACGAAGAAAAGCTGAAAGAGTATCCCTGCCGCTCGGCGTATTTGACTACTTCTTCGCTTGGAAAAGCTATGGCATCTACGCCCGCTTTAAGCGCTAGAATATCAGTTTTTGCACGGTGCTGCCCTTTGGGACGCACACAGCCCAACACTAAAGGTGTTCTTGGGAACATTAGCCGTGCCGCGGCTGTGACTTTGGCGATGTCGGTTGGCTGTGGCGGTTCCGCTTTAGCCATTGCTGTTCCGTGTATGGGCATGAATGCGATTATGACTACGGAGGAAGGCTTAACCGAAGCTATCATCTTAAGTGCTTGGAACTCGCCTGCTAATTCTCCGTCGTTAAGTCCAACGATAACGTGAGGTACAAAGTTCAAGCCAGCCGATTGCAACGCGTTCAGGGAGGCAGCGTAGTCTTTAATGGTCACTTCCAAGTTGCAAATCTTTTTTATGGTTTCGTCATAGCCGAAGATGTCTATTAAAGCGGCGTCAACGCCCGCGTTTTTCAGCGCCTTAGCGGTGCTTGAGTCGATTATGCCCGCGTGAACGAAAACAGTTAAGCCGAATTCTCGCTTGATTTTCGCGATTGTGGAAATGAACGGCTTAAGCGGAACGGAACCGTCTGGCATGCAGCCGCCGCTCAGCAGGAACCCTAAAGCGCCTTGCTGCTTCAGTTTTGCAGCGAGTTCGTAAAGTTTTTTGGGTGTTGTGGCTGGGCGCATGGTTTCTAGGACTTTGCCTCCGCAGTGCTTGCAGTTCAGCGCACAAGTCGTGCCTGTTACGGATGCCGTGGGGAAGTGGGATGGCGAGGAACGGTAATAGCTTGTTTTGTAGTACGTGAAGCTTGGGGCGTAGAAACGAATTAGTTTGGGTTTTGCCGCAAGCGATCCAGCATCTAGTAGGCGTAAAAGTTCTTTTTTATTTAGGTGCCAAACTGTTTCTGAAGAGGGCTGCATGGTTTTTTCTGATTGAAGAAACTTGGGCGGTTGCTTAATAGTTTTTGTTCTGTTTGTTATGCTTGGCTTTTTCTGCGTTGTACTCTGAAAGGGAAGGAATTGCCTGCAAGGCTTCGTCTATCCTTGTGATGTTGGTTTGCAGTTTCTCCAGATGCTTGGTGAGAGCAAGAGTTTTGAAGATTGCTAAACCTCTCCTAGTCAGGGCATAACGGGATTTTTTATTGTAAATTTTTTCTTCTACGAGGTCGTTTTTGATTAGAAAATCCAGTCTTTGGCGAAGGGCAAAGCAGTCCATGTTGCAAACGTAAGCGATGGAGTCAACCGTCAGGGATTTGTTAACTAAAGCAGTGAGGATGTCCTCGTAAAGTTCGAGTTTGGACTTTCGCATTCATGCACGCTCTGATTTTGAATATACTTTTTTCAATAAAGAATTTGTGAATTCCAAATCTTAAACGAAAAACACGCCCACAACTAAGAATCAAAGGTTACTGAGAATGCTGAAATACGAAGATGGCTTTTTGTTGCAATCGAAAAGTCTTTACTAAGATGCAATAGTGAGTTGCGCTTGGAGTAAAAACGGATACAGTAAGCCACTTTTATGGCAAATTATAAATAATTCGTATTCCAAATCGATAAATGCGGCATAAATGCTGGGGAAAAGAATGAAGAAAAAAAATATTTCTCTTTCCACTTGCAGTGCTGCTGCTGTCTGCATTTGCGGCTCCCGCTCTGGCTCAAAAGGAGCTGGTAGGCGTCCAGGTAATTTATCAATTGTTTTGGCCTTCTATGTTTTTGTGAAAACGTTTTCTTCCGATAGCGATTATAACGACGATTACGGCAACTAACAATGTGACTGTGAGGGGAAGGAGCCACTCGGGGAATGTGCCAGATGGCGCTGGGTTAGTGACGATGGCATAAAGGTGACCGTCAAGCGAACCCACAAACACCACGTCGTCAACCACTGCAGGAGAAGACCTGACCCCGCTGCCAGTCTGGAAGCTCCACAGCTGGCTTCCATCAGTAGCATTCAAGGCGTGAACAGCCCCATCCTCCGCACCAAAGTACACTACACAATCCACAACAGCAGGGGACGAATGCTCGCAACGAATGGAATAATTCCAAAGTTTTTCCCCGTTATTCGCCTTCAAAGCGTAGAAGTCAATATATGAACCTACATAGACCACGTCATTCACAACAGCAGGAGACGAGTACGGAACCCCCGCTCCAGGGTATGCCCATTGCTCACTTCCATCTGAAGCGTTAAGTGCCAGAACTCCTGCTTCCCCGCCCACGTAAACAACGCCGCTGGAGACCACGGGAGACGACGCCCAGACGTTTCCGTGTTTCCAGAGCATAAGCCCGTTTGTGGCGTTCAAGGCGTAGATGTTTCCGTCTTCGGAGCCGACGTAGACGATTCCGTTGGTGACTGCGGGTGACGACCGGTAAATAACTCCGGTTGTGAAGTACCAGATCTGCTCCCCGTTTGTTGCGTTCAAGGCGTAAACGCCGTTGCTCCCGCCCGCATACACTGCACCGTCAACAAATGCAGGAGATGAGGTGACTTGGAAGGGGTCGGGGTTCGTCCAGATCTCTTCTCCGGTGGCGGCGTCCAAAGCGTGAACCCCGTCTGAGCCAATGTACACTATGCCGTCAACGACGGCTGGAGATGAATATCCGACACCTGCAGGGCTGGTGGTGAAGTTCCAGGTTTGGGTGGGAACCACGGGGAGGTGGCCAATGGCTCCGGTGTGAGCTATGTCGTGGTGAAACATGGGCCAATCCGCCCACACAAAAGGAACCCAAATTATACTCAAAAGCAAAACCATAGCAACCACCATTGTTGCATTAAACGCTCTCTGCATACCGCTGCATCTGCCCCTCTTTTATGTTCCAATCCAAATATATAGAAGCTTTTTGCGCTATAAAGTGTTCCTAGAGTGGTTAATGCGGTTCAACTCCATCTGAACCCTGCCTCGGTCGCAGTCCTTTCTCTCGAGAGTCAGCAATCCACTCATCATTTACAACTGTATTTCTCCAAATATTTCTGCAAAAATACTCTTCCCTCAGTAAACAAAATAATTCTCAAAGATTCAACTGCCTGTTGTTGTAACCCTGTTTCAGAAACACCCCGTCTTATCTAAAAAGCATAAAACCATTTTGAAAGTCAGAGATGTCTTTTATGAGCAAAGCCAGTGAAAAGTTTAGGCGCATGCCAACGAAACTCAAGATCCTGTGGCATAGCGTCGCTCCATGGATAGCTTCAGGCTACGGCAAAACAACAAGAGAAGTGTGCACAAGATTGCCAAACTATGGATTTCAACCATTTATCTCTGCATATTATGGCGCAGAACCTGGTGGACTCCCTCCTTATCGTATTCCAGTTCTGCCCTCTAAAGAGGGTCCTTTCGGCATAGTTTCTGCCGCAAAGTATTCTAAACAGCTATGCATTGATGTAGGCATACTGTTCTCAGATTGGTGGGCATTCAGCAATTTTCCCAAAATTATTCCAAACGCCACTTTATACTGTCCCATGGACCACATAGGCTATTCTAAAGAAACATTTGATTTCACCAGAAAATACCACAAGATAATAAGCATATGCAAGTGGCAACAGAAGTGCTTAGCCGATTTAGGCTTGGATTCTGACTGCATATATCACGGCGTGAACTTGGACATCTTCAAACCTATGGATAAGAAAGAAGCTAGAAGAAAGATTGGCATCACCGAGGAAGATGTATTTGTCTTTGCCACGCTGGCTGCCAACAGGTGAACAGTTTACCCAATGGCAAGATAGCGAATTAAAGCAATTAGTCTTTAACTGTGTTACTACGGCAGAGCAGTATCAAAAGAAAACTTTAACATTTTTTAATCCAGACCAACAGATAGCCAATGAGACCTTTGTATTGATTTTACTTAATAAGGCAACAGTGATGGAGCTAGAGAGACTAAACAAGAAAATAGACCTATTAACAAAAGCGATTAATCAGCTTAAGAAACCTTAGCCATAACGTAACGTGACGCTAGAAATCTCTACGTTGTCTATTGCGGTGAGAGAAACAAACACCATAGAACCTTAAGAAAATCTCTAGGAACCGAAAATAACCAATGTAAAAAATATGTATATTCCACCTAGTTGCAATTTCGGATTTAGTATTACACTTTTAAATAAGGGGGTATAGTCTTCGCCAAGCGCTATTGCCAAGTCGCACCGCAGTTTTCTGGCGAATGCTTCAACGAAATTTGTTATTCTGCGCCTTTGTGGTTTTTCGGCTCCATCGCTTTCCCAAGCAAAAAACCTGCTATAAGCACCGCAAAGGTTCCGAAAACGCTTGCCAACAAAGTGGAAACGTAAGGGTTTGCAATTGCCGTTATGGCGTAGTCGAACATTATTCCGTTCCAGATTGGCGCAGTTTCTTTAACGCCGAAATTTTCAGCCACACGCTCTAATCCGTCAGGACTGCTTGAGGCCAAAGGAATGAAAACCGCGAGAAAGACCACAATAGCCGCCACTACCACAAGATGCTTGTTCATAGCCGTGTTTTCTCCTTCAAAAGCGCCAAACCACCCATTATCGCAGGTTGCATCCGCTGAATCGACGAGATAAGCACCGCGGTTATTGCGCCTTCGCCTAAGCCTATTATCGCGTGGTAGAACAGCATCGAAGGAACCGTAACCATCACACCGCCAGCAAAAGCAGGGCTAACTTCCAAAGCCGCAAGCAAAGCACCAATCATGACCGAAATCCACGACGCTGTGAAAACACTTGGGATAAAACGCCTGTTGCCAGTTGAACCTCGTGTAAGCAGTTTTATCAGGAAAAAGCTTAATCCGCCGATTACTGCCATGTTGAACGCGTTCATGCCGAACGCCATTATGCCACCGTCCGCAAAGAAAAAAGCCTGCATCAACAAGACAATTGTCATGCTCAGCATGGCTGCGTATGGTCCTAGAAGCACTGCCAAGAAAGTGCCGCCAACAAGATGTCCGCTTGTGCCGAATGCTATTGGAAAATTGATCATTTGCGCCGCGAAAACAAAGGCGCTTGAAATCGCCAGCAACGCGGTTATGCTACGGTTATAGGTGGTTTTGGCTTTTTTCCATGACCACGCGAGAAACGCTATGGACACTACCCACATGAGTATGGCGATTGCCACACTTGTGGGTTCGTTTGTGGCGATTAGTCCGTCTGGGATATGCATTCAATCAGCCTCAGTAACACGTTTTAGTATTTTAGTGTTACCATTTGTATAAAAGCTTTTAGGTCAAACACCCAACATTACTCCATGTGAACTGCCATGACAAAAATCACCCGAGTAGGCGTAACATTCCCACCCGAACTTCTCAAAGAATTCGACGAAATCACCCGCAACATGGGCTACGAAAGCCGTAGCAAAGCCATCCAAGACGCAGTTAGACTGTTCGTCTCCGAAAGAAAATGGCTCAAAGAAGAAAAAGCCGACCAAACAGGCGTGTTGCTCATGGTTTATGACCACGAAGCAAGAGGACTTGAAAGCGAACTAACCGAGACGCAGCACCACCACTCCGAATTGGTCTCCGCTACCATGCACATTCACATAGGTGAACGCGACTGCTTAGAAGCCATAGCGGTGAAAGGCAAAACGTCAGAGATTCGACACTTAAGCGACGAGTTAGCCACCAAAAAAGGAGTAAAAATCCTCAAGCCTATGATAGTTTCCGTGTAAGTGTTTACTTCACCTGAAACATGCGTTCCAGCGCAAACCGTGCTTTTTCAGCTACAGGCTTAGGAATCTTAACCACGTGTTTCTCCTCTTTCAACGAAGCGTAAACTCTGTCAAGCGTGGTCAACTTCATGTTAGGGCAAATCGCATCTTTATACGCAATTACAAACCGCTTTCCAGGATTCTCCTTACGCAACCGATGCAAAAGCCCTTCCTCAGTACCTACAATAATCGTTTTCGCTGGGGTTTCCCGAGCATAACGGCACATCTTTGAAGTGCTGCCTACGAAATCGGCGACTCTGCGCATTTCACGGCTACATTCTGGATGAACCATAACAACGGCGTCTGGGTACTGCTGCTTGAGTATGGTCACGTCTTCTGACTGGAAAAGCACATGCGTTGGGCAGAAACCCCATTCCGGGATCGGAACCAAAGTTTTCCCAGTTTTTTCAGCCACATACTCCGCAAGGTTACGGTCTGGACCGAAAAGCACTGTGTCCTCATCCAGCGAGTTAATCACTTCTACGGCGTTAGCGCTGGTGCAGCAGACGTCGCAGTAAGCTTTGGACGAGGCTAAAGTGTTAACGTAAAGAACCACTGGTGCATGCGGATAGTGCAGTTTGGCACGTTTTATCTCATCCACAGTAAGCATCTGCGCCATTGGGCAGCGTGCACCTAAAGAGGGCAGAAGCACTTTCTTCGTCGGGTTCAGAATGGCAGCTGATTCCGCCATGAAATCAACGGCTGCGAACACGATTATTTCCGCGTCTTGCTCCTGTATAGCTTTACGGCTAAGCTCAATGCTGTCACCCACATAATCAGCAATATCCTGAATTTCAGGTCGCTGATAGTTGTGAGCAAGAATCACGGCTTTTTTCTCTTTCTTAAGCCTCTGAATTTCATTTTTCAGGTCCATGTTTTCGCCTTAAACTCAGCAGGTAAAGGACAAACAACAAAATATATGCTTTTACCCTTTTCCGCCACGTTTTACTCATGAATGTATGTTTCAGCTGCGCTGTTGTGCTCGGTGCAGTCTATACCCCCCTTATTTGAATGGGTTTGGGCTTTAAGTCAAAAGCTGTTTTTTCTCTTTGTAGAAGTGAGTTTTTGCTAAGCACAATTATTTCTTGAAGATTGTGCTGGCGGCTGGTTTTTGCGGTTTGCACCTTTTTTGGGCTACAGGATGGTTGTGCAACCTGCTGCTCCTGCTTTCCACCCCCGCATCACTCTCACCAAGAGATATACAAGTCCGTTTTGCTGTTTTCATAAAAGTTTCAGTTCTTTAACACAGGGGTAATCTTGAGAAATCTTGGATTAAACTTAATGGTGGTGAGTGTTTCGAGCTTTGTCAAGAAATGTTGACTTGGCTTAGTCAAGAAATGTTGACAAAA
>Ga0315535_1000339_pt1 | contig 32756 bp, 27 predicted proteins | sample SalMarSW160220MG_2_FD_203092 | JGI IMG/M metagenome (GOLD analysis project Ga0315535, IMG submission 203092) | Salt marsh sediment microbial communities from the Plum Island Ecosystem LTER, Massachusetts, United States - Salt Marsh Sediment SW1602-20 ... | reverse complement strand
GCCAAGGCGCTCACCAAGAGCAGCGGCTCGCGCATGACCCAGGAGGGCTTCGGCTTCGCGCCCAACGGCCAGGGCCACAACCTGCTGCGTGAGGTGCTGATCCGGCAGTTCGGCGGGCAGCCCTACTCGGCGGACGGCACCAAGGTGGCCTACAACGACGAGGCCGGGCTGAAGGCGTTCGAGTTCTACACCGGCCTGGTCACCAAGGACAAGGTCGCCCAGCTGAACTTCGTGCCCGGCGACAACGGCTATCGCGATGGCTTCGACAAGCTCGACAACATCGCCATGATCGTCGACGGCAGCTTCGCCATCGGCTCTGTGAAGGACTCCGCCAACTTCGACTGGGGCGTGGCCGAGCTGCCGACGCTGGCCAACGGCGTCAAGTCCGACTTCGGCTCGTTCTGGATGAACGGCCTCACCCCCAACGCCTTCAAGGACCCCGCGAAGCTCGAGGCGGCCTCGAAGTTCCTGAAGTTCGTGACCAGCCCCGATGCCATGAAGCTGTGGCTCAACGTGGTGGGCGAGCTGCCTGCGCGCGCCAGCCTGGTGGACGACCCGACGCTCTCGGCGGATCCCGTCTACGGGCCCTTCATCAAGGCCCTCGCCTACTCCCACGCCACCCAGTTCGTGGACGAGAGCGGGCAGCGTCAGGTGTTCATGGACGCCGTCAACCGCGTGATCCTGCAGAACGAGGATCCTGCCGCCTCCTGGGCGCAGGCGGCCAAGGAAGAGCAGGCCATCCTCGACAAGGCGCACGGCATGTAGACCGGAAGGCGTGCGGGCGGGCGTTGGTGGCCCGCCCGCACGCCGCGCCGGCGCAGGCGCGGAGGCACGCCGCCTCGGCATGCGCCGCTCTGGCGTAGGGTGCGGGCGGATGCGCCAAGGCGCTCCCCCCATCTCGCCTTTCCGGGCTGCCCGGCCCGATCCCGCGAGCCACCGGAGCCCTCATGCGACCGACCGCGACAGACCTGAAGAGCGTAGATGCGCGCGACGCCGTGCGCCCCCGCCGCAGGCGGCTCAGCCTGGGCACGCGCGAGGCGCTGTGGGCCTACGCCTTCCTGCTGGTGCCGCTCGCCTTCTATGCCTTCCTGCGCATCTACCCGGCGATCCAGTCGTTCAACCTCTCCCTCCACAGGTGGAACGTCGATCCGGCGCAGCGCACCCTGGTGGGGTTCGACTACTACCGGGAGATGCTGAGCGACGCCAAGCTCCATCAGGCCCTCAAGAACACCGTGCTCTACGCGGCCATCGTGGTGCCCGGGCAGCTGGTCCTGGGCCTCGGCATCGCGCTGATGCTGAACGCCGTCAGGCGCCTGCGGCCGCTGTTCCGTGCGATCTACTTCTCGCCCTACGTGACCCCGGCCGCAGCCGTGGCGTGGGTGTGGGGCTGGATGTACTCCGTGAACTTCGGCATCCTGAACAACACCCTGATCGCCTGGAGCGACTTCGTCACGCGGCTGGGCGCGCCATGGCTGTCGATCCCGGCGCAACCCTTCCTGAACAGCCCGCACCAGGCGCTGCCGGCGGTGGCGGCGGTGGTGGTGTGGCAACAGCTCGGCTTCCAGGTGGTGATCTTCCTGGCGGGGTTGCAAGGCATCCCGCGCATGTTCTATGACGCCGCGGCGATCGACGGCGCCGGCGGCCTGCAGCGCTTCCGCTACGTGACGCTGCCTCTCTTGAACCCGGTGATGGTGTTCAGCGTGATCATCTCGACCATCGCCACGCTGCAGCTCTTCGACCAGGTGGTGAACATCAACTTCACCGACCAGGGCGGCCCGCTCGGCAGCACCCTCAGTATCGCCGTGTACATGTATCAGCAGGCCTTCTCGAAGTTCCAGATCGGCTACGCGTCGGCGGTCACGGTGCTGCTGTTCGTGCTGATCCTCATCGTCACGCTGGTGCAGCTGCGGCTGCTGCAGCGGCGAGTGGAGTACTGAGGCCGTGGTCGACCTCGAGACCTTCGGCGAGTCGCGCCGGCGCACCGACGCCGGCACGGTGGTCGCGTACGTGCTGCTCAGCGTGGGCAGCGTGGCCATGTTCTTCCCGTTCGTGTGGATGGTGCTCTCGGCCTTCAAGCCCATCCGCGAGATCTTCCAGCTCACCGTGCTGCCGCACACCTGGACCTGGGCCAACTTCCAGCAGGTGCTGTTCCACACCGCCTTCCCGCGCTGGTTCCTGAACAGCCTGGTGGTGGCCGGCATCTCCACGGTCAGCGTGCTGTTCTTCTGCTCGCTGGTGGGCTACACGCTGACCCGGCTGCGCTTCCCGGGCCGCAGCGTGCTCTTCGTCATCATCCTGTCGACGCTGATGGTGCCCACCGAGATGCTCGTGATCCCCTGGTACGTGATGTCCACCCAGTACCACTGGGTCAACACCTACTGGGGCCTGGCGTTCCCGGGCCTGATCCCGGCGTTCGGCGTGTTCCTCATGCGCCAGTTCTTCCAGACCCTGCCGCGCGACCTGTTCGACGCCGGCCGCGTCGACGGCGTCAGCGAGTTCGGCCTGTTCTGGAGGATAGGCCTGCCGCTGGTGCGGCCGGGCCTGGCCGCGCTCGGGATCTTCAACTTCGTGGGCAACTGGAACGCCTTCCTGTGGCCGCTCATCGTCGCCAAGTCGCCGGCCATGCGCACCGTGCCGGTGGGGATGGCGCTGTTCTCGGGCGAGGCCAGCACCCAGTGGAACCTGATCATGGCGGCCTCGGCGCTGGCCATCGTGCCGGTGCTGCTGGTGTTCTTCGTCTTCCAGCGGCAGATCATCGAGGGCGTGGTGCTCACCGGCGTGAAGGGCTAGGTCGCGTACCTGCTAGCATGGCGCTCGGCATGCGACCCGATCTCGTCATCTTCGATTGCGACGGCGTCCTGGTGGACACCGAGCCCATCTCCAACCAGATCTTCGCGGAGATGCTCACGGCCGAGGGGTACCGCGTCGACGCGCGCGGCGCGGCCGAGCGCTTCATGGGCCGGCCCACCTACGAGAGCGTGCGGGAGGTGGAGGCGGCCCTCGGGCGCTCGCTCCCCGGCGACTTCACGGTGTGGCTCGAGCAGCGCATCATCGACGCCTTCCTCGCCGACCCGCGGCCGATGCCGGGCGTCCGCGAGGCCGCGCTGGCGCTGCCCGGGCGGCGCTGCGTGGCCTCCAGCAGCGGCCCTCGCTACCTGCGCGAGGTGCTCGGCGGCGCCGGCCTCGCGGACCTCTTCGAGCGGATGTTCAGCGCGCAGGAGGTGGCGCGCGGCAAGCCCGCGCCCGACCTCTTCCTCCACGCCGCCGAGAGCTTCGGGGTGGCGCCGGCGGCCTGCCTGGTGATCGAGGACTCGCCGGCGGGCGTCGAGGCGGCGGTGGCCGCAGGGATGCCGGTGCTGGGCTTCACCGCCCGCAACGCCGCCGAGACGCTTTCCAGCCGCCAGGCGGTCCCCTTCGAGGTCATGTCGGCGCTTCCGGAGCTGGTGGCCTCGCTGTGAGGGGCGCCGGCGCCCGGCCCCCGCGGGCGCCCGCCACCGCCTGGCACGTCGGCCGTCAGTAGGCCACGCCGAAGCGCTCGCCGGCGTGCTTGGGTTCCTCGAGCTCGTCGAGCACCGCCACTGCGTAGTCTTCGTAGCTGATGCGGCTGCGCCCCTCACCATCGGCGAGCAGCTCGTCGCCGGTGGTGCGGTAGCGGCCGGTGCGCTCGCCGGGCATGAACTCGGCGGCAGGGCTGAGGAAGGTCCACGCCAGGCCGTCCGCCTCGGTGCGCCACACCTCCAGCGCGTCGCGGCCCTCCACCGCCTCGGCCTTGTAGGCATCGGGGAACTCCGGTTGCTCGAGCAGCGCCTCGCCGCTGGCGACCCGCAGGCTCCCCGCGCCGCCCACGTACAGCACCCGTGCCACGTCCGCGCGACGCAGGCCCGCGATGAGGGCGCGCACGTTGTCGACCAGGCGCGGCTGGGGCAGGCCCCGGGAGGACGGGCGCGGCGAGATGGCGCTGACCACCGCATCGGCGCCGTGCGCCAGGCCCGCCACGCTGGCAGCGTCGGTGGCGTCGCCTGCGGCCAGCGTCACGCGCTCGTCGAGGCGCTCCGAGGTGGCCGGGTCGCGCACCACGCCGGTGACGCGGTGGCCGCGGCTGAGGGCTTCCTGGACGATGCGCCGGCCGACGTTGCCGGTGGCGCCGAAGACGACGATGTGCATGGGTTGCCTCCTTGGCAGGTGGCACCGCCGGCGAGCTGCGATGGCGGCGCGGTTCGTGCGCGGCCGGAGGTGCCGGCCGCCGGGCCCCACCCTACCGGTCGAGGCGGCGCGGCGAGGCGCCGGAGGTCACCCGCCGCAGCGGCAGCGGGCGTGGCCGGGGTGGAGGCCGGCGGCGCGGCTCACGGCGTCACGGCCCGCACGCCGGACTCGGTCGCCAGGTGGGTGACGGCCACGTCGTGGGCCTCGCGCGGCAGGGCTGCGACGACCAGCGCGTCGAAGGTCACGCCGACGCGCGGAACCTCGGGCGCCAGCCGGCCGAGGAAGCGGTCGAAGTGGCCACGGCCGTAGCCCAGCCGGGTACCGGCGGCATCGAAGCACAAGCCCGGGATCAGCGCCAGCGCCACCGTCTCCGGCGCCACCGGTGGCGCCTCGCGTGTGGGCTGCAGCGGGCCGAACGGGTGCCTCTCGAGGACCGCGCCGTCGAGGCGGTGGAGGCTCAGCCCGGGGAGCGGGCCGTCGCCGTTGCGCGGCACCAGCAGCAGCTTCTCGCCGTCCCGCTCGAGCAACCCCAGGTCGACCTCGCTGCCGAACGCCAGGTAGAGCAGCACGCTGCCGGCCGCGGCATAGCGCGGCCAGGCGCGGATCGCTTCCGCCACCCGCCGGCTCCGTTCGGGGGTGGCCAGGCGGCTGCGGGCGGCGCGCGCCCAGGCGCGCCACGCAGGCTTGCCGGCGTCGGCGCCCGGCCGCTGGGGGAGCGGCGTCATGGCATCGTGCACGACAGCGAGTCTACCGTTCGCGAGCCGCTGCCGGTGACCGGAGGCAGGGGCGGTGTGCCTTTGGCAACGGCGCCCGGCACGCTCACGACGCCATACTGGAAGTCATGTCCAAGACGATGACCACCACCGTGCATCACCTGGTCGGCAAGCGCTTCGTGGGCATCACGCCCGACCAGCAGCGCGTCATGATGGACGGGGAGACGACCGCCCCTACCGGCATGGGCCCCATGCAGCTGCTGCTCAACGCCGTCGGGGCGTGCGCCGCCCTCGACATCGTGGGGATGCTCGCCAAGCGCAAGCTCGAGATCCGCGGCTACCGCATCGAGCTCACCGGCCACCGGCTCGAGGAGACGCCCCGCGCCTACCACAAGGTGGTGGCACGCCACATCTTCGACGTGCCCGGCCTCGACGAGCGGACCGCCACCCGCTTCGTCGGCCTCGGCATGACCAAGTACTGCTCCGTGGCCGCCAGCCTCAAGGCCGAGATCGACTACGAGGTGGTGCTCGAGCACGAGGCGGGGCCCGCGCCCGACCAGGGACCCGGACACGACGCCGAACCCGCGGCCGCGGGCACCTGAGCCGGGGCGACGTGGCCGACGAGCGCGGCAACGGCAAGCTGCCTAGCCCGCCGCCAGGGCGGGGCGAGCAGCGTGCGTTGTGGCCGGACGACGGGGGCGCGGCACCGCCTGAGGCGGACGCTACCCCGGCCGCCGCCCCGCCCGCTGCGCCAGCCGCTACCCCGGCCGCTACCCGGCCCGCGACGCCGCCCGCTACCCCGCCCACGGCCACGGCTCCGACCGCCGCGCCGGTGCCGTCGCTCGACGCCCCGGAGCTGTACTTCAACCGCGAGCTGAGCTGGCTCGACTTCAACGAGCGCGTCCTGGAAGAGGCGCAGGACGAGGCTGCGCCGCTGCTGGAGCGGCTCAAGTTCCTGGCCATCTTCGGCTCGAACCTGGACGAGTTCATCATGATCCGCTACGCCGGCCTCAAGGAGCAGATCTCGGCCGGCGTCACCCACCGCACCCCCGACGGCATGACCGCGCGCGAGCAGGTCGCCGCCATCTCGCAGCGGCTGCACGGCAGCGTGGCGCGCCACCGCCGCCACCTCGGGGAAGTCGTGCTGCCGGCGCTCGCCGGGCACGGCGTGCGGGTGTTGCCCGTCGCCGGCCTGGCCGGCGAGCAGCGTGCCGCCGTGGACGCCTTCTTCGAGGCCCAGCTCTACCCGGTGCTGACGCCGCTCGCCGTGGACGGCTCGCACCCGTTCCCCCGCCTGCCGAACCTCAGCTTCTCGCTGATGGTGGACCTCGTCGACAGCGACACGGGAGCGCGGCGCGGCGCCGTGGTGCAGGTTCCCAGCGTGGTGCCGCGCTTCCTCCCGCTGCCCGGCGAGCGGCACGACTACGCCATCCTCGAGGACATCATCGTGGCCAACCTGGGCGCCCTCTTCCCGGGTCACGAGGTGCGGCGCGCGCACGGCTTCCGCATCACCCGCGACGCCGACATCGAGATCGCCGAGGACGAGGCCGACGACCTGTTGCAGGTCATCGAGGACGAGGTGCGCCGCCGCCGCTGGGGCGACGCGGTGCGGCTCGAGGTCGAGGCCGACATGCCCGAGGCGTGGGCCGAGCGGCTGCGCACCACGCTGGGGCTCGAGCCCGAGGACGTATTCACCATCGCCCACCACCTCAACGTCAGCGACTTCCTCGAGCTGGCCCAGCTCGAGCTGCCCGAGCTGCGCGACCGGCCCTTCAGCGGGCGGCTGCCGCGGGAGTACCGCCGGGCCGGCGGCGCGCTGGCGGCCGTGCGGCAGGGGGACCTGCTCGTTCACCACCCGTTCCACGACTTCGACGCGATCCAGGAGCTGGTGGACGAGGCGGCCAGCGACCCCGACGTGCTGGCGATCAAGATGACGCTCTACCGGGTCGGCTCGAAGTCTCCGGTGGTGGCCGCGCTGGCGCGGGCCGCGGGCAACGGCAAGCTGGTCACGGCGCTGGTGGAGCTGAAGGCGCGCTTCGACGAGGAGAACAACATCGTCTGGGCGCGCGAGCTCGAGCGCGCCGGGGTGCACGTGGTGTACGGCCTCGCCGGCCTCAAGACGCACTGCAAGGCGCTGCTCATCGTGCGCCGCGAGCGCCGGCCGGACGGGACGTCGGCGACGCGGCGCTACGTCCACCTCGGCACCGGCAACTACAACCCCGCCTCCGCACGCATCTACACCGACCTGGCGCTGCTCACTGCCGACGAGGCCATCGGAGCGGACGTCAGCGAGCTGTTCAACTACCTGACCGCCTACAGCAAACAGCGGCGCTGGCGCAAGCTGTGGGTGGCGCCGGAGACACTGCGGTCCGAGGTCCTCGAGGCGATCGAGCGTCACACCGCGCTGGCGGCGGCCGGCGGGGAGGCGCGCATCGTTGCGAAGATGAACGCCCTGGTCGACCCCGACACCATCGCCGCGCTCTACCGCGCCTCGAGGGCGGGCGTGCAGATCGATCTCATCGTTCGCGGCACCTGCTGCCTCCGGCCCGGCGTCCCCGGGGTGAGCGACCGCATCCGGGTGCGCAGCATCGTCGGCCGCTTCCTCGAGCACTCACGCGCGTTCGCGTTCCGTCACGGCGGGGAGGACGAGGTGTACCTGGGTAGCGCGGACTGGATGCAGCGCAACTTCGACCGGCGCATCGAGGCGGTCTTCCCGGTCGAGGACGAGCGCCTCAAGAAGCGCGTGTGGGACATCCTGGAGCTGTTCCTGCGCGACAACGAGAAGGCCCGCGAGCTGGGCTCCGACGGCGTCTACCGCCGCGCGGCGCGCCGGCCCGGGCAGCATCGTTGTGACGCGCAGCAGAAGCTGATGGCGCTGTCGGAGCGGCGACGCGCCGAGGGCTGAGAGCGGGCGTCCTGCCTGGTGCGGCCCGGATCTCGGGTCAGGCCTGCAGCGGCCCAGGGACGTCCGGCCCGCTGGGCTGATCGTCGCCGCTCCTGCCGGCCGCGAAGCCCGTCTGCAGCCCCATCAGGTAGCCGAGCTTGAGCATGAACACCAGCGTCTCGATGTCGTTCTCGCCGATGCGCTCGGCCATGAAGTCGTCGGTGCCATCCGGCAGTGACACCGCGTCGATCTCGCTGCTGTAGCTCTTGCGCATCTCCTCGAGGAAGGCGCGGATCGTCTCCTTGCTCATGGAAGGGCTCCTCGCGGCGCCTAGCTGGCGGCGCCCTGTGGCGACGGCTGCTCGCCTTCGGCGAGCGGCGGGCTGGCACCCTGCTCCTCGAGCCAGGCGATGATCGCCTCGGCGGTGCCCAGGTTGGTCGCCAGCGGCACGTCGTGCACGTCGCAGATGCGCAGCAGGGCGGACACGTCCGGCTCGTGCGGTTGGGCGGTGAGTGGGTCGCGGAAGAAGATGACGGCCTTGACGCGGTTCTCGGCGATGCGGGCGCCGACCTGGAGGTCGCCGCCTTCCGGGCCTGAGTTCAGGCGTTCCACCTCGAGGCCGGCCTTGCTCGCCAGCACCCCGCCGGTGGTGTTGGTGGCGACGAGCGGGAAGCGGCTCAGCACCTCGGCGTGCTCGCGCGCGAAGATCGCCAGATCCAGCTTCTTCTTGTCGTGCGCGATCAGCGCCACGGCCTTCATGCGTTCAGTGTAGTGGTTGCGGCGTGGGTGGCGGGTGTGTTGCCCGTCGCCGGCGGGCGGCAGGCCGCGTCCCGGGCGGGCCGGCGACGGCCGCGCGCCGGGCGCGTCAGCGCGCGGGCGTGAGCCACACCACTCAGCGCGCGGGCGTGAGCCACACCTCGGTGCCGACCGGCGCCTGGGCGAGCCGCCACAGCTCGCGGACGTCGACCACGGCCGGCTTGGCGTAGCCGCCGGTGCGGCCGCGATCGGCGAGCAGCACGATCGGGCGGCCGTCGGCGGGGACCTGCACCGCACCCCAGGGCGACCCCTCGGAGAGGACGTCGGCCTCCGGCTGCGGCAGCGACGGGCCGTCGAGCCGGACGCCGGTGCGGTCCGCGGCGGCGACGCGGAAGCGGGTGCCGGTGAGCCGCGCGAACAGCTCGGGGTGGAACTGCGGTCCGGGGTGGACGTGCAGCTCGAGCCGCTGCGGGTAGTGCGGGCGGAGGCGGGCGTGCGCGCCGGCCGCCGCGGCGGTGCCGCTGGGGGCGCGGCCGAGGCCGAGCAGGTCGCCGCCGGCGATCGCCCGGCGGCCGCCGCCGAGGCCGGAGCGGGCGTCGGTGCTGGCCGAGCCCGCGACGCGCTGCGCGGCGATGCCGCCGGCCAGCGCCAGATAGCTGGCGGCGCCGCGGCCGCCGGGGGCGAGCTCGAGCTCCGCCGAGCGCGGCCAGTCGAAGACGGCGGGCAGCCTCAGCGGCCGTCCCGCCAACGTCGCCCGGTGGCCGCCGCCGGCCAGGGCCGCCCGCAGCGGCCGCAGCGCGCGCAGCCGCAGCGGGAGCGTCAACAGCTCCAGCGCGGGCGCGTCGGCGGCGTTGCCCGCGGCGCGGTTGGCCAGCTCCGCAGCGAGGGGGTCGAGCGCTCCCGCCTGGGCCATGCCGTAGTGGCCGACGCGCCAGCGCGGTGCCGCCTGGATGCTCGCCGAGGCCGGCCAGGCCTCGAGGACCTCGAGCGCCGGGTCGGCCGAAGGGTCGCCGAGGGGCAGCGGGCGGGGGCCGGGCGGCGCGGGCGCCGGGCCGGCCGTCGGCTCGGGGTCTGGCCCGGGCTCTGGCACGAACGCCACCTCGTCGCCGGCCGCCCAGGCGGTCGGCGGCCAGTCGTCGGCGTCGAACAGCCGCTGGTCGGTGCGCCCCAGCAGCCACCAACCGCCCGGGCTGGCGCCGGGGTAGATGCCCGCCTGATCACCGGCGATCGCCACCGAGCCGGCGGGCACGCGCCTCACGGGCGTGTCGCGCCGCGGAGTGGCGAGCTCGGGGGGCAGCCCCAGCAGGTAGGGGAAGCCCGGCGTGAAGCCGAGGAACGCGACCGTGTAGCGGGCGGCGGCATGGAGCGCCACGATCCGTTCCCACGGCAGCCCGAGGCGCGCCTGCAGCTCCGAGACGTCCGCCCCCTCGCCGTAGCGGACCGGCACCGTGTGGCGCGCGGGCTGCGCCGCTGCCTCGGCCTGGGGCGTGGCGGCCGCCAACCAGCGCTCCAGCCGGCCCCGCCCGGTGCCCGGCCGGAACTCGACGAGCACGTTGAGGTAGCCGGGAACCACGTCGCGCACCGTCGCGGGGGCGGTCGCGAGCAACGCGCGCTGCAACGCACCGATGGCCAGCGCGGTCTCCGGCGAGGGCGCGTCGGCGAGGTCGAGGTACCAGGCTGCGGGTCCCGCCTCCCGGATCCTCACGCCGGCGGGTCGGGCTGGGGGCCGCCGCCCGCGCCGCGGCGGCCGCGGCTGCTCACCTGGACCCCGGCCGCCTCCAGTGCCGCACGCACCCGCCGGGCCATGGCTACCGCCGCGGGGGTGTCGCCGTGGATGCACAGGCTCTCGACGCTCAGGTGCAGCTCGCTGCCGTCGGTGGCGCGCACCCGGCCCTCGAGAGCGAGCGCCAGCGCCTGCGCCACCACCGTGTCGGGATCGTCGTGGAGCGCGCCCGGCGTGCCTCGGGGTGCCAGCGAACCGTTCGGCAGGTAGGCGCGGTCGAGGAAGCCTTCGCGCAGCAGCGGCACGCCTGCGGCCTCGAGCGTGCGCTCGGCCGCGGATCCGGCCAGCACCATGAGGGGCAGCTCGGCATCGGCCTCCGCAACGGCGGAGGCAACCGCCAGGGCGACGGCTGCGTCGGCCGCCATGGCGCCGTAGAGCGCTCCGTGCGGCTTGACGTGGGCCAGACGCACCCCCTCCGCGGCGGCGATCGCCGCGAGCGCGCCGACCTGATAGAGCACATCGTCCCGCACGACGTCGGGCGGCAGCGTCATGGGCACGCGCCCGAAGCCGCGCCGGTCGGGGTAGCCGGGATGGGCGCCGACGGCGACGCCCGCGGCGCGCGCCGCCTTCACGGTGGCGCGCATGACGCGCGGGTCCCCGGCGTGGAAGCCGCAGGCCACGTTGGCGGAGCTGACCACACGCAACAGCGCGGCGTCGTCGCCGAGCCGCCAGTGCCCGAACGATTCCCCGAGGTCGCTGTTGAGGTCGATGACCATGAGGCTCATGCTACCGGACGGCCGTCGGCGGGTCGGGGCCCGCCGGCCGTGACGGCGCGGCGCCGGCGCCAGGGCCGGCCGTGGGGTAAGCCACGCCCACATCCGCCGGCCGCCGCTGCGTAGCATGGGCGGCGATGAACGACGTGCGCCTCGGGCCGGTGGTGTTGAGCGGGCCGCGCTTCGGCGTGGCCATCGCGCTCATCGCGCTGTTGATCGTGGCGGAGGTGCTGAGCCGCCGCGGCCGGCGAGGGGTGGCGCCGGTCGCCTGGAACGCGGTGGTGGTGGGGTTGCTGGCGGCCCGGCTGGGCTACGTGGCGCTCCACTTCGGAAGCTTCGTCGCGGCCCCCCTCAGCGTGCTGTATCTGTGGCAGGGCGGGTTCAACCTCGCCATCGGCACCGCCGCCGGGGTCGGCTACGCCGTCGTGGTGCTGCGAGCCCGGCCGCAGGTGCTTGCCGGGGCCCTGCTCGCCGGCGCCGTGGGCGCGGCGGTGTGGGGCGGATGGCAGCTGGCGTCGGGGCCGCCGGCGCCGCCGCAAGCGAGCGTGATGACCGCCAGCCTGACGGGCCTGGACGGCGCCACCAGCGATGTGGCGGCCTTCGTTGGCAAGCCGCTGGTGGTGAACCTGTGGGCGACCTGGTGCAGCCCCTGCCAGCGCGAGCTGCCCATGCTCGCCAGCGCGGCCAGGGCGAATCCGGGCGTGACCTTCCTGTTCGTCTCGCAGGGCGAGCCGGCCGCACGCGTGCGGCGCTACCTGCAGCAACACGGTATCGAGCTTCAGCACGTCTACCTCGACGCCGGCAGCCGCCTCTCCGCGGCGGTGGCCACCAAGGGCTTGCCCACCACGCTGTTCTTCGACGGGCGCGGCAAGCTGGTGGGCCGCTGGCTGGGCGAGCTGTCCAGGGCGCGGCTGCACGACGAGCTGGGGCGCATCTCCCAGGGCGCGGCGGCCGGCTGAGGGACGGGCGGCTGAGGGGCGGGCGTGGCGCCGGTGCGGGTGCGGGCGCCTGGCGAGCGTCTGTGCCGGCGCCGGTGCGGTGCCTGCACCGTGCCCGCTCGTGCCCGGGGTCGCCGGCGAAACCGGCCGTCCCTCCGCGCCCGGGCTGTGCCCCGGCGCCCCTGCGGGTGCGGCCCCGGCCCCTCCGGTAGAGGCGTCATCCAAGCTTGACACCGTTTCTCGCGACGGTATATGCTCCCCTTTGCCGCTCGAAAAAGCGGTGCGGACATTGACAGCGGAATAGGAGCGTAAAGAGCATTGAGCTCGGCAGGTTCTGTGCCGTCTACGACTGCACTTCTTGCCGAGGCGCGATGCCGTCCTGATTACCAAGGACACATCGCGCGTTTGCTCACTCATCCATCCTTTAGTCAACCAAAAGGTTAAGTTACTAAGGGCGCACGGTGGATGCCTTGGCAGCCGAACCGATGAAGGACGTGGCTACCTGCGATAAGCTCCGGGGAGCTGGAAGCTAGCGTTGATCCGGAGATCTCCGAATGGGGAAACCCAACGGGGCGAACCCCCGTTACCCGCGACTGAACACATAGGTCGCGTGGAGGGAACCCAGGGAACTGAAACATCTAAGTACCTGGAGGAAAAGAAAGAAACCTCGATTCCCCTAGTAGCGGCGAGCGAAGAGGGAATAGCCCAAACCGCCTCCTACGGGAGGCGGGGTTGTAGGACCAGCAACGTGGACTCGAGCGTCTAGTCGAACCGCACTGGAAAGGCGGGCCAAAGAGGGTGAAAGCCCTGTAGACGAAAGGCGCGGAAGCCTAGCTGGCACCTGAGTAGCGCGAGCCACGTGGAATCTCGCGTGAATCCACGGGGACCACCCCGTAAGGCTAAATATTCCGGCTGACCGATAGTGAACCAGTACCGTGAGGGAAAGGTGAAAAGCACCCCGTGAGGGGAGTGAAATAGTACCTGAAACCGTGTGCCTACAAGCAGTCACAGCCCTATGCGGGCCCCTAGGGCCCGAACGGGTGGTGGCGTGCCTCTTGAAGCATGATCCTGCGACTTACTGGCAGTGCCGAGTTTAAGCCGATAGGCGGAGGCGTAGCGAAAGCGAGTCTGAATAGGGCGTTTCAGGCGCTGTCAGTAGACCCGAAACCGGATGAGCTAGCCATGGCCAGGATGAAGCCTCCGTAACAGGAGGTGGAGGTCCGAACCCGTTGAGGTTTAAAACTCTTGGGATGAGCTGTGGTTAGGAGTGAAAAGCTAACCGAATCCGGAGATAGCTGGTTCTCCCCGAAATAGCTTTAGGGCTAGCCTCGGGGGTTTACCAGTGGCTGTAAAGCACTGATTGGGCTAGGGGGCTTACCAGCTTACCAAACCCTGTCAAACTCTGAAGGCTGCTGGTCCATACCCCGGGAGTCAGTCTGCGTGAGCTAACTTTCGTAGACAAGAGGGAAACAACCCAGACCGTCGGTTAAGGTCCCCAAGTCACGGCTGAGTGGAGAAGGATGTGGAGACGCTAGGACAGCTAGGAGGTTGGCTCAGAAGCAGCCATTCCTTTAAAGAGTGCGTAATAGCTCACTAGTCGAGCGTCTCTGCGCCGAAGATGATCGGGGCTAAGTCGTGCACCGAAACCACGGCAGTGCAGCCTAGCTGCGCTGGGTAGGGGAGCGTTCCGTATGCCATCGAAGCGGTACCGCAAGGAGCCGTGGAGGTATCGGAAGTGCGAATGCAGGAATGAGTAACGATAAGAAGGGTGAGAATCCCTTCCGCCGAAAGCCCAAGGTTTCCTGAGCAAGGGTCGTCCCCTCAGGGTTAGGCGGGACCTAAGGCGAGGCCGAAAGGCGTAGTCGATGGACAGCAGGTCAATATTCCTGCCCTGCTTCCGTGGAGTGATGGGGTGACGCATTAGGATAGGCCAACCGGAGCTATGGCTAAGCCCGGCGGTCTGCGAAGCTGCGAGGGACAGGAAAATCCGCCCTCGAACACAGTGACGTAGGTCGGGAAGGTCCTACGGGGCTGACAACTGGTTGAATCCATGGTGCCAAGAAAAACCTCTAAACGTTGAAGCGGAAGCACCCGTACCAAAACCGACACAGGTGGGCGAGTGTAAGAGCACTAAGGCGCGCGAGAGAACTCTGGTTAAGGAACTCTGCAAAATAGCCCCGTAACTTCGGGAGAAGGGGTCCCGCGTGTAGGGTTGTCACTCGTGATTGCCCGAGGCGGGCGCAGTGAATTGGCTCTAGCGACTGTTTACCACAAGCACAGCACTCTGCTAACCCATGAAGGGGACGTATAGGGTGTGACACCTGCCCGGTGCTGGAAGGTTAAGGGGAGGCGTGCAAGCGCCGAACTGAAGCCCCAGTGAACGGCGGCCGTAACTATAAGTTGACCGTTGTAGTTACGTAAATAAACTCAGCTATATGCTGGGAACCCCGAGGATCCTCCGCTACTCGCCCGTAAGATGGGCAGTGACAATGCGTGAGGTGCGGACAACCAGCAGGAAAGACTCCCGGTCGCTAGCGCTCGATGTCGAGCGGATTCCGCTTCATGTGGGTTACTACCTCGCCGGCTTCGCCGACGGGGAGGGTAGCTTCCACGTCGCGTTCCGCAAGCGCCGCGATTACCGGACGATGCCCTGGAAGATCTCGCTTTGCTTCAACGTTTCTCAACGTGACAAAGCGGTTCTTGAGGTCTTCCAAGAACATCTACGGTGTGGCAGCTTGAGGACGCGGTCCGATGGCGTCTGGTATTTCGAGGTCAACGGCCTCGAAGCCCTTTCGAACAATGTCGTGCCGTTCTTCGAACGGTTCGGCTTCCTCTCGGACAAGAAGAAGCGCGACTTCGCAAAGTTTCAACGACTCGTGGCGCTGCTCGTAGAGGGAAGGCACCTGAGGCGCGAGGGCCTGCGGGAGATCCTGCAGATCCGGAGCGACATGAATGATGGTGGTGCCGAGCGTCGGAAGTACTCCGACGCGCAGATTCTTCACGAGCTGGGAGAATCCTCAGAGGCCATACGCTGAGTTCGCACGAAGCATGAACCGTAAGCCGCTGGCTTCGTTGCGAGATGATATGGTCCGATCTCCATGGCGACATGGAGGGCCGCAAGGCCGCGCCGACCTGGTCGGCGTAACACGACGAACGGTCCTAAGGTAGCGAAATTCCTTGTCAGGTAAGTTCTGACCTGCACGAATGGTGTAACGACTGGAGCGCTGTCTCAACCAGAGACTCGGTGAAATTGAACTGGCCGTATAGATGCGGCCTACCCGCAGCAGGACGAAAAGACCCCGTGGAGCTTTACTACAGCTTGATGTTGACGTTTGGACTGGTCTGTGTAGGATAGGTGGGAGACTGTGAAGCCGGGCCGCTAGACTCGGTGGAGTCAACGGTGAAATACCACCCTGATCGGTTCGAACGCCTAACCTGCGCCCGTTATCCGGGCGAGGGACAGCGTGAGGTGGGTAGTTTGACTGGGGCGGTCGCCTCCCAAAGTGTAACGGAGGCGCGCAAAGGTTCCCTCAGCACGGTCGGAAATCGTGCATAGAGCGCAAGGGTATATGGGAGCTTGACTGCGAGACATACACGTCGAGCAGGGACGAAAGTCGGCCCTAGTGAACCGGTGGTACCTCGTGGAAGGGCCATCGATCAACGGATAAAAGTTACCCCGGGGATAACAGGCTGATACCGCCCGAGAGTTCACATCGGCGGCGGTGTTTGGCACCTCGATGTCGGCTCGTCATATCCTGGGGCCGGAGAAGGTCCCAAGGGTCCGGCTGTTCGCCGGTTAAAATGGCACGCGAGCTGGGTTCAGAACGTCGTGAGACAGTTCGGTCTCTATCCGCTGTGGGCGTAGGAAAGCTGAGGAGAGCTGTTCCTAGTACGAGAGGACCGGAATGGACACACCTCTAGTGTCTTAGCTGTCGCACCCGCGGCACATGCTAAGTAGCTATGTGTGGAACGGATAAGCGCTGAAGGCATCTAAGCGCGAAGCCGACTCCAAGATGAGCTTTCCCATCCCCTTGTGGGAGTAAGACCCCCGGAAGACCACCGGGTTGATAGGCTGGGAGTGTAAGCACGGCAACGTGTTTAGCTGACCAGTACTAATCGGTCGAGGACTTAACCTTTTGCGGACTCATCCGAGGAAGCAGACCAGCTCTTCACGCCCTATTCCCTGTCACTATCTTCTCTCTTCGTGCTCGTAGCGGCGTGGTCCCACCCGATCCCATTCCGAACTCGGAAGTTAAGCACGCCAGCGCCGATGATAGTTGGGGGGCAGCCCCCTGCGAAAGTAGGTCAGTGCGGGGAGATTATCTATCCCGGCAGTGAAGGTCTAAGGCATCGGCCTTAGGCCTCTTGCCATGCGGGAGTAGCTCAGTTGGTAGAGCACCACCTTGCCAAGGTGGCTGTCGCGGGTTCGAATCCCGTCTCCCGCTCCAAGGTTGCAGGTGTGCGCCTTCAAGCGTGCAGCGACGGGCCCCCGCCATGGCGGGGGCCCGTCGTCGTTGCGGCCGCTCGCGGCGGGCTAGCCGCCGATGGCGGGCGAGCGCGCGGGCGCGGGCACCTTGACCCCGGGAAAGAGCAGCAGCCCCAGGGCCAGGGCCGCGTTGACGTAGGGCACGTAGATGAGGCCGGAGATCAGGATGGACGCATGCATGTCCCGCAGGCGCCCGATGACCTGTGCCTGGATGATCGCCAGGACCACGATGAGCACCAGCAGGAAGATGAGCGCCTCGGTGGGCTGGCGTGTCTGCAGCACCTCGGAGCGCCACCACACCACCGGCGCCGAGATCACCGTGCAGCCGAGCAAGCGCAGCGCATACGCCTTCCGGCCGATCGCTCGGGTGAAGGGGAAGAGCGCGTCGAGCATGGCATACCGCCTCCGCACGCCGGGGGGTGTCGGGGCCCGGCATCCCCAGTATGGCACATGAAGCGAACGAACGTTCGTTAGTACGTCATGCTCGCGCTCCAGGACGGTGTCTGCGGGCAGCTGGATCCGCAGCGGCGCGCTGCCGGAGCCGCCGATGAGGGTACAACGCACCTTCCGGCTGGGCACGAAGACGGTGGCGGCGTTGTCGTGGATGCCGGCTTCGAGGTCCCGCCGGCGGTCGGGGTGGAGTCCGGCCGGTGCCCCTCCACCTCTGGCAATCCGCTCTGTGAAGCCTTATCGTGAGACCGTTGAGAAGCGGGACGTGAGCCCGTCATATGCCACTCCGGGAGGTACCACCTGTGAAACGCATCGTGATGATCTTCGCGCTGGCCGCCCTAGTCATGGGCACGGCAACCGCCGTGTTCGCCCAGGCCGCGAACTTCCTGGCCGGGGTCGTCACCGACACCGGCGGCATCGACGACCGGTCGTTCAACGCCTCGGCGTGGCAGGGGCTCGAGGACGCCAAGGCGGCCTACGGCATCAACATCCAGTACCTCCAGTCCACCAACCAGAGCGACTACGCCCCCAACATCCAGGCGTTCATCCAGAAGAAGGCCAACCTCATCGTGACGGTCGGCTTCCTCATGGGCGACGCGACGAAGGCCGCGGCCGCCGCCAACCCGGACCAGAAGTTCGCCATCGTGGACTACACCTACGACCCGGCGATCCCGAACGTGCTCGGGCTGATCTACAACACCAACCAGGCTGCCTTCCTCGGCGGATACCTGGCAGCGGCGATGTCGAAGACGGGTGCGGTGGGCACCTTCGGCGGGATGAAGATCCCGACGGTCACCATCTACATGGACGGGTTCGCTGCGGGCGTGCGCTACTACGACCAGCAGATGAACAAGTCGGTGAAGGTCCTCGGCTGGAACCCCGAGAGCAACGAAGGCACCTTCACCAACGATTTCACCAACCAGGCGAAGGGCAAGACGGTCACCGAGGCGTTGATGAACCAGGGCGCCGACATCGTCTTCCCGGTCGCCGGCTCGGTGGGCCTGGGCGCGGCCGCCGCGGTGCAGCAGCATGACACCTCGTCCCCGAGCAGCCCGGTCTACATGGAGTGGGTCGACACCGACGGGTGCGTCTCCGCGCCGCAGTACTGCAGCCTCTTCCTCACCAGCGTCACGAAGGGGATCGCCAGCTCGGTGAAGGCGGCCGTCGGCGAGGTCAAGGACGGCACCTTCAAGGGCGGCAACTACGTGGGCACGCTCGCCAACGGCGGCACCGGCCTCTCGCCCTTCCACGACTTCGAGAGCAAGATCCCCGATTCCGTCAAGTCGGAGCTTCAGACCATCAAGCAGGGGATCATCAACGGAAGCATCTCCGTCGACCCGAAGTCCTATCCCGCTCCGTGACGACTGCCCTGAGCACGCTCGCTTGACGACGCGATGCGCCTGGAGCTGAAGGGCATCACCAAACGGTTCGGCGACCTGGTCGCCAACGACCGCATCGACCTCACCGCCGAGGGGGGCGAGATCCACGCCCTCCTCGGCGAGAACGGCGCCGGCAAGACCACGCTCATGAACGTCCTCGACGGCCTCTACCGGCCGGACGAGGGCGGTATCTTCATCGACGGGGAGGCCGTCCACTTCGAGGACCCCGGCGACGCCATCCGCGCGGGCATCGGGATGGTCCACCAGAACTTCATGCTCATCCCGGTGTTGACGGTCGCCGAGAACGTGATGCTCGGCTTCGAGCGCACGCGCCGCTTCGGCTTCCTCGACCGCCGTCGGGCCCGCCAGGAGATCGAGGAGCTGTCGGCACGCTTCCGCTTGGAGGTCGATCCGGACGCCCTGGTGGGCGATCTCTCGGTCGGCCAGCAGCAGCGCGTCGAGATCGTCAAGGCGCTGGCGCGCGAGGCGCAGGTGCTCATCCTCGACGAGCCGACGGCGGTCCTCACGCCGCAGGAGATCCAGGACCTCTTCCGCGTGATGCGCTCTCTGCGCGAGTCGGGCAGGACGATCCTCTTCATCACCCACAAGCTCAAGGAAGTGCTCGAGGTGGCCGACCGGATCACCGCGATCCGCCTCGGGAAGGTCATCGGAACGACGCGACCGAGCGAGACCGACGAGCCCAGGCTGGCGTCGATGATGGTCGGGCGCGGCGTCGAGCTGGAGGTCACGAAGGGTCCGCCCCAGCCGGGCGAGCCGGTGCTCGAGGTGGAGGACCTGGTGGCGCTCGACGACGCGGGGCAGGTCGCGGTGGACGGGGTGTCGCTGCAGGTTCGCGCCGGTGAGATCCTGTCCGTCGCCGGCGTGCAAGGCAACGGACAGACGGAGCTTGCCGAGGCGCTCACGGGCCTGGCCACGGTGGTCGCAGGCACGGTCCGCATCGCCGGCAGCGACGTGACGGGGGCCTCGCCGAAGCGCGTCCTCCGTTCGGGCGTGGGCAACGTTCCCGAGGACCGCCAGCGCGACGGCCTGGTCCTCAGCTTCACCATCGCCGAGAACCTGGTGCTCGACGTCTTCGACGAGGCGCCCTACTCTCGCCGCGGCGCGCTCGACTGGAACCGCATCCACGCCATGGCCGAGGAGCGCCTCAAGGAGTTCGACATCCGCGCCAGCAGCATCAACGCCACTGCCGCGACGCTGTCGGGCGGCAACCAGCAGAAGGTCATCGTCGCACGTGAGCTCTCGCGCGACATCCGCGTGATCATCGCCTCACAGCCGACCCGCGGGCTCGACGTCGCGTCGATCGAGTACGTGCACCGGCGGCTGGTGGCGGCACGCGACGGAGGAGCGGCCGTGCTTCTGATATCTGCCGAGCTCGACGAGGCGATGCAACTCGCCGACCGTATCGTCGTCATGTACCGCGGCAAGCTCGTCGGGCCCTACCAGCAGGCCGAGGTCTCGAGAGATCAGGTCGGGCTGCTGATGGCCGGGGGCACGCCTGAGGAGATCATGGCCGGGGGAGCGACATGAGCGACGAGCCCCTCAGGCCGGACGCCGAGCCACGCGGAGGCGGATCGACGCTGGCGCGGTTCGGCCGCTTCCTCCTCAGCGGCAACGCCGTCATCGTGACCTTGCTCGCCTTCGTCAGCGCGCTCGTGCTGGGTGGCATCATCATCGTCCTGGCGAGCCCTGCGGCGACGACCGCCTGGGGCCGCTTCGGCCACGCGCCGGGCGCCGCCTTCGCGCAGAGCTGGCACGCCATCGCGACCGCCTACTCGGCGCTGTTCATCGGCTCGATCGGCAGCCCCCGCGGCATCGTTCAGGCGATCGCGAGCGGCGACGGCCACAGCATCTCGAGCGCCTTCTATCCGCTGTCGGAGACCCTGGTCTCGACCACCCCCTTGATGATGTCGGGGCTGGGCATCGCGCTGGCCTTCCGGGCCGGCCTCTTCGACATCGGCGGGCAGGGCCAGCTCATCCTCGGGGCCATCGGGGCGACGCTGGCCGGCTTCCTCATGCCGGGGCTGCCCATCTATCTTCATCTTCCTCTGGCCATCATCGTGGGCGCGGTGTTCGGGGCGGTCTGGGGCTTCATCCCGGGCATCCTCAAGGCCCGAACCGGCGCTCACGAGGTCATCACCTCGATGATGCTCAACTACGTCGGCCTGAACCTCCTCACCTACATCCTCACGACGGCGCTGTTCCAGGCGCCGCCGCGCTATCAGCCCGTCTCGAAGGTGGTTGCGGGCACGGCGCGCCTGCCGCTTCTCGCCGGAGCCTCGCTGCGGGTGAACCTCGGCATCGTCCTGGCGGTGGCCTGCATGGTGGGGGTGGCGTGGCTGCTGCAGCGCAGCACGCTGGGCTTCAAGTTCAGGATGCTCGGGGCCAACCGCGAGGCCGCGCGCGTCGCCGGCGTGAACATCAGCATGCAGTACGTGCTCGCGATGACGCTCGCAGGGGCGATCGTGGGGCTCGCGGGCGCCTTCATGGTGCTCGGCGTCGACCACAGGATCGCCGCCGGCTACGGCGGCACGATCGGCTTCGACGGGATCACCGTCGCCATCCTGGGGCGGGGCAATCCCTACGGGGTGGGTCTGTCGGCGCTGCTCTTCGGCGCCTTCGCGGCCGGCGGCCGCACGATGCAGCTGGACGCGAACATTCCACTCCAGCTGGTGCAGGTGCTGCAGGCGGTCCTGGTGCTGTTCGTGGCGGCGCCCGGCGTCATCCGCACCATCTTCCGCATCCGCGTGCGCGGAGCCGGTCGGGTCTTCGGAGGTTGGTCCGGATGAGTGACGGAGAGGCTGCCGCCGTGCAGAACCGAGAGCTGCGAAAGGACCTGGCGGCGGTGCGCCGGCGCGGGTTGTCGGCAGCCCTGCTGGTGCTCGCGGCGATCGACCTGCTGGTGTTCGCCCGCACGGCGTCGGGTGCATCGAAGACGATCTTCGAGCTCAACGCCGCGCCCGCCTTGCGGGTGCCGCCCATCCACATCCCGGTGTTCGGCACGCTCGTCGGGCTGGGCATCGCCTGTGCCCTGCTGGCGGTGGTGCAGTACCTGTGGAAGGGGAATCCTCGAACCTTCCTGCTCCTTGGCATCGGCCTCGCGCTCTCCGGCGTGGCCTTCCTCGCCTGGGCGGGGCAGGGGAAGACGGTCGACGTGGAGGGGTTGCTCACGACCTCGCTGATCGAGGCGGTGCCGCTCACCCTCGGGGCCCTCTCCGGGCTGCTGTGCGAGCGTTCCGGCGTGATCAACATCGCGATCGAGGGGCAGTTCCTCATCGCGGCCTTCGTCGGGGCGGTGGTCGGCAGCGCCACCGGTAGCCTCTGGCTGGGGCTGCTCTGCGGTGCGCTGGCCGGAGGCGTCGTCGGGCTGCTTCTCGCCGTCTTCACCATCACCTACCGGGCGGATCAGATCATCGTGGGCGTCGTCCTCGACGCCTTCGCGTTGGGGCTCACGACGTTCTTCCTGCTGAGCCTGCTGGTGCCGAACCAGATGACGCTCAACAGCCCCGCGGTCTTCGGGCCGATCCCCATCCCGCTCTTGGACAGGATCCCGATCATAGGCCCCCTGCTGTTCGACCAGAACATCATGGTCTACCTCACCATCGTGATCCTGGTCGCCGTGCAGGTGGCGCTCTTCCAGACGCGCTGGGGCCTGCGGGTTCGGGCGGTCGGCGAGCACCCGCGGGCGGCCGAGACGGTGGGGATCAAGGTCTTGCGGGTACGCTACCGCAACGTCATCCTCGGCGGGATCGTCGCCGGCATCGGCGGGGCCTCCTTCACCATCGGATCCACCGGCCAGTTCGCCCACAACATGACCGCGGGCCTGGGCTACATCGCCCTGGCGGCCATGATCTTCGGGGGCTGGCGGCCCCTCGGCGCGCTCGGCGCGGCCCTGCTCTTCGGGTTCTTCGACGCGCTGCAGTTCACGCTCTCCGCCTTGAGCGCTCCGATCCCCTCCAACTTCCTGTCGATGTTCCCCTACCTGGCGACGATCCTCGCGGTGGCGGGGCTCGTGGGTCGGGTGGTGCCCCCGGCGGCCGACGGCCAGCCCTACGCTCGTGAGTGAGTAGCGGTGCCGGGTGAGGGCGGCCCCGTGATCGGCGAGGTGCCGAGCTCGGGGCAGCTCCGCGCCTTCGCCGACGGCGCGCGCCGCGACCGCCGACGGCTGGTCGTGGGAGCGGTGATCCACGACGGCGCGGGACGCATCTTCGTGCAGCGCCGCAGCCTCCAGCGAGCTCTCTACCCGGGTTGCTGGGACGTGGTCGGCGGTCACGCCGAGGCCGGCGAGGGGGTGCGGGAGGCACTGGCGCGGGAGGTGCGCGAGGAGACCGGCTGGGAGCTGACGGCGCTTCAGGAGGTCGTGGAGGTCCTCGATTGGGAGGCGGGCGGCGAGGCCAAGCGGGAGATCGACCTGCTGGCCACGGTACGCGGCGAGCTGACGCGCCCGCGGCTCGAGCGGGCGAAGCACAGCGCGGCGCGCTGGCTCCGCCGGGACGAGCTGCCGCTGTTGCTGGAGCGGCGCGATCCCGACGACGTGTTCATCCACGACATCGTGAGGCGGGCTTTCGACGCGCTGGCCGCGCGGGGTTGAGGTTGGAGGAGCGGACGCCAACGTCCGTCTAACCTTCCGTTAACGGGGGCTGGGCATACTCCAGCCATGCCTGCCCACGAATCCACTCTCCCACATCCGTGGAGCGCGCGGTGACCACGACCGCCACGCGCGAGCAAGGCACGGAGCCCCGTGACCGCGCCGAGCTGCACACGGGCGACCTTGCCGGCCTGCTCCTCCTGAGGCTCGGGCTCGGCGGCGTCCTGGTGTGGTTCGGCGTGGCGGAGCTCCACAGTCCCGCCGCCTGGGCGGTCTTCGTACCGCACCTGTTCCACGCCGTCCAGACGCCGCTGATGTTCCTCCACGCCACCCTGCTGCTGGTGACCGGCGCGTTCCTGGCGGTGGGTATGTTCCACCGGCTGGCCGCCTGGCTGGGCGGCCTCATCCTCCTCGCCATCCTCGGCGCGTTGATCATGACCGGCGCCGTGGACAGCGTCTTCGTTCGCGATGTCGGCCTCGCCGCGGCCGCGTTCGCCCTGGCGCTGTCGCCCACCGCAGCCCGTCTGCCCGGCGTCGACAAGTGGTTGGCGTCCCGTCCCCGCCGCGGCTACCTGATTCCCGCACTCTCCTACGCCGCCCTGCTGGCCGTGGTGGTGGGTGCGCTGGCCGTCACGGCGGCGCCCTCCGCCGGCAACAGCCAGGCCCTCTCCAACCTCGGCGGCGTCACCGGCTCGAGCGGCCTCGGTGGCCTCGGCGGCTCCGCCGCCGGCGGTAGCAGTGCCGGCAGCGGCACGAGCGCCACCCCCCTGTCGACCAGCCCGTCCGGAACGACCGGCAGCGCCTCGGCGTCGCTCGGCTCGATCGGCGCCATGGCGCCGTCGCGGAGCGGCAACTGACCCTCACGACGCACCCGCACGGCGACTCGCGTCGCCCGCCTGCGTAGCCCCACCCCCCACCGGCTCGAGCCGGACCCAAGGAGAAGACACGTGACTCAGGCTCGCCACCCCTCTCGACTCGTAGCTCTCGCCGCGCTGCTGATGGCGCTCCTGGTCGCCTCCGGCGCGTTCGCTCAGAGCGGGTCCTCCGGCTCCTCCCAGTGCCGCAACCTCAAGCAGACGCCTTACTGGCGCGTGGCCTACGCGATCGCGCCCATGCCCAGCCCGACGCCCAGCAACACCCAGCAGGCGCTCGACGGCTTCACCGTCAACACCAACAAGAACAGCGACGGCACCGTCACCGTGGACATCGAGCGCACCGGCCGCTCCGACGCCGAGAAGAACGAGACGCCCGACCAGGACGACATCAAGGTCGACACCTCGAAGCAGAGGCTGTACTTCCTCGAGGGGCAGTTCGGAGATGATGCCTACGGCATCGACACGCAGCTCAACGATGAGGCCGTGGTGCTGACCGACCTGAACGGGTGCATCCTGAAGTAACGGTTCACCACGGCCGATCGCGGGCCCCGACGACAGGTGGGTCCGCCCGACTCCTCCGACGGCGCCCCGGTGCTCACGACCGGGGCGCCGATGCGTGTGCCTCGCCGCCCCGCGCCTCGGGGAGGCGCGCTCAGGGGGTGGGGTCGGCGAAGCGGCTCGGGTAGAGCGTCTCGTACACCGCCACGTTGAGCAGCACCGCCTGCATGTACTCGCGCGTCTCGTAGGAGTCGATGGCGCGGTAGAGATCGTTCATGTTGCCGTGCACGTCCGGGCTGGCCAGCAGGCGCCCGATGTAGCCCTGGCCGCGGTTGTAGGACGACACCGCCAGCTCCAGGCTGCCGCTGAACTGGTGCAGCAGGTAGCCCAGGTAGTACGTTCCGTAGCGGATGTTGGCCTGCGCGTCGAAGGGGTCGGCGGGCGGGGCGTCGCCCTGGAGCTGACCCAGCCAGTCCCAGGTGGGCGGCGTCACCTGCATCAGGCCCATGGCGTCGGAGCGGGACACCGCGACCGGGCTGAAGGCCGACTCCTTGCGCATCACCGCCCACACCACCACCGGCGACACGCCGGCCGAGCGGGCCAGCCGCACCACCGTGGGCTCCCAGGCCGTGGGGTACGCCAGGCGCCACACGTCGAGCGCGCGGGAGCCCTGGCGAATGAGCGTGGTGGCTGCGTAGACGCTCTGCCGGTACTCTCCCAGGCTCTGCAGCATCTGCGCCACCTGCACGACGGCGCCGTCCTGCGCGGGCGCGGGCGGGGTGGGGGCGTCGGTGGTGCCCCCCAGCCGGCGCAGGCTGAAGAGCAGCTCGCCCACCGCGGCGGAGGGATCGTGAACGGCCACCAGAGCGCGGGCCAGCTCGAGGGAGGTGGCGGCGCCCGTTGGGCCGGTGCCGGGCGAGGCGGGCGCCGCCGGAGCCGCTACGCTCGCCACCCTCCCGGCCGGGATGGCGGCGGGGGCGGGCGCCGGCACGTCGAGCGGCCGGCCCAGCTTGAGGGCGAAGAAGCTGTCGTTGGGGACCAGGCGCCTGGCCTCCTCCGCGGTAGCGCTCATGCCCAGGCGGCTCGCCAGCACGTAGGCGCGGTAGGCGGCGTCGTCGGCGTAGCTGGACCCGGCCCGCGCGATGCGCAGGTAGATGGGGATGGCGTCGGAGTAGCGCGCCTTGCCTTCCAGCAGGCCGGTGGCGAGCCACATGTCGTCGGCCCGGCCGGTGCTCACCAGCAGCTTCACGGCGGTGTCGACGTCGCCCTGTTTGTTGGCGATCAGGGCGCGGCCGTAGACGGCGCTGGCGCCGCCCGAGGCGCGGAACAGCGCGTCCGCGTCGGCGTAGCGTCCCAGCTGGAAGAGCGTCCAGGCGAGGCCGAGGCGCGCCTCGGCGTTGCCGGGCTGCTGGGCGTACCAGCTGCGGTAGGCCGGCAGGGCCTGGTCGTAGTTCTCCAGGTCGTACTGCGCCCGGGCGGTGACCTCCGCGTCGGGTTCGCCGCCCAGCGCGTCCAGCGCCCGCTGGTACTGGCGCGCGTCCAGCAGCAGGCGGGCCAGGCGATGCCGGTCCGGCAGCAACCGCTTCAGCCCCGCCTCCGCCGCGTCCAGCGGCAACGCCTTGGTGTAGTAGTCGACGGCCACCGCCGCCGCGCCGGCGGCCTCGGCGGTCCGGCCGGCCTCGAGGTAGAGCGCGTGCGTCTCGTCGCGAGCCAGCGGATCGTGGATGCGCAGGGCCAGGGCGCGGCGGTAGTAGGCCAGCCGCGTGGCCGCGTCGATGGTCTTCCAGCGCGCCAGCTCCAGCGACGCGCGATAGGCGAGGTAGCCGTCGCTCCCGCCGGCGAGCTTCTGGAGCTCGAGGGCGTCGCCGCTCCGCAGGGCGTCACGGAAGCTGCCGTAGGGCTGGAGCAAGGACGCGGCGTAGGGGTCGTAGATGGCGGCCAGCTCGCCGCCGCCCCGGGACCGCGGGCCGGGCAGCGCCAGGCCGGCGAGCAGCAGGCCGGCCGCCACGACCAGAGACACCAGGACGAGACGGCGCGGCGGCATGCTTCGAGTGTACGGTGCCGCCGACCGCCTTCGTTGCGAGGTCGTTCAAATGTCGCGGGCCGATGTCGAGCGAGGCGGGAATCACCCGTTCGGCTCAGGTGATTGAGCGTGTTAGGCTCATGAATTTTGCGGGGCTCGCGCGAACTATGGTAGACTCCATACCGGTCGGTTCGGCCCAACTGTCAAGTTTGCCCGTTGTTCGTGCGGGAGACTCGTCTGTCCGTTCCACGTGCTCGTCACGCAGGAGGTGACCGTGAAGAAAGTGACCGTTGTCCTCATCGCCCTGGCAATGCTCTTCGGTGGGCTGAGCTTCGCTCAGCAGTACAAGAACTCCTCACCCATCCGGGTCGGTTCCAAGCAGTTCGCCGAGCAGAAGATCCTCGGCAAGGTGATCGTCGAGGCGCTGAAGGCGAACGGCTACCAGGTGACCGACAAGACCAACCTCGGCGGCACGGCGGTCGTCCGCAAGGCCCTCGAGCAGGGCGAGATCGACGTCTACCCCAACTACACCGGCACCGCCATCAGCAACTGGTACCGGGACATCCCCTGGGCCAAGGCCTCGATCCCGGCGGGCGCGTCGGGCAACCCGTACGAGTCCTACACCATCGTCAGCTCGCTGGACGCGGCACTCCACGACCTAGTGTGGCTGGCGCCGGCGCCGGCGAACAACACCTACGCCTTCGCCGTGAAGGACTCGTTCGCCCAGCAGCACAACCTGAAGACGGTGGCGGATCTGGCGGCCTACATCAACGGCGGCGGCCAGGCGAAGATCGCTACGGGCGACGAGTTCGCCCAGCGGCCGGACGGCATCCCCGCCTTCGAGAAGACCTACGGCTTCAAGTTCAAGGAGAGCCAGGAGCTCGTCATCGCGGGCGGCACGCCGGCCCAGACGGAGCAGGCGCTCGCCAACGGCTCGAACGGCGTGAACATCGCCATGGCGTACGCCACCGACGGCGCCTTGCAGGCGTACCACGAGGTGATCCTCACGGATACCGAGGGCGCCCAGCCGGTGTTCCAGCCGACGCCCGTGTTCCGCGGCGCGGTGATCCGCAAGTACCCCGAGATCGTGGGCATCCTCAACCCCATCTGGGCCAAGTTCACCACCCAGGAGCTGCAGAAGCTCAACGCGCAGGTGCTCGTGGCGGGGGACAGCCCGGACCAGGTCGCCAAGGACTTCCTGAAGCAGAACGGCTTCATAAAGTAGCACGGCCGCAGCGAGCCGGGGGCCCGCCACCGGGCCCCCGCGCTCCTATCTTGATCCCGTGCTCCTATTCCACGAGCTGCCGCGAATCTATCTCGAGCTGCGCGCCCGCGAGCCGCGCGGGCCGGTCCTGAGCGGGCCGGCGCCGCGCCGCGTATCGGCGGCGGGCGCACCGCGCCGCGGCCGCCCGTCCTGGAGGTGAGCGCCATACCGAACCGCATCGCCATGCTCGGGAGTAGCGTTGCTGCCCTGGGTTTCTTCTTCCTGCCGGTGGTAACGCTCAAGCCCAACCGGATCTCCTCCGGCGTACCCTTCAATCTGCTGCAGTTCCAGGGCGACTACCGCTACATTGTGCTGTTCGCGCTGGCGCTGGTCCCGTTCATGCTCGCGTTCCGCAAGGACGTCGGGATGCGCGGCTGGCTGCTGGTGGCCGTCGGGAACCTGCTGATGTTGCTGACGCTGGTGCTGCCGGCGGTCGCCGGGCACCATCTGCTCGCCAACCCCAAGCAGTACCTGGGCGCCGACGCCTTCATCCAGAACCCGCGCCTGCTGCCCACGGGCGGGCTGGCCCTGGGCCTGGTGGGCGGCTACATCACGCTGTTCGCCGGGCTGCGCGATCTGCAGCGCAGCGGCGTGCAGGGCTGGGTCCGCTCACTGGCCGCCTGGGTGGGGGTGGCCTTCATCTTCGTGCTGCTGGTGGCGGGCTCGTTCAACGTCTACTCCATCATGGTCGAGTTCCACACCAACGGCGCGCTGCTCCAGCAGAAGTTCGTCGAGCACCTGATGTTCGTGCTGGTGTCGCTCATCGTCGGCTTCGTGGTCGGCGTGGGCCTGGGGCTGTGGGCGTCGCGCGACGAGCGCATGGCGCCCATCATCCTCTACGCGGTGGGCATCATCCAGACCATCCCCAGCCTGGCGCTGTTCGGCGTCCTGCTGGTGCCGCTGGCGCGACTGGGCGACAAGCATTTCATCCCGTCGGTGGAGTTCTTCGCGATCACGGTGGTGGTGGCGGTGCTGATCGGCCTCGCCTACCGCGCCGTCGCCTCGCGGCTGGCCGGCCGCCTGCAGACTGCCGCGCTGATCCTGACCGCCATCATCGTGGCGGTACCGCTGGTGCTGTTCACCGGCGTGTTGGTGAGCTTCGTCTACCGTGCCGCGCGCATCGGCTTCGGAGGCGGCGCGGGTCTCGGCGGCATCGACACCGGCATCTTCGTGCTGGTGCTGGTGGCGCTGGTGCTGTGGGGGGCCCGGCGCTGGCTGTTCAAACGCGAGGGCGTGTTCCGCACGGTGCTGCGCATCGGCTACCTGCTCGCCTACCTTGGCGCGGCGGGCGTCTTCATGCTGCTGATGGTGCGCGCCGCCGGCAGCGACCAGTTCCTCGGCAGCGTGGCGTCGATCCAGGCGCTCACCATCCGCGACCTGGGCGTCTCCGGCATCGGGGTGGCGCCGGCGCTGGTGGCGCTGACGCTGTACTCGTTGTTGCCGCTGGTGCGCAACACCTATGCCGGTCTCGAGAACGTCGACAACGCCATCATCGACTCCGGCCGCGGCATGGGCATGACGCCCGCGCAGATCTTCTTCCAGATCGAGCTTCCGCTCGCCTTCCCGGTGATCATGGCCGGCGTACGCAACGCCGGCGTGGCGCTGGTGGGCATTGGCACGGTCGCCACCGTCATCGGCGCCGGCGGCCTCGGCGACTTCGTCATCCAGGGCATCGTCAACACCTCCATCGACCAGATCCTGCTCGGCGCCATCCCCGCCATCGCGCTGGCGATGGTGCTGGATGCGCTGCTGCGCTTCGTCGAGGGGCTGCTCACCTCGCCCGGCATCCGTCATGTCCAGAACGCCTAGGAGGAGCCCGTGATCGAGTTCCAGAACGTCGTCAAGCAGTTCCCGGACGGCTTTCGGGCCGTGAACGGGCTCTCGCTCACCGTTCACGACGGTGAGATCACCGTCCTGATCGGCCCGTCCGGCTGCGGCAAGACCACCTCGATGCGCATGGTCAACCGCCTGCTGTCCATCACGGAGGGCAGGATCGTGGTAGAGGGCCGCGACAACCGCGACTACCCGGCCGAGGAGCTGCGGCGCAAGATCGGCTACGCCATCCAGCAGATCGGGCTGTTCCCACACATGACGGTGCTGGAGAACATCGCCGTGGTGCCCCGGATGCTCGGCTGGGAGGACGATCGCATCCGCAAACGCGTCGACACGCTGCTCGAGCTGACCGGCCTGGACCCCGACGTCAACCGCGACAAGTACCCGCGGCAGCTCTCCGGCGGCCAGCAGCAGCGCGTGGGTGTGGCGCGGGCCCTGGGCGCGGACCCGCCCATCATGCTCATGGACGAGCCCTTCGGCGCCATCGACCCCATCACCCGCGAGGTGCTCCAGGACGAGTTCCTGCAGATCCAGGAGCGCATCGGCAAGACCATCATCTTCGTCACCCACGACATCGACGAGGCCATCAAGATGGGGGACCGCATCGCCATCCTGCGCGAGGGATCGCTGGTGCAGTACGACACCCCGGACACCCTGCTGGCGCGGCCGAAGAACCGCTTCGTACGCGACTTCGTCGGCGCCGACCGGCAGCTCAAGCGCCTCGGGCTGCTGCGTGTCCGGGAGCTGATGGCGAAGGACTCGCCGGTGGTGGCCTTGCGCGAAACCGCCGACGACGCCAGGCGCGAGATCGAGTCGGCCGGCGTGAAGAGCGCCTTCGTGGTCGACGAGGACGGCGTGCTGCGAGGCTGGGTCGACCGCGAGGGCCTGCGCGAGAATCCCGACTCGCTCCTCGACGCCATGAGCGAGGGAGACTTCCGGGAGATCGGGGTACGCCAGAGCGCCACCGCCCGTGAGGCGCTGTCGGCCATGGTGGCGCGCGGCTTCCGCATCACTCCGGTGGTCGACGAGAAAGGTGTGCTCGTCGGCAGCATCACCCTGCGCGCGCTGCAGGAGCTGGCCGAGCAGGGCTGGGCGGAAGGCGAGCCGTCGGCATGAGCAGTGCCCCCGACACCGGCGATGCCCGCGAGGATGCCGCGGCCGTCGCGGTGGACCGCAGGACGGTGCCCGACCGGCCTCGGCTGAGCGCCTGGCGTCGCTTCTTCACGCCCGCGGCACTGGTGTGGCTGGGGCTCGCCGTGGTGCTGTTCGCGATGCTGACGATCCGTGAGACCATCCACGACCCGCAGCTTCGCGCGGCCGGCGTGAAGGAAGCCAGCATCGTGCCCGACCTGTGGCTGCCGGTGTTCACCTTCAACGGCAGCACGCTGCTCAGCATCCGCGGCTCGGACGACCTGCGCGTGCTCACCTTCGGCATCACGCCGGCCGTCGTCAGCGACAGCCCCAACCCGGCCGCCACCGGCGACAAGGCCGGCAAGCCGGCGCGGGTGACGCTGGGCTGGTTCGCGCTGTTCATGGTGCTGGTGGAGGGCTTGCTGGGGCTGCGCTACTACGGTGGCGACGAGAAGCTGGTCCGGCCGCTGGTGCGCGCGGCGGGGATCTTCCTGGTCATCTGGTCCTTCTACGGCCACGAGCCCTTCTGGGACTGGCTGCTGCACGGCATATTCCCCACCAGCCCCGACCTGCTCTACAACTCCAACACCGTCATCAGCCTGGCGGGGCAGCACCTGACGCTGGTGGTGATCTCCTCGCTGATCACGGTGGCCATCGGGCTGGCGCTCGGCATCATGGTGACGCGGGCGGAGTTCCGCGAGTTCCTGCCGCTGGTCTCGGATGTCGTCAACTCCGGGCAGACGGTGCCGACCCTGGCGATCGTGGCGATCATGGCGCCCATCATCGGCTTCGGCTTCTGGCCGGCCATCGTCGCGCTGATCCTCTACGGCCTGCTGCCGGTGGTGCGCAACACCATCGTGGGCCTGGAGGGGGTCGATCCGGCGATGATCGACGCCGCCCGCGGGATGGGCATGACGCCCAGCCAGATCCTGTGGCAGATCGAGGTTCCCAACGCCAGCCGCATCATCCTCGCGGGCGTGCGCACCTCCGTGGTGATCAACGTCGGCACCGCGGCGCTGGGGGCTTACGTGGGCTCGGGAGGCTTCGGCAACCCCATCGCCTCCGGGCTCAATCAGGCCATCCAGCCTTGGGTGCTGCTGGGTGCCCTCTCGGCCGCCCTGCTGGCCATCCTGCTCGACTACATCCTAGGCCGCGTCGAGTACGTCATGACGCCCAAGGGGCTGATCATCGAGCGCTGAGGCTGCCGCACGCGGGGGGCACCGTTGTCGCCGAGTGGCGTGGTGCACGCGTCGAAGTCGTCGGATGCCGTAGACTGGAGGGGACCGGAGCAGGCGCGACCCGCTTCGGGTCGCCGATTCGCAGATGACCGCGGCGCCCTCCCGAGGGAGTGGGCCGCGTCGCTGTGAGGTATGAGGGACGAATCCGAGGCGGCGGGCCCGGACGCGGTCACTTGTGTGAGGATCGTCGGCTCGCCTGCAGATGAGGGACGCGGCAGATGTCCGAGCGGCAGCACGCGTCACGGAGGTTCACGGTGGCTAGAGTACGCGTCACACAGGAGGGTTACGAGCGCTTGCAGGCCACGCTCGAGCAGGAGCGCGAGCGGCTGGAGGAGGCTACCCGCATCCTCCGTGAGCTCACCGGCTCATCGGACGATTACGACGACTCGGGGCTCGAGGAGGCCAAACGCGAGAAGGGTCGCATCGAGGAGCGCATCGAGAACCTCGAGGATCAGCTCGGGAACGCCGAGATCATCGAGGCGCACAAGATGGACAGCGTCGAGCTCGGCGCCGTGGTGACGCTGCAGGACGCCGCTTCCAAGGAGGCGTTCGAGATCCAGGTGGTGTCGCCGGTGGAGGCCGGCGTGCTCGAGGGTGACATCCCCAAGGTCTCCGACGAGTCGCCGCTCGGCAAGGCGGTCCTCGGCCGCAAGCCGGGTGAGACCTTCAAGGTCGTGATCAACGAGAAGGCCACCGAGTACACGCTGATGTCGATCGGCTAGGGCGCGGTGGCGGGCACGTGAGCCTCTCGAGCGGCGCCACCCCCGAAGCCGGCGGGCACCACGGCGACGTCGCCTTCCTCTACACGCTCGTCAGGCGCACGCGCGAGGGCGTGTTCGGCTACTGCGCCGGCGTGCCCAAGAAGGTGCTGCGGCAGCGGCACGCCGCCTTCCGAGACAGCATGCTGGGGCTGCTGGCGCACGTGGCCGAGTGCTACCTGCACTGGACCGGCAAGGTGGGCCTCGGCCTCGAGCCGATCACGT